>Ga0209164_1003705_pt1 | contig 14255 bp, 12 predicted proteins | sample MTBNYHSulfiMetaG_FD_187458 | JGI IMG/M metagenome (GOLD analysis project Ga0209164, IMG submission 187458) | Enrichment culture microbial communities from rom New York Harbor, USA that are MTBE-degrading - MTBE-NYH (New York Harbor Sulfidogenic)... | ecosystem: Environmental > Aquatic > Marine >...
CAGCAGACCGCCAAGGAGATGCGAAAGCACCTGCATCCCCGGGCTGTCCTCCTGATCCGGGTGGGGAGACGGGTGGTGAAGGAAGATGTCCTGGCCAACGTCCTGGGGTTCGTCATCCTCTACGCCCTCCTCTTCATCGCCGGGGCCACGGCCCTGGCCTTGCTGGGCGTGGATTTCGTCACGGCCCTGGGGGCCAGCGCGGCCACCGTGGGCAACATCGGGCCGGGCCTGGGTGCGGTAGGGCCCACGGACAACTATGGCTGGATGTCCGATTCGGCCCTGGTGGTCATGAGCTTCCTCATGCTGGTGGGCCGGCTGGAGATCTACACGGTGCTCCTCCTCTTCCATCCGGAGACGTGGAGGAAGGCGTGAGGCGGGCGGCGCCATGACCGAACCCTTCGCCGTCCAGCGCGCCCGCATGGTGGAGAGGCAGCTTCGCGCCCGGGGGATCCGCTCGGAACGGGTGCTGGAGGCCATGGAGGAGGTACCCCGGGAGCGGTTCGTTCCCCCCGACCAGCACCACCTGGCCTACCGGGACCAGGCCCTTCCTCTCTCCCGGGGCCAGACCATCTCCCAGCCCTACATGGTGGCCATCATGACGGAGGCCCTCCAGCTCCGCCCCGGGGACCGGGTCCTGGAGATCGGCACCGGGAGCGGGTACCAGACGGCGGTCCTCTGCCGGCTCGCGGCGGAGGTCTTCACCGTGGAGAGGATCCCGGCCCTGGCCGCCGGGGCCCAGGAGATCCTCCGGGAGCTGGGGTGCGCGAACGCCCGGTGCCTCGTGGCGGACGGGACGCTGGGATGGCCCGACGAGGCTCCCTTCGACGCCATCCTGGTGACGGCGGGAGCCCCGGGCGTGCCGGGGTCCTTGAAGACCCAGCTGGCGGAGGAGGGCGGGCGCCTGGTGGTCCCGGTGGGTGACCGGTTCGTTCAGGAGCTGGTGCGGGTCACCCGGCGGGGCGACTCGTTCGAGTCGGAGGACCTCCTGTCCTGCCGCTTCGTGCCCCTCCTGGGGGCGGAGGGGTGGGACGCGCCCGGGACGCTGTAGGTACCCTCACCACTTCATCCGATCCCCCTCGTCCTCCACCCGGAACACCCAGGCCGCCACGCGGCCGGGGCGCAGGGTGTCCCGCGCGTCGCCGTAGTCGAAGTCGGTGCGGGACCCCCTCTCCAGGCCGGGCTCCTCCCGGATCTCCCGGACCACGGCCCCGATCCGCTCCTTCCACTTCTCCCAGTTGCCGGGCCGCAGGTCCACCCACCCGGAGTCCACCACCTTGTCCTCCAGGGGGCGACCTTCGGGAGGCAGGACCTTCACCACGGGGCCCCGGAGGATGGCGTCCCCCTCCTTGAGGAGGATGGGGAGGCCCGTGGACACCATGCGCTGCCGGAGGTCCGCATCCGCCCTCACCAGGGCCTGGGCCCGCTCGGCGGTGTCCGTGGGGTCCATGGCCAGGGCCGCGTCATACGTCCCGAACAGCCGCTTGAGGATGGTTCCTTCGAAGAGGAGCTTGGTGAGGCGGGGCGGCCCCAGCATCTCGTAGGCCACGGACTCGACGCCAGCCTCCCGCTCCATCTCCTCCATGCGGTCGAGGGCGGCGCTCCTCAGCACCCCCGCCCGGTAGGTGGGACCCATGGTGGCGCCGTCCAGGGAGGCGACGACGTCCCGGCCGGTGGTGTGGCCCAGGATTTCCTGGAGGACGTTGGCGGCGATCTCCTCGGGGGTGACGAACTCCATGAGACCCAGGGACGTCAGGGTCTCGAACTCCCCCAGGGAGAAGAGGCCGTTCTCCCCGGAATGCACGTAGACGCCTTCGATGACCTCCCCCAGGCGCTCGAAGGCCCAGGACGCCTCCGGGAGAAAGGCCTGGCCCAGGGGTAGCGGGCCCGTGGCGTCGCACCGCTCCAGGGTCCGGTGCCGGAAGCGGATGGGCCCGCTGCCCAGGGCCTTCCAGCTGATGGCCGCCGTGGGCTTGATCTCCTTGACGGAGGGTCCTCCGGGGGTACGGGCCATGAGGTAGAGGAGGAGGGTGTGGGCGCCGGCCAGGCTGGACTTGGCCATGAGCATCCGGGAGGGGCGCTCCTCGGAATGGGTGAAGGGGATGTTCATCCCCATCCCCCCGGTGCCCACCGTGCCGATCTTGAGGTAGACCTGGGTCCCCACCTCCGTCATGCCCCGGAGGGCGATCTGGGTGTGGCGGATGAGCTGGGGGAGGTAGCTGGTGGCCAGGTGCTTCTCCACCTCGCCCAGAGAGGCGCCGCCCTGCCGGGCCGATTCCCTGAGGGCGAAGGAGGAGTTGAAGAAGTTCTGGTACGCCAGGGCCCCGGCCGTGTTGATGGAGTCCACGACGATGTCGGGCCTCACCTCCAGGAGGAGCTGCCCCAGGGCGGACCGGTGGAAGACCGGATCGGTGAGCTCCCCGTAGAGGTCGCTCACCAGGAGGTCCCGGGCGTCGGGGTCCTCCAGGATCTCGCTCCGGGGTCGGTCCTTCATCGGGGCCGGGACGAAGAGGTCCCCCCAGTAGGGGGCGATGTCCGCTGCTCGCTCCGGGAAGTCGGACCGGAGCCCCTGGACGGATTCCTCCGCCTCTTCCTGAGTGAGGCCTGCGACCACCACCCGCCTGGGCCCCTGGGGCAGGATGGCGCGGGCCACGGCCTCTCCCACCAGCCCGGCTCCGCCAAGGATGAGTACCGTGCTGCCTTCCAGCTCCGTTCCGCCGATCTTTCGGGTCATGATGGCTTCTCCGTTCGGGCCGCGCCCTTCAGGGCCCGGATCTCGTCGGTGGTGAGTTCTCTCCACGCCCCAGGCTCCAGCGTCCCCAGGCGGACGGGGCCGAACCGCACCCTGCGGAGACGCAGGACCGGGCATTCCACGGCCTCCAGCAGCCGCCGGACCTCCCGCTTTCGCCCTTCCCGGAGCACCAGGGAGAGGATCGCCCCCTCCCGGGTCTTGCGCAGCAGCCGCACCCGGTGGGCCCTGGCGGGGCCGTCCTCCAGCTCCACCCCTCCCTCCAACCGCCGCAGGGCCTCGGGTCCGGGGACCCCCCGGACCCAGGCCTCGTACTCCCGCTCCACCTCGCGGGACGGGTGGGTGAGCCCGTGGAGGGCGTCCCCCTCGTTGGTGAGGAGGAGGAGCCCTTCCGTGTCCCGGTCCAGGCGCCCCACGTAGCGGAGCCCCCTGGCCTTCCGGGGGAGGAGGTCGTAGACGGTGGCCCTCCCCTGGGGATCCGTCCGGGTGGTGAGGGTGCCCCGGGGCTTGTGGAAGAGGATCCACTCCGGCGGGGCCTCCCCCACCGGGGCCCCGTCCACCTCCACCCGGTCCGCCCCCGGCTGCATCCGGGTGCCCAGGGTGCGGACCACCTCGCCGTTGACCCTAACGCGCCCTTGCAGGATCAGCTTCTCCGCATCCCGCCTGGACGCCACGCCGGCCTGGGAAAGGTACTTCTGGATCCGGATCCCGGCATCCTCAGGGGAGGCGGTCATGGTCGGGGCTCTCGCCCAGGAGCTCCTCCAGGGACGCCCTCTCCCGGAGCAGGATGGGGAGCTCGTCGGGCCGGGGCAGATCCTCCAGGGAGGCGAACCCGAAATGTTCCAGGAACCGGCGGGTGGTCCGGTAGAGGAGAGGCCGCCCCAGGCCCTCGGACCTCCCGGCCACCTCCACCAGCCCCCGGTCCTGGAGGGTCCGGATGACCCCCGCCGCCCCGACGCCCCGGATGTACTCGATCTCGATGCGGCCGATGGGCTGGCGGTAGGCGATGATGGCCAGGGTCTCCAGGGCGGGGCCCGAGAGGCGGGGAAGCCGGGGGACCGTGTCGAAGCGCTCGAGGTAGGGCGCCAGCTCCGGCCGGGTGAGGATCTGGTAGCCCTCTCCCAGCTCCACCACCTGGAAGGCCCGCCCCGACTCGTCGTACAGGGACCGGAGCTCTCGTATGGCCTCTTCCACCAGGTCCTCGTCCAGGGACTCGTCCGCCCGGGCGATCTCCTCCGCCTTGAGGGGCGCGTCGCTGGCGAACAGGACCCCTTCCACGATCTGCGAGACCTTCACGCTCCGCCCTCCTCGTCGCTCTCGGGGGTTTCGGGATGCGGGTCCGGGCCGGCGGCGACCGGGTCCTCCCCGACCGAGTCCCAGGCGTCCAGCTGTGGCTCCCGGAGGGCCGCGGCCAACCCCCCATTCACCAGCTCCGCCCGGGAGCGGGCCCACTCCTCCAGGTCCCCCCGCAACAACCATAGCTCGGAGAAGAGCCGGGCCTGCCGGAGGGTCAACGCCCGCTGCCGGGACAGCTCCAGCCCCGCCAGGAGGGTGATGACCCCGTGCATTTTGCTCTTCCAGGGAGCCAGGAGCTTGCTGAACTCCACGCGGGCCGAGGCTTCCATGGCGTCCAGGATGAGCTGGATCTTCTCCTCCAGCGCCACCTGCCCCGTGGTGATCCTGTGGGGCCGGCTCCGGGGATGGGTGAGATCCATCCCGCCGGCGGCGTCCAGGACCTCCTCCCAGGTGCTCTCCAGGGGCGTATCCTCCACGAAGCCCCTGGGCCGGAACTCCAGGTACCCCTTGGGAAATCGCCGGGCCCGCTCCGCCTCGGCCCGCGACAGCCGGGAGGAGATCTCCCGGATCTGCTCGTACTCCAGGAGCCGCCGCACCAGCTCGGCCCTGGGATCCTCCTCCTCCTCCTCGTCATGGCGGGGGAGGAGCATCTGGGCCTTGATCCGGATGAGGGTGGCGGCCATCTCGAGGAACTCCCCCGCGCCGTCCAGGTCCCCCGCCTGGATCTGCCCTACCGCCGCCAGGAACTGGTCGGTGATGGTGGCGATGGGGATGTCGAAGATGTCGATGTCCTGCTGGCGGATCAGGTGCAGGAGGAGGTCCAGGGGCCCCTGGAAGCGGTCGAGATCCACCAGGAGGAACCCGCTGGCCTTCTCGAAGGCGCCGGGCCGTCCGTCGTCGGCGGGGTGGCCGAGCCCGGCGCGCCTCCGGTCCCCGGAGCGCCCGGAGGGCGGGAATCCCGGGCTCACAGCCAAAGCTTCACCAGGCTCTCAGCCAGGCCCATGAGGAGATCCACCGGCCACAGAAGGAGCTGGATGCCGCCCGGGAAGAAGAACACCAGGAGCATCAGGACCAGGATGCCGTAGCGCCCCGCCTCCCGGTACCGGGCGCCCAGGGCCGGCGGCAGCAGGTGGTAGACCACGTGGGACCCGTCCAGGGGCGGGATGGGGATCAGGTTGAAGACCGCCAGGATCAGGTTGATGAGGAGCCCGAAGGAAGCCGCGGACTGCACCACCGGGAGGACTCCCCCCAGGGTGCCCACCATCGCTCCCAGCTTGAGGGACACCCCCAGCAGGACGGTGCAGAGGAGGGCCAGCCCCAGGTTGGCCGTGATGCCCGCCAGGGAAACCCTGATGTCCCCTCCGCGGTAATCCCGGAAGTTGTTGGGGTTCACCGGCACCGGCTTGGCCCAACCGAAAATGAAATTCCCGGGAAGGAAGAACAGGACCAGGGGTACGACGAGGGAGCCCATGAGGTCCAGGTGCGGGATGGGATTCAGGGTGATCCGCCCCAGGCGCTCGGCCGTCGGATCGCCCTCCCACTTCGCAACCAGGGCGTGGGCCACTTCGTGGACCACCACCGAGAACAGGAGCACGGGCAGGAAGATCAGGATGTCCATAGGTGGTGGAAGTTACCGTCTGGGCGCCGTGTTGAGGAAGGGCGGGAGGCCCGGAGCGGGGGAGCGTCGGCCGGGCCGGGCGCAGCGGGGCGGGAGGCCGCACGCCCGAATCCAGGGCCCCGGTTGCTCCGGATCCCTCCCTCTTCCATCTTCCAACCCACGGGCCGGAGGCGCTTTTCCGTCTTCCCGGGCCTCGCTTTCGGCCTCTCCGGCGGCGCGGTCGGCGTCGGTCCGGCCATCGTCCACACTACGGCGCGAACCATGCGAGCGGTGACAGCCCCGGAATGAGCGAACCTACCCTTTTCACCTCCGAGTCCGTGTCCGAGGGCCATCCGGATAAGATCGCGGACCAGATCTCCGACGCGGTCCTGGACGCGATCCTTTTCCGGGACAAGCAGGCCCGGGTGGCGTGCGAGACCCTGGTGAAGACCGGCGTGGCCATCGTGGCCGGCGAGATCACCACCAGCGCCTGGGTGGACCTGGAGGAGCTGGTGCGGAAGGTCATCACGGGGATCGGCTACAACTCCTCGGAGATGGGCTTCGACGGCGCCACGTGCAGCGTCATCAACATCATCGGCAAGCAGTCCGGCGACATCGCCCAGGGCGTGGACCGGCAGCGCCCGGAAGACCAGGGCGCCGGCGACCAGGGGATGATGTTCGGGTATGCCTCCGACGAGACGGACGTCCTCATGCCCGCCCCCATCTGCTACGCCCACCGGCTGGTGGAGCGGCAGGCCGAGGTGCGGAAGTCGGGCCTCCTCCCCTGGCTGCGACCCGACGCCAAGAGCCAGGTCACCTGCCGGTACGAGAACGGCCGGGTCGCCGGGGTGGAGGCGGTGGTCCTCTCCACGCAGCACGACCGGGACATTCTCTACGGGGATCTTCGGGACGCGGTGATGGACGTCATCGTCAAGCCCGTGATCCCCCCCGAGTGGATCACCCGCGAGACCCGCTTCCACATCAACCCCACGGGCCGCTTCGTCATCGGGGGGCCTCAGGGGGACTGCGGGCTCACGGGCCGCAAGATCATCGTGGACACCTACGGAGGGATGGCCCGCCACGGGGGGGGCGCCTTCTCGGGGAAGGATCCCTCCAAGGTGGACCGGGCCGGAGCCTACGCCTGCCGGTACGTGGCCAAGAACATCGTGGCCGCCGGCCTGGCCGAGAAGTGCGAGATCCAGGTCTCCTACGCCATCGGCGTGGCCGAGCCCACCTCCCTCTCCGTGACCACCTTCGGCACCGGGACGATCCCGGACGACCGCATCGTGGCCCTGGTCCGGGAGCACTTCGACCTGCGTCCCTACGGGATCGCGGGGATGCTGGACCTCCTGCACCCCATGTACCAGCGGACCGCCGCGTACGGCCACTTCGGCCGCGAGCCGGTGGAGAGCACCTACTCCGAAGGGAAGAACGGGGAGTCGGAGCCCTTCACCGCCTTCAGCTGGGAGCGCACGGACAGGGCCGAAGCGCTCCGCCATGCCGCCGGCCTCTGACCGAGGCCCCCCTCACACCACGGAACACCTGCCCATGAGCGTTTCCACCCAGACCAAGCCCTCCACCGACCCGTTCCGCGTCTCGGATCTGGAACTGGCCGCGTGGGGACGCCGTGAGATCGCCATCGCCGAGACCGAGATGCCCGGCCTCATGGCCCTGCGGGAGCGGTACCGGGACCAACGGCCCCTCCAGGGGGCACGCATCGCCGGATCCATCCACATGACCATCCAGACGGCGGTCCTCATGGAGACGCTCCTGGAGCTGGGGGCCGAGCTTCGCTGGGCCTCCTGCAACATCTTTTCCACGCAGGACCATGCCGCGGCGGCCATGGCCGCCAGGGGCGTTCCGGTGTTCGCCTACAAGGGAGAGTCCCTGGAAGAGTATTGGGCGTTCACCCACCGGATCATGGAGTGGGAGGACGGGGGCACCCCCAACATGATCCTGGACGACGGAGGGGACGCCACCCTGCTGGTCACCCTCGGGGCCAGGGCCGAGGCGGACCCTTCGGTCCTGGACCACCCCAACGGCGAGGAGGAGACGATCCTCTACGCCGCCATCCGCCGGAGGCTCCAGGAGCAGCCGGGCTGGTACACCCGCATCCAGTCCAACATCCGGGGCGTCACCGAGGAGACCACCACCGGGGTGAACCGCCTCTATCGCATGCAGGAGCGGGGCGCCCTTCCCTTCCCGGCCATCAACGTCAACGACTCCGTCACCAAGTCGAAGTTCGACAACCTCTACGGGTGCCGGGAGTCGCTGGTGGACGGGATCAAGCGGGCCACGGACGTCATGATCGCCGGCAAGATCTGCCTCGTCCTGGGGTACGGCGACGTGGGCAAGGGGTGCGCCCAGTCGCTCCGGGGCCTGGGGGCCACCGTCTGGGTAACGGAGATCGACCCCATCTGCGCCCTCCAGGCGGCCATGGAGGGGTACCGGGTCGTGACCATGGAGGAGGCGGCTCCGCTGGCCGACATCTTCGTGACGGCCACGGGCAACTACCACGTCATCACCCACGACCACATGCGGGCCATGAAGGATCAGGCCATCGTGTGCAACATCGGCCACTTCGACAGTGAGATCGACGTGGCCAGCCTGGAACGGTACCGGTGGGAGGAGATCAAGCCCCAGGTGGATCACATCGTGTTCCCCGGCGGCAACCGCATCATCCTCCTGGCCCGGGGGCGCCTGGTGAACCTGGGATGCGCCACCGGGCACCCCAGCTTCGTCATGTCCAACTCCTTCACCAACCAGGTCCTTGCCCAGATGGAGCTCTTCTGCCGCGGGGCCGACTATGACCGGAAGGTCTACGTGCTCCCCAAGAGGCTGGACGAGGAGGTGGCCCGCCTCCACCTCGGCCGCATCGGCGCCCGCCTCACCACGCTGACGGAGGAGCAGGCGGCGTACCTGGGCGTGCCGGCGGAGGGACCCTTCAAGCCGGAGCGGTACCGGTATTGAGGAGGGGGGCCGGGCCAGCGGAAACCCGGCTTGTTGCGCGTCGCCGGCTTCGAGTTCCACGAAAGCCACGATGACGTCAACGGGGATGTGAGCGACCACCTTCCAATCGTCGCGGTCACTCACACGCCAGGCGACCTCCCATTCGTGGCGTCCAGGGCCCCCAAACCGGATCGCTTCGAATCCTGCATTCGAACCCCACGGAATTCTGCAAGGAACCCCGTCACCTCAGGGAATCGTCCCACGACCCTCAAGAGGGCGTCGGTGGCCTTGTTCTGGAAGACCGAGCCCTTCTCCCACCTCACCACTGTCTTCGGGCCAACTCCCAAGAGCTTCTCGAAGGCCTGCTGTGTGAGGCCGAGCCCTTCCCTGATGCCTCGGATCTGGGAAGGGAGGAGAAGTCCTTCTGCAGCCCGAATGGCATCAGACGCACGCCGCATGGTCGCGTCCATCTGACCCGGCGCGTAGAAGGACTCGCCGCATTCCTGGCAGCGGAAGAACTGGTCCAGGACCAGAGCGGTGCGATTGCCAATGGAGACCTCGCGCTCTTCGGCGATCGCCTCAATGGCCCCCTCACAGATCGGGCAATGTTCCATAGCTCTAGGCGTCTTCGTCCTTCTTGAAGGAGATCACCGCAGCAGCGTTCGAACGGCTAAGCTGAAGCTTGGTGTAGATCGCGAAACCACAGTACCGGCACTTGTATACGTCTTGACTCGTGCCCGGCCGAGTACGGCTGGGCATGGTCTTGTAGAAGTGGTGATCTTTCAGGTCCAGCACACAGGCCTTGATATCGTCCTCGTCAAGGTAGAGTGCCGCAGCGTCCAGTCCCGCCTGCCGCGTGATCCAGTACCGGCCCTGGCGGACGGCTTCCTGAATCAGTTCAAGTGAGTAATGGGGCGTGAGCTTGGGCGACATTGGCCTTGGTAGCATTATGCTACCCACGATGACAAGTATGGGTTCCAGTAGTGCGTTTCGGTAGTGAACAAATCCCGAAAGATCCGCGGTAATTTACAGCAAGGATTGTGGAACCCCAAGCTGGCCGTTCCCCAGCCGACGCTATCAAGGCCGGCCCGATAGAGGAAGCCATTGAGGCGGGAAGAGAAGGCTCAGGGACTCATCCTCGGAGAACCGAAAAGGTCAAGGTCCTCCGAGCCGTCCCTCCGACATTACGAGACCTCCGCCTCCCTGGAAGAAGATGTCCCAGGGGCTCCGGAGAGCACGAGGCGAAGCACCTCCCGCCAGAACAGCTCCACGTGCTTGGGAAGCTCCACGGTCTCCAGCCCCTCCCGGAGATCGTCTGGAGACATGAGCTTGCCGATGATCTCAGGGCGCCCCAGCGTTAGCGGGCGGGCGAAGGTCACCGGGTTCCGCACGTCGATCACGGCGTCCGGCTGAGCGTCCCAGAACAACTCCGGAAAGTCGCCGTAGCGCCACGTCCGACTCGTCGCGCTCCCCGATGGTTCCATGTTGGCACCGCTGCAGTGAGGAATGCACGCCCCCAGGAGTATCGAACCTTCTTGATTCGCCGTTTGATGGCGGGACGAGCGTTTGGAGACGGGGATCCCTCATTTCACCATTTCCTCGAACGCGCCAGGAGGCCCGACGACATACTCCCGGGGGCCCGCCGATACGCGTCGGACGAAGTCGCGAAAGCGTTCGCTCTTCTGGAGGCGCTCGGGTGTTACCTGCTTGCAGTCGATCTCGCGATCCAGCAGCGACTCAGCGGCCAGCAAGGACCGATTCAGCTGGTGTCGATCGGCAGCGTCTGCCATTACAAGAACGTCGATGTCGCTGTCCGGGCGCGCGGTTCCCTTTGCCTGTGAGCCGAAGATCATGGCTGCTCTAACGCCCTGAACGGACAGAGCCTCGCGGACCACGGTGGACGGATCTCCAAGCTCGCGAAGCAGGATGCGGATGGCGCCCCAGGCAGGGTTCGTGAGGTCCGCCTCGTAGTAGACGTGCCCATCCCCTTCAGTCCGGCGCACCAGTCCACGTTCTGCGAGCTTGGTCAGGCCCCGTCGTGAGCTGCCAAGGCTCACGTCGAGATGTCGAGCGAGCGCTCGCAAATTCAGACGCTCATCCCCGTGGATGAGGAAGTGGGCGGCCAGCTTGTCGAATCCAGTCCCTACGATGGCTGCGATGCTCATGGAAACGAGGGCGGTGAGGGCGACGGTTTATGTGCCAAATAGGGCACAGGCGGGGGCGTGCGGCAAGGCGCACCGCCGAGGGTGTGTTCCTCGTCTTGCCCCCCTTGGCCCCCCTCACCCCCACCCATTAGGTTTCAAGCGACAACCGAGCCCGGGCGAGTTGCGGCATATTGCGGCCCGATGGGCGGGGCGGTTCCTCCGGGAACCCCTCCTCCCCCATCAAACGAGCTAAAAAGCCTTGCCCTGGTCGTCGGTACGTGACCAGGGCTTTTGCGTGTTCAGGAGTGGCAGCGTGAGCGGATCCTTCTCTTCAGCGTCCCCCGTGGAGCGCGTTCAGCGCCTCGTCCAGGAGCTCCAGGGCCGGATCCTCCTCCTGGACGGGGGCATGGGCACCATGATCCAGGGGGCGGGGCTGGAGGAGGAGGACTTCCACGGGGAGCGGTTCTCGGGACACGGCTGCTCGTTGAAGGGCGCCAACGACGTGCTGGCCCTCACCCGGCCCGACGTGCTGCGGGAGATCCACCTGGCCTACCTGGAGTCCGGGGCCGACATCCTGGAGACCAACACCTTCAACGCCCAGTCCGTCTCCATGGCGGATTACGGGCTCCAGGGCCAGGTCTTCGAGATGAACAGGGCCTCCGCGGCCCTGGCCCGGGAGGTGGCGGACCAGGTGTCGGGGGCCACGGGGCGCCCCCGGTGGGTCGCCGGCTCCCTGGGGCCCACCAACAGGACCGCCTCCCTTTCCCCCGACGTGAACGACCCGGGGTACCGGGCCGTGGGGTTCGCCGATCTGGCCGGCGCCTACCGGGAGCAGGCCGAGGGGCTCCTGGCGGGAGGGGTGGACCTCCTCCTGGTGGAGACGGTCTTCGACACACTGAACGCCAAGGCGGCCCTGTGGGCCCTGAGCGGGCTGCTGATGGAGCGGGGGCTCTCGACCCCGGTCCTGGTGAGCGGCACCATCACCGACCTGAGTGGCCGCACCCTTTCGGGCCAGACGGTGGAGGCTTTCTGGCACTCCGTCCGCCACGGGATAGCGGGGGGCTTCCCCGGCGGCCGGCCTCCCTGGAGGGTGCACCCCGGCTCCACCACCGGCCTCTTCGCCGTGGGGCTGAACTGCGCTCTCGGACCCGAGCAGCTCCGCCCCCACGTGGAGGAGCTGGCCGGCCTGGCGGACTGCTGGGTCACCGTCCACCCCAACGCCGGGCTCCCCAACGAGATGGGGGGATATGACCTGGGCCCGGAGGCCATGGCCGGGAGTCTCGGGGAGCTGGCCGAAGCCGGCTTCCTCAACATCGTCGGGGGTTGCTGCGGCACCACGCCGGATCACATCCGGGCCCTGGCGGATGCCGTGGAAGGAATCCCTCCCCGCCGCCCCCCGGTCCTTCCCGTCCGCACGCGCCTCTCGGGGCTGGAGCCCCTCTCCCTGGGCCCCGACTCCCTCTTCGCCAACGTGGGGGAGCGGACCAACGTCACGGGCTCGTCCCGCTTCCGGCAGCTCATCGAGGCCGGGGAGTACGAGACGGGCCTGGAAGTGGCGCGCCAGCAGGTGGAGGGGGGCGCCCAGCTGCTGGACGTGAACATGGACGAGGGGCTCCTGGACTCGGTGGGGGCTATGACGCGGTTCCTCAACCTGGTGAGCGCCGAGCCCGACATCGCCCGCGTGCCGGTGGTAGTGGACTCCTCCCGGTGGGAGGTCCTGGAGGCCGGGATGCGCTGCCTCCAGGGGAAGGGGGTCGTGAACTCCGTTTCCCTGAAGGAGGGGGAGGGGCCCTTCCGGGAGCAGGCCCGCTCCGTGCGGCGCCACGGCCACGCCCTCATCGTCATGGCCTTCGACGAGCGGGGCCAGGCCGACACCCTGGAGCGGAGAGTGGAGATCCTCCGGCGCGCCTATCGGATTCTGGTGGTGGAGGAAGGCTTCCCTCCGGAGGACATCGTCTTCGATTCCAACGTCTTCGCCGTGGCCACGGGAATCCGGGAGCACGACCGCTACGCCCTGGACTTCCTGGACGCCGTCCGGATGCTGAAGGAAGCCTGCCCCCACGCCCTGGTGAGCGGGGGGATCAGCAACCTCTCCTTCTCCTACCGGGGGAGCCCCCAGGTGCGGGAGGCCATGCACGCCGCCTTCCTCAAGCACGCCATCGCCGCCGGCCTGGACATGGGCATCGTGAACGCGGGCGCCCTCCCGGTCTACGACGAGATCGACAGCGGGCTCCTGGAGGCGGTGGAGGACGTCCTCTTCGCCCGGCGGCCCGACGCCACGGAGCGCCTCACGGCCCTGGCCGGGAGCCGCCGGGGGGTGGAGGTGCGCAAGGAGGGAGACCTGGCCTGGCGGGACGCCCCCGTTCACGACCGGCTCCGCCACGCCCTGGTGAAGGGCGTGGACGACTTCGTGGAGGCGGACGTGGAGGAAGCCCGGCAGTTGGCCTCCCGGGCTCTGGACGTCATCGAAGGGCCCCTCATGGACGGCATGAACACCGTGGGGGACCTCTTCGGCTCGGGGCGGATGTTCCTTCCCCAGGTGGTGAAGAGCGCGCGGGTCATGAAGAAGGCGGTGGCCTGGCTGGTCCCCTTCCTGGAGGCCGAGAAGGGCCTGGCCGGGAAGGACGGGGCCGGGACCGGCGCGAACGGGGCCGCAACCTGGAACGACGGGGCCGCGACCAGGGGCGGCGCCGGGAAGGTCCTGCTGGCCACCGTGAAGGGGGACGTCCACGACATCGGGAAGAACATCGTGGGGGTGGTGCTCCAGTGTAACGGCTACGAGGTGGTGGACCTGGGCGTCATGGTCTCCGCCGAGACCATCCTGGACAAGGCCCGGGAGCTGTCGGCCGACGTGGTGGGGCTCTCGGGCCTCATCACCCCTTCCCTGGACCAGATGGCCCACGTGGCACGGGAGATGGAGCGCCTCGGCTTCACCCTCCCCCTTCTCGTCGGGGGGGCCACCACATCGAAGACCCACACCGCCGTGAAGATCGAGCCGGCCTACGCGGGCGGGCCCACCATCCACGTGACGGACGCCTCCCGGGCGGTGCCCGTGGTGGGAGCCCTCCTGGACCGGAGCCGGAGGGAGAGCCTCACCCGGGAGGTCCGGGAGGAGTACGCCGCCGTCCGGGCCCGGTACGACCGGAAACGCGAGGAGGGCGACCTTCTCTCCCTGGCCGAGGCCCGGGCCCGGGCCTTCCCGGTCCAGTGGCCCGGATACGAGCCTCCCCGGCCCGCCTTCACGGGCGTCCGGAGCCTGGAGCGGTACGACCTGGGTGAGCTCGTCGAGACCATCGACTGGGGCCCCTTCCTCCAGGCGTGGGAGATCCGGGGAAGCTGGCCCGGGGTCCTGGACGATCCCCGGGTGGGGAGCCAGGCCCGGGAGCTCCTGGCCGACGCCGGGGCCCTCCTGGAGGAGATCGTCCGGGAGGGGCTCCTCACGGCCTCCGGGGCCTTCGGGTTCTTCCCCGCCGCCGCCCGGGGCGACGACCTGGTCCTCTTCACCGACGAAGCCCGGAAGGAG
>Ga0209164_1003708_pt1 | contig 14250 bp, 16 predicted proteins | sample MTBNYHSulfiMetaG_FD_187458 | JGI IMG/M metagenome (GOLD analysis project Ga0209164, IMG submission 187458) | Enrichment culture microbial communities from rom New York Harbor, USA that are MTBE-degrading - MTBE-NYH (New York Harbor Sulfidogenic)... | ecosystem: Environmental > Aquatic > Marine >...
CAAAAAGCGTCGGACACTTCCCATGACTTGACTTTTCCCATAAGGCCTCCATAGCAAAGGTTTATGCATGGTGGCCAGTATAGCAAGGGCCATGAGAAATGTAAAGTTATTTACGGATAAGATCTTAGAGTCGGAGAGCGGAAATTGAAATTGGGCGTTAGCTTGCCTTCCATTTGAGAAAGGAGATTTTAGATGAAAATTGGATTTATTGGCTTAGGGAAACTGGGTTTGCCTGTGGCACTGGCTGTCGAGTCGAGAGGGCATGATGTGGTGGGTTATGATATTTCGGAAGCGGTGAAGGACATTGTGGAGGCCAAGAAGATCCCTTATCGGGAGATTTGGGCTCAGGAACATTTGGACAAATCGAATATCCGGTTTGTTGGCGTGGATGAAGTGGTGCGTCATTCGGAAATTATCTTTGTCCCCATTCAAACACCCCATGCGCCTGAGTACGAAGGTATTACCCGCATCCCTGAAAAGCGGGTTGATTTTGATTACACATGGCTCAAGGATGGTATCAAGACCTTGTCGGATGAAATAGAGAGGCAAGGTGTGGACAAAGTTGTCATCGTTATTTCGACGGTGTTGCCAGGAACGACCCGCAGGGAAATCATGCCGTTACTGGGTAAACATACCAAGCTTTGTTACAATCCTTTTTTTATTGCCATGGGGACCACCATGCGGGATTTCTTGCATCCGGAATTTGTTTTGTTCGGCGTAGAGGATGATGGCGCGGCCGCTAAGGCTGAAAAATTCTACCGTACCCTTCATCACGCGCCGTTTTACAAGACCTCCATTGAGAGCGCGGAGCTTATCAAGGTTTCCTACAACACCTTCATTTCCAGTAAGATAGCCTTTGTAAACACAGTGATGGAAATATGTCACAAGCTTCCTGGCGCCAATGTGGATGACGTGACCAACGCTCTGAAATTGGCGACCGATAGAATCATCAGCGACAAATACCTGAGCGGCGGCATGGGCGACGGCGGAGGATGCCATCCACGAGACAATATCGCTCTCTCCTGGCTCGCACGAAAACTTGATCTGAGCTATGACTTCTTTGACAGCATCATGATGCAGAGGGAACGGCAGACAGACTGGCTGGCGGAGTTGATTCAGCAGGCGTCCAATCAGGGTGAGCAGGTCTATATCCTTGGCAAATCATTCAAACCCGAAACGAATATTACAGTGGGAAGCCCCTCGCTTTTGTTAAAAAGTATTTTGGAAGAACGCGGCGTCGATGTGATCATGTATGACCCATGGGTTGATGAGAATTCACCTGATTTTACTAGAGGCTGCTATTTCATCGGCACCAAACACCCCGAGTTTGTGGAATTCAAATTCCCCAAGGGTTCGGTTGTGTTAGATCCCTGGCGATACATTCCGGATCAGGAGAACGTACGTGTCGTCAGGATTGGTGAGTAATTTTAATCGAAGGGAACTGGTCTGGCTTGGCGATGCCTACGATTCACGATGCGCCAATTCAGCAAAATCCCTTGGTTGGAGCATAATTTCATTTTAGGTTCCATTTACAAGATCCTTTTTAAGAACCTCTTTTTACCTAATGAAAAGAGGCGATTTTTTTTTATTTCATCAGGCATGGTATTTAATGGCCTGATTGAAATGTTTTCTGTAGCCTCGGTCGTTCCTTTCCTGGGTGTTGCCGCGAATCCTGGGCTTATACAAGACAACTCGTATCTTAGAACCGTATATGATTTTTTTGGGTTCTCAGGGAGCCGGGAATTTCTTTTAGCCTTAGGTTTTGCCCTCATCTTCGCAATCTTTCTTTCTAATTTGTCGAACGCTTTTTTTACTTGGTTCAATCTGCGTTTCACATGGTCGATCAATGAAAGCCTGTCTGTGCGACTCATCCAGCGCTATATGACCCTGCCTTATGTTGCATTTATTCAACGCAATAGCGCCGATCTTCAGAAAAACATCCAAACTGAAGTGATGGAGGTAGCCACCAATGTCATAAACCCCCTGCTGGTTTTGATGAATAAAGGAATAGCGCTGTTTCTCACCATTACACTTCTGGTGGCAATCGATCCTCTGCTTGCTTCAGTCGTGGGGGTGATATTTGCCACCGTGTACATTTTAATGTACGTTGGGGTGAAGAAGGCGCTCACAACGATTGGCCAGCACAGTCTGGCTGACAATGAGGCGAAATTTCGTGCCATCAGCGAGGCTCTGGGTGTTTTTAAGATCGCAAAGCTCCTGCATTTGGAACCCTATTTCATTCGTCGTTTCAGCATAGCAGCGGCACGCTTCTGTCGAAACCAGAGTAAACGGATGACCATCAGTCAACTGCCTCGGTTTGCCGTTGAAACTGTTGCATTTACGGTCATGATAGGGATATGCCTTTTTATCATCGGTGTGAAGCCCAGTTTTGGTGAAGCTATTCCCATCATCGGGGTGTATGCTTTTGCAGCGTACCGGATTATGCCTGGAATGCAGCAAGTATACTCAAGCTTTTCTGTGCTGCGGTCCTGTTGGCCGCATGTTACCTATCTGAATGATGAGTTTGAATTCGGGGCTGAAGCCAGAAACGCTGTAAAGAAGCATAGGTTGGTAGTCCCGGCTCTGGATGAGAAGCCAATGCCACTTGTTAAATTCAGGGCCGTTACGTACCGATATCCCAATGCCAGATCGACCACGATTGATGAAATGTCTTTTTCTATTTTTCTCAACACGACGGTAGGTTTCATCGGTGAGACAGGTTCTGGCAAATCTACAACCATTGACCTGATTCTTGGCATTCTAACTCCGGATGCTGGAACAATTTTTGTCGATGGTGAAGCGCTGTTGGTGAATAACCTTGAAGCGTGGCAGAAATCCATCGGCTATGTGCCACAGGACATTTACCTGACCGACAGCACGATTGCGGAGAATATTGCATTTGGGATGGACCCTCGTGATGTGGATATGGAGCAGGTCAAAAAGTGCTGCGAACTGGCCAATATCGCCTCCTTTATTGAAAAGGAACTGGCGCACCAGTATCAGACGACGGTAGGTGAGCGAGGGGTCAGGCTCAGTGGGGGACAGCGTCAACGGATAGGAATAGCCCGGGCGCTTTATTACGACCCAAAACTCCTTGTTTTCGATGAAGCGACCAGCGCTTTGGACAGCGAAACGGAAAGGTCTGTTATGGATGCCATAGGGAAGTTCTTTCGGCAGAAGACAATAATAATTATTGCGCATCGCCTTACCACACTTGAAAAGTGCGACACAATTTTCAAGATTGATAAGGGGAGAATTGTAGATTCGGGCACATTTGAGGAAATCGTGCCGCATAGGCTTGAATCTGTGAGATAACGCTTGGCTATCGCGGCTTTTTCCATCAAGTCAAATGGGCTGTACGTTTCAAGGTATTATGGGCATGTTGAGCAGACCTTTTGAGAGAGTTTTTTTGAATGCATTGGAATGAATTCCTGTCGGTTGCTTACCCCAACGATTTGAAAAGGGAGGATATCGAAAAAAGAACCCTCATCTTTCGTTTACACAGGTGGAGTGGTCTGTATTTGGGCTATTTCCTCTTTCACCTTGGTATTTCAGCAAATGTTGTTGGCATAGGGAGAATATTCATTGCCTTGTCCGCATTGTATCTGCTCTCATTTGCGAAACAAGGCAATAATTTCCTGACGTTAATAGGTATTTTTCTTCTTTACGGACAACATATACTTGATCAAGTTGATGGTGTTATTGCAAGGGCTGCCGGCACGGTAAACCCATTGGGGGCCCGTCTGGATGGTATCGGGAACGCCTTTTCACGCCATGGCATCGTAATTTTGGTAGCATCATTCACAGGCAGCATTTCTCTTCTCATTCTCGCTTCACTAATCTCCTATGGGTGCGTGGCGCTAAGAGATTTATTTCTGATTGACGGGCTTGCTTATGATACTGAGTTCAAGGGGTTTGCCATTTTTTTCAGGGTGGTTTTTTCCATACAGGCTATGTTGTTTATCTGGCCCGTGGCGCTTTTCTTGAACGGGCTGTTCAAGTGGACTTCCATTGAAATTTTTTCCTGTATCAGCGTGGCGTTTTATGCAACGATGACTGTGTGGTGGTTCGCTTTGTCTTTCAAGTGGTTTTATAAGAATGTCAAGTGATTTGTAGGCCTATCATAGTCCCTCGAAAAATATTTTCCTGAATTCTATCCAAAATCATTGGTCGGCATCATTTTCGTTGTTTTTGCCCGTCCTTTCAGGAGTTTATATGTCCGATTTTGAACGTAACCGACAGCATTGGAATGCTGTGGGAGGTGTTTCATACTGTGATTTCTGGAATGTGAGCGTTGCCAGGAAAGAGCTTTCAAGAAAAGAAACCGAATTTGTAAGAAGTTTTATCCCTAAAAAAAGAATCAGAGCGCTCGATTATGGATTCGGTGCAGGCAGGTTTATTAAGTTACTGATTGAGTCTTCAGCAAGTGGTTCAGAGGTTTTCGGATTGGATATTTCGGATGATATGGTCGATTATTGCAGGCGAACTTTCGGCCAAAAAGGCAAGGTAAAAGGCATCGAGCGTATCAGAGGCATAAGTGATTTGGCTGTGTTCAACACTAAATTTGATTTCATTACGGCGATTCGTTGCTTGAAATATAACAGCGATTGGGAAAAATACGTGAGAACCTTGGTGGGTTTGCTGGAACCCGGAGGGCTTATGATATTCACAATGCCGAAACGCTATTTTTTTTCCGGGATTCTGAAGTCCAGGCGGCTTTTTCGTGCAACTCCTGAACGGGTGCTGAATTCTATTGACGGAAATCAAATCCAGGTTATTCATAAGAGAGGTTTTGGGAAAATTCCGGATTTGGCATACGGCGTACAGAATCGAATTTGGTCGCGGACAGTTATTCTTGGTGAACGGGTGCTTGACTTCTTTTTGGGATCTGCGAGATTCGATCGAGAGATCTTTTATGTCTTGCAAAAATCATTTTAGGTGCAGTACGTTATCGAGGTGCTCTTCCCCATGGCGAAGACAGATTTTGTCTCTGTAACAGAGCTTTCCGGGGATGAGGTTTCCGCTGAGCAGGTGCAGAGGCTCTGCAGTCGGTATTACTGGGCCGGGGAATATTGTCAAGGTAAAGAGGTTGTAGAAGTTGCCTGTGGCAGCGGCCAGGGGGCCGGATATTTGCAGAATATTGCGGGGACGCTTTGCTCCGGGGATTACTCAAATGACATCCTGTCCATTGCTTGTAAGCATTATTGCAATCGGATTGATTTTCAGCAGTTTGATGCTCAGCAGATGCCCTTTGCTGAAAAATCTAAGGATGTCATTATGTTGTTTGAGGCAATATATTATATTCCTGATGCGAATCGATTTGTCGGAGAATGTGCCAGGGTGTTGAGACCGGGTGGAAAGGTTCTTATCGCTACTGCCAACAAAGATTTATATGATTTCAACCCGAGTCCGCACAGTTTTAGATATTATGGCGTCCTGGAATTAAAGGATCTTTTCGAGAAGCATGGATTTGAAACAGAGTTTTTTGGAGACACGCCCGTCGGTGATGTGTCAGTAAGGCAAAGAATATTGAGGCCCATTAAGAAACTAGCTGTGTCGTTGAAGATTATGCCGAAAACGACTGGTGGAAAGAAGTGGTTGAAAAGAATTGTGTTTGGGGATTTGGTTAAAATGCCAGCGGAGTTGGGGCCCCCGATAGGGCCGAATGAAGCTCCCGGTGCGGACGAAAAAGGAGTGTACATGGGGCGTTATGTCGAGCCGAAAAGGATCCCGGGAACAAGAGCGGACAGGGAACATAAAGTGATATTTTGTGCCGCTACTTTGGGAACATAGCTGCAAAGAGACACAGGAAGCGCAAGCGGTAGAAAAGGGCCTTTCTGGGCCTAATTTATTCGTTTTGGGGTGTTGATGGATCAAACATGATCGGGAGAAGGATGTGAACGAGGAGATCGAGTTGGAAAGACTGGCCCACCGGTTACGGGTTCATTCCGTTCGAATGACGCATAAGGCCAAGGCCTCCCATGTGGGGTCGTCGCTTTCAACGGCCGAGCTGCTTGCTGTTCTTTACAGTGGGATTTTGAGGGTTGATCCGCAGAACCCCGACTGGCCGGAGCGTGATCGTTTTGTGCTCAGCAAGGGGCACGGGTGCGCCGCCTATTATGCGGCGCTTGCGGAAACAGGGTTTTTTCCGGTGGAATGGTTAGAAACGTTTTATGGGGATGGTTCCAAATTGCCGGGGCACGCCACCCACACCCATATCCCGGGGGTGGAGGTATCTACCGGTTCATTAGGGCATGGGCTGTCCATTGCTACGGGGATGGCGCTTGCTGCGAGGCGTGACGGCTTAGGGTATCGGGTTTTTTGTATGCTCAGTGACGGGGAATGTGACGAGGGCTCGACTTGGGAACCTGTCCTATTTGCACCGCAGCACCGGTTGGATAATCTGGTTGCCATTGTGGATTACAATAAAATTCAGGCCCTTGGAACAACAAAGGAAGTGATGGATCTGGAGCCTTTTGCGGACAAGTGGCGGGCCTTCGGCTGGGCCGTTGAGGAGATTGACGGCCACAATTTACACGAGATCGAGGACCGCCTTGGCAGGGTCCCCTTTGAAGACGGTCGGCCAAGTTGTGTCATTGCCCATACAGTCAAGGGAAAGGGTGTGAGTTTTATGGAGAACAGTCTGCTGTGGCACTATCGCATACCTCAGGGCGACGAGTACGAAGCTGCCTTGTCTGAGCTGGGGGAAAAGCCATGAGAACCGCCTTCATCGAGACATTGTTCGAACTGGCTTGTCAGGATTCCAGGATCTTACTGATAGTGGGGGATCTGGGCTTCGGGGTGGTTACGGAATTCATGAAGCGACTGCCGAATCAGTTCCTGAATGCGGGCATTGCCGAACAGAACATGATAGGGCTTGCAACCGGAATGGCCCTGAGCGGGAAGATCGTGTTCACCTATTCCATAGCCAACTTTACAGTATTGCGCCCTTTGGAGCAAATTCGAAACGACGTGTGTTACCACAATACCAATGTCCGGATCGCGCCTGTTGGATGCGGTATGGCGTACGGATCTTTGGGCCCATCTCATCATGCTACAGAGGACATCGCCATCATGCGTGCCCTGCCGAACCTAATGGTGCTTGCGCCTGGCGATCCAGTGGAAACGCGGCTGGCAGTTCGCGCACTTATTGAACACCAGGGGCCTGCGTATCTGCGTCTGGGTCGGGCAGGTGAACCGAATGTACACGAATCCGAACCGGTATTTGAATTTGGGAAGGCAATTACTGTTCGAGACGGAGATGATGTCTGTTTAATTAGCACGGGCGGGATGCTTTATGACACACTGCAGGTGGCTGACGCCCTGAGCGGCAAGGGTGTTTCAGCCAGAGTCCTGAGTATGCACACGGTAAAACCCATTGACAAGCAAGCGCTGCTTGAGGCTGCTGCTGAGACGTCGGCCATTTTTACGATTGAGGAACACAGCGTGGTGGGCGGCCTTGGGGGAGCAGTAGCAGAGGTGCTGATGGAAGCGGACCGGCGACCGAAGATTTTCAAGCGAATTGGTTTGAACGGTGAGTTTTCTTCTGTGGTTGGTACGCAGGAATACCTCAAGAAAATATATGGGCTGGACGTTTCCGGGATTATGGGAACCATTTGCAGGTGCCTGGGGATCTTAGGAAATGGAAATATAGGCAGTCGAGGAGCTTGTAAGATAATTCACCACAGAGACACGGAGGGCACAGAGGAAGTGTATTTTTCCCCGGACGGGAGACCCCAGTTAAATATGCTTTGCTGACCTCCGGAATTGAACGGGGCATGCGACGTTCGGGGAAAAGATGCCTCGTGAAGTTGCTGCTGCAAGGCTCCAAGGTAGTGGCCATACCAGGACGATTGGTTTTTCAGAACTGTTTTTGGCCGATCGCTGTCTCCCGATCGGCCAAAACAAAGAGTTCTCTGTGATCTCTGTGCCTCTGTGGTGAACCAATAGATTGAAGGAGAATCGGATGGGGATGAAGGTTAAATTCGTGAGCCCGGCCAAGCTGTACGGGATGATCAAGGACGAGATCGATGGTGCGTATTTTGAGGTCATGAGTAAGGGGGACCTGATTGACCGGGGACAGCTCAGGAGCTTTGAGGAGAATCTGGCGCGGTTTGTGGGGACCAAATATGCGGTCGGCTTGAACAGCGGCTATGATGCGCTCCATATGAGCCTGCGGGCAGCCGGGATCGGGCCGGGGGATGAGGTGATCGTCCCGGCCCATACCTTTGTGGCTACCTGCTCGGCTGTGGTGAATGTGGGGGCGACGCCGGTCCTGGTGGATGTGGGGAAGGATTTCAATATTGACGTAGGGAAGATTGAAGAAGCGGTTACGCCCAAAACAAAAGGCATTATTCCGGTACACTTGAGCGGCTGGATGGCGGATATGGTTCGGGTGATGGAGATTGCGGAGAAATATGGGCTGGTGGTGGTGGAGGATGCGTGTCAGAGTCTGGGGGCGAGCATGGAAGCTCAAAGCTCAAAGCTCAAAGCTCAAAGCAGGAGGAAGGCGGGGGCGTGGGGGTTGACGGGGTGCTGGAGTTTTTACCCGTTTAAGATACTGGGCGGGTATGGGGATGGCGGGGCCATTACGACCGATGACCCGGAGGTGGCGGAGTTTGCCACGAGGATGCGGTATAATGGAGAGGATCGCGAGACCGGAGAGTATCATGGGCATGGGTTTACCTGTCTGCTGGACAACATGCAGGCGGCGTTTCTGGATGTGAAGCTCAGGTATCTGCCTTCATGGATCGAGCGGAGGAAGGGGATCGCGGAGCGATACAGGGAGGCCTTGGGGGATATCGAGGACCTGCTGCTGCCCCATTACGACGACCCGAGGCGGGACCATGTGTATCAGAACTACACGGTAAGGGCAAAGCAAGGGAGCGAATTTTCGGACTATTTGAAGGCCAACGGAGTGGAGGTCCTGACCCAGTTCCGGAAGCCGTACTATAAGCATGAGGCCCTGGGGTTGGAGGATCGGGGGTTCCCGGAAACGGAGGCATTGAGCCGGGAGGTGTGCTCGCTCCCCATGTGTGTGGAGCTGGAGGATGAGGAGATTGGGTATGTGATTGACGTCGTTCGGAAATTTTATCAAAAATGAATTCACCACAGAGGCACAGAGGACACAGAGGGGGAAGGTTTTTTTGTCTGGCGGGAGACGACGCCAGACAAAAAGATGCCTCAAATGCGGGAACGCAGTGGCCTGGCAGAGTCCTTTTTTGGCCCATGGTCGTCTCCCGATGGGCCGAAACAACAAGAATCTCTGTGACCTCCGTGCCTCTGTGGTGAACTCAAATGGATATCAATAAACTCACAGGCGAAATCATTGGGGCGGCCATTGAGGTTCATAAGGCCTTGGGACCGGGGCTTCTGGAGTCTGCGTACGAGGAGTGCCTGTGCCACGAACTGATATTACGAGGCATTTCATTTGAACGGCAGAAGGATTTGCCGATAGAGTATAAAGGGGTCAAGCTCGACTGCGGGTATCGGCTGGATATCTTAGTAGAAAAGACGGTAGTTGTGGAATTGAAGGCTGGCGAAAGACTCGAACCAATTCACGAGGCACAGATCCTGACCTACCTGAAACTGACAGGCCTGAAGATCGGACTTCTGATCAATTTCAACGTGGCAGTCCTAAAAGACGGGATCAAAAGATTCGCCTTATAACCGGGGATTCACCACAGAGGCACAGAGGACACAGAGGGTATGCCTCAAATGTGGGAATGAACTGGCCTGGCAGAGTTTTTTTGGCCCATCGTCGTCTCCCGATGGGCCAAAACAAAAAAGTACCTCTGTGCACTCTGTGCCTCTGTGGTGAAATATTTGGGAGGAAAAGATGTCACTTCAATTGAGTAAACGTCATGAATGGGTGATGCAATCCGAGATTCGGAACATGTCCATCGAGTGCGACAAGATGGGCGGGATCAATCTGTCTCAGGGGGTGTGTGATACGGAGGTGCCCCTGGTGGTGAGACGGGCGGCCCAGGAGGCCATGGACAAAGGGATCAACACCTATACCCGATATGACGGGCTGGATGAACTGCGGCAGGCCATTGCAAAAAAGCAGAAGGTCTTTACGGGCATGGACGTGGACCCGGAAAAGGAGATCATTGTAAGCGCAGGGGCCACCGGGGCCCTGTATTGCGCTTGCCTGGCGCTTCTGAACCCGGGTGACGAGGTGATTCTGTTCGAGCCCTACTATGGGTATCATTTGCAGACCTTGGCCGCCACCGAAGCGGTCCCGGTCTATGTGCGGACCCTGCCGCCGGACTGGTCGTTTACCCTGGAGGATCTGGAGCGGGTCAGGACAGCAAAGACCAGCGGAATTGTCGTTTGCACACCATCCAATCCATCGGGGAAGGTGTTTGGCAGGGAGGATCTGGAGACCATTGCAGGGTTTGCTGAACGGCACGATCTCTTTGTATTCACCGATGAGATCTATGAGCATTTCATTTATGAAGGCAGGAAACATATTCCGCCTGCCACGTTGCCGGGCATGTGGGAGCGGACCATCACGGTCTCCGGGCTTTCCAAGACCTTCAGCATCACGGGATGGCGGGTAGGCTATTGCTTCTGCGACGCCAGGTGGACCCAGGCCATAGGGTTTTTCAGCGATCTGGTGTATGTGTGCGCGCCTGCGCCTTTGCAGATGGGGGTGGCAAAGGGGCTGCTGGAACTGGAGAGGGATTATTACGACGGCCTTGGGAGGGAGTACCTGAAAAAGCGGGAAAAGATCTGCGGGGCCTTGGCAGGGGCCGGGTTGGAGCCGTTTGTGCCGGAAGGGGCCTATTACGTACTGGCGGACATCACGCGGTTGAATGGGGCGAACAGCAAGGAGCGGGCCATGCACCTGCTGGAGCGGACCGGGGTGGCGTGTGTGCCAGGGGAGGCCTTTTATCACGACGATGCAGGGGAGCGCCTGGCCCGGTTTTGTTTCGCCAAGGAGGATGCCGTCCTGGATGAGGCATGTAAAAGGCTTGAGGGGCTGAAACCCCTCTAAATCCGAATACCGAAATCCGAAATTCGAAACAAACTCTAATCTCAAAATTTCAAGAAAGTTAAACTCAACCTATTAGGATCATTGTCTGTTTCATTATTAGACAATTGAGGTTTTGGCTATTGTTTCGCATTTCGTGCTTCGGATTTCGAATTTTCTGGCCAAAATGCGGGAAAAAAGGTCCAAATTTTGGGTTCTCTGTGCCTCTGTGGTGAATAACAGATGAAAAGGCTCCTCGATATTGTGGCCTCGGCAGGCGGTCTTCTGTTCCTGTCGCCGGTCCTCTGGGTGTTCATGGGGCTGATCTGGCTCCAGGATCGGAGTTTCCCCTTTTATATTGCGGAGCGGGTGGGAAAAAACGGAAGGCTTTTTCGCATGGTTAAACTGCGGTCCATGATTGTGGGCGCGGACCGAACCGGGGTCGACTCCACCGCGGCAGAGGACAGCCGGATCACCTGGGTGGGTCGCATCATCAGAAAGTACAAGCTCGACGAGCTTTCGCAGCTCTGGAATGTGCTTAGGGGTGATATGAGCCTGGTGGGGCCGCGGCCGAACGTGCCGAGGGAAGTCGCGCTCTATACAATGCAAGAGAAACGGCTCCTCCAGGTGAAGCCCGGCATTACCGATTTCTCCTCTATTGTGTTCTCGGATGAGGGGGAGGTGCTTGCGGGGAGCGACGATCCGGACTTGAAATACCATCAGATCATTCGCCCGTGGAAGAGCCGGCTGGGTCTGCTTTATGCTGAGAAGAGGACCTTTTTTGTCGATCTGCGGCTCATCTGGCTGACCGTGGTGGCCATCCTTTCCAGGGAACGGGCATTGGAGGGCTTGCAGGGGGTACTGAGGCGACTGGGGGCAGATGCGCAATTGAGAGAGGTGGCAAGCAGGAGAGAACCGCTGCCGGCCTACCCTCCCCCGGGATCGGACCAGATCGTGACAAGCCGATAGCCTCGGAAATCTGTGGATCAGATTACGCAGATTGACGCAGAGGTAGAAGCTCAAAGCTGAAAGCTGAAGGCACGAAAAGAGACTCTCAGTGACGGTGCAATATACAAATAGAAAACGTGTAACGTACTACCTCCATGAGGATCATACAAAGACGGGAGATCTCCGGTACTTCTTTTCTACCAAGGATGAAGGTAACCTGGTTGATACCCTGCCCAGAGGTTATGAGATATATGAAAATCCCAATTCTCATGTTTTGTTGCGCAGGACAGAGCCCCGGGTCATTACCGAAAATGAAACACAAGCTGTTGAAAAATATTTAAATAAACTGACCGCGGCCAGGCGTTACATTGCCGATATCTGGAAAAAGGATATCACCCTGTTCGAGTCAAACGAGGATATCGAGGTCTTAAAAGAGGTATACCGTACCGGGACTCCCAAAGGCTTCAGCCTTGAAGAAGCCATTAATTTTTCAGTCTCCTTTGCACCTACCCTTCGATTTACACTTGAAGACGCGGGACATCGCACCTTCGTCCTGAACCGTTTTATCTTTCAAGGAGGCACAGATGATGAATGGAGATATATCGCCGGCCCGGATTCACTGGAAAATCTTGCAAAGAAATACCTCATGCGATTGGGAACGGAGGCTTTTGATTCGACGCTTCTCCTGCCCTAATCGGGATCGCCTTGTTTTTGCGAACAACGAAGTGACCTTAGCCGCAAAAAGGCGCAAAAAGCGCAAGTATTGAGCTGAAATGCAAAGAAGATTAGTAGCCGCAAAAAGGCACAAAAAGCGCAAGTATTGAGCTGAGACGCAAAGAAGATTAGTAGCCGCGAAAAGGCGCAGAAGGCACAAGAATGACTGGGGAAAAAGCTGTTCGTTTGCTTGAACGCGAACGATTTGAGTTGTCCAAGAAGGCGGGTGGCGGTATTTTGCAATATGAGGCTTGGGGGTATCAGGAGAAAGAGAAGACGGTTGTAACCCGATACAACATCGCCTATATCAATCATACGATTTTTGCGGGAGACAATGGGCGGGTCCTGGGTTATGACAATGCGCATGGATACCACCACCGACACTGGATGGGGTCTGTTGAGCCTTTTGAGTTCGAGTCTTATGCAGACGTCGTGGAGAGGTTCCAGACGGAGTGGAAGAATTTGGTGAAGAGGAAGAAGGAGAAAACAGAATGACAACTGTAACGATTCGAACAGGGAAAGTGGATGAGTTTTTTTCCCGGGCCAGAGAAGCGGCTTTAAGGGCAGATCGCGGGGAGCCGTTTGAGGGGAAGGTCACAATTTCCTTCGAAGATCCTAATGAGATGCTGATGTTGCTGTCCGGCGGACGGCGGCGGATCATGCTGGAGGTAATGAAAAGACCACAAACCGTCCAAAACCTGGCCAATATTCTGAGCCGAAATCGGTCAACCATTGCCAAAGAAATACGATATTTGGAACAAAAAGGCCTGTTGTCTCGAAAAAAGGCATCGGCTGAGGAAAATGGGTCTGAGGTTTTCGTGGAGGCTGTTGCACCAAAAATCGAGCTGGTCGCCATGTTGGGGTAAAATATCAGCCGCAAAGAGGCGCAAAAGGCGCAAACTGGTTGAGTTTAAAAAAGATATGGACGACATATTCCGGCTCAGCGATAGTATCAGAGAGACGAGTTTTGAGTTGCATCGGTATCTGCGGCACGGGCATCTGGAAAAAGTGTACGAGAACGGGTTGGCCAATAGGCTCCGAAAAAATGGGATGGACGTTGCGCAGCAATATCCTCTGAAGGTTTATGATGAGGATGGGACAGTACTGGGGGGAGTACTTTGCTGATCTGTTTGTGGAAAATAAGCTCATCGTGGAATTGAAGGCTTGCAGGGCGTTGGCTCCTGAACACACTGCACAATTACTGGGCTACTTGCGCGCATGTCGTATCGAACATGGGCTTTTGATCAACTTTGGTGCACCAAAGCTTGAGATCAAGAAATACGTACTGTCGGATTAATTGGCCGAGAAGAGGCACAAAAGCCTCAAAATAGACCCTTTTGTGTATTCTGCGCCTTTTTGTGGCAAAAATCGTTGGCCGCAAGAAAGCGCAAGGATCGCAAAAGTAACATCTCGACCTTTACACCTTGCACATGGCTTTTTAACCTGTCCTAAATATCTTTTTTATGAGTATTTTGTGCATCTTTGGTGCGCCAGGCCAAGTCTGGCTGATCTTGTAACCTGAAAGGAGGTTACCCTGTTAATTGCTCGTTCAGCAGGTAGCGGAGCGGGCGGCCCGCGGAGTAATCCAAAGGGTCGAAGCCCCGCCGAGC
>Ga0209164_1003709_pt1 | contig 14250 bp, 15 predicted proteins | sample MTBNYHSulfiMetaG_FD_187458 | JGI IMG/M metagenome (GOLD analysis project Ga0209164, IMG submission 187458) | Enrichment culture microbial communities from rom New York Harbor, USA that are MTBE-degrading - MTBE-NYH (New York Harbor Sulfidogenic)... | ecosystem: Environmental > Aquatic > Marine >...
TGAGTCCCAGAAGGAACAAGTCTGGGAATTGATTGAGCAGTTCTTAACCCCAAAATCAGAAGCAGAAGGTGTTACCCTCGTTTCTTGATTTTGTTCGAATTTTTATTGCACCTATACAGGTAGGAAGCTGAGAATTACGCCTAAATGTGGACTTGTAGACCCGCATTAGGACAGCGCATAGCTTACATACCACGCTGGAAGATTGGGCGCAAGCTGTATTGGGGTTCGGAGTAGGGCGATTGCACGTAAAAGTGCTGGCTAAATGAATCAAAGTGTGCAAGGCTACCTTGGTGAATTTTATTCCAAGGAGGGCAGCACATGGAAACAGAGGTTAGGGGTTCAATTATCGAGCATTTTTCGTTGTTAAAAGATCTGCGGATAGTATTGAAGACTGATCACAAACTCATAGACATCGTCGCCATCACGGTATGTGCAGTGCTCTCAGGAGCTGATGACTGGGTTGAAATTGCTACTTATGCAAGAGGTAAGGAGGCTTGGTTTAGAACATTTCTGGAATTGCCAAATGGAATTCCTTCGCATGATACCTTCGGGCGAGTGTTCGCCAGGATCGAACCGGAGGAATTCGGAAAGTGCCTCGGTAGCTGGATTCGGGATGTTTTCCCATCCACTGATAGCGACAGCATTGCCATTGATGGCAAGACCTGTCGACGTTCTCATGATCGAGCCAACGGCAAAGCAACTATCCATATGGTGAATGCATGGGCGGTGAAGAATCATCTGGTTTTAGGACAGGTAAAGACCGAGGATAAATCCAATGAAATTACCGCCATCCCTGAGTTGTTAAAAGTTATCGATATCAAAGACTGTGTAGTGACCATTGATGCTATGGGATGCCAAAAAGAAATTGCTAAGCAGATCGTTGAGCAAGGGGGCGATTATGTGCTCTCTCTCAAAGGCAATCAAGGCAACCTTCATAAAGAGGTGGAGCTGCTTTTTCAGTCCGCCAAGCAAGACAACTACAAGGATCTTTCCCATGACAGCTATACCACTGTTGATGGGGAACATGGCCGGATTGAAACCCGTACCTGCACCACCATAGCCGATGTAAACTGGTTTGAGGAAAAGGGAAAATGGGCAAAACTTACGACTTTTGCAATGATTGAGTCGCAACGGGACATGGGCGACCATATTACGCAAGAGACACGCTACTTCATTTCCAGTTTGGGTAATGACGCCAAGCGGCTAAGCGAAATCGCCCGGGGGCATTGGGCAGTGGAAAACAGTCTTCACTGGTGCCTCTACATCGCCTTTCGCGAAGATGATAGCCGTGTCCGAAAAGGTCATGGAGCGACCAATCTGGCCGTCATTCGTCGCTTTGCTCTTAGCTTGGTGAAGCAAGATCCATTTCGCAAAATAGGGGTCAAAGCCAGCCGAAAGAGAGCGGGATGGGACAATGACTACCTCCTACAACTGCTCAGGATCTGAAAATTTCATGCAATTGCCCTAGGGTTCGGAGTGCTAAAGGATGGCTAGTTTGAGAATCGCGATACGGACAGATGCCTCTAAATGTATTGGCACAGGGCATGTCATGCGCTGTCTGAGTTTAGCAGAGACGTTGAGCCAACAGGGGGCTAAGGTTCTGTTCATCTCTCGTGATCTGCCAGGAAATCTAAACGCTTTCATTAATAAGAAAGGTTTCGATCTTTGCCGCCTGCCTGTGTCTGAAATTCAGGATTTAAATTTAGATTGGAATCGACACGCTACTTGGTTGGGTGTTCCCTGGCGTCAGGATGCGGAGGAGACCCTGGGGTACCTACAAAACTGGGGAAAAGTGGACTTGCTGGTAATTGATCATTACGCTTTGGAAGCGGGCTGGGAGGTCATGCTGAGACCCGTGGTCAATAGAATTCTCGTCATCGATGACCTTGCAGATAGACCGCATGACTGCGATTTTCTTCTTGATCAGAACTTTTTTTGTGGCTTTGAAAAGAGATATGAGAAACTTGTCCCCGTTCATTGTCAAAAGCTTTTAGGACCCCGATACGCCCTTTTACGTCCTGATTTCAGAGAGGTCAGAGCAACTCGTCGGCTACGGACCGGGGACGTAAAAAAAATCCTGGTATTTTTTGGTAGTACAGACCCGACAGATGAAACCACCAAAGCCTTGGAAGCGATCCGCCTTCTGGATCGCGCTGATATTAGCGTGGATGTTGTTGTCGGCATTGGAAATCAGAAAAAGGAAACGATTCAGCGACGGTGCAAGGCTTTGCCGCAGACGCACTTTTATTGCCAAGTGGACAACATGGCTGAACTGTTGGCTGATGCTGATCTATCTCTTGGGGCAGGAGGTTCAACCACCTGGGAGCGTTTTGCGGTGGGCACACCCTCCTTGTTGATCGCGGTTGCCCATAACCAGGAAGAACACTCCCAAGACTTAGGGAGCAAGGGTCTGGTGGTTTACCTGGGGCGAAGCGACCAAGTTGACAGGAAGACCATCTTGAAACAACTAGAAAGGATGCTACTCAGTCCTAGTCGGTTATTGGCAATGGAAAGCGCAGGACTAAAGCTTGTCGATGGCTTAGGAACCAAAAGGGTTACAGGATTTCTTCTCACTACGGCTGGCGAGAACTAACCTGTAACTGCTGCCAAAGGTTGAGGGGGATTGCGGTTTAGTAGGAACCCTTATGAAGCAAGGTTTACTATCCGGCACTCTGAAGAGCTCTGAGGGGGAAATTAATTGGAAAAGAACGACTTTTGCCTCAGGAAAATGAGGGAGCATGACCTGGAAATGGTGCTGAAATGGCGCAATGCAGAATTGGTCCGGGCCTGTATGTACACCGACCATCTTATTTCGATGGAAGAGCACAGAGCCTGGTTTGCCAAGGCAAAAGCTGATCCCGCTTCGGTTCACCTCATTTGCGAAGAGCATGGAGTTGCCATCGGTGTAGTCAATTTTGTCCAAATTGATCGAAAAAACAGCAAGGCCTTTTGGGGATATTATCTTGATGTAGAGAAAGCTCGGCGAGGAAGAGGGTCAATCATGGAATATTTGGCGCTGGATTACGCCTTTGATACTTTGAGGTTGCGCAAACTTTGTGGCGAGCTCTTTGCTTTCAATGAACACGTTCTCAAGCTGCATAAGAAATTCGGTTTTCGGGAAGAAGGATGTTTTCGGAGTCATGTTCTAAAGAATGGCAGGTACGAGGATGTTGTCTCGATTGCCATTTTTGATGAGGAATGGGCCTTAAATAGGGAGGGACTGATGAAGGCCTGTTTTCGAGACAGGACAACCTAACCGTGAAGCCTATTCAACTAGGCAATTATTTGATTGGCTGTGAGCATCCGCCTTTTATCATCGCTGAAATGTCGGGCAACCATAACCAGTCACTGGAGCGTGCCATGGTTGTTGTCGAGGCAGCTGCAAAGGCAGGGGCCCATGCTTTGAAGCTCCAAACTTACACGGCCGACACCATGACTCTGGATCTTTCAGAGGGCGAATTCCTCATTTCGGATCCCAACAGTTTATGGAAAGGGCGCACTCTTTACGATCTTTATGAAGAAGCACACACCCCATGGGAATGGCATAAGCCCATATTTGACCGTTGCAGGGAACTGGGCCTGATAGCCTTCAGCACTTCTTTCGATGCAACGGCGGTGGATTTCCTGGAAGGGCTCGATGTGCCCTGCTACAAAATAGCCTCGTTTGAAAATACCGACCTTCCGCTCATAAAAAAAGTGGCCGCAACCGGCAAGCCCCTTATTATCTCGACGGGAATGGCCACAGTGGCTGAACTGGACGAAGCTGTACAGAGCGCGCGCAAAGCTGGCTGCAAGGACTTGATCCTGCTCAAGTGCACCAGTTCCTATCCTGCCAGTCCTGAACACACCAACATCAGAACCATCCCCCATCTGCGCGATCTTTTCGGTTGTGAAGTCGGGTTGTCCGATCATACCTTTGGCATTGGGGTGGCTGTCGCCAGTGTGGCCATGGGGGCCACAGTAATCGAAAAACACTTCACACTGGCGCGTGCCGATGGCGGAGTCGATGCGGCATTTTCGCTGGAACCGCAAGAGATGAGCCTTCTTGTTCATGAAACCGAGCGTGCCTGGCAATCCCTTGGCAAAGTCCATTATGGCGCAACAAGCAGCGAGAGGGAATCCATTACGTTCCGGCGTTCACTCTATGTCATCAATGATGTCCAAGAGGGAGAAGTGTTTTCAACAAAGAATATACGAGCAATACGCCCAGGCCATGGTCTGCATACGCGCTACCTTGGGGAAGTGCTAGGTCGTTGCGCGAGTCAGGACGTTAAACGGGGCACACCACTGAACTGGTCACTAATCTCCGGAAGTAAGCAATCCTAAGCTCCACGCCGATGTATGTTGGAGCAATAACTCATTCCAGCCTGTCCTGGTAATTGACCATTGGCCACCCAATTACCGCCTTTTCACCATACGATGAGATATAGCCTAGTACAGCCGGGCGGAAATAACTGCCTGGATTGGGGGATTGGCCAATAATTCAGGCTGGACAATGGCTTACGCTTCATGTAAGAAAGGATGAACCTATCTGACATGAAGGAGCCGAGATCATGCCTGGACCGAAAGCAAAAGCAATTAACGTTACCGCGAGACAACGAGAAGCATTGAATCAAATCATTCGGCGGCACAGCAGCCCCCAACAGTTGGTCATGCGAGCCAAAATAATCCTGGCTGCCGCAGATCAGCGAAACAATCAATCCAATGCCGATCTCCTTGAGGTGACACCCACGACGGTAAGGGCCTGGATTGAACGTTGGAACATGGCCATCAATATTCTCGCAAAAGCTGAAGCAGATGAGAATGAGAAGCCACTATCAGCAGCGATTTGCAAGGTTCTCGCTGATGACCCGCGCCCAGGGAGACCGGCTGATTTCTCTCCGGAACTCATTTGCCAGATCATTGCGTTAGCTTGCGAGAAACCTGAAGATTTGGGACGACCCATAAGTCATTGGTCTCAACGAGAACTGGCCGACGAGGTGCTCAAACGCAACCTCGTTGACAAAATTTCGCCCCGATCTGTGGGGCGCTTTTTAAAAAGAAGCGGTCGTTAAGCCGCACCAATGCCGTTATTGGCTCAATGCAAAGTATGAAGACCCCGAGATCTTCAATGCGGAAGTAAACCAGGTTTGCGACACCTATGCGGAGGCTATTGCCTTGCATGAACAAGGAACGCATGTCGTAAGTTGCGACGAGATGACCGGCATCCAGGCATTGGAAAGACTCCATGCAACCAAACCAGTTAAACCCGGCTTTGATGAGCGACGGGAGTTTGAGTATGTTCGACACGGAACACAAACACTCATTGCAAACTTCGAGGTGGCTACCGGGAAGATCATCACTCCATCCATTGGCGACACGCGTACCGAGATGGATTTCGCCGAACATATCAAAAACACAATCAGCGTTGATCCCGAAGGAGAATGGGTATTTGTTAGCGATCAACTGAACACTCACAAGTCCGAGACCCTGGTTCGACTTATAGCCGAACAATGCAACATCCAAGAGGATCTCGGAGAAAAGGGTAAATCAGGCATATTGAAGTCCCTTAAAACACGGACTGCGTTTCTGACCAGTCCATTACATCGGATACGGTTTGTGTACACTCCCAAGCATGCATCCTGGTTGAACCAGGTCGAAATTTGGTTCAGCATTCTGGTTAGAAAACTCCTCAGACGCGCCAGCTTCACTTCCAAAGAGAACCTGGCCCACAGGATCATGGGATTCATTGAGTATTTCAATGCCACCATGGCAAAGCCGTTTAAGTGGACCTACAAAGGGCGACCATTGGCAACCTAACCAGTTATGGATTTGCGCCCGACTGTACTAGGACTCATAAGATGCTAAATACGCATAACGTCCGGCTCTCACTAAGAATCCATCTCCTGCCTCCATTGAGTTTTAAGAAGTCTCTGTTTCTGTGGAAGGATGCTGTCTTGGTTATGACGGACAGCGGCGGCCTGCAGGAGGAGACAACGGCCCTAAAAGTTCCTTGTGTTACTTTGCGGGAAAACACGGAGCGGCCCATAACTATAGAAATGGGTACAAATCCTTTGGGTGGTGTGAAAAAGGAAGGTATTTTGAGAACGTATTTAGATAGCCTGGAAAGTCGCAAAAAATGCTTCTCGGTGCCGCCTAAGTGGGATGGCAAAGCCGCTGAAAGGATATGGAAAGTCTTACTGGGGAATTATTGAATTATCTCAGAACTTCGCCAGACGATTGCAGAGACAGGCAGGTGAACTGTTGTTGGAAATACGAACCAACAACTCAATAAAGAACAGGGTGACCCATGCTAAATGACAGAACTATTTTGATAACAGGTGGAACTGGCTCGTTTGGAAAAAAAGCAGCCCAAATCATCTTGACACGCTATAGACCCAAAAAACTCATAATTTTTAGTCGTGATGAGCTAAAACAGTTCGAAATGGCACAGGTTTTTTCTCCTGCCACATATCCGTGCATTCGCTATTTTATTGGTGATGTGCGCGATAAGGAACGCCTCTACCGGGCTTTTCGTGGCGTAGAATATGTCATCCATGCTGCCGCGTTGAAACAGGTACCCGCGGCGGAGTATAACCCGTTTGAGGCTGTTAAAACAAACATCCTCGGAGCACAGAACATTATCAACGTAGCAATTGACCAACGGGTAAAGCGGATAATTGCTTTGAGCACCGATAAGGCAGCCAATCCCATTAATCTTTATGGTGCGACAAAGCTCTGCTCCGATAAGTTGTTTGTAGCCGGTAATGCATATGTGGGACGTGACGAAACCGCTTTCTCGGTTGTGCGCTATGGCAACGTGGTGGGAAGCAGAGGGAGTGTGATACCTTTTTTCCTAAACCAGAGAGAGAAGGGTTTCTTGCCTATAACCCATCCTGACATGACCCGTTTTTGGATCACTCTCGAACAGGGTGTTGACTTTGTGCTGCAATGTATTGAGCAGATGGTGGGGGGTGAGCTTTTCATTCCCAAACTGCCCAGCATGAATATCATGCAACTTGCCGAAGCAATTGCTCCGGAGTGCGAAACGAAGATCGTTGGGATCAGACCGGGAGAAAAATTGCACGAAGTGATGGTCACCAGAGATGATGCTCGAAAAACCTTGGAATACAATACGTACTACCTGGTACGGCCCGATTTCAATTACTTCCAAAGACGGTTCAGCTGCAATGGGGGTAAATCCGTGCATCACGAATTTGAGTATAATTCAGGCACCAATCCTTGGCGACTAAGTGTTGACGAAATGCGTCAATTGGTGAGGCAGATATGATTCCGTACGGTAGACAGTCAGTTGATCAGAACGATATCGATGCAGTCACGGAAGTCTTGCGCTCAGATTGGTTGACCACAGGGCCTAGGGTTACTGAATTCGAGCGCGCATTGGCTGATTTTGTAGGAGCTGCTTACGCCGTGGCCGTAAGCAGCGGCACAGCTGCGCTGCACTGCGCCATGCATGCAGTTGGCATCGCGCCAGGTGTCGAAGTAATCGTGCCTCCAATCACCTTTGCTGCCACGGCAAATTGTGTACTTTATCAGGGTGGCACCCCGGTCTTCACCGATGTCGACTCTGGGACTCTCCTAATCGATCCATTACAGGTTGAAAAAAAGATTACACCGCGAACCAAAGCAGTCATAGCTGTAGATTACGCGGGACAACCCTGTGACTACGATGCCTTAAAAGCGTTATGTACTCGTTACGGGTTGACTTTGGTCGCTGATTCGTGCCACGCACTTGGTGCCAAGTATAAGGGGCGTTCGGCCGGTTCTTTGGCTGATCTGAATGTGTTTAGCTTTCATCCAGTAAAGCACATCACGACTGGTGAAGGTGGAGCTATAATTACAAATGATCCGGAATTGGCTGCAAAGATGCGGCTGTTTCGTAACCATGGCATTTCAACTGATCACCACCAGCGAGAGTTGCAGGGGTCGTGGTATTACGAGATGGTTGATTTGGGCTACAATTATCGGATCACTGATTTCCAGTGTAGCTTGGGCATCAGCCAGTTATCCAAATTGGCAAAATGGATTGAGCGAAGGCATGAAATTGCGCAGACTTATGATAGTGCTTTTGCCGCACAGCCTTCGATTTGCCCCCTTGAAGTTAGATCCGACGTCTACCATGCATACCACCTGTATGTGGTTCGAGTACAGTCAGCCAGAGCGGACCGAGAACGGGACACTGTTTTTGTTAAGCTCAGAAATCGTGGGATAGGGGTAAATGTTCACTATATTCCAGTGCATCTACATCCTTATTACCAGTCGCGCATTGGAACCCACACAGGGTTATGTCCAGTGGCTGAGGAGGCCTATGGGAAAATTTTGAGCCTGCCTATGTTCCCGACTCTGACGGACGATGAGCTTACAAGAGTCACATCAACTTTCGTGGAAATTTTGAGTTGACATGCCATTATCCTCAAATAATGAGAACTTTAGGTTGGTTTTAGGTACAGCTCAGCTCGGCATGCGTTATGGATGTGCCAACCGAACTGGCCAACCGGACTTTGAGGATGCTTGCAAGATCGTGCTCACAGCCTGGGAAAATGGGATTGAGGAGTATGATACCGCACAAGCCTACGGCGATAGTGAGAAAATACTCGGCCAAATTTTTAAAAAGTCGGGTTTAGCCGGTCGAGTAAAAGTCACTTCAAAACTGAATCCACAGTTGGACCACCTCAAACGAGCTGAATTGGAGATGGCGCTTCTACAGAGCCTGGAAAGATTAAACCTAACCAGGTTATATTGTTTAATGCTCCACAGACAAGACCACCTAGACCTCTGGAACAAAGGATTGCGGCAAATATGTCAACAGCTTCGAGAGAGAGGCTTAGTCGAAAGGGTGGGCATATCGGTTTATTCACCCGAAAGAGCTCTGGTAGCGCTTAAAACTGATGGGATTAGCGTGGTCCAACTCCCAACGAGCATATTTGACAGACGCTTTGAAAAAGCAAGAGTGTTTGATCTCGCTCACACGTTGAACAAAGAAATATACATTCGCAGTGTTTTCCTGCAAGGTTTGCTGTTGATGGATTATAAGCAGCTACCACAGGGTCTCAGGTTTGCTGAACCACACCTTAGAGAGTTGATGGATATAGCCCAGTTTAACAAGCTTCCTGTACGCAACCTAGCTCTGGGCTACGTTAAGCATACGAAACCTAATGCCAAGGTTGTAGTGGGTATTGAGACTGTTGCCCAGTTGCGTGAAAATATTATGACTTGGAACAGGGGGTTACCATCAGAGATCTTACAGCAGCTTAGAGTGAATTTTCAAACCATGGACGAACGAATGATCAACCCCACCCTTTGGGAAACGGCATGAAGGTGTCCGTGCAAGCTCTTTTCGACTTAAAGGGCCGCATCGCCGTTGTAACAGGAGGAGCTGGCCATCTCGGACATGCGATCTCGGAAGCGCTGGCAGAATGCGGCAGTCTGGTTTTCACTGCAAGCAAGAACATCTCCAAAAAGCATGAGAGATTCAATGCGCTCAAAGCCAAATTTCCCAAACAGATACGCGCGCTAACGTTGGATATAGGATCAAGTGAGGCAATTAGAGCTGCCTTTACTCAAGTCGTTTACAAGTGTGGGAAAATTGATATCCTGGTTAACAATGCTTACTTTGGTGGTCCCGGCAAACTGGAAGAAATCTCGGAAGACAGCTGGCAGCAAGGAATTGATGGAACAATTAACAGCGTATTCCGGTGCACTAAAGAAATTATTCCTTTTATGAAGAAGACGAATGGAGGGTCTATCATCAATATCGCCTCGATGTATGGAATGGTCTCCCCGGTACCTGAAGTCTACAGCGATAGTGGTTATGACAATCCACCTTATTATGGAGCTGGGAAAGCCGCCGTGATTCAGTTTACGAGATACACGGCTTGTCATCTTGCCAAATATGGTATTCGCGTCAACACGGTATCGCCCGGGCCGTTTCCCAATGACGAAGTCAAGAAAAATGAAGCATTTATTCGCAGGCTCAAAGAAAAAGTACCTCTTGGACGCATGGGGATACCATCTGAACTGAAAGGTGTTATTGTTTTGCTCGCCTCTGACGCCTCGAGCTTCATAACCGGCGTCAACATTCCAGTAGATGGAGGATGGACTGCGTGGTAGTAGGAGTGGGCAAGGCCGTTGGCATTGTGCAGTGCAGGATATCGTCATCGAGGCTACCGGCAAAGGCTATGCTAGACCTTGGGGGTAAAACTCTTTTGGAGAGAGTGCTGCTCAAGACGAGCAGATCAAGTCTCTTAGATGAGATATGGGTGGCTACTTCAACCGACCAACTTGATGATATTGTAGAGAACCTTTGTGAAAGGCTCGGCTATAATGTTTTCAGGGGTGACCTTAACGACGTGCTGGGAAGGTTTTGCGGATGCGCGGAAGCAAGTAGCGCCTCTATAGTGGTCAGAGTTACAGCGGATAACCCCTTTACCGAACCCAAATTCATAGATTTGGGTGTTGCTGGACTCCTCATGTCTGACTGCGATTATGTAGCGTTCCAGAATATTCCACATGGATCCGGTGTTGAAGTATTTAGTCGTGATGCGCTTTTTGCGGCTGCCCGCTCAGCAAAAGCACCTGAAGAGAGAGAACATGTCACGCTTCATATTCGACAGAGGAAAAATGATTTTAAGATAAAATTATTGGAATCACCATGGGTTACACTAAGTCGCCCGGATATTCGGGTCACAATAGATACTGCAGAAGATTACTTTCTGGTAAAATTATTTTACGATCAATGCAAAGAAAAGGATACACTGCTCAACTTTATCAGATTCACAGACGCTCAGTCTTTCAACTTTCGTGCAAATCATGCCGCTCGGGAACTGACTGTCCTTAAGTATGATAGAGAAATTTAATAAGACCCTGTGGGAGATGTTGGCATTAGCGGATCTTTATGACATTCCTACCGTGGGTAGGGGGTGTATGTGCTAGCAAGAATTCATACAAAATTGACTGAAACAGGGTAACACTTTCTCCCGAGAAAATGGAAGGGAGGAAGTCAGATGAGCGGTAAGGAATTTGATCAACGGCAGAAGTCTGCAATTGTAAAAAATGCCAGGGAAATCGGATTCAAAGAAGCGGCAAAAATAGCTGGGGTACATTATACGACAGTCTATGACTGGCACCGTCAACTTGATGCGCTTGGACAAGAAGCATTCCTGAATCATCGAGCGCATCGGCCCGGTCGAGGCGTAAAGGAGATCACTGAGGACCAGGAAAAGGCGATTATCGAGGCATGGAAAGCCAATCCTGGATTTGGGCCCGGGCAGATTCGCAACCAGCTGCGGCGGCAGGGAGCGACAATTTCCATCCGCACGGTGCGGAAGGTGATGCAGGCCAACGGCTACACAACTGCTCGGAAAAAAGATGAAACCGGTTCATGTCAGCGTTTTGAAGCCAGCCGACCGCTGGAGCTTGCCCAGATGGATATTCTGGAGCTTTACGTGAACAAGCTCAAGGTGTTTTTGATTTTGCTGATCGATGATTACTCCCGGTTCATCCTCGGCTTTAGCCTATTGGAGGAAACCTCCATTGATGCGGTCGTTGATTTGGTGCGTCTGGCGATAAGGCGTTATGGCAAAATGGAAGAGATTCTCACTGACCGCGGCTTTGTCTTTTATTCGTGGCGCGGGGCCAATCGATTTGAGCGCTACTTGGAGACAGAAGGGATTGATCACACTCACGCCCGTGCTCATCATCCTCAGAGCCTGGGCAAGGTGGAGGCTTTAAACCGCCGGATCAAATCGGAGCTGTTCGATCAGACTCATTTTTCAACCCTTCAGCAGGCTGTCACCGCAGTTGAGAAATGGGTGGATCACTACAACCACCAACGTCCACATCAGGGGCTGGGCGGGCTTTTGGTGCCCGGCGAACGATTCCATGGACTGGCCGAAAAGGTCCTTGATACCCTTGCAGGGGAGGCGACGTTACCAAAGAGAACCATGATATGGAGCGTAGCATTGTGAACCTGGTGTTGGCTGGTGACGGCAGAATCATTTTTTACGTACTGGGCCAACCGATAGTGACAACAAGGGGGCAATCATGGCTGAGCCGTTGAGTCCGGAGGAAGTGGCCATACTGATTCGAGCCCGTCAGATTCAAAAAGACAAGGGATTGGTCGAAGACATTGACATCAGCGGGATCTGCAAGGCTGCGGGGATCTCGCGCAAAACGGGCTACCAGTGGGCTGAGAAGCACCTAAATGCGACAGGTCGGGAGCAACAAGAACTGGAAGAAAGATTGGCTCGACTGCAGTCTGATTATGCCAAGCTGAAGCAAGACTTTGACCAGGTGAGCTTCGAGAATCGGGGTCGCAAGCTTGCCTGGGAGATTCACGGGGTTGAGGAGTTGCTGGCTGCTAAAAAAAACACGTCGACCAAGAAGAAAAAGAAAAAGCGGTAAGGTTTCTGCGAAATGAATGTAAGCCGGTGCGCATGGTGGCTTGGGTTTTGGGTTTGCCATCGGGCACTCTATCGGGTTGGGATCAGGGCTTTGATGAGCAAGTGAGGCCTTATCGGATGGTAGACAAACGCGGTACATGCGGCAAAGTGACCATTGAAATAGTACGCCAGGTGGTCGAGATGGCCAAAGATTTCAGAGATCGAGATAAGCGGCTGCGGATCAAAGGATTCACCCGAGCGATAAACCAGGAGCTGGAATTGAGCCTGAGCCGCAAGACGATCCGGGAGATTCTGATCGCCAATGATCTTTGGAGGACCGAAACGCGCCGCAGGAGGCCGCGATTCTACCGCAACCTGTGCCGGCGCATACCCAACGGGCTGTTGAGCCTGGACGGCAGTGAATTTGTCGTGTGGATTGACGATCAAGCGGTAAGGTTTAATGTGGAGCTGGGGGTAGATGTGGGCACTTTCTGTCACACCGGTTTTGGTATTCATCCGACAGAAACCGCCGAGTCGGTAATTGAAGTCCTCGAGCAACACCGACGGAATTGGGGAACCGCCCTCGGTGTAGTTTTTGACCACGGCAGTGCCAACCTGAGTGAGCAAGTGCGAGCTTATCTCAAGGCCCATGAGATAGAGATGGTGCCGGCAGGTCCGCGCAACCCTAAAGGCAACGGCACCGATGAAGGAGCCTTCAGCCAGATGAAGCAAACCATAGGCTCCATCCGCCTGGAAACTTCATCCAGGGAGTCACTTGCCAAGAGTGTCTTGCACATGATGATCTCGCTTTATGTAAAGATGCGCAACCGAATGGCATTGCGTAAAAACGAGGTCACGCCTTTGGTGAAGATGCGCGCACCCGTCTCGGAGCTGCAACGGGAAAAGGAGCACCTACGGCTGTTGGATCACAAGGAGTCGAAAAACACTGCACGGACCAACCAACCCAAGCTGGATCGGCTGCATTGGATCATCCAGCAGCACCGCCTGGAGCCGCAAGCCCCGGAGCTTGAGCGCGCCCGGCAATGCATCCGACATTATGACCTGGAGGCCATTGCCAAGTCGGAAGAGGCATTCTTGAAAGCGGTCAATCGTGATCCGAGGCGCCGCAGCTTGGCTTACTTCTTTGGGATCGTGCGAAATATCCAACAACAAATCGATGACCAACGATATCAAGGTTATTGCCGTGAGCGCTACAACCATGAGGTCATGCTCGAACTGGAAAGAAGCCGGCAGGTAGAGCAACTGCAAGCTCCCCCAACAATAGAAAATATCGTCGAGATAGCAATAGCAGCCGTAACCTCATCTGCCAGCTATCTAAAAGAGAAGGCCCTGAAATGGTGCAGACAGTGGACTGAGGAGTTATGCAAATCAGTAAGTTATGTGGGGGCATTGAAGAAAAAGATCATTGATGTCATCGGCGCCGAAAAACACCTTGATGAGTCCCAGAAGGAACAAGTCTGGGAATTGATTGAGCAGTTCTTAACCCCAAAATCAGAAGCAGAAGGTGTTACCCTCGTTTCTTGATTTTGTTCGAATTTTTATTGCACCTATACACCCCAAAGTGATGAAAAACTCCTTGAAAAATCGATGGCCTTATAAACATATCATGCGAAAACATGTTACCATTCCGAGAGACCTAAGCCTAACAGGGTTGACTGCAGATCCCTTATGCAGAAGATCCGATTCCATTCGAGTCTTTCAAGCTGCTGCAACAGAACGGGGCAATTTCTTTGGACGACTAGTACCTTGTCCCATAAGTAGCATGCTCAATTTTGGCAATTTTGATTCTGACTAATTATGATTGTATTAAACCCATTACTTCGCTATTATAATGTATAAGTTCCGAATA
>Ga0209164_1003710_pt1 | contig 14249 bp, 14 predicted proteins | sample MTBNYHSulfiMetaG_FD_187458 | JGI IMG/M metagenome (GOLD analysis project Ga0209164, IMG submission 187458) | Enrichment culture microbial communities from rom New York Harbor, USA that are MTBE-degrading - MTBE-NYH (New York Harbor Sulfidogenic)... | ecosystem: Environmental > Aquatic > Marine >...
TCCACCTCCACGAGCTCGATCTGGAACACCAGGGTGGCGTTCCTTGGAACGCTGCCGGGAACCCCCCGGGATCCGTAGGCCAACTGTGGGGGGACGATGAGCTTCCGGACACCACCGGCTTTCATCCCCCGAATTCCCTCGTCCCACCCCCGGATCACCTCCCCACGCCCCAGGGTGAAGCCCACCGGGTCCTCGGGAGGCGCGGTGGAGTCGAAGAGGGTGCCATCCGGGAACCAGCCGGCGTAGTGCACCGTGACCCGATCGCCCCCCCCAGCCTCACGCCCGGTCCCGAGCTTCATCTCCTCGAAGTAGAGGCCGGAGGCGGTCTGGGTCATCCGGCCCAGGTCCACGGACAGGGAGGGAGCGAAGGTCAAGGACTCCGTCGTGGTGCCACCCCCCGTCCCTCCGGAGGCGCACCCCAAGAGGGCGGCAGCAGCCAGGAAAGCGGTTACCAGAAGCGCGTTACGTCGAAGGTACCTGGGCACTCGATCTTCACGCATCACTCGGGTCTCCATGGTAATTCCATCGGTCATGTCACGAACGGAAGGGCCGGCCTCCCGAGGAAGCCGACCCTTCCGCGCCGCCGAACCAGGCCTCCCGCCGCTTGGCCGAGAAGGACATCGGTCCGTCGCACACCTAAACCGTAAGCCTTGGCTCCCCCGGGCCCCGGGGGCTCACACCGCCGTGATCTCGTAGGGCTTGTAGCTCAGCGTTGCCTTCACCAGGTCCCGGTTGAGCCGGGCGATGAAGTCCACGCTGATTCCCTTGGGGCAGGCGTTCTGGCAAGCCCCGTGGTTGGTGCAGTTGCCGAAGCCCTCCTCGTCGTGGACCTGCACCATATTGAGGACCCGTTCGTACCGCTCGGGCTGCCCCTGGGGCAGGAACCCGAGGTGGCCCACCTTGGCCGACATGAAGAGCATGGCCGAGGCGTTGGGACACGCCGCCACACACGCCCCGCACCCGATGCAGATGGCGGCGTCCATGGCCATGTCGGCATCGATCTTCTTGATGGGAATGGCGTTGGCGTCCTGGGCGCTTCCGGTCCTGACCGAAATGTACCCGCCGGCTTCGATGATCCGGTCCATGGCGCTCCGGTCCACCACCAGGTCCCTGATGACCGGGAAGGCGGTGGCCTTCCAAGGCTCGACCCAGACCTCGCTGGCGCCCTTCAGGTGCCGCATGTGGATCTGGCAGGCCGTGGTGAGGCTCAGGGGCCCGTGGGGAACCCCGTTGATCATGAGGCCGCAGGTGCCACAGATCCCTTCCCGGCAGTCGTGGTCGAAAGCGATTGGCTCCTTGCCCTCCAGGGTGAGGCGCTCGTTCACCAGATCGAGCATCTCAAGGAAGGACATGTGCTCGGTGATGTCCTTGACCGGAAGGGTATCGAACCGCCCCTTGTCCTTGGGGCCGTTCTGTCGCCAGACGTGAAGTGTGAGATCCATTATTTGTAGCTCCTCGTGGAGAGGGGCACGTTCTCGAAGACCAGCGGTTCCTTGTGCAGGGCCGGCTCCTCTCCGACTCCCTTGAACTCCCAGACGGACACGAAGGCGAAGTTCTTGTCGTCCCTCTTGGCCTCACCCTCGGCGTCGGTATGCTCCACCCGAAGGTGCGCCCCGCAGGACTCGTCCCGGGTCAACGCATCGTAGCACATGACCTCGGCGAACTCCAGGAGATCCGCCACCCTCCCGGCCTTCTCCAGGGACTGGTTGAAGGAGTCGCCGTTACCCAGGACCCGGACATCGTTCCAGTATGCGTCCCGGAGCTGGCCGATCTCGTTGATGGCGCTCTTCAGGCCGCCGGCGTCCCGTGACATCCCGCACTTGTCCCACATGATCTTGCCCAGCTTCAGGTGAAAGGTGTCCACGGAGGTCCTTCCCCCTACGGCCAGGAGCTTGTCCATCTTCTCCTTCACCCCCCGCTCCGCATCCTTGCAGGCGGGGTGATCCACCGAGGTGTCCCCGGGCTTCACCCTGGCCAGCCAGTCACCGATGGTGAGGGGCAGGACGAAGTAACCGTCGGCCATCCCCTGCATAAGGGCGCTGGCCCCCAGCCGGTTGGCCCCGTGATCGGAGAAGTTCGCCTCCCCGGCGGCGAAGAGGCCGGGGACGGTGGTCTGGAGATTGTAATCCACCCAGAGGCCCCCCATGGTGTAGTGGGGCGCCGGGTAGATGCGCATGGGGACCTTGTAGGGATCCTCGCCGGTGATCTTCTCGTACATGGCGAAGAGATTCCCGTACCGCTCCCGGATCTTATCCTGCCCCAGGCGGGCGATGGCGTCCTTGAAGTCCAGGTAGACGCCGTTCCTCATTTCGCCGACCCCGTGGCCCGTGTCCACCATCTCCTTGGCCCGGCGGGACGAGATGTCCCGGGGGCTGAGGTTCCCGAAGGAGGGGTAGAAGCGCTCCAGGTAATAGTCCCGTTCGTTTTCCGGGATGCTCCCCGGAGCCCGGTCGTCGCCGGCCCTTGCCGGCACCCAAATGCGCCCGTCGTTCCTCAGGGACTCGCTCATGAGGGTGAGCTTGGACTGGTACTCCCCGGAGGGTGGGATGCAGGTGGGGTGGATCTGGGTGAAGCAGGGGTTCGCGAACCCGGCACCCTTCACGTAGGCCCGCCAGGCCGCGGTGACGTTGCACCCTTTGGCATTGGTGGAGAGGAAGAAGACGTTGGAGTACCCTCCCGTAGCCAGCACCACGGCGTCGGCCACGTCGGAGAAGATTCGCCCACTCACCAGGTCCCGCAGCACCACTCCCTTGGCCACACCGTCCACCACCACGACATCCATCATCTCATGACGGGAGAAGACCTTCACGTTGCCGGCATGGACCTGCTTCTGGAGAGCCTGGTAGCATCCGAGGAGGAGCTGCTGGCCCGTCTGGCCCCGGGCGTAGAAGGTCCGGGACACCTGGGCGCCCCCGAACGATCGGTTGTCCAGGAGCCCGCCGTACTCCCTGGCAAAGGGAACGCCCTGCGCCACGGACTGGTCGATGATGTTGAGGCTGACTTCGGCGAGACGGTAGACGTTGGACTCCCGGGACCGGAAGTCGCCCCCTTTCACGGTGTCGTAGAACAGCCGGAAGATGCTGTCCCCGTCGTTCTGGTAGTTCTTGGCGGCGTTGATCCCCCCCTGGGCAGCGATGGAATGGGCCCGCCGGGCCGAGTCGTTGTAGGTGTAAACCCGGACGTTGTAGCCCAGCTCCCCCATGGTGGCCGCCGCGCCGGCGCCGGCCAGGCCGGACCCGATGACGATGACGTTGTATTTCCGCTTGTTGGCGGGGTTCACCAGCTTCATTGCGAAGCGATGGTTGGTCCAGTGCTGATCGATGGGGCCGGATGGAATCTTAGCGTTGAGCTCCATTATCCCCCAAACCTCCGCTCATATGGTAGGGTTCCGATGCCGGAACCTCAGATCGTCAGAACCCTTGCCATGACTCCGACGGGAACCGTGAGGAACCCCACGAGGAGCAGGAGGGCTAGAACCAGGGCCAGAGGCCGCCGGCAAGGGTTGTACTTGGGATGGTTCGCCCCCACGGTCTGAAAGGCACTCCACAGCCCGTGGTAGACGTGGAAGGTCGCCATGACCAGGGCCACCACGTACGCGCCCGCCACCAGGGGGTTCTGGAACCCGATGACCACGTTCCGATAGGCGTCGCCCTGGATGAAATCAGGATGGGCGCTGCCCGTGGTGAAGTGGAGAATGTGGTAGACCACGAAGGTGATGATGATCACCCCCCCCCACCGCATGGTGCGGGAGGCATAGGAGAAGACGATGGACTCCTCCTTGGTGTACTTCCCGCCCCGGGCATTCCGACTCTGAAGATAGACCTGCAGTGCCGAGAGCATGTGGAGCCCCACGGCGGCCAGTAGGACCAGCCGGAACATCCAGAGCCCCGCCATGTGGGGGAGGATCGGGTACCCCACCTCCCTGAGGAATTCCGCGTAGTGATTGAAGGCCTCGGGCCCCATGAACATCTTCAGATTGCCGACCATGTGGGCCACGAGGAACCCGATGAGGATCACGCCCGACACGGCCATGTAGAATTTCTTCCCCACCGACGTGCGGTAGAGACTTATGACCCGACGCATCGCTTCTCCCGCTTCTCAGATAGCCTGAGGAGGGGGCGGCTCCGGGGAATCCGGAGCCGCCCCGGTGGCTTGGCTCAGTAGTCCAGCTTGGCGAGGTCGTCCATGGTCCCGCGGACGGCAGCCATGCTGGCGTTGAGCGCGGCGGCCTCGTCATCGGAAAGGGGCACTTCCAGAATCCCCTCCAGCCCGCCCTTCCCCAGCTTGCACGGCACACCGATGTAGATCCCCGTCTGCCCGTATTCGCCCTGGAGGTAGGCCGAGCACGGCAGGATGCGCTTCTTGTCCTTCACGATGGCTTCGGCCATCTGCACGGCGCCCGCGGCGGGGGCGTAGTACGCGCTTCCCGTCTTCAGGTACGCCACGATTTCCCCGCCGCCCTTCCTCGTCCTCGCGATGATGGGGTCGAGCTTTTCCTTGGAGAGGAAGTAGGTCAGGGGGATCCCGCTGATGCTGGCGTAGCTCACCAGGGGAACCATGCTGTCCCCATGGCCTCCCAGGACCAGGGCCTGGATGTCCTCGACGCTCACGTCCAACTCCATGGCGAGGAAGGCGCGGAAGCGAGCCGTGTCCAGGATCCCGGCCATCCCGATGACCCGCTCCCGGGGGAAGCCGGTTGCCGTCATGGCCACGTATGCCATGACGTCCAGCGGGTTGGAGACGACGATCACGATGGAGTTCGGCGCATACTTCTTGATGTTCTGCGCACATTCCTTCACGATGCTGGCGTTGGTCTTCAGAAGGTCGTCCCGGCTCATCCCGGGCTTCCGGGCCACGCCCGCCGTGACGATGAAGATGTCCGACCCAGCCGTGTCGGCCCAGTCGTTCGTTCCCCTGACGCGGGTGTCGAAGCCGAGCACCGGCGCGGCCTGGAACTGATCCAGGCCCTTGCCCAGGGGCATCCCCTCCAGGATGTCGATGAGAAGGACTTCCTTGGCCAGCTCCTGCTGGCTCGCCAGCAACGAGCAGCTTTCCCCGACGTGGCCGCCGCCGACTACGGTGATCTTGTTGACCATCAGGTCCCCCAGGGTCCGAGTGGTTGAATGAGAACAGGGACGCTCGCGGCAACCTACCGGGGCCCAGTAGGAGTGTCAACGGAGAATCGAAAGGATGTGTGACAAGTGTCACCCACCCCCCGAGAAGGGATGCTGCCGGGAATGAAGAGGGAGGGCCACCGGCCCTCCCCACTGCTGCGCTGGCCCACACTCAGAGGTTCAGCGGAAGATGCGCCGCCATCCCGGCCCCCCCGCCGTAGGCTCCTGGGGGACCTCTATCCCACCCGGGCCGCCGGGCCCTCCCCCGGGCCCCCTCCCGAGACCCCTGCCGAGCCTCAAGTCCTGGACCTGCTGCCCGAGGCTCTCCCGGAGCCCATAGAACCGAACGAGCTGCGTGGGGGACAGGACGTTCAGGAGCTCCTCCTGCTCTCTGCGATAGAGGTCCAGCTCCTGCTCCTGGAGCTGGACCATCTCCCGGAGCACACGCCGGGCCTGCGCGTCCGGCACGCCCTGAAGAGCCGGCTCCTGGAGCCGGTACCGGAGGGCCGCCTTGGCTCGGTTCAGTTCCATCCGGTCCTTCTGGAAGGAGCTCATGACCCCCTGGAGAGCCACCAGCTTCTCCTGGCTGAGTCCCAGCCGGGACCGGACCACCTGTCCAAAGCCGGCGTGGAGGCGTTGCTCGAGCTCCATCCTCTGCCTCTGCCCACCTTGAGGGGGCACGACCTGGGCCGCCCCGAAGGCCGACGGCAGCATCAACCAACCTGCCAGGGCCAGCAACATCATTCGTCTCGGCATCATCCCTCTTCCCACTCCGCCAGTAGAGCCTCGAGATCCTCGTCGGAGAGGCCGTCGAAGACCGGAGCGCCCGCCACGATTCCATCGTCCCACAGCCAGGCCTCCGGCAGGGGCTCCTGAATCGCGACAAGGATAGGATCCTGGGCCGCCTCCGGCCCTCCGCGTTTCAACACCAGGCTGCCTCCCAGCGCCACGACCACCACCGCCGCCGCGGCGGAAAGGCCCCAGGCAGGACTCCACCGGGGACGTCCGAAAACCGGAAGCACCCATTCTCGCGTTCGGGCGGTCCGATGCCCGGTGGCCGATGCCACCGCCAGGAGCTCCCGGCGAAGCGTTGCCTGGATTCGCGCCTCCAGCCCCCGGGGAGGCTCCGGCCGGGCCATGAGCAAGGCCTCCATGACCGCCGCTTCCTCCCTGCAGTCGGAACAGGCGGCAAGGTGCATCTCGAGTGCCATGGCGTCCCTGGCATCGAGGGCGCCGGCCCTCCATTCAGGCAAGATCTCACGTACGGCATCGCAGGACAGGCCGTTCATCCCAACATCTCCCTGAGTCGGCGAAGTCCGTGGTGATAGTTGACCCGGGCCGCCCCTTCACTGGAGTCGATCAGAGCCCCGATTTCGCGGAAGCTCAACGCTTCGAAGATCCTCAAGGTCACTGCTTGCCTCTGTTTCTCGGGAAGCCGGTCCAGGAGCCGGCGCACCCGGAGGACTTCCTCCTCCTTGTCGAGCTCGGTCCCGGGATCGTCTTCCCCGGATGCCACCGGCCCGGCGGCCTCCAGGTCGGTTTCCTTCCTTCGTCCCGTTCTCCGCAGGACCCCTCGAGCTTCGTTCGCCACGATGGTCAGGAGCCAGGTCCGGAAGGCGGAGTCTCCCCGGAATCCCTCCAAACCCCGGAACGCCTTCAGGAAGGAATCCTGCGCCACGTCGGCAGCTCCCTCCTCGTCCCTGAGGATCCCAAGGGCCACACGGAATGCCCCGGCGTAATGCCTGGAGACCAGCTCATCCATGGCCGCGGGATCCTTCGCCCGTGCGAGGCTCACCAGATCAGTCTCGGGCAGAACCCTCATCGCGGACGTGTCCTTCACCGTAGCTCCTGACGCTCAGCGAGGAGGTTTCGTTAAAAACGCGAGGAGCCGCGGGCTCTCGTAGCCACGACTCCTCCAGCGACCGCGTCACGACCCCGGCCTTCAGCCCCGGGGGTTGAGGAGGGGAGACCTGGACGTCTCCCGCCCTTCCGATCCTCTCAGGATCGTCTCACCCGATCACGGGCGGCGACCTTCGCCCGCAGGTGCTTTGATGGCTTGAACACAGGAACCGAGCGAGAGGGTACCTCCACGGCATCACCCGTCCTCGGATTGCGGGCCAGACGGGATTTCCGGCTGCGGACCTTGAAGGTTCCGAACCCGCGGATCTCGATGTTCTCGCCAGCGGCCAGGGCAAGCTTCACCGCATTCAGGAACCCGTCCACCACCAGGGCGCAGTCCTTCTTGGTGATGCCGGGGCCGATGGCCTCCGCAACCTGCTCCACTAGGTCCGCCTTCGTCATCCAATCCTCCGGGAGGGCGTACGCCCTCGCAACCAAGATGGGAAACCGGTGAGATGCTGGCCCCACAGGGCCTGTCGCTTCCTTCTAAGTTCCCTGCCCGGATGACGTAAGGTCATCCGGCTCCGCAAGGGGGGGCACGGTAACTCCAGCCTCCCTGGGACGTCAAGGCCGTCCCTTCGCCACTTCATCCATCCGGGAGCCGATCTTCCATGAGCCGAACGAACCGGTCGAAGAGATAGCGGCTGTCATGAGGCCCGGGAGCCCCCTCCGGGTGGTACTGGACCGAGAAGACGGGCCGGGTCCGGTGCGCGACCCCCTCCACGGTCCCGTCGTAGAGATTCACATGGGTCAGGCGGAGCTCCGGAGCTCCGGGAACGGAGCCCCGTTCCCCTTCCCTCACCGCGAACCCATGGTTCTGGGCCGTGATCTCCACGGCGCCACTGTCCAGGTTCCGCACGGGGTGGTTTCCGCCGTGATGCCCAAACGGGAGCTTATAGGTGCTCCCGCCGAACGCCCGGGCAATGAGCTGGTGGCCGAGGCAGATCCCGAAGATCGGCGTGCCGGACTCGGACAGGCGGAGAATCGCCTCCGTAGCCGCCTCCACCGCCGCAGGGTCCCCGGGCCCGTTGGACACGAACAAGCCCGAAGGGTTCTCCCGGAGGATGTCCTCAAGGGGAGTGGTGGACGGGAGCACGGTAACACGGCACCCCCTCTCCGCCAGCAGCCGCGGGGAATGGCTCTTGACTCCCAGGTCCAGGGCGAGCACGTGGAAACGTCCGTCCCCCACGGCCGGCACCTCGTACCGCCGGGCGGTGGAAACGGTGGAGGCCAGGTCCAGACCCTCCATGGGAGGGTGGAGGCGGATCCGTTCCATCACCTCCCGCGGCGGCATCGAGGCCGGCGCGATGGCTCCACGCATGGCCCCCTGGGATCGGATGTGGCGGGTCAGTGCCCTCGTATCCACCTCCGAGATACCCACGATGGACCGTGTGCGGAGATAGTCGCGAAGCGAGCCCTCTCCCCTCCAGGACGAATACACCCGTGACGCCTCCCTCACGATGAAGCCCGCCACCTGCGCCCCAGCAGACTCGGAATCCACGACGTTCAACCCATAGTTGCCCACCAGGGGATAGGTCATGGTCACCAGCTGGCCGGCGTAGGACGGATCGGTGAGGATCTCCTGGTAGCCCGTCATGGATGTGTTGAAGACCACCTCACCGACCGCAAGCCCCGGAGCGCCCAGGGAGGTACCGGGGAACTGCCTGCCGTCCTCGAGGAGGAGGTAGGCCTGGCCACATGAAGGTGCAGATGTCACGGAGATCCGAAAGGGTTGGAGGAGTGTGTCGTCGGGAATGTATGGACCCGGCCCTGGTCGTCAAGCGATTTCCACGCCTATCTTCTTCCCTCGAGCATCGGACCGCCGAAAGCCACCCCCCCAACCTCCGAAGAACCCGCCCCCATGCCCGAGTATCCGAAGGTCATCCTGCATGCCGACGAATCCTGCCTTGGGAACCAGTTCCAGGGAAGGGCGCGCCCTGGGGGAGCCGGGGGCCTGATGGAGCATTGGAGGGACGGGCACTGGGAGCGGAGAGACTTCTGGATCTCCGAGAAGGACACCACCAACAACCGGATGGCCCTCCGCAGCGCCATCGAGGGGCTCACGGCGCTGACCCGTCCCTGCCACGTCCGCTTCGTTTCCGATAGCCAGTACCTCGTCCGGGGCATGACCGAGTGGGTCCGAGGGTGGAAGGCCAGGGGCTGGAAGCGGAAAGGGGGCGCACCCGAGAACCTGGGGCTCTGGCAGGAACTGGAAAGGGTGGCTTCCCGGCATCAGGTCGTGTGGGCATGGGTCCGCGGACATGCCGGAGATCCCAGGAACGAATACGCCAATCACCTCGCCACCCGGGCTGCCCGGGTGCAGGATTCCTCTCGGGGCCCGGTGGAATCCGGGTTCCTTCCCTGGCTGGAGGCCCAGCGAGCCACCCGGGAGCTCTACCTGGACTTCTTCGAGGGTTCCCCACCAGAGGAGGACGGGCCCACAGAACAGGGCTCTACCTGGGCTTCCGAGGGATCTTGACGGGGAAAAGATGGGGCAGCGCGGCAAGGAAAAAAAAGGTCCCGGTGTTGCACGTCAACACCGGGACCTTTAGTTCCGCTGGCGGGACTTGGCTCGCTCTTTGGACCCGCTCACGTGCGAGCGGTGGAGCTCCGATCCCTTCCCCTCACCGCGCGGTGGCGGCTCAGGCGCCCCTCAGCTGCGGGGGCTACTGCGGAGACCAGCGACCTCTCCACAGTCCAGCCAGGCTCCAACACCTGACTGGCTGCCATCGCGGCGGCGTCCCGCCCGGTGGCTCGCAAACCTGATCTGCCAGAGGATAGCCTTCGCCATCGTTTCCGCAGTCCGCATCAGGAATGCACCCACAACATTCACCCGGCGGGTGGACCGGTCAAGAGTCTTGTTCTCGCACCGCCCCATAACTTGAAGGTAGGATCCAATTCATTGTCTTGAATGGGGTTATGGGACGCGTAATCGCACTCGGCAATCTTCCCGAACCCATCCTGTAAACAGATTGATTCTTCCAGCGCACATCCCGAAGCGCGCCTGAACCCGGATTCCGGATTTCGAAATTCTCGTTATCCCGACCTGGCGATCCCAGGGACACAACACCCATCAATTTGTTGCCTGGACGACAAGTGTCTCCCTTCCGAAGACAATCCCGAAACACCGGACGACGGAAGGAGAGACCTCCTGGAGGGAGAGGGGACGGCCGAGAATGTGGCTCATGGACGTGACGGCACGGTCCTGGATGCCGCAGGGGATAATCGTGGAGAAGAAGGAGAGGGCGGGATCCACGTTCAGGGCGAAGCCGTGGGAGGTGATCCAACCGGAAGAGACCCGGACCCCGATGGCCGCCACCTTCCCCTCTGCCGTCCAGACGCCGGTGCGCCCGTCCTGCCTCTCCCCCGGGATTCCGAAATCCCCCAGAACGCATAGAAGGACCGACTCCAGGTCCCTCAGATACCGATGGAGATCCTTGCGGTCCGGGGCCAGGCTGAGGATGGGATACCCCACCAGCTGGCCCGGGCCGTGGTAGGTGACGTCCCCTCCCCTCCCAACCTCGAAACGCTGGATCCCCTTCGTTTCCATCTCGGCCGGCGAGAGGAGGACGTGCTCCTCACGGGAGGAGGTCCCGAGGGTGACAACGTGGGGGTGCTCCAGCAGAATCAGCTGGTCGGGGACGTCACCGGCTCGCCGCCGGCCCACCATTTCCTCCTGAATGGCCAGCGCGTCCTGGTACGGGACGCGGCCCAGCCAATGGACCTCCAGCGGCGGGAGCCCGGTGTCAGGCATCCTCCGGGAAGCTCTCGAGAAGCTGCTTCAGCCGCGCCAGGAAGCGAGCGGCGTCGGCGCCGTCCACGATCCGATGATCGTACCCCAGCGAGAAGAAGCAGCGCTTCCGGATGGCCATTGCGTCCGCGCCGGAGGCGGGATCCTCCACCACCACGACGCGCTTCTCGATGGCCCCTGTTCCAAGGATGGCCGAGGTCCCCTTGGGAATGATGGGCATGCCCACCACGGTGCCCAGGACTCCGGGATTGGTAAGGGAGAACGTCGCACCCTGGATCTCTTCGGGAATCAAGCGGCGGGTCCGGGCCCTCTCGGCAAGGTCCGCAATCCTCTTCCCGATTCCCAGAAGGCTGAGCTCGTCAGCGTCGTGGATCACCGGGACGATGAGGCCGGGATCCAGGTCCACCGCAACCCCCACGTTCACGTTGCCTCGGTAGATGAGGTTGTTCCCCGAGACCGTCCCGTTGACCGGGGGGAACTCCCGGAGGAGGCGGGAGCACGCCCACACCACGAACGCGGTGTAGGAGACCTTGGCCCCCTGCTGCGCCCACAGCGCCTTGTTGGTGTTCCGGACCTGGTCGATGCGGGTGAAGTCCACTTCGATGAAGGAGTGGACATGGGGGGCCACCCTCTTGGCCACCACCATGTGCTCCGCCGTGAGGCGGCGGATCTTGTCCATGGGCTCCACCCGGTCCCGCTGGCGCACGGGGAACTCCGGATGCTGGACCTGCGAATAGAACATGCTCCACAGGTCCGAGGGTGCGGCGGACGCAGCAGGACCCTGGACACGGGGGGCGGGAGGCACGGACGTGTCTTTCGCGGGGGGAGGGGCTGCAGGACCGGGCTGGGCCCCGGCGGGAGGCGTAGCGGGGGGACCTTCGGTTCCCTCCTCCGTCCCTTCCATGAACCCGAGGATGTCCTGCTTCGTGACCCTCCCGGCGTGGCCCGTCCCCGGTATTTCGGCCAGGTCGATGCCATGCTCCTCGGCGATCCTCCTGACGACCGGTGTGGACCGGGTGCGCAGGCGCTCCGCGGCGGTGGCCGGCTGATCCCCAGGCTGGGAATCAGCATCCTGGGAGGAGGCATCCACGGGGGATGGCGCAACGGCGGCAGCCGGCGGCCCCGAGACCTCGGCATTCTCCGGGGAGGGCTCTGGCGCTGGGGCAGCGGGGACGGGAGCGCTGGAAGCCTCGGGATCCACATAGGCCACCACGGTCCCGACCTCCACCGTCTCCCCTTCCTTCACCAGGATCTCCACCAGGATCCCCTCCGACGGGGAGGGGATCTCGGCATCAACCTTGTCGGTGGAGATCTCGAGGAGCGCCTCGTCTCTCTGGACAGGATCCCCCACCTGCTTCAGCCATCTGGATACCGTGCCCTCGGCGATGGATTCGCCCATCTGGGGCATGGGTACTTCGATCCGTGCCACCCTGGTCTCTCCGTCGTGGGGTTCTTGGCGATCCCTCGGACTTTCAGCTCAAAGGACTCCTCAATGGCCGGTGAGGAGGAAACGAGCCGGCCGACGGGAGCCCGGATCCCTATCAAACGCCCCCGGGTCCGCCCTCGGGAGAGCCGGTGGGGGGCGGTACTTCGCCACCCGGGCCTCCGGCACCCGTATCTCCTGAAGGCTGCCCGCCGGGCAGTCCAGGCAGGATGGGCTCGGGAGCCGGGGCGGTCTGGCGCAGGTCGTCCAGAAGGATGGACCTGGGCTGCTGGGCCCGGGATGAGAGGATCGACAGGACCAGGGCAAGGCCCATGAAGATGCCTCCTGCGGTCCATGTGGCCCGGGTCAGCACCGTGGTGGCCTGCCGGCCAGCCAGGATGCCCTCCGTGGCGCTTACCCCGCCACCCATGGCAGCCAGGCCACCTCCCTTCCCCGATTGGAGGAGGATGACGATGCCCAGAAAGAATCCGTCGAGCACGAGAAGGGCCAATAGAAAACCGTACATCACCTGAGTCCCGTTGGAGTGTGGCAAAGCATACAAACATCTTTGGACACCTGAATCATGTCAACGGGACTCCGGCCCGGGCGATGGCCAGGAAGGAGACCGGATCCAGGCTCGCTCCGCCCACCAGAACCCCATCCACCCCGGGGGCACGCATGAGCTCGGCCGCGTTCTCGGGTTTGACGCTCCCTCCGTAAAGGATGGGCGTTGCGACGGCCCTGGAGTCCCCAAGGACCTTCCGGAGCCGGGTCCGCAACACCCCATGGGCCTGGGATGCGTCCTCGGGCGTGGCTGTCTCTCCGGTCCCGATGGCCCACACCGGCTCGTACGCCAGGAGGAACGCAACATCCGGGTCCGGTGACACCTGTGGAAGGATCGCATCCAGCTGCTCCAGGATCACTTCCTCCAGCCGGCCGGCACGGCGCTCATCGAGGGTCTCTCCCACGCACACAACGGGAACGAGGCCCGCCCTGAGGGCAGCTTCGACCTTCCGCGCCACCTCTTCGTTGCGTTCCCCGAAGACGTGGCGGCGCTCGGAATGGCCGATGAGGGCATGGCTGGCGCCGGCCGCCCTGGCCAAGGGAGCGGACACCTCCCCCGTGAAGGCACCCGATTCCTCCCAGAAGATGTTCTGGACGCCGATGTCCACCTGCGGATCCTCGGGACGGGCCTCGAGGGCAGCCGCCAGGGAGACGAAGGGCGGGAACACCAGAAGGTCGGGCCTTCGAGCCGGAAGGAGATCGGAGTGGAAATCCCGGAAGAACTCCCGGGTTTCCCTCGGATCCATGTTCATCTTCCAGTTCCCGGCTACGACAGGTCTGGGCTTCATGACGCGCTCCCCTCTCGGGCATCCAGGGCCGCGACGCCGGGGAGCACGGCGCCTGAGAGGAACTCCAGCGAGGCTCCCCCGCCGGTGGAGATGTGGCTGAGGCGATCCGCCACCCCGGCCATTTCCGCAGCCGCCGCCGAGTCCCCTCCGCCGACCACTGTGATCCCGCCTTCCTCCGTCACCCGGGCCACGGCCTCGGCCACCGCAAGGGTGCCGCCGGAGAAGGGATTCAGCTCGAAGACACCCATGGGGCCGTTCCACACCACCGTCCTGGCGCCCTTCAATGCGTCTGCGAAGAGCGCGCGGCTTCCCCTTCCGATGTCCCCGATGCGGTCCCTCTTCTCCACGGAGTCCCGTGCCACCTCCCGGGTCTGGACCCCGTCTCCGATCTCAGGAGCCACCACGCAGTCGACAGGAAGGAGGAGCTTGTCTCCCGCCTCCCGGAGGACACTCCGGGCCAGCTCCACCCGGTCTTCCTCCACCAACGACTCGCCGGTCTCCAGCCCCAGGGCCCGGAAGAACGTATTGGCCATGGCGCCACCCACCAGGAGCCTGTCCACCCTGGGGAGCAGGGACAGGATCACGTCGATCTTCCCGGAGATCTTGGCACCGCCCAGGACCGCGACGAAGGGGTGCTCCGGGTGCTCCAGCGCCATTCCCAGGTACCGGAGCTCCTTCTCCATGAGGAGACCGGCCACCGCCGTCCCTCC
>Ga0209164_1003713_pt1 | contig 14241 bp, 11 predicted proteins | sample MTBNYHSulfiMetaG_FD_187458 | JGI IMG/M metagenome (GOLD analysis project Ga0209164, IMG submission 187458) | Enrichment culture microbial communities from rom New York Harbor, USA that are MTBE-degrading - MTBE-NYH (New York Harbor Sulfidogenic)... | ecosystem: Environmental > Aquatic > Marine >...
AACGAGGGAAGCACCATTGGGGTCCTCCTCTGGAAGATCCGAAACGTCATGGGCGAGTTCGGTCGGGACTACGAGCTCCTCGTGCTGGACGACGCATCCACCGACAGCACCGGTGAGGTGCTGAAAAGGTACCGGCGGAGCCTCCCCCTGAGGGTGTTCCGTTCCGAGGAGCGGCTGGGGTACAGCCGGGCCCTGGAGCGTCTGATCAGGGAAGCTGTGGAGCGCGCGCCATACCCGAAGCGGGACGCCATCGTCACCCTTCAGGGGGACTTCTCGGAGCACCCCGACCACCTCGTGCCCCTGGTGAAGACCCTGGAGGGTGGGGCCGATGTGGTGGCGGGAAGCCTGCAGCAGACCGAGGACGGGGTCCCCCTCCGGGTCCGTGTCGCCCGCTGGGCCGCGCCCAGGATCCTGGGGGAATCCCTCAAGGCGTGTCCTGTTTCCGATCCGTTCTGCAGCCTCCGGATCTACCGGGTGATCGTGCTGAAGAAGGCCCTCCGGGATCTCGGGGATTCGCCGCTCATCCCGTGGCCGGGTTGGGCGGGGAACGTGGCACTCCTGGACCTGGCCGTCCACCACGCCCGGCGGGTGGAGGAGGTGGGGCTTGGCCTTCGATACGACATACGGACCCGCAGGTCCAGGTTCCGGACGTTCCGGACCCTGCGTGAGCTCTCTCGCCTTCGGGGAAGGCTGGACTGGATTCCGGAGGAGGAGGTGGCGTGAGGGTCCTGGCGCCGCTACTCGCCCTCTCTCTCCTGGCCTCCTCCGGTCTGCGGGGGGTCGGCGTGTCCGCACAGGTGTCGGAGCTGCCGGGCCGGGTTACCACGAACATCGCTTCTCCGGCCGCGGTCCCGTTCGGCCCCGGGGAGCGCCTCGAGTACGACGTGAGGCTGGGAGCCCTGGGCAAGAGGGGACAGGGGTACATGGCCGTGGTGGGTCTGGACACCATCCGGGGTCGCACGACCTACCACGTTTCCATGGCGTACGAGGGTGGGCTCCTCTTCGCCAAGGTGAGCGACCATTACCAATCCTGGTTCGACGTGTCCAATCTCGTGACGCTCCGGTTCATCCAGGATATCGACCAGCTGAACTACGAGCGCTACCGGCACTTCGAGATCTACCCCGAGGAGCGCCGGTACGAGCGAAGGGACAGGATCGCGTCGGGGGACATTCCCACGAACCTCCCCCTGGACGAAGTGTCGTTCTTCTACTTTGTCCGCACCCTTCCCCTGGAGGTAGGGGCGGTCTACGAGTTTGACCGGTACTTCAGGGAAAGCGGCAACCCCGTCATCGTCAGGGTCCTGCGGAGGGACACCATCGAGGTTCCCGCGGGGACCTTCCAGACCATCGTGGTGAGGCCCATCATCCGCACCAGCGGCCTCTTCGGCCAGGGGGGCGAGGCCGAGCTCCATTTCTCCGATGACGAGCGCCGCCTACTGGTCCTCATGACCTCGAAGGTGCCCCTCATCGGATCCCTCTCCCTCCATCTCCGCTCCATCACGGAAGGTAGGCTTCTACGCCCCCTGACCGGGGGCGAAGGGGTGCTCGAGCCTGGCGGGGGAGGCTCCCGGGCACCGCTGCCATGACCTCCGGGCCCGATTCTCCGGACGAGGGCAATCCGTTCCCGGAAGCGGACCTGGCCAGGGTCCGCACCGTCCCCGTGGGGGAGGTGAGGATGGGGGTCACCGCCGACGCGTTCGCGGGCTTGCCCGGGGCCGGTGGTTCGTTCGAGGAGTTCCTCGATTCCCTTCCCAGGGTTCTGGAGGCCGAGTCCCTCCGGTCCGTGGCGCTTGGGGTGGCCAGGGCCTCCCGTACGGGACGGGGCATCCTCTGGATGCTGGGCGGGCACACCATCAAGACCGGGCTGGCCCCGCTCTTCATCAGGATGATGGACCGGGAGGCCGCCGGCTTCTTCGCCTGCAACGGATCGGTGGCGATCCACGACTACGAGGTCGCCCGTTGGGGGGGGACCTCCGAGGACGTGGAGGCCGGCCTGGAGGCGGGCACCTTCGGGATGGCGGAAGAGACCGGCAGGGAGATGAACGAAGCCATCCGTGCCGGTGCCGGGAGGGGGATGGGACTGGGGGAGGCGTTGGGCTGGGCCCTTTCAGGGAGGAACGACCTGGCGGCGCCGGACCGGTCCCTCCTTCTCCAGGCGTACCTCCGGCGCGTGCCCGTAGGCATCCATGCCGCCATGGGTTGCGAGGTCATCCACCAGCACCCGAGCGCGGACGGGGCTTCCATGGGCTCGTGCTCCATGCGGGATTTCCGACGCCTGGCCGGCTGGATGCCAGCCCTCCACGACGGCGGAGTGGTGCTGAACCTGGGCTCCGCCGTGGTGATGCCCGAAGCCTTCCTGAAGGCGCTCTCGGTGGCCCGGAACCTGAACCGGGGCCGACCCCGGGGGTTCATGGCCGCGGACTTCGACATGATCCGCCAGCACCGCCCCTGGATGAACGTGGTCCTCCGGCCCACCCGTTCGGGGTCCGGACAAGGGTATCGGATCACGGGGCACCACGAGATCATGATCCCCCTCCTGGTCTGGGCGGTGGAGGCTCGGATGGCGGCGCTGGAGGAGGAGTCCCGGGGTGGTGGTCCCGGGGCCGGCGCCGGGCACTCGAGGCGTTGAGTCTGCGCCGGGCAGGCCATCGGGCCCAGAGACTCAGGCTGACCTGGCTCCTGGCCTTCCCGTTCTTCCTTCTGGCGAACCCTTCCCGGGGCACGGTGCTGGCCGGGAGCGCCATTTCCCTCTGCGGGCTCATCCTGCGAGGGTTCGCGGGCGGGAGCATCCTCAAGGACCGGACGCTGGCGGTGGGTGGCCCCTATGCCCACCTGCGCCACCCCCTCTACCTGGGGAGCTTCCTGGCGGGGGCGGGGCTGACGGTGGCGGGAGGGAGATGGTTCTTCCCACCCCTGTTCCTGGCCCTGTTCCTCTGGGTCTACGGTCGCACCATCCGTGCCGAGGAGCGCGTCCTGGAGATTCTCTTCGGGAAGCCCTATCGGGATTACCGGGCGAGGGTGCGGGGCTTCATTCCCCGGCTTCACCCCTACCGTCCGCCTGGTGGGCCGGAGTCCTGGGAGAGCGCCAGGGTCTCGGGAGCCGGGTTCAGTCTCCGACTCTTCCGGCGCAACAAGGAGTGGCAGGCCTTCCTCGGGACAGCCGCTGGATTCGTTCTGCTCTGGGTCAAGGCCGTCTTGATGGGTCCGGGGTGAGGGTGGGGGCCCGAGTCCCGGGCGGGGCGGGATTGCGGCGGAGGGGCTTCCACCGGAGGTTGGAGGGGAGTCAAGACGGCCCGGTGCCCTGGGGCTGTCCCGTCGTGCGGAGAATGCCTGGGAGGTCAGCATGTGGAGATACCTGTTCGCCGCGTCCATGTTCGGCGTGATGGCCTTGGGATGTGGCCCGGCGGAGGACAGCGGGATGAAGGAAGGGACCAACCCCTCGGAGATCCACCGAAAGCTCGCCCAGTACGACACAGTGCGGCTCACTTCCGAAATGGGCCGGCTCAGCCCGGCGGAGCGGGGGATGATCCCTCACCTGGTGGCGGCGGCCGACGCCATGACGGAGATCTTCTGGCTGGAGGCCTACGGAGACCCCGGCGAGCTGCTGGCCTCCCTCCAGGATCCTGCCGCCCGGGCCTATGCCATCATCAACTTCGGGCCATGGGACCGCATCGACGGGAATCGCCCCTTCTTGCCCGGCGTCGGGCCGAAGCCTGCCGGGGCCGGCTTCTATCCGGATGACATGACGGTGGAGGAGTTCGAGGCGGCTGTGGCTGCGGCTCCGGACGGCGGCGAGGCCCTGAAGAGCCTCTACACCCTGGTCAGGCGTGGCGAGAGCGGGAGCCTGGTAGCCGTGCCCTACGCCGTCGCATTCGCCGGACCCACGCAACGGGCGGCGGACCACCTGCTGGCGGCGGCGGCCCTGGCCGAGGATCCTGGGCTCAAACGGTACCTGGAGCTTCGAGCGGCGGCCTTCCTCTCCGATGATTACCAGGCCAGTGACTTCGCCTGGATGGAGATGAAGGACAACGTCATCGACGTGGTCATGGGACCCATCGAGACCTACGAGGATCAGCTCTTCGGGTACAAGGCCAGCCATGAGGCCTTCGTCCTGGTCAAGGACCTGGAGTGGAGCGGGCGCCTGGCACGGTATGCGGCGTTCCTTCCCGAGCTCCAGCGGGGCCTGCCCGCGCCGGATGCCTACAAGGCCGAGACACCCGGCGCCGACGCGGACCTGAATGCCTACGACGTCGTCTATGTGGGCGGGGATGCCAACGCGGGCTCCAAGACCATCGCCATCAACCTGCCCAACGATCCCGAGGTGCAGCTCCGGGCGGGAGCCCGGCGCCTCCAGCTCAAGAACGCCATGCGGGCGAAGTTCGACCGGATCCTGGTGCCCGTGGCAGGCGTCCTGATGGCCGAGGACCAGCGGGAGATGGTGACCTTCGACGCCTTCTTCGAGAACACCATGTTCCACGAGGTGGCCCACGGTCTTGGAATCAAGAACACCATCAGCGGGATGGGTCCGGTCCGGCAGGCCCTGCGGGACCAGGCCTCCACCCTGGAGGAAGGGAAGGCGGACATCCTGGGGCTCCACATGGTGGCCGCTCTCCAGGAGATGGGCGAGATGGGCCAGGGTCACGATCTGCGGGAGAACATGGTGACCTTCGTCGCCTCCATCTTCCGGTCCATCCGTTTCGGTGCATCCAGCGCCCACGGCAGGGCCAACGTGGCGCGCTTCAACTTCTTCCTGGAGGCGGGCGCCTTCGCCCGGGACGAGGGCACCGGGACCTACCGGGTGGACTTCGAGAAGACCCGCCAAGCCATGGAGGCGCTATCCGAGCGCATCCTCATCCTGCAGGGGGACGGGGACTACGACGGCGTGGTGGCGTTCATGGAGGAGTACGGGAGCATCCGGCCCCAGCTCCAGGAAGACCTGGCCCGGCTGGCGGAAGCGGGCATCCCGGTGGACATCGTCTACCAGCAGGGGCTGGACGTGCTGGGACTCGGGGGGTAGGGGAAGGGTTCTCGTTAGATCCATGGGATTCCCGCGTCCCCTCGGCGTCCTGTTCGCATCCGGTCTCTTGTGGGCTGCCGCTTGCGAGGATGGCGGCGGTCCAGGGGGGGGACCCTGGGACCACCTGCTCAGTCCGGGGCCCGGCGAGTTCCGCCAGGTCTCCTCGTACGACACCACCGGCGGGAATCGCGACCGGTTCGAGCTGGCCCCGGGGGATACGGCGGTCCTCCTTGATCTGGAGGGGCCCGGGGTGGTGCGGCGGCTCTGGATCACCGTGGCCAGCTCCGACCCCGACTACCTTCGCCGTCTCGCCCTCCTGATGTACTGGGACGACGAGGAAGATCCCTCCGTTTCAGCGCCCCTGGGGGACTTCTTCGGCAACGGTTTCGGGAAGATCCACTACACCGCTCTCCCCATGGGCGTCTCCTCCGGGGGCTTCTACTGCTACCTGCCCATGCCTTTCCAGCGCCGGGCCCGGATCCTGGCGGTGAACGGCACGGGCAGGGTGGTGGATGCCCTCTATTTCAATGCCAGCGTGGAGCGCGGGACCGGCCTGCAGGAGCCCCTCGCCACCTTCCACGCCGCTTGGCGCCGTGACCCGAGGACCACCTCGACAGAGCCCTTTCGAGTGGTGGAGGCCGTGGGGGAAGGCCATCTGGTGGGGATCTCCCTGAACGCGGAGAGCTACGACGGCTCCTTCTGGTTCCTGGAAGGGGACGAGGTCTTCTGGATCGACGGGGAATTCCGTGGCCAGGGAACGGGGACGGAAGATTACTTCAACGGTGGGTGGTACTTCCAGGACGGCCCCTTCGCCTCGCCCCACCATGGCGTCGTGATGATGGATGCCGAGAGGGGGCGGATCGCCGCCTACCGCTGGCATCTGCCCGATCCGGTGCGGTTCCGGGACTCCATCCGGGTGGAGCTGGAGCATGGCCACGGCAATGAGGTCGTAGCCGATTACGCCGCGGTGGCGTACTGGTACCAGACGGAGCCCCACGCTCCCCTTCCCCCCCTTCCCCCTGCGGACGAACGTCGAATCCTGGAAGTGAAGGTCCCTCCGGGTGGGATCCTGGCCGATTCCTTCACGATCATGGGCGGCCCCGGCGGAGCTCGCCGGATCCAGGTGGCGGTTCCCCGGCCGGACGTCTATGACCTGTGGGTGTACCCCCTCGCGACCGACGGCCGGCCGGGGCCCCCCGAGCTCCTTCGGCGGTCCGTGGCGGCGGAGGAAGCCGTGCTGGGGGTTGATCTCTCCCCAAGGGATCCGCTTCCCGCCGCCCTTCATCCCTTACCGGTGCGGCGATGGGCCATGGATTGGTTGGTGGTGGGAACGTTTCCCAACCCCCAGCATCCTGGATCCGAGCATAGTCCTGCACTGGACAGTGTCTACGGACCGGAGCGGGATCCGGACCTGGCCGCGTCGTACGAGCTGGATGACGGCTCCATGGCCAGGTGGCGCCCCGCGGAGGGAGACTCCACGGGGTACGTTCGCCTCAACCCCCATTTCCTGCCCAACGACTGGGTGGCGGCGTTTGCCCAGGCCTTTGTCTACTCCCCGACCGACCGGGACGCCACCTTCCTCCTGGGGGCCGACGATGCCCACACGATGTGGGTGAACGGCGACGTGGTCTCCCAGCGCCAGGGGAGGAACATCTCGGTCGCGGACGACCTGGAGGTGCCCGTGCGCCTGCGTTCCGGGTGGAACCGGGTGCTCTTGAAGGTGGCGGACCTGGACGGTGGTTGGGCCTTCCACCTGCGTGCGGCCGATCCCCGGGGGGACCTCCGCTGGGCACGAATGCCGCCTCCGGGGGAGGGCAGCGGCGCCGAGCGCTGAGGAAGGGCCGGTCAGTTCGGCGCAGAGGGGCCTGGCCGCTTGCCTCCGCACCGCCACGTGTCTACCCTCACCCTCGCCCTCCGCTGCCGGGAGGGGTCGTGGTGGGCCGCTTCCCGCAGCGACCTGGTCGCCTTTTGCCCGGAGCGCCGCAATGCGGACACGACACACTCTCCTGGGGCTCACCGTTCTGCTGGTGGCGGGCTGCGCCTCGGCCCAGACCCCGGGGCCCGGAAGTTCACAACCGGCCCGGGAATCCCAGGTGGGGCCTGCGGGTGCCGAGGCGCTCTTTCCGGACCCCTTCCCCTCCACGTACAAGCCCTTCCCGTCCCGGACCACCCTCATCCGGAACGCCACCGTCCTGACGGGCACCGGCGAGGAGATCCGTGGCGGCTCCGTGCTCCTGAGGGACGGCAAGATCGCCGGCGTCGGCCCGAACCTGGACGTTCCTGCGGACGCCGTCGTCATCGATGCCGCCGGCAAGTGGGTGACTCCCGGCGTCATCGATCCCCATTCGCACCTGGGAGTGTATCCATCGCCGGGGATCCCTTCCCTTTCCGACGGGAACGAAGCCACCGACCCCAACACGGCGGAGGTGTGGGCCGAGCATTCCATCTGGCCCCAGGATCCGGGGTTCGGGCTGGCCCTGGCGGGGGGCGTCACGGCCCTCCATACGCTTCCAGGGTCAGCGAATCTGATTGGCGGGCGGAGCGTCACGGTCAAGCCGGTCCCCTCCCGCACCTACCAGGGGATGAAGTTCCCCGGAGCCCCCCATGGTCTGAAGATGGCGTGCGGTGAGAACCCCAAGCGGGTCTACGCCGCCCGGGGTCCCTCCACAAGGATGGGAAACGTGGCCGGATGGAGGACCGCGTTCATCCAGGGGCAGGACTACCTGGATCGTTGGAAGAAATGGCAGGCGGCGGGCTCCGACCCGGCGAGCAGGCCTGCCCGGGACCTGGAGCTGGAGAGCGTTGCCGCCACCCTCAACGGTGACATGGACGCCCACTGGCACTGCTACAGGGCCGACGAGATGGTGACGGCGTTGGACATCGCAAGGGAGTTCGGGTTCCGCATCGCCAGCTTCGAGCATGCCGTGGAGGGCTACAAGATCCGGGACTACCTGGCCGAGTCCGGCGTCTGCTCCCTCATGTGGCCGGATTGGTGGGGCTTCAAGCTGGAGGCCTTCGACGGCATCAAGGAGAACGTGGCCCTCCTCCATCAGGCGGGGGCCTGCGCGGTGATGCACTCCGACGACGTCCAGATCATCCAGTTCCTGAACCTGGAGGCGGCGAAGGCCCTGAGAGCTGCCAACGAGGCGGGCATTCCCGTCACGAAGGCCGAGGCCGTGGCCTGGTTCACGCTGAACGCAGCCAGGGCCATCGGCATCGATGAGGTGACGGGCTCCCTGGAGGTGGGGAAGAACGCCGACGTGGTGATCTGGTCCGGGGATCCGTTCAGCATCTATACCAAGACCGAGAAGGTCTTCGTGGACGGGGCCCTTCTCTTCGACCGCGCAGCCCCCGATCCCTACCTGTTTGGAGACTTCATGCTGGGGATTCTCCCCGGGGAGGCGATCCGATGACATGCCTGAACGAAGGTTCCGTGAGCCGCCCGGCGATGGGAATCGGGATCGCGAGCGCTACCGTGCGGGTGGGAGCCTTCCTCCTGCTCGTGGGCTGGGGCGGAGGACTCTGCCCGAAGCCTGTGGGGGCCCAGGCCGTGGCCATCACCAACGGGGAGATCCACACGGTGGCGGGGGCCGTTATTCGGGGCGGCACCGTGGTCATGGAAGGGGGAGTCATCACGGCCGTGGGCCGGGACGTGGCCATCCCCGCGGGAGCCAGGGTCATCGATGCCGCCGGAAAGGTCGTGACTCCGGGGCTCTTTGACTCCAACACCCGACTCGGGGTCGTGGAGATCAGCTCCTACGAAGGCACGTCCGACGGCTCCAGCGCCAACGACCGGATGACGGCCGCCTTCAACGTTGCCGAGGGGATCAACCCCAACACCACCCTCATTCCCGTGACCCGGGTGGAGGGGATCACGCGCGCCATCGTGGCTCCGGTCCCCGGCGCTTCCCTCATCGCCGGCACCGGCGCCCTCATCAACCTGGGAGCGAGCCGGCTCCCCGAGATCGTGGTCAAGACCCCGGTGGCCATGTACGCCGTCCTTGGGGAGCGCGGCGCCGGCTTCCAGGGGGGAGCCCGTCCCCTGGCTCTCCTGAGGCTCAGGGAGGCCTTCCAGGACGCCATGGACTACGCCGATCACCGCGCCGCCTTCCAGGCGGGAGAGCGACGTGACTACTCCTTGAGCCGCCTGGACCTGGAGGCGCTGGTCCCGGTGATCCGTGGAGAGCTTCCCCTCGTCCTGCAGGTGGGCCGGGCCTCCGACATCCTCACCGCCCTCAGCCTGAAGAAGGAGTTCGGGCTGGAGCTGGTGCTGAGCGGAGCGGGAGAAGGGTGGATGGTGGCCCGGGAGATCGCGGCTGCGGGGGTCCCGGTCATGACCGAGGCCATCTCGAACCTCCCTTCCATGGAGACCCTGGGGGCCAGCTACGAGAACGTGGCGCGCATGCAGGAGGCCGGGGTCACGCTGATCCTGACCTCCTTCGACGGGCACAACGTCCGGAACGTGAAGCAGGAGGCGGGCTTTGCCGTATCCTATGGCCTTTCCCACGACGCGGCCCTCCGGGCCGTGACCCTGACCCCGGCAGAGGTCTGGGGAGTGGCGGATCGCATGGGTAGCCTGGAGGTCGGGAAGGTGGGTGACGTCGTGGTGTGGTCGGGGGACCCCTTCGAGATCCTGACCTCGGTGGAACACGTCTTCATCGAGGGCGTCGAGATCTCGTACGAGACGAGGCAGAAGGCGCTCCTGGAGAAATACCGGAGCCTGGAGGGCCGGCCCCCATGGAGGTGAGACCCCACGGCCGGCAGGGGCCCTCCCGCGTCTCCCCGGAGGATCGGGAGGCGCTGCGGCGGGTGGCGTGGGAGTCCATTCGACATGGCCTCGACCACGGCCGCCCCCTGGAGGTAATCCCTGCCGACTACTCCCCGTCCCTCCGGGAGCCGGGGGCGGCCTTCGTCACCCTCCATTCCGGAGGACGGCTCCGGGGGTGCGTCGGGAGCCTGGAGCCCCGACGACCCCTGGTGGCGGACGTCTCCCGCAACGCCTTCGCCGCAGCCTTCCAGGACTTCCGTTTTCGCCCCCTCTCCGCTCCGGAATTGCCGGGCCTGGACCTCCACCTCTCGATCCTGGCTCCTCTCGTGCCTCTGGAGGTCGAGAGCCGCGGGGAGCTTCTGGAGATCCTTCGGCCAGGCGTGGACGGAGTCCTCCTGGAAGATCCGCCCCACCGCTCCACCTTCCTGCCCCAGGTGTGGGAGTCCCTGCGGGACCCCGAGGAGTTCCTGGAGGAGCTGCTCCTGAAGGCAGGTCTCCCGGGGGACCACTGGTCTCCCACCCTCCGCTTCCAGCGGTACGCCGTTGAGGAGTTTTGAGGAGCCCGGCGAGGGAGACGAGGGATCGAAAGCCGGGGGAGAACCATAGGGGAAACCCCTTATGGCGTCCCGGTCCCGTTGAAGGACACATTCCTATCTGCCCAATCGGGCAGGGTGTTTCGTTGACCGGCGCCCTCCGGGCCCCCGGAGGGGGGCCCAGACCCGCGCCAGGGGAGTGAGAAGATGACCGAGATCATAGGCCAGTCCCCAACCGCCACTTCCAGAGTCCTCGAGGAGCTTGCCCGCCTTCCCATCGCCCAGGAGCTGGGCCGCACCCGCCTGGAACGGGTGGCGGAGGTGGCGCACCTCGAGGAGTACGACGTCGGGAAGCTCCTCTTCCGGGAGGGCGATCCATCCGACAACCCCCGCCTGGTGGTTTCCGGGTTGGTGTCCCTACTGGTGAACGTCCCCCACCAGGGGGAGATCATCGTGGGAACCGTGTCCGACGGAGAGCTCCTGGGCTGGTCCGCTCTGCTCCCGAACCATCGCTGGCGATCCTCGGCGCGGACCGCCCGGACCACCCGGTGCATCGTACTCGACGGCGCTGCGCTCCGGGAGATGATGGACATGGACCACGAGCTGGGATACCAGATCCTTCGCCTCGCCTTCCGGGTGGCGACGGGCCGCTTGGGGGACCAATTCCTCCAGACTCTGGACGTATTCGGACATGGCCGATAAACGAGTTGCCGTCGGAGACCTGCATCGCATGGAGCGAGGGGACTTCCCTCTCCTCCTGGAGCGGCTGAAAGGCGACGGATACAGGCTGGTGGGCCCCACCGTCAGGGACGGGGCCATCCGCATTCAGAGGATAGACAGCGTGCAGGACCTCCCCGTCGGATGGACCGACGAGCAGGGCCCCGGCACCTACCGGCTGCGCAGGAGGGAGGACGACGCCTATTTCGGCTACCGGGCGGGTCCCCAGTCGTGGAAGAGGCACCTCTTCCCTCCCAGGGATCCGCTCATCCAGCTCAAGCGTGACGGCAACACGGTGGAGTGGCGGCGTCCGGTGATGGACGAGCCACCCATGGCCTTCATCGGGGTGCTCCCCTGCGATCTGGCTGCCATCAAGATCCAGGACCGGGTGTGGATGGGTGCGCCCTTTCACGAGACCCGGTATGTGGCCCGCAGGCGCCAGGCCTTCCTGGTGGCCGTGAACTGCCTGGAGCCGGGGGAGCTTTGCTTCTGCGACTCCATGGGGGCGGGCCCCAAGGCCGGGGACGGATTCGACCTCTGCCTCACGGAGCTTGGCGGGAAGTTCCTGGTGGAGGTGGGCTCGGACCGGGGGCGGGAAGTGCTGGCCGCACTGCCGGTCACCACCGCTTCGGACGAGGACCGGCACGCTCTCCAGCGGGGGCTCGATGCGGCCAGAAGCCGCATGGGGCGCAAGCTGAACACGAAGGGGTTGGGCGGGATCCTCTTCGGGAACATCGACCACGCACGGTGGGAGGACGTGGCGAAGCGGTGCCTCACCTGCGGCAACTGCACCCACGTCTGTCCCACCTGCTTCTGCTTCAACGTCCGGGAGACGGGGACGCTGGCGGACGGCCAGGAGGACCGCGAACGGTTCTGGGACTCCTGCTTCTCCCTCGACCACTCCATGATCCATGGCGGGTATTTCCGGAACACGCCCAAGCAACGCTACCGGCAGTGGCTGACCCACAAGCTCGGGGCCTGGGAATCCCAGTTCGGGACCGCCGGCTGCACCGGATGCGGGCGATGCATCGCCTGGTGCCCGGTGGGGATCGACGTTACCGAAGAGGCTGGAGCCATCCGGAAGGACTCGAAGAGCCACGTTCGGATGCCTGCTCCCCGGGAGCATCGCCTGAAGGCGGGGGATCCCCTCATTCCCTCTCCCGCGCAGATCATGCGGGTCAGGAGGGAGACGCCCGACACGGCCACCCTCTGGATGGAGCCCACGGGTCCGTACCGGTGGCGGCCCGGGCAATTCAACATGCTCTCCATCCCCGGTGTCGGGGACGTCCCCATCTCCATATCGGGGCAGGACGGCTCGGCCATCCTGCACACCGTCCGGGCGGTGGGGAAGGTGAGCGAGGCCCTCACGGCGTTGGAGCCCGGGATGCTGGTGGGGATGCGCGGGCCGTTCGGCACCTCCTGGCCCATGAGGGCGGCCCGGGGCCGCATCGTGACCGTGGTGGCCGGGGGAATCGGCCTGGCGCCCCTCCGGGGAGCCATCCGGGAAATGGCGGCCAGCGCCAAGACCTATCCCTCGGTCCGGATCCTCTACGGCGCCCGGACCCCCGATGACATCCTGTATCCGGACGAGCTGGAGACGTGGAGCTGGCCCATGCACATGCAGGTGGGGGTCACGGTGGACAGGGCCGGTCCAGCCTGGTCCGGGCACGTGGGGGTCGTCACCAACCTGCTTCGGAAGGGTGGGGAGGTGCGCCCCGATGGCGTGTACCTCCTCTGCGGCCCCGAGATCATGATGCGGGTGGTGGCGGAGAACCTCCTCCTGGCGAAGGTTCCGGAGGAGCACATCTACCTCTCCCTGGAGCGGAACATGAAGTGCGGGGCGGGTTTCTGCGGCCGCTGCCAGAAGGGGCCGTACTTCATCTGCAAGGACGGACCGGTATTCCGCTATGACAAGGTCTCATTCGTCTTCAAACACCCGGGGCTCTGAGATGGGTACTGCAGACCGACCGGTGCCTTCCCCGCGCCCCCGCCTGGGGGTATTCAAGATGGCCTCCTGCTCCGGTTGCCAGGGCGTCCTCGTCAGTTGCGAGGACGAGCTCCTGGCCATCGCCGGGGCGATCGACATCGTCCACTTTCCCGAGGCGTCGTCCCGTCTGGCCGAGGAAGGGCCCTTCGACGTGGTTCTGGTGGAGGGCTCCATCTCGGCCCCGGAGCACCTGGAGCAGATCAAGGCCATCCGGGAGCGTTCCGCGGTCCTCGTGACGGTGGGGGCCTGCGCCACCTCAGGCGGGATCCAGGCGTTGCGGAACTTCGGCAAGCTGGAGGACTTCGCGGACCGGGTCTACGTGCGCCCCGACTACCTGGCCACCCTGGAAACCTCCACGCCCGTGGCCGACCACGTGAAGGTGGACTACGAGCTCCGGGGCTGTCCCATCGCCAAACGCCAGCTCCTGGAGCTCCTCACCGCGATCCTCAAGGGCCGGCGCCCCGAGATCCGGAACGAGAGCCTCTGCCTTGCCTGCAAGCGCTACGGCGTTGTCTGCGTCATGGTGGCCCACGGCATACCCTGCCTCGGTCCCGTGACCGTGAACGGGTGTGGGGCGATCTGCCCTTCCCTGGGGCGGGGCTGCTACGGATGCTTCGGGCCCAAGGAGGGGGCCAACACCCAGGCCCTTGCCCAGCGGATGCTGGACATGGGGATTCCCAGGGAGGAGGTCCTCCGCTCCTTCCGCTTCATAACCGGCTATGCCGAGGCGTTTCGGGAAGAGAGTGTCCGTCATGAGTGAGGTCACGAGAGAAGCTCCGGACTCCGGGGTCGGCGGTACCCGGACCTTCCGCGTGGAGATGCTCACCCGGGTTGAGGGGGAGGGGCGCTTCCTCCTGAGGGTGAAGGACGGTGAGGTGGAAGAAGCCACCCTCACCATCTTCGAGCCACCGAGGTTCTTCGAGGGGTTCCTGGTGGGGCGGTCGCTCTTCGAGGTGCCGGACATCACGGCCCGTATCTGCGGGATCTGCCCGGTGACCTACCAGATGACGAGTGCCCAGGCCCTGGAGAGGATCCTGGGGATCCATCCGACGGCGGAGATCCGGAGACTGCGGCGCCTCATGTACTGCGCGGAATGGATCGAGAGCCACGCCCTTCACGTCTTCGTCCTCCACGCTCCGGACTTCCTGGGCTACCATAGCGCTCTGGAGATGGCGAAGGATCATGGGCCGCTGGTGGAGATGGCCCTCCGCATGAAGAA
>Ga0209164_1003716_pt1 | contig 14230 bp, 14 predicted proteins | sample MTBNYHSulfiMetaG_FD_187458 | JGI IMG/M metagenome (GOLD analysis project Ga0209164, IMG submission 187458) | Enrichment culture microbial communities from rom New York Harbor, USA that are MTBE-degrading - MTBE-NYH (New York Harbor Sulfidogenic)... | ecosystem: Environmental > Aquatic > Marine >...
CCGGGGAGAGGATCGTCGGCCGGCTGAAATCCGTGGCCCTGGATCAAAAGCTGATCTTCAAGAAGTTCTACGATCTTGATCAGGACCGGGTCTGGGAGCGACCGGATTGGACCTGACCCCAAGGCGTCCGGAGAGGATCGTCGTCCTGGGCGGCGGAGGCCACGCCCGGGTGGTGGTCGAGGCCTTGCTTCTGTCCGGCTGGAGCCGGGAGGCCTTGGTCATCCTGGACCCGGGGCTCAAGGGTAGAGAACTGTTCGGGGTTCCCGTCCCCGGCGGTGACGAGCTCCTGTCCACCTTTCAAGGCGATAACGCCGTTGGCTTCACCATCGGCCTGGGAGGAGTGGGCGACAACTCGCCTCGGCGAAGGCTCTTTGAGCTAGCCCTCTCCCGGGGGTTGAAGGCGGTTCAGGTCCGCCACCCCTCGGCCGTGGTCTCCAAGCTGGCCCGGACCGGCCCCGGAAGCCAGTTTATGGCCGGGGTGGTGGTCCAGCCCGGGGCGGAGGTGGGGGCCAACGTCATCGTCAACACCGGGGCCATCGTCGAGCACGACTGCGTCGTCGGCGACCACGTCCACCTGGCCACCGGGGCCACCCTCTCCGGCGGGGTCAGAATCGGGACCCTGGCCCATGTGGGGACCGGGGCCGTGGTCCGGCAGGGGATCGAGATCGGCCCCGGGGCCCTGATCGGGGCCGGAGCGGTGGTTGTTCATGATATTCCGGCGGAAGCCATCGTGGCCGGGGTGCCGGCCCGGCCCTTGGCCCGGTGAGCCGGAAGGTATGGGTGTAAGTTGAAGATCCTTCTCATCTGCTATGATAATGACTCCTATCTGACCTGGTTCCCCCAGGGCTTGGCCCACGTGGCTGCGGCCCTCCTCCAGGCCGGGCACCAGGTGGAGATCTACAACCAGGACCTCCACCACTACCCGGACCAGCACCTGACCCGCCACCTGGACCGGAACCGTTTTGACGCGGTGGGGGTCGGGGTTATCGCCGGTTACTACCAGTACCGCAAGCTGCTGGCTCTCTCCCGGGCGGTCAACGGTTCCAAGAACCGGCCCTTTTTCATGATCGGCGGCCACGGCCCCTCTCCCGAGCCGGAGTACTTCCTGGAGCAGACCGGGGCCGACGCGACCATCATCGGCGAAGGGGACCTGACCGTGGTCGAGCTGATGGAGGCCGTGGCCGGCCACCTCCCCTTCAGCCGGGTCAGGGGCATCGCCTACCGGGAGGGTGACCAGGTCGTGGTCAACCCGCGCCGGGAGCTGGCCCGGGACATCGACTCCCTCCCCTGGCCGGCCTACCGGCTCTTCCCCATGGAGGTCTACCGGCTCCTTAGGATGCCCAACTGCCGGCCGACCGACTTTGTCCTGCCCCTTTTGAGCGGCCGCGGCTGCCCCTTCAAGTGCACCTTCTGCTACCGGATGGACGAGGGGTTCAGGGCCAGGTCCAACCAGGCCATCATAGAGGAGATCAGGTTTCTAAAAAAGGAGTACGGGGTAACCTACATCGCCTTCTCCGATGAGCTCTTGATGTCCTCCGTGGAGAGGACCGCCGGCCTCTGCGAGGACCTCATCAAGGCCGACCTGGGGATCATCTGGGACTGCAACGGCCGGCTGAACTACGCCCGTCCCGAGCTCCTGGGGCTGATGAAAAGAGCCGGTTGCGTATTCATCAACTACGGCATAGAGTCCATGGACGATCAGGTCCTCAGGAACATGAAAAAGGGGCTGACCACGGACCAGGTTATCAGGGGGGTCGAGGCGACCTTGAAGGCCGGGATCAGCCCCGGGCTGAATATCATCTTCGGAAACCTGGGCGATAACCGGGAAACGCTCCAAAAGGGGGTCGAGTTCCTCCTCAAGTACGATGACGGGGCCCAGCTTCGGACTATCCGTCCGGTAACCCCCTACCCCGGCTCGGAGCTTTACGCCCAAGCCCTGGAGATGGGCCTCCTCAAGGACTGCCGGGACTTCTACGAGAACAAGCACCTCAACTCCGATCTCCTGGCGGTCAACTTCACCGAGCTGAGCGATGAGGAGTTTTACCAGGTCCTGGAGGAATCCAACGAAAGGCTCATCTGCCACTACTTCGGCCGGAAGAAAGAAAGCCTCCTGGATCAGAACCGCCGGCTTTACCGCCAAAGGGACGTTTCATTCAGGGGTTTCAGGCAGACATAGGCTCCTGCCAGGGAAATGATGAAGACCGACCTGACCGCCATCTGCGTCTCCCCCGCCACCTCCTGCCGGGAGGCGATCGCCTTTATCGACCGCAACGGAAAAGGGATCGTCCTGGTCACCTCCCCCCAGGGCAAGTTCCTGGGCACGGTCACCGACGGGGACCTGCGCCGGGCCATCCTGGCCGGAAAAAGCCTGGAGAAGCCGGTCGGGGAGATCCTGGAGGCCAAGCCCAGCCCGGAGTACCGCTCCCCGGTCACGGCCAGGGCCGGGACCCCCAAGGCCGAGCTGCTGAAGATAATGAAGGAGAGGGTGGTCGGCCAGCTGCCCCTGCTGGATGAGGAAGGCCGGGTGGTGGACCTGGTTCTTCTCCGCGACCTCATCCAGGACCGGGACCTGCCCGTCTCGGCGGTCATCATGGCCGGCGGGGCCGGCCAGAGGCTCAGGCCCCTGACCGAGGACCTGCCCAAGCCCATGCTCCCGGTGGGGGACCGGCCCCTGGCCGAGTACCTGGTGGAGAAGCTGCGTGACAGCGGGATAAGCCAGGTCTGCATGACCACCCACTACCTCTCCCAGAAGATCACCGACCACTTCGGGGACGGCTCCAGGTTCGGGATCAACCTGACCTACGTCCAGGAGGAGAAGCCGCTGGGCACGGCCGGGGCCCTGTCGCTCATCAAAAAACCGGACCGGCCCCTCCTGGTCATCAACGGCGACATCCTGACCCAGGTCAGCTTCGCCGCCCTGCTGGCCTTTCACCAGGAGCAGCGGGCCGCCTTGACCGTGGGGGTCCGCCGGTTCGAGATCGACGTCCCCTACGGGGTGGTGGAAAGCGACGGGACCAGGATCCGATCGCTCAAGGAGAAGCCTTCCTTCAGCTTCTTCGTCAACGCCGGGATCTACCTCCTGGAGCCCCTGGTCCTGGATCATATCCCCGCCGGCCAGAGGTTCGACATGACCGACCTGATCGAGCGCCTCCTGGAGAAGGGGCTGGAGGTGGTCAGCTTCCCCATCCGGGAGTACTGGCTGGATATCGGTCACCACGAGGCCTACCGCCAGGCGGTGGAGGATGCTCAAAACGGGAGGCTGGACAAGTGAGGCTGGAAGGAAGCCGTGTCCTGGTCACCGGCGCCGGGGGCTTCATCGGCTCCCACCTGGCCGAAAGGCTGGTCCAGGCCGGGGCCAAGGTCCAGGGCCTGGTCCACTACAACGCCCTGGGCCGGGCCGGCTGGTTGGACGAGAGCCGGGTCCGGGGGGAGGTGGAGGTCCTGGCCGGCGACGTCTGCGACCGGGACAGCGTCAAACGGGCCCTGGAGGGGGTGGAGGCGGTCTTCCATCTGGCCGCCCTGATCGCCATCCCCTACTCCTACCACGCCCCGACCTCCTACCTCAGAACCAATGTGGAGGGGACCCTCAACCTCCTCCAGGCGGCCAGGGAGGCCGGGGTCGGCCGGTTCGTCCACACCTCCACCTCGGAGGTCTACGGCACGGCCCTGGAGGTGCCCATCAAGGAGACCCATCCCCTCCAGGGCCAGTCGCCCTACTCCGCCTCCAAGATCGGGGCGGACAAGATGGCCGAGGCCTTTCACCTCTCCTTCGGCCTGCCGGTGGTCACCGTCCGGCCCTTCAACACCTTCGGCCCCCGCCAGTCGGCCCGGGCGATCATCCCGACCATCGTCAGCCAGGCCCTGGCCGGGGACCGGGTCTCCCTGGGCAACCTCCATCCCACCCGGGACCTGAACTACGTGGCCGATACGGTGGAGGGCTTCCTCCTGGCCGCGGAAAGGGATCAGGCCGTGGGCCGGACCATCAACCTCGGCTCGGGAAGGGAGATCAGCATCGGCGACCTGGCCCGGCTGATCGGCCGGCTCATGGGCAAGGAGCTGGAGCTGGCCCGCGGCCAGGAGAGGCTCCGGCCCACGGGCAGCGAGGTCGACCGGCTTCTGGCCGACGGCACCCAAGCCAGGGAGGTCCTGGGCTGGGAACCGACGGTCGGTCTGGAGAAAGGTTTGGAGCTGACCATCGCTTGGATCAGGGAAAACATTAACAGGTACAGGCCTCATGAGTACACCCTTTGAGCCGGGCGCTCCCCCGGAAAAGGGGATCATCCCCCTCTCCGTCCCCCACCTGGAAGGGAATGAGTGGGTCTATCTAAAGGAGTGCCTGGACTCCAACTGGCTCTCCTCGGTGGGTCCCTACGTCAGCCGCTTCGAGAATGAGCTGGCCAGGCGGGTGGGCTCGGCTTACGCCGTGGCCACGGTCAACGGCACGGCCGCCCTTCACGTGGCTTTGCTCACGGCCGGGGTCGGGCCCGGGGACGAGGTCCTGGTCTCCACCCTGTCCTTCATCGCCCCGGCCAACGCGGTCAGGTACACCGGGGCAAGGCCGGTCTTCATCGACGCCGAGGAAAGCAGTTGGCAGATGGACCCCCGCCTGGTGGAGGGCTTTGTCCGGGACCGCTGCCGGCTGGAAAACGGCCGGCTGGTGAACCGGGAGACCGGCCGCCGGGTCAGGGCCCTCCTCCCGGTCCACATCCTGGGCTTGGCCGTAGATCTGGACCCCATCCTGGACCTGGCCAAGGAGCACGACCTGCCGGTGGTGGAGGACGCCACCGAGGGCCTGGGGGCCGGCTACAAGGGCCGGGCCCTGGGCCGGATGGGCGCCCTGGGCTGCTTCAGCTTCAACGGCAACAAGCTAATCACCACCGGCGGCGGGGGGATGATCGTCAGCGACGATAAGGTCAAGGCCGACCGGGCCAGGTATCTCATCACCCAGGCCAAGGACGACCCCTTGGAGTACGTCCACCGGGAGATCGGCTTCAACTACCGCCTGACCGCCCTCCAGGCGGCCCTGGGCTGCGGCCAGCTGGAGAACCTGGACTCCTACGTGGAACGGAAAAGGGCCATCGCCCGGGCCTACACCCAAGAGCTGGCCGGCCTGCCGGGGCTGACGCCCATGCCCCGGCCGGAAGGGTCGAGCCCCGCCTTCTGGCTCTACACCGTCCTCCTCGACTCCGCCCAAGCCAGGCTGGACAGCCGGGCCCTGATGCGGGCCCTGGCCGAGAGGGGGATCCAGTCCAGGCCGCTGTGGCAGCCCCTCCACCTGAGCCCGGCCCACCAGGGGGCCCAGACCGTGGGCGGCCGGGTGGCCGAAAAGCTCTGGCGGGAGGCCCTAAGTCTGCCCAGCTCGGTGGGGTTGAGCCAGGAGGACCAGGCCCGGGTGATCGAGGTTCTCAAAACCTTGCTGGGTTGAAACCGGCTCCCGGCCGGTCAGCCGGAGAGTAACAGCTCGGCCAGCTTGAGATCGAGCTCGGTGTCGATATCCAGGGCCCGCTCCGGGGGGACCACCACCGCCCTGACCCGGCCCTGGAAGATGGAGGAGTGGGTCAGGATGAACTCCGGCCGGGCGACGTAGGCCACGGTGGTCATGTCATAGACCGCCGGGGCGTCCTGGCGGCGGTAGACCTTACTCTCGGGCTCGATAACCAGCCTGGCCGAGCCGTCCCGGTCCAGGAGGACCATGTTGAAGTAAGGGTTTCTCTCCGCCTCCCGGACGGTAATGACCATGTCCGCGTCCGATCCGGCCAGGGTCCGGATGCAGGCCTCCACGTCCTCCACCGACCTCAGGGGCGAGGTGGGGGGGAGGGAGACAAAGATCCCCAGCCCCTCTCCGGCCTCCTCCTGGACGAAGCGGATGGCGTGCTGCCAGGCCAGCCACTCGGGGGTCTCGTCCCCGGCCAGCTCGGCCGGCCTGAGGAAAGGCACCTCCGCCCCGTGGGCCCGGGCCGTCTCGGCTATCTCCCGGTCATCGGTGGAGACGATGACCCGGTCCAGGGAGGGGCACTCCAGGGCGACCACTATGGCGTGGGCCAGGAGGGACTTCCCCCCCAGGGGGAGGAGGTTCTTCCTGGGCAGCCCCTTGGACCCGCCCCGGGCGAAGATGAAACCGACGGTCTGGCTGGCCATCCTTGATCTTCTTTCCTTAACCGGCGGTCCGATTATCCGGCCCGGCCGGCCGGGTGTCAATCCGCCCGCCCTTCCGGCTCCCTTGACTGCCCCTCCCGGAGGTAGTAGAAAGCTATCCTTGTTCGGAGAGGATTCCCGTACGGACCTTTCCCCGGGCCGCCAAGGCCGAGTAAAGGGTAAGGGTGTTTGCCGTGTCCCCCAGCTCACTGAAAGTCGGCATGGTTCAGCTCCTGGTGGAAGGAGGCGAGCCCGACCGCAACCTGGCCCGGGCCGTGGAGTGGATCGGCAAGGCGGCCGATCAGGGTTGCGATCTGGCCCTTCTGCCGGAGGTCCTGGACCTGGGCTGGACCCACCCCAGCGCTAAAAACGAGGCCACGCCCATCCCCGGTCCCCGGAGCGATCTTCTCTGCCGGGCCGCCGCCGAAAAGGGGCTCTTCATCTGCGCCGGGCTGACCGAGGCGGAGGGAGGCCGGGTCTACAACACCGCCGTCCTCATCGACGACCAGGGCAACCTGATCCTCAAGTACCGGAAGATCAACGTCCTCGTGGTGGGCCAGGAGTTCTACTCCGTCGGCCAGACCCTGTCCGTGGTGGAGACCCCCTTCGGGATCATCGGGGTGGACATCTGCTCCGACAACTACTCCGACTCCCTGGAGATCGGGCACGTCCTGGCCCGGATGGGGGCCCAGGTGATCCTCTCCCCCTCGGCCTGGACCTCCGAGTACCACTTCACCGAGGACCAGGACCCCTACGGGGCGAAGTGGTTCGGGCCCTACCACCACCTGGCCTCCCTCTTCGACCTGGTGGTTATCGGCTGCACCAGTGTCGGGTACATCGTCGGCGGGCCCTACGAGGGCAAGAAGATGGTCGGCAACTCCCTGGTCGTGGGCCGGGAGGGGGTGATCGCCAGGGGTCGCTACAATGAGTTCGCCACCGACCTGGTGGTGGCCGAGGTGGCTGTTCCGGTCCGCCAAGAGAAGGGCACGGCCATCGGCGAGATGCTCAAGCGAAAGGGCTACTACAAGTAAATGACCGGTCATCAGGTCTGCACCCGATGCATCATCGACACCACCGTGCCGGGGACCACCTTCGACCGGGACGGGGTCTGCTCCTACTGCCACCTCCACGATCAGATGGACCGGGAGACCCCCCTCAACGGGCGGGGGGAGAGGAGGCTCCAAGGCATCATTGCCAGGATCAAAGCCTCCGGAAAAGGCAAGAGGTACGACTGCATCTCCGGCATCAGCGGCGGGCGCGACTCCACCTACACCCTCTATCTCCTGGTCAAGAGGTTCGGCCTTCGTCCCCTGGCGGTGCACTTCAATGACGGCTTCGGCAACCCCACCGCCGGGGAAAACATGCGCAAGGCCTGCGACCGGCTGGGGGTGGAGCTGCGGACCATCTCCTCGGACTGGAGGGAGTCCAAGGATCTTAAGATCGCTTTTTTAAAGGCCTCCACCCCGGATCTGGAGGAGGGAACGGACGTCGGCATCGGGACCGCCCTCTACGGCACTGCAGCCAGGGAGAGGATCGGCTGGTTCGTCTATGGCAACTCCTTCCGGACCGAGGGGCTTTCTCCCTTGGAGTGGAACTATCTGGACGGCCATTACCTGAAAAAGGTTCACCAGATGTTCGGAACCCGGCCACTAAGGGAATGGACCCCGGAGGACCCCGGCTTCAACCTGGATTGGCGGCAGCTCTTCTACTACGTTGTCCAGCGCCGGATCAAGGCCCTGCCCCTACTCTACTACGTCAACTACGTCCGGGCCGAGGCCGAAGAGATCATCACCCGGGAGCTGGACTGGATCAACACCGGGGCCCATTACTACGACGACCTCTACCAGAGCCTGATGCACCATGTTTTCGTTAACAAGTTCAACATCGACCGGCGGAAGTTGAACTGGTCGGCTCTGGTCCGGTCGGGCCAGATGGACCGGACCGAGGCCCTCCGGAGGCTGGAAGAGCCCTATGCCATCGAGGACCCGGACGTGATCAGGCTCTGCATCAAGCGGCTGGGCCTCTCCAGGGAGGAGTTCGACGAGATCATGAAGCTCCCCCCAAAAACCTTCCGCGACTACCCTTCCACCTATCCCTTCATCAAGGCCATGCGGATGCCCATCTGGCTCATAACCAGGCTGGGCCTTCTCCCCAGGTCGGCCTACTCCAAGTACTTCAAATGCGGCTGAGTTAGGCCGGAGAGAAATACCGGAGAGGGGCTTACTCCGGACCGGGTGCCTGACCGTTGGAGGGAATCTCTCCGGTGGCCTCCTCCACCAGGTAGGGCGGCCGGCGGCGGGACTCGTCCAGGGAGCGCCAGGTGTACTCGCCCAGGATCCCCAGCATCAGGATCTGGATGCCGCCGATGATCAGCACGGCGCACATGATCGAGGACCAGCCGGCCAGGGGCTGACCGGAGAGCCAGTTCCGGACCACCTCCAGGGCGAAAAGGAAGCCCAGGAAGGCGATGATCAGGCCCGCGGTCGAGAGGATCCTGATGGGCAGGTGGGTGAAGGCGGTGATGGAGTCCAGGGCCAGCTTCAGCTTCTTCCGGAAGTTCCAACCCGAGCGGCCGTGGAGGCGGGGCTGCTTGGCATAGGTCACGAAGGTCTGGCGAAAACCCATCCAGGCGATGAGGACCAGGATGCTGACGTTGCGCTCCCCGAAGCGGGAGAAGGCATCGATCACCACCCGATCCATTAGCAGGAAGTCGGCCCCGGTGGGGGGAATGTTCTTCAACCCCACGAAGTGGCGCATGATCAGGTAGTAGAACCTGGAGGCCAGGACCCTGGTCTTCCTCTCCCCTTGCCGCCCCTCCCTGACCGCCCAGACCACCTGGTTGCCCCGGCGCCACTCCGAGAGGAGGGTCGGCAGGAGCGAAGGCGGGTCCTGGAGATCGGCGGCCATGATGACCGCGCAGGCCCCCAGGCAGTGGTGGAGCCCGCAGGTGATGGCCGCGTGGGAGCCGGAGTTGTGGGCCAGCCTGATCCCCCGGACCCGGGGGTCCCCGGCCGCCAGCTCCTGAATCCGGGCAAAGGTCTGGTCCTTGGAGTGGTCGTCGACGATGATCCACTCCCAGGCCAGCTCCTCGCCGGCCAGGCTCTCCCTGACCTGGCGGTACATCTCTCCCAGATTCTCTTCCTCGTTGAAGGCGGGGGTGACGATGGACAGGACCGCTTCCCCGGGTTGGTCCGGCCCGGCGGCCGGAGCCGCGCCGGTCCGGTCAGTCGGTGGGGTCATCCGCGACTCTCATTTTAATCAGCTTGGCCGGCACCCCGGCCACCACCGCCAAGGGCGGGACATTCTCCCTGACCACGCTCCCGGCCCCGACAATGGCTCCCCGCCCGACCGTCACCCCGGGCAAGATCACGGCGTTGGTCCCGATGTCGGCCCCCGTCTCGATCCTGACCGGGCGGATGGACAGGTCGGTCCTGATGATCGGCGTGTCGACCGGAATTCCGGTGTGGGCCGAACCCAAGACCTTGGCCCCCGGCCCCCAGCCGACCTCATCCTCGATTACCAGGTCCCGGGCGTCCAGGTAGCTCTGGGGTCCGATCCAGACCCTTCGGCCGATCAGGCAGCGGCCGTCGTACCGGCCCTGAAGACAGGCCTGATCGCCGATGAAGGTCCCGTCGCCGATCTCAAAGGTCTCCAGGTGCTTGAAACTCAGCCCGGTTCCCAGGTCGATTCCCTGGCCGAACCTCTTGGCCACGGCCCGCCAGATGGCCCTTCTCATCAGCCGATCCAGCCAGCCTTCCCCCTGGGCGAAACGCCGGTAAAGCTCCTCCAGTCCTGGCCGATCGTAGGTCTTATGAAGATGCCGGCTCAGCTCCAGCTCATATTCGGGGTCCGGCTCCGTGGTCTTGAGCCCGTGAACCGCCTTGACCACCCTATCGCCTGAATCCCGGGAATTCAACGACCACCTCCCAGCCCCATCGAGCAGGCCCGGCCCAGGACCTCGGCCACCCGGTTCTGCTCCGCCTCGGTCATCTGGTGAAAGAGGGGCAGGATAATCCATTTGTCCCGGGCCGCCTCGGAGTTGGGAAGCCTGTCCCCGCCCCTGGCCCCCAAGTATGGCCGCTCCTGGTGGCAGTTCATGATCCCCCTTCTGGAGGCCACCCCATGGTCCAAAAGATATTGCATAACCGTCTTCTGGTCGGCCCCTTCGGGGAGCTTGACCAGGAAGGACTGCCAGTTGGACCTGGCCCACTCCGGCTCCAGGGGCAGGCCGAGGCCGGGGATCTCCGCCAGGAGGTTGAAGTAGCGAGCCGCCAGCTCGCGCCGGCGGCCGAGGATCTCCTCAAGCCGCTTCAGCTGGGCCCGGCCCACGGCGGCCTGGATGTCGGTCAGCCGGTAGTTGAAGCCCAGGTCGGGGTACTCCTCGAAGATGACCTCCCTGGCCGCGTGGCGGGCCGTGTCCGGGACGGTCATTCCGTGCTGCCGCCAGAGCCTGAACCTCCGGTCCCAATCCGGATCGTTGGTGGTGATCATCCCCCCGTCGCCGGTGGTCAAAAGCTTTCTGGGGTGGAAGGAGAAGCAGGCCGCCCGGCCGTGGGGCCGGCCGATCCTCTGCCACTCCCCCTGCCAGCGGATCCGGCTGCCCACGGCGCAGGCCGCGTCCTCGATGAGGACCAGGCCGGCTTTCTCGGCCGCCGCCACCACCCGGGAGAGATCGCAGGGCATCCCGGCCTGGTGGACCGCCACCAGAGCCTTGGTCCTTGGACTTACGGTGGCCCCGATAAGCTCGGGGTCCAGGTTGAACCCGCCCGGCTCCACGTCGATGAAGACCGGCTCGGCCCCGCAGTAGCGGATGGCGTTGGCCGTGGCGATGAAGGTGTGGCTGGCGGTGATGACCTCGTCGCCGGGTCCCACCCCGGCGGCCAGCAAGGCCAGGTGGAGGGCGGTGGTGCAGGAGGAGACGGCGCAGGCGTGCCTGGCCCCCACCAGGGCCGCGAACTCGGCCTCAAAGGCCGCCGTCTCAGGTCCTTGGGTCACCCAGCCGGAGCGAAGCGGCCCGGCCGCGGCCTGGATCTCGGCCTCACCCAGGACCGGCCTGATGATCGGAATCATCCCCTTCCGTCCCCCTTTCGGGCTCACACCCCTTCCCGTCTGGCCCCCCGCCACCAGTCCACCAGCCTCCTCAAACCCTCTTTCAGGTCCACCTGGGCGGTGAAGCCGATCAGCTCCCTGGCCTTCCGGGTGTCGGCCAGCCGCCTGGAGACCGGGTTGACCTTCCTCTCCTCGCCGTGGACCGGGGCCAGGTCGGAGCCCATGACCCGGCTGAGCTCCAGGGCCAGCTCCTTGAGGCTGGTCTCCTCGCCCCGGGCCACGTTCAGGGCCACGTCGCTGGCCCGGCTCTTGGCGGCCAGGATGTTGGCCCGGGCCACATCCTCGATGTAGATGAAGTCCATGGTCTGGTTGCCGTCGCCGAAGATCAGGGGCGGCTGGCCGGCCTGGATCCGTTCCATCCACCGGACCAGGACCTCGGTGTAGACCCCGTGGATGTCCATCCGGGGGCCGTAGACGTTGAAGAACCTCAAGGCCACGTAGTCAAGGCCGGACATCTCGTTGAAGGAGCGCAGGAGACCCTCGTTAAAGGCCTTGGTGGCTCCGTAGAGGGTCCGGTTGTGGTAGGGGTGGTGCTCCTCCGGGGTGGGGAAGGTCTCGGCCAGGCCGTAGATGGAGGCCGAGGAGGCGGCCACCACCTTCCTGACCTGGGCCTCCACCGCCGCCTCGAAGACGTTGTAGGCCCCGTCGACCATGACCTCCAGGGCCAGCCGGGGCTCGGAGGCGCACTGGGTGATCCGGATGGCGGCCATGTGAAAGAGGCAGTCGATCCCGGCCATCGCCTCGGCCACCGCGGCCCTGTCCCTGATGTCCCCCCTGACCAGCCGGACCCGGTCGTCCTTCAGGGCCCCCTCCAGGTTCTGGACCGTTCCCCGGCTGAGGTTGTCCAGGATGACCACCTCGGCCACCCCCTCTTCCAGGAGCTGGTCGGTGATGGTGGATCCGATCAGGCCCGCTCCGCCGGTGACCAGAATCCGCTGATCCTTGATCTCCATGTTTTCCTTTCAGGCCGCGGGATCTGGCCCTAAAGCTCGACCAACCTGCCCCGATCCTTGATGGACCGGCTGGCCGCCTCCAGGACCTTGAGGACCGAAAGCCCGGCCTTGCCGTCGGTGTCCGGACACCGGTTGCCCTGGATGCAGTCCCGGAAGTGGAGGACCATCCTCCGCAGGGCCTCGGTCTGATCCAGCTTGGGAGCCCACATGTCCCCGGTCCGGTAACCGATCAGGAGCTCGTGGAGCTTCTCGTCACCGTTGGCCACCTCGATCCCCTTGTCGTAGACCTTGATCTTCTCCAGGGGGTCCAGGTCGTCGAAGACCACCATCTTCTTGCTGCCGCCGATGATCGTCTTCCTGATCTTGACCGGGGAGAGCCAGTTGACGTGGATGTGGGCGATGAAATCCTCCTCAAAGAAGATGGTCAGGTAGGCCACGTCCTCCGGCTGCCCGGGGACGTGGCTCATCCCCGTGGCCGAGACGGCCTTGAAGGAGGCCGGCAGGACGTACTCCATGACCGACAGGTCGTGGACGGCCAGGTCCCACATAACGTCGATATCGGGCTGGAAGAGGCCCAGGTTGACCCTGACCGAGTCGTAGTAGAAGATGTCCCCCAGCTCGCCGCTTTGGACCAGCTCCTTCATCTTCCTGACCGCTCCGGTATAGACGAAGGTGTGATCCACCATCAGGACCAGACCCGCCTGGGCGGCCCGGTCTATCAACCGGAGTCCCTCCTCGGTGGTGGCCGCCAGGGGTTTCTCCATGAGGAGGTGCTTGCCCGAGCCCAGGACGCTCAGGCCCAGCTCATAATGGGTCGAGGCCGGGGTGGCCACGGCGATGGCGTCCAGATCCGGGTCGGCGATCAGCTCCCGGGGATCCTGGCTGACCTTGATCTCCGGGTAGCGATTTTTTACCAAGGCCAGCCGCTCCGGCCGGGAGTCGCAGACCGCCCCCACCGTCGTTTCTTCGGCCTCGAAAAAGTTTCGGACCAGGTTGGGTCCCCAGTAGCCGTAGCCGATCACCCCTACCTTAAGCAAAGCTTCCTCCCGGGTCCGCTCCGGCACCCGCCTCCTGGTTGCTAAAAAAACCCACCCCTGGTCTGAGAAGGCTGTCCTCTTGCGGCGACAAAAGGTGTGGCTTTCTTCCCTTTTGAGGAGGCCGCCGTCTCCCAGGTCCGGCGGGAGGCAATCTAACACAGAAAACGTGAGGGGAGCAAGAAGGCCAAGAAGACGCCGGGCCGGGGAACGGGGAGGGCTCGCCCGGGCCCGGTCAGGGCTTGTGAAAGGTGCCGATCACCCCTTCTAAGCCGGTGTGGGAGTAGGTCAACCGCTCGAACCGCCATTCCCCTGGTCCGGGGAAGAGCCTCTCCAGGGCCTCTTGCTTTCGCATCCGCCGGCCCCGATCCAGCCTCCTCAAACCCCAGGCCAGGGGCCTTTGCCAGCCCCGCCGGGGGAGGATGCCATCAAAGACGGCCACGTACCCGCCGCTTCCGCAGACCCGGACCATCTCTCGGATGGAGCTCTGGGCCGAGCGGTTGGGGAGGTGGTGGAGAAGGCCGAAGGACCAGACCCCGCCAAAGGAGCCATCGGCAAAGGGCAGGGCCTCGGCCGAACCGACCACGGCCCGGCCGCCCTTGTTGCGGTATTCTGAAGCGTAGGAGATGGAGAGATCAAGTCCCACCGGGTCTTGACCCACCCGCCGGAGCCAGGAGTCAGGCCCGCAGGCCACGTCCAGGAGGAGTGCGGCCGGGGGCAGGCCGGCCAGCCAGGTCTTGAGCCGGGCGATGATGAGCCTTTCCGCGCCGGGGGCGGTCAGGAGCTGGACCAGCCGGTAGAGAGAGGGCCGCTCCAGGGCCCGGTAGGCTCCCCCCTCCCGGGTCACGGCCGCCCTCCCCCCTCCCCGGACGGGGAGGTGCCCGGAGTGGCCTCCTGGCCTCCGAAGAGGAGCAGGACGCTGACCACCAGGAGGGCCAGCCCCAGGGACTTGAGAATGGTCAGCCGTTCGCCCAGAAAGACCACGGCCAGGGTGACCAG
>Ga0209164_1003717_pt1 | contig 14227 bp, 14 predicted proteins | sample MTBNYHSulfiMetaG_FD_187458 | JGI IMG/M metagenome (GOLD analysis project Ga0209164, IMG submission 187458) | Enrichment culture microbial communities from rom New York Harbor, USA that are MTBE-degrading - MTBE-NYH (New York Harbor Sulfidogenic)... | ecosystem: Environmental > Aquatic > Marine >...
TTTTTTGTATGCATTTTTCTACCTCCTTTGATGATGATTTCAGGATTTCAGTCTTCCCCGTTTACATCCACTTCTAACTAAATAAAGATAAGGTTGTTATCGAAAGGGCCGGGGGTTTTTTGTTCCCCACAAAATCATCCTTCGTTTTCGATCTTTTAAATCTTTCTCTGAATTCACTCCATTTAAAATGAGCGACGAGTTTCCCTTTCCTGAAGAGAACAAATATATCCATTTTTTCATAAATCCATGCGGCAAACGTTTCATTTTCCGGAAAGTCACTGTTCAAAGGAAGAAAATCCAGTCTAAAGACTTCTTGGAGATCGTCGATGTCGATATTGATCTCTGGAGTTCCCCAGTGACGAAGGAATATCTCTTGGTTAATTCCCGAGAGCATAAGATGGGCGCCGCCAATTTTATGTCTGGGCTGAGGTTTACATAAATTGGAAATGAGGCCTAAAACATGGAATGCCATATTGAAAAGCCACGAGCCTTAATAAATTTTTAAGATTTGATTCTTAAAAACAAATTGCTTCGGCAACCCGGCTATCCCAGTGGGACCCGTGCCTGCACGCCTCAGTGCCTGCCTCCGAAAGGCAGGGTTGGTAAATATTTCGGCTTACAGGCACGCCTGCATTTTGACACGCAGGCGTGGCTTTCCGCCCTCCAATCACTTGGAGTTAGGCTTTATCGGCAATTCCTGTAAGTAAATAAAAGCAAATCTAATGCCAAGAAGTGGCTGGCCTAACTATTTGATTTATTTAGTAAATATAAAATTAAAGTTTCAGAAAATCTCGAAATATGACAATTTTTGATTAATCGTGTGACATTTGGTCACAACTTCTGTTTGGATGGGAAGTATTCAGGATATTGTACAATAGTAAGTAGAATAGGTGAATTCGGCATCGGATATTTCCCGCAGTCTTGCTTGACCAATTTAAAAATGGGAAGTATATTTCTATCAGAGGTCTTCAATAATTTAAACTCTTCTGGACTGTTTAGTCATCGTGTAGGAAGGAGTATGAGATGAAACCAACGAACGAACTGGTGAATCCTATGTTGACCGATTTCTACCAGATCACCATGTCTTATGCTTATTGGAAAGCTGGAGTGCACGAGAGGGGGGCTGTCTTTGACCTTTTCTTCCGCAAAAATCCTTTTCGGGGAGAGTTCGCAATTTATGCCGGCCTCGAGGAGAAGCTCAGGCTATTTGAGAATTTTCATTTTACTGACGATCATGTTGCCTATCTCAGGGAACAGATGCCGCAGTGCGAGAAGGGTTTTTTCGACTGGCTCAAGAGCGTTGACTGCTCCAAAATGAAGATTTATGCCTTGAAAGAAGGAACGGTATCTTTTCCTCGCGTGCCTTTAATGAGAGTAGAAGGACCGATAGCGGTTGGTCAGATGCTCGAGACTCCCATGCTTACGCTGACCAATTATCCGAGCTTGATGACCACAAACGCTGCCAAATATCGTTTAGCCGTAGGGTTTGACAAGGGCTTGATTGAATTCGGTTTGCGAAGGGCCCAAGGCCCGGATGGAGGGATTTCAGCTTCCCGTTATAGCTATATGGGTGGTTTTGATGGGACAAGCAATGTGCTTGCAGGCTATCTTTTTGGCGTACCCATCGCAGGAACGCATGCTCACTCTTATGTGCAGTCGTTTACGGATATTAAGGATTTGAAAGATTACACTCTTGCTGGGGCAGACGGAAAGGACCATGATTTTGTTAAGATGGTTTTGGACATCCGAGCGGAATTGGGTTTTAATTATACAAATGAAGGAGAGCTTACGTCCTTTATTGCATACGCCCAGGCCTTTCCAAGAGGGTTTCTGGCGCTTGTGGACACCTATGATACCTTAAAATCAGGCGTTCCTAACTTTGTTTGCGTGGCGCTCGGACTTCTCAAAATAGGGTACAGGCCCATAGGGGTAAGATTGGATTCCGGAGACCTTTCCTACCTTTCAAAGGGAACAAGGAGGGTGTTCAATGAAATAGGCGCCAGGACTAACTCCGACCTTTCAAAATGTCTGATTCTGGCGAGCAACGAGATTAACAGAAATGTTCTGAGTTCTCTCAGTCAGCAGGGTCATGACATTGACACGTTTGGCATAGGCACTCACCTTGTTACGTGCGATGATCAGCCTGCAATGGGATGCGTCTACAAATTGGTGGAGGCAAAGGGTATCCCTCGGATAAAACTTTCCCAGGAATTGAGCAAGATCACCATACCCGGGAAGAAAGAGGCTTACCGCCTTTTAGGTGAAGACGGTTACAGCCTGCTGGATCTGATGATCAGAGTAGGAGATGCCCCACCGAAGCCAGCCAAACGTGTATTATGCCATCACCCGTTTGACCATATCAAGCGCGTGTATGTTGCTCCCTCCAAAGTTATTCCACTCCATCATTGCGTCTGGGATGGGAAAAGAGTCCACCCGGAAGTTCTATTGAATGAGTCCAGAGATTATGTTTTGAATCAGCTGCGGAGCACACGAGGAGATCATCTCAGGGACATCAACCCTACTCCTTACAAGGTGTCGGTGAGCGAAGAGCTTTTCAATTACGTTTACCACCTCTGGGCAGAGGAATCTCCCGTGAGGGAGCTGAAATGATTAAATTCTGGATTCCCTATTTTGCCATCCCTGCCTGAGGCAAGCAGGTGCATTTTGAATTTTATTTTATTCCTTTTGTTTTTTCTCTGAAAATCGGGATGACATTCTGGAAATCATCTACAATTCCGTAATCGGCGACTCCGAAGATGGGAGCGCGGGGATCTTTGTTAATGGCGATGATCGTCTCAGCCCCCTGCATCGCCGTCACATGCTGGAAAGCCCCGCTGATGCCAATGGCAATATAGACCTTCGGTTTCACGGTCTTTCCGGAGATCCCTACCTGGCGCTCCTTGGGCAGCCAATTCCGATCCACCACCGGTCGCGAACAAGCAATCACCCCGCCTAAACTCTTTGCCACTTCTTCAATCATCGGAATATGCTCAGGCCCTCCAATCCCCTGACCCACAGAAACGATGATCTCCGCCTGGGTGATGTCTTCTCCTGTCATGGGCGCTTCAATATATTCAATAAATTTTTTTACATCGATCGTCCCTTGAAGTGGGGAGGACTCCATGACCACTCCTCCCCTTTTTTCACCGGGCGCCGCCGGACTAAAAACACCCGGCCGAACCGTTGCCACATACCCCTTGGACTCTTTCAACGATACAGTGGCATTGACCTTTCCCCCATAGATGGAACGAATGGCTTTCAAACGATTCTCTTCAAAAGAAAGGCCGATGCAATCCGTGACCAGGGGAAACCCCATCTCCACAGAGAGACTGGGCGCCAGATCCATCCCAAAAGCCGTGTGTCCAATCAGGGTGAGCAGCACCTGATGTTTTACGATCAGAGATGAAAGGACTTTTTGATAATGAACGGAATTAAAATGCTCAAGCTGGGCATCCTCTACGACGACGACCTTTGATGCCCTTGATGTCAACTCTTCAGCAAAATGTTTAACATTCTGCCCCAACAGCACAGCGGTTGAAGAAGCCCCTTGCTGGGAAGCCAGCTTTTCTCCAGCCGCCAACATTTCATAGGTGATATCCCTGATCTTCCCCTGCCGATGCTCAACCAATACGAATAGTTCACCCATCTCCTGCCTCCCTACCAACCTGGAATTATGGAATACTGGAATACTGGAATGATGGAATATTGAGTTAAAAACCAAAACCAAGATGTGGTCCTTGCATTAAACCAGCACTTTCATTAACCCAGTATTCCAATGTTCCATCATTCCCTATTCATTATCCTCTTTTCTTTTTGATGATCTCATTCAATTGTGTCACAACCTCTTCAGGACTCCCTTTCAACATCTCTGCCATCTTCCCAACGGGCGGGAAGAAGACTTGATCAATTTTTGTCTCCACTGATTCACCCAAGGCGAACCCTATCTCTTCCATTCCAAGATCCTTGATCTCCTTATCTTCTGCCTCCAAGAGGGCGGAAAGGGAAACATATTTCGGCTCATTAATCCCTGTCTGAATGGTCAAAACAGCAGGCAGCTTCAGCTCCGTGACCTCTTCAATTCCCCCTTCTAATTCTCTCCGAACCCTTGCCCGGTCCCCCAAAATCTCAATATGGGTCACAATGGCTGCATGAGAAAACCCTAACCGCTGAGCCAGACCCACCCCAACCTGACCCCCATTGTCATCCTCCGCCTGAACCCCTGTTAAAATGAGATCAAAGGATTGATCTCTCACCGCCTGAAAAAGAATCCTTGCAATCGTCTGATTGTCAAAAACCCCTGGTTCTTCTACCCTCAACCCCCTGTCCGCACCCATGGCCAGGCACCTCGTCAACACCTCTTTGGACTCTTCGGGCCCGATGGTGATGACGGTGACCTCCCCCCCATATCTCTCCTTCAAAAGCGCTGCCTCCCTGACGGCATAGCCATCCCAATCATTCAGATGGAACACCAGATGATCCTTTTTGATATCCCTCCCATCCTTCTCAATAAAAATGTCCGCCTCTGCCGTCTTCGGAATCCTTTTCACACATACCGCAATGTTCATTTAACCCCCCATTAAAAATTTAGGAATTAGGGAATTGAGGAATTGCTGAATTCGCAATCCCTCAATTCTTCAATCCATTGTTTCTGCCACCAACTCCGAAATATCTTTTACTATAATTTGATCTGTTAAGCTCGAGATTTTTACGGCATCTTCAAGGGTTAAAAGGCAGAATGGACAAGAGGTGGCCATTACCTTTGCGCCCAAGGCAACGGCTTCCCGAATCCGGATCTCTCCATTTCGAGTCCCTTCCGTTCCTCCTTCAGCCCACATCCTCCCCCCTCCTCCTTCACAACATAGACTCCTTTGCTTTGACCTTTCCATCTCGACGAATTCCAATCCAGGAATGGAGGTTAGAATTTTCCTCGGTTCATCGAAAACCTGGTTCTGTTTTCCGAGAAAACAAGGATCCTGATAGGTGGCAGGAAGATTCAGCGGCTTAGACATTTTTAATTTCCCTGCCTCGATCAGATCGGCAATGACTTGTGTGTAGTGTTGGACAGGAATACCGAAGTCCGGATACTCATTCTTGAAAGCGTTGAAGCAGTGAGGTGAGATGGTGATGATTCTTTTAACCCCGGACTTTTTGAAGAGGTTCGTATTATCCTTTGCCAGCTTTTTGAAAAGGGCCTGTTCCCCCATCCTTCTGATCTCATTGCCGCAGCAGGATTCTTTTTTACCCAAAATACCAAAATCGAGATTTGCTTTTTGAAAGATTTTGGCAAGGGCTGTGGAAACAATCTGAATTCTAAGATCATAGGAAGGGGCACAGCCCACATAGAGCAGGGTCTCTGTGGCTGCCTCTCCAAGAATCTTTATTCCCAAATCGTTTGCCCAATCTGCCCGACGATCGCGGAATCGTCCCCATGGATTTCCTTGAAGGAATGTATTTTCAAGTGCATCCCTGATCGTTGAGGGGATCTCCCCCTGATTGGCTAAGAAATTTCTTATCCCCACGATCAATTCAACATTTTTCACCCCCGCAGGGCAGCGAAGGCTGCACGTGCTGCAGGTGGTACAGGCCCATAGTTCAGGCCTTTTGAATAAGGAAGAGGGATCGCCGGTGAAGTAAGTTTGTCTGACTAATCTTCTCATATTGAGAGGAGATCTAAATTTGACCGGGCAGCCCCCTGTGCATGTCCCGCATTGGATGCATATATTAAGCTGATAATCGTGGATAAATGTTTTCGGGTCGATCTTCATAAGATTTTTCTACGTCTTTAAATGCCGCATTCCCTGCCTGCGGCAGGCAGGCGCATTCCACAATCCGAAATTAAGTTACCAGTCCTTCCACTTCTGATAATACCTGATCTTGTGTGAAATGATTCTGTCGGGCCGCCTTGTTTGGGCAGATCGCTGTGCAGGCGCCACAGCCCTTACAAAGAGCCTCGTTGACAGATGAGATCCCCTTGAGTTCAATGAAATCGATTGCCGAATAAGGACAGATCTCAATACATAATTTGCAACCTGCGCAGAGCTCAGGGTCGATCACGGCTATGATGGGTTCGACTTCGATCTGCCCCTTGGTTGCGAGAGCGACTGCCTCGGCCGCCGCTGCAGAAGCTTGGGCGACTGTATCAGGAATATCTTTAGGCCCCTGGCAACACCCGGTCAGAAAAATCCCATCCACATTCGTGCTGACGGGTCGAAGCTTCGGATGTGCCTCCATAAAAAAACCGTCTGCGCCTTGGCTGATTCCGAATATCTGAGCCACTCTCTCCGCTCCGCGGCGGGCCGTTAAACCTGTTCCCAGAACGACCATATCGACAGAGATCTCCAGAGGAGTCCCAAGGAGGGTATCCTCTGCTTCAACGACAAGACGGCCATCCTTTTTATAAATTTCAGAGCCTTTTCCGCGAATAAAGTAGATTCCTTCCTCCCGGACCCTCTTATAGAATTCCTGATATCCTTTTCCAAAGGCATTGATGTCGATATAGAATTCATAAATTTCAGCCCCGGTCTTCTCTTTTGCCAGATGGGCCTGTTTCATCGAAGCCATGCAGCAGACCCTGGAGCAGTAAAGATTGGCATTTTCGTCCCGGCTCCCGATGCAATGAAGAAAGGCGATCCCTTTTGGGACGGATCCGTCCTCAAGCAATACCTCTCCGCGGGTAGGTCCGGAAGGGCTTGCAAGTCTTTCAAACTGCAGATTTGAGATGACATTCTTATAGGTCCCGTATCCATACTGAGGAAGGAGATGGGGGTCGAAAAGGTCGTATCCGGTGGCGATAATGATGGAACCCACTTCCTTCTCAATGACTTCTTCTTTCTGATCGAAATGGATGGCTTCTGCTTTGCAGGCTTCAACACAGGTCTTTTTACATTTTCCTCTGCTTAAAAAGAGACAACTCTCTTGGTCCACCACTGCTTTTAGAGGAACGGCTTGAGGAAAAGCGATGTAGATGGCTCTTCGTTTGGATATCCCTTCTTCAAACTCCGAAGGAACTCCTTTTTTCAAAACACAGGCCTCCGTGCAGTCTCCGCAGCCCGTACACCGATTAAAATCCACATAGGTGGGATGTTTTTTAATTTTTACGGTAAAGTTCCCAACATAACCTTTTACCTCTTCCACTTCCGAACAGACAAGAAGCTCAATATTCTTGTTTCTGGCCACTTCGACCGTCTTAGGGGTAAAGATGCAGGAGGCACAATCCAGGGTGGGAAAGGTCTTATCCAATTGGGCCATATGGCCTCCGATATAAGGTGCCTTTTCAACCAGATAGACTTTCATCCCTTGATTTGCAATGGTTAAGGCAGCCTGAATTCCAGCAATTCCAGCTCCGACGACCAAGACGGAAGGTTTGATCTCCACCTTTCTCGCGGTGAGGGCTTCTTGACAGAGAACCCTTGCCACGGCCGCCCGAAGAAGTTGCTTGGCTTTCTCCGTCGCTTCTCCCTTATCCTTATGAACCCAGGAGCACTGTTCACGGATATTTGCAATATTGAGAAAATAGGGATTGAGACCTTCTGAGGAGATGGCATTGCGAAAGGTCATCTCGTGCATTCGGGGAGAACAGGCCGCGACCACCACCCGATCGATGGAAAGGTCGCAGATATCCTTTTTGATGAGATCTTGGCCAGGGTCAGAACAAAGATATCGGTAGTCCCGGGCTACCTTGACTCCAGGAAGGGTGCTGGAAAATTGAGCAAGTTCATTACAATCAACGGTGGCAGCAATATTGGTACCACAATGACAGATATAGACACCGATATTTTGTTTCATTACTTGTCGTTCTCAACGTTAGTTGTCAGTGGTGAATCCATTCCCCTCCTTGATTGAAATCCGAAATTCGAATATCGAAATCCGAAACAAGCTCCAAATTCAAACAACCCCATTCCAGGCCATCATTCATTTCTTTCGTTTATAAATTTTCTGTTTTGGTCATTTGAAATTGTTTCGAAATTCGGATTTAGTGCTTCGTATTTGCTTTTTATTTGACACCCAGAACCTGGCGCCCAATCAATAACTTCTGTATCTCCTTTGTTCCTTCATAAAGTTCAAGCAGCTTGGCTGCCCGATAGAAACGCTCAATCGGATAATCATCGAGATAACCATATCCCCCGTGCAGTTGTAATGCTTCATCCACCACTCTGACAGCCACATTCGAAGCCCACCATTTCGCCATCGATGAAAGTTGGGGGTTTGGAGTCCCGCGATCAACATACCAACCTGCCTTGTACATGATCTCCCTGGCCGTCTCGATCAACGTTGCCATCTCAGCCACTTTAAATTGGGTGATTTGAAACGAGGCGATGGTCTTCCCAAACTGTTTTCTTTTCTTGACATAATTGACTGCCTGCTCCATGGCACCCTGCGCAAGGCCCACGGCATGGGCTGCGATAATCACTCTGGATCGGTTCAGAAATTCAATTAACTGAGGGAATCCGTTCCCCTCGACCCCCACAAGATTTTCCTTGGGCACCGTTAGGTTATTGAAAAAGATGTTGGCGGTATCGGAGGCGTGAAGTCCCATTTTCCCTTGAATCCTGTCCGCCTTGTATCCGGGTCGGTCTGTTTCAACCACAAAAATACTATGACGTTTTGATTTCGGGGTTTCCTCAGAGCCCGTTAGACAGAAGACCAGAATGAATTTGGCTTCTGTGCCATTACTGATCATGACCTTATTGCCGTTGATCACGTATTCGTCTCCGGCTTTGACCGCTGTGGTTGTCACCGAAGCCGCATCGCTTCCTGCCTCGGGCTCGGTGATTGAAAAACCCATGACCCAATCCCCTTTTGCGACGGGAGGGAGGTATTTCTTCTTCTGTTCCTCGGACCCATACAGCAGCAGGATATCCGATCCGAAGGCAGGTTGGGCAAGAACCTGGGCCAGCCCCGGTTCCGCCCTCCAGAATTCCTCCAGGATAATGGCATGATCCATCAATCCCAAACCAAGACCGCCGTATTCCTTTTTGATGAAACAACCGATGAAACCTAACTGAGCTGCCCTTTTGATGAGATCTCTCGGGAATTCTCCATTGGCCTCACACTCTTTTCCAATTGGCACCAATTCGCCTTCGGCAAACTCCCGGGCGGCTAAACGAATTTGTTTTTGACGATTACTCAGTTCAAAATCCATGCATTGACCCCGTTAGAAAGTCTTGCTGCCCATGGTCGAGTCTTATCGACTTGCAGCGGGGATGGAGATCATTTCTTGATAGAGCCGAACCCCGTTCGAGATTTATCTCTAAATGGGGTGAACAACTGGTTTAATACCATTGTCGCGCTTCAATTATAAAATGAAGCGGTGATGTTTACAATTTTCTTATTTTTTGGATCGGTGGGGCCTCGCCTTCCTAAATTTCATCTGGGCCAATAATTTGTTGAGGGCCAATCGATGTTCCTCGGTCTTCATGGCATCGAGAAAGACCACCGCTTCATGCTGTATGACTTGATCCAGGGTGGATTGCATTCCATGGCGTAGAATCTCTTTTGACTTCTGTACCGCAATAGGCGACATGGAGGCAATTTGTTTGGCCATCTTTCTTGCCTCAGACATGAGCCGGTGATGGGGGAATACATCGTTGACGACCCCTATTTCTAATGCCTCATGAGCATCAAAGGGCCTTGCAGTAAAAATAAGCTCTGCCGCTTTGCCATACCCGATCAGTCTGGGAAGAAAGTAGGTGCTACAAAATTCTGGGGTGACTCCTACCCGGACAAAGGCACAGCTAAATTTTGCTCTTTCAGAGGCGAGACGAATGTCGCAGGTTAGGGTGACGGTAAAACCAAAACCATAAGAGGGTCCATTGATGGCAGCGATGATTGGTTTGGGGTATTGTACAAAGGCCCTTGGGAAATCGACGGACCCGAATTTTGACTTCTTTTTATGATCCTTGTCCCCTTCTTGAAGTTCTATAAACCGGTTGAGATCGGCACCGGCACAAAACCCTCGGCCCCGTCCCGTTAGAATGATGACTCGAATGCGATGATCTTCCTCGGTTTCTTGCAGGGCATGGATCAACTCATGCTTCATCGTTTCATTGAGGGCATTCAGGACTTTCGGTCTATTGAGGTAGAGGTAAGCAATCTCTTCCTCTCGGATTAATTCAATTGTCTTGTATTCCATTATTCTTCCCTCTCTAAAAAATCCTTTGGATTAAACTAAGCGATAGCAATGTGTAATTTGTGAACTCTTTCTCTTGGTAGGACAAAAAATAATGACCAAAAATAATATTGATCACAACCATCTTTTTCTACGCCGGTAATGTTTTACTTCTTTATAACTTTTTTTCTTTCCCACTTCACTCAAACCCATGTAGAATTCTTTGACATCCTCGTTTTCTTTTAAATCTTTTTGAGTTCCATCCAGAACGATCCTGCCATTCTCCATCACATAGCCATAATCAGCGATATCAAGGGCCTGGGGTGCATTTTGTTCGACCAATAAGATGGCTGCTTCTTTTTCATCATGAATGGCCTTAACGATTCGAAATATCTCTTTGACTAAAAGAGGACTCAGGCCCATGGAGGGCTCATCCAATAGCATCATTTTCGGGTGACTCATCAAGGCACGACCAATTGAAATCATCTGTTGCTCGCCGCCGGAACAATACCCGGCTGTAGCATGGCGTAAATTCCTGAGCCTTGGGAAATAACCATAAATCATTTCGAGATCTTCTTTGATCGAGCTTTTTCCCTTTTTCGCCCGTGCTCCAACACGTAAGTTTTCCTCAACGGTCAAATGAGCAAAAAGCCTTCGTCCTTCCATCACCTGAACCAAACCGTTTTGGGCAATCTTTTCAGTACTCCATTTGGTCAGGCTTTTCCCTTCGAATTCAATCGACCCTTCGGTCACCTCCCCTAACTCCGTTTTAATCAAACCTGTTATCGCATTCAGGGTGGTAGTTTTTCCTGCACCATTGGCACCGAGAAGAGCAACAATGGAATTTGGAGGGACATGAAGGGAAACCCCTCTGAGCACCAAAATGACCTTATTAAACATAACCTCTACGTTGTTGAGACTTAACATTTAAATCCTTATATCCTCTCTATCCTCACCAAACCAAAAAGACCATATGGTTTTACAATCAACACTAAAACCAAGATGATATAGGGTACAATCTCTCTCGTGCTTGCCCCTACAATCGGATCGAGATAGAGGCCGGAGATATACTCCAGGACCCCGACCATAAGACCAGCGATCAAGACACCAGGAATGGACTCTAACCCGCCTAAGAGAACAACAGGAAAACAATTCCCCGCAATATGATGGAGGGTGGTGCTCACGCCATTGATGCTACCTAACAAAACGCCTCCAATGTAGGCCAATAATGTAGCAATCACCCAGGCCAGAATAAAAACCATCCTCGTGCTGATCCCCATGCACATTCCTGCTTGATGGTCCTCTGCCACAGCCCTCATGTCCAGACCCCATTTGCTGTATTTGAAGAAGATGATGAAAAGACCGATCACAAACATGGTAATAAAGAAGATGATGATGTGCTGAAGGGATAAAATAATATTTAAAAGTTTGACTGGATTAGGGGGAATAAATTTTGGATAGACAAGGTAATTATAGCCCCCCCAGAAAAGAGTCACGACCCCATCCAAAAAGGCTTGTAAGGCTAAGGTTACAATAATCAAAGAAAGGATGGGCTGACCCACCAGTCGCCTCATACCGAATCGTTCTATGATAAAACCGATGATGATCGCTGAAGCCAGCCCGCAGATCAGTCCCAGCCATATGGGCATGCCCACCTGTTCCATAAAACACCAGGCCAGGTAGGCCCCCACCATTAGCAATCCTCCCTGAGCAAAGTTAAAGACATGGGTAGACTTATAGATGACGACGATGCCCACTCCAACAAGACTGTAGAGGGACCCGACCATGAGGCCACTTGCGAGCGCTTGTAATAATTCTGCCATAGAAAATTCTGATTTTAGAGCGCCCCTTTTTTAAAAGGGGCGCCCCCTTTTACCTTTATTTTACTCCTGGCTTTAACCAGGGCACTTCGATCCCGTAATTTTCCTTCACCCATACTCCCTTGACACATTTGGACACATTCAAATACTTAAAGGGCCTTCTTTCCGTTGGAGAAAAGCTCGCATCTGCCGTGAGGCCCAACATGTCAATTTTACCCATGGTCGTCAACGCTTTGTAAATGTTTTCGCTGTTAACATTGTCCGGCCCAAAAGTCTTGGCTGCATATCGGATGGCTTCTGCAGTGAATCGGGCCGGGATCACGCCCATGAGGTATTGAGTCTGATAATCAACGCCTCCGCGGAATTCTTTTTGCATTTGCATCCCCAATTGTATGCCCTTGTTTTTTGTCTCAGACCAATCGGCAAAATGGTTTACGGACCAAGCCCCCTCTGACGCATCCCCTGCCAATTTCACCACCTCAGCCCCGCGACATTCTGAGCCACCGCAAAATTGCATCTTCCCTTGAAGACCAAGCCTCTTCGCATCCTTTAACAGGACCGCAAAATGGCCCTCCAAAATATTCGAAAAGACAAGGTCAGCTCCTAATGATTTTGCCCTGAGGAGCTGGGTACTCAGGTCACTCGGTTGGCCGGCAAATAATTGTGCGGGAAGAACCTCAAATCCGTATTTTGCTGCCCATGGCTCTCCTAATTCGATATGGGCTCTTCCATATGGGTTATCCCAGGTGATCGTTATGACCTTGGGTTTTTCTTTTTTACCTGCCTTTTTCCAGAGGTCCATGAAGTGAATGCACCCAGCGGTTAATACATCAGGGTACAGAGGGCGCAGCAGAAAGATGTAACCTGGAGGCTCGATGGCTGGAGGAAAACCAGATCCCTCACTCACGCAGGGGATTTTTAACCTCCTCAGCTCATCATTCATGGTCATGGTTCCCATGGTTCCCATGATATAGCCTGCACTGATTCCAGCCGTCTCAAATTTCTTCAAGACAGGCAGATACCTTTTGGGATCATAACCCGTGTCTTCCATTAAGATAGTGATGGTCACACCTGGAATGGGATTGTGTTTTTCCACCCATTTAAAATAATCCGAATAACCCTTCCAAAACTGTTGGGCCGTAAATGCGATGGGTCCTGTCACATCACCAAAAACGCCCAGCTTGACCTCCTTCGCCCAGACGGGTGAACCTAATGTTAAGAGAACTAAAAACAGAATGATTCCTAAAATACCCATTGCCCACATTCCTTTAACCCTCTTGTCCATTGCCTACCTCCTTTCATTTTTTATATAGAGCCATTAATAAGCAAATGGCCACAGCCTGTAATAAGCCTTAAAAAGACCGAATTGTCTGTTGATCCCCCGGGGTTCAAAAAGCAGAAAAACCATGACAACCAATGAATAGATGATGAGGGCCAGACCTGAAAAAATATTGGTTGAGATACCAGGGAACAGACTTCCCAAAAAGGGCGTGATTAAAGAAACCAGTTCCTTAAGCCCGATATAAACAGTGGCCCCAAAAATCGGCCCCATCGCGCTCCCCAGCCCACCCACGACTAAGAAGCCGAGATACCAGATGGAATCCATTAAAGAAAAATAATCCGGATGAATACGGAGCAAATAGTGGGCCCACATGGCTCCAGCAATACCGGCGTAGAAGGACCCGATGAAGAAAGCCGATAATTTGTATTTGAAGATATTAATCCCCATGATCTCTGCAGCCAAGTCATTGTCCCTGACCGCGATAAAGGCCCGGCCTATTTTGCTCCGTTCGATGTTTTTAGCAAAGTAGGACATCAGAAGCAATATCAACATAGCAAATAAAAAATAGCTGCGATCGGATGCCAGGACCAAGCTCCCGATGCCGGCATGGGGGACAGAAAGACCGAAGAGGTGGCCTGTAAAATTTCCACCGTGAAGAAGATACCAGTGTATGAGGTACTGGGCAGCTAAGGTTGCCAGAGCAAGATAAAATCCCTTGATCCTCAAAGAGGGCAACCCAAAGATCATCCCTACCAGGGCGGCGCATAAACCTGCACAGGGGAAGGACAGAATAAAGGGAAAATGGAGCCGGGTCATTAGAATGGTTGTGGCATAAGCCCCTATCGCCATGAAGGCCGAATGACCCACTGAGATCTGTCCCGTAAAACCGAGAATAAAATTGAGCCCCTGTAGGGAAACAATGGTAATAATGGTTAAAATAATAACGCTCAAGATATATTGATTACCAAAAAAGAAAGGGAAAAAGGTAATGGTTAGCAAAAAGATAACCAATGCTGT
>Ga0209164_1003718_pt1 | contig 14227 bp, 14 predicted proteins | sample MTBNYHSulfiMetaG_FD_187458 | JGI IMG/M metagenome (GOLD analysis project Ga0209164, IMG submission 187458) | Enrichment culture microbial communities from rom New York Harbor, USA that are MTBE-degrading - MTBE-NYH (New York Harbor Sulfidogenic)... | ecosystem: Environmental > Aquatic > Marine >...
CTCTCGTACATCTCCACCCTGGGGGCGTCGATCCACAATCCCTCCAGATCGTAAAACTCCCGCACCGGTTGATAAAAGATGTGGATGATCACGTCTCCGTAATCCATCAGCACCCAATGGCCTTCCTGCTCTCCCTCCACACCCAAAGGTCTGAAACCTTCCTCCCGCATCCTGCGGGCCACGTGCTGGCTGATTGCCTGTACCTGCCTGCTGGAATTTCCGCCGGCTACGGCAAAATAATCCGTAAGGTCGGTCAGTTTCCCCGCCTCGAACAAGACCGGATCGACCGCCTTTCTCTCCTTTATGATTTTCATGCACAATCGTGCTTTGTCAAGTGGCTCCATGGCTCCTGTACAACCCATTTTCCATAATGTAACGCCTTACGCTTTCAGGAACAAGGTAACGGATGGAGTTTCCGGCGCATACCTTGTCTCTGATCTCCGTGGAGGAAATGTCCATCAGGGTGGGTTCAAAGTAGATCACTTCATGCCCCGAAGGCCCAATGAACCGGCCCTCATCCTCTTTCTTGAACGAAATCCCCAGGGAGGACAGGTATTCATCTATCTTTACCGCGGGGTATCCGGGTCTTTGAATCACCACGAAGTGGGCATAATCAAACAGGCTCCGGAAATCCTTCCAAGTCTCGATTTCCAGGAAAGCGTCGATGCCCACCATGAAGAAAAGCTCCAGGTCGAAAGGGTAGATGCGGTGGAATTCCGCCAGCGTCTCGACGGAATAGGAAAGGCCCTTTCTGCGGCCCTCCAAATCAAAGGCGACGAGAAGAGAAGATCCTTCCGTCGCTCTTCTGGCCATTTCGAACCGGTGATGAAAAGATGTGACGGTCTTGTTCCCCTTGTGAGGAGGAGACGCGGCCGGAAGAATATAGACTTTTTCGAGATTGAAAGCCTCTCCGACTTCCTCGGCCAGGCGAAGGTGACCCAGGTGGATGGGATCGAAAGTGCCGCCGAGAATGCCGAGTCTCAAACGCCTGCCTCCCTCCTTACGACCTCGTCTGACCCTCGCCGTAGACGATGAACTTCTGGGTTGTCAGTTCTTCCAGCCCCATGGGGCCGAACGCATGCAGTTTGGATGTGTTGATGCCGATTTCCGCTCCCAGGCCTAACTGGTTTCCGTCGTTGAACCGCGTGGAGGCGTTGACGAGAACGACGGAGGAGTCCACCTCGTCCAGAAACCTCTGGGCCCGCCGGTAATCCTCGGTCACTATGCTCTCGGTGTGGTTGGAACCGTACCGCTCGATGTGATCCAGCGCCTCGTCCATGTGCTCCACGATCTTGACGGCGAGGATCAGGTCGTTGAACTCGGTGGGCCAGTCTTCCGGTTTCGCAGGCTTCGCATCCGGAATCAAAGCCGCGGTCCTGGGGCATCCCCGGATCTCCACACTCGCCTCTCTGAATCGCTCCATCATGAGAGGGAGGAACTCGGAGGCGACGGCTTCGTGGACCAGCATGGTCTCCATGGCGTTGCAGACCGCGGGCCGCTGCACCTTGGCGTTATAACAGATCTGGACGGCCATGTCTCTGTCCGCGAATTTGTCCACGTACACGTGGCAGACTCCCTTGTAGTGTTTCAGGACCGGGATTCTCGAATTCTCGGTCACGTACCGGATCAGTCCCTCGCCGCCTCTGGGGATGATCACGTCCACGTCGTCATCAAGGCGAAGGAGGGCCTGCACCGCCCCCCTGTCGGTGGAGGGGATAACCTGCACCGCCTCCTTCGGGAGCCCTGCTTCTTCGAGGGCTTCATCAAGCAGGCGGCCGAGGATGATGTTTGAATGAATCGCCTCGGATCCGCCTTTGAGGATCACGGCGTTTCCGGATTTGAGGCAGAGAGCTGCCGCATCCACCGTCACGTTGGGCCTCGATTCGTAGATAAAACCTATGACGCCCAATGGAATTCGCACCCTGCCCACTCGGAGGCCGTTCGGTCTTTTCCACATTCCCGTCACCTGGCCGACAGGGTCCGGCAGTGCCGCCACCTCCTCAAGGCCGTCGGCCATTGACCGAATGGTCTTCGTATCCAGCTTGAGACGGTCGACCAGGACGGAACTCAGCCCCAGTTCTCCTGCCTTTGAGACGTCTTTCTCGTTCTCTTTCCGGATCGAGCCTTCCTCTTCTATAAGCAACTCGGCCATTCGCAAGAGGGCCTTGTCTTTTTCCGTTCTTCCCGCCCTTCTCAAGCGGCGTGAAGCCCGCCTGGCCTCTTCTGCAATCTTGCCGACCATATCTTCTACCGACATACGCCTTCTTCCCCTTCCAGTCCGTTGATAAGCACCAGGTTGTCGCGATGGATCACTTCGTCATCGTGCTTGTACCCGAGGGTCTCTTCTATCTGGGACGTTTTCATACCCATGATTTTGCGGATCTCCACTGCATCGTAGTTCACCATGCCGACGGCCAGCTCCTTGCCTGCCTCGTTCATGAGAACCACCGAGTCGCCGAGCCGGAACCCGCCCTGCACTTCTATGATCCCGGAGGGAAGGAGGCTCTTGCCGCCGTTGACAATCGCCCTTTCAGCCCCGGGGTCGATCGTGATCTGGCCTTTGGGGGCCTTTGAAAATGCGATCCAGCGCTTTCGGCTGCACAGGGCCACATTCTGAGGCAGGAAAAGGGTTCCCACCTCCTCCCCTTTGAAAATGCTTCGCACTATTCCGGGTCTCCTCCCGTTGGCGATAATCATCGGGACGCCTCCCAGGGATGCCGTCTGAGCCGCCCTGAGCTTGCTGCCCATGCCTCCTGTACCGAGAGAGCCGGGTATCGAACTCGCATACTGGGTAATCTCGCGGGTTACTCTGCTCACCTCGCGGATGAGCCGTGCGTCCTTGTGGGTGCGGGGATCCTTGTCGTAGAGTCCGTCCAGGTCGGTAAGACAGCACAGGAGTTGAGCATCCACGAGGCAGGTCACCATTGCGCTGAGATTGTCGTTGTCTCCGAACTTGATTTCATCCATCACCACCGTGTCGTTCTCGTTGATGATCGGTACTATTTCCCAAGCCAGGAGGGTGAAAATCGTGTTGCGTGCGTTCAGGTAGCGCTCCCGGTGATTGAAGTCGTCTCTCGTTATGAGAATTTGAGCCACCTTCTGACCGTGGTTCGCGAAGGCCCTTTCCCATGCCATCATCAGGCTGGGTTGTCCGACAGCGGCCAGGGCCTGCTTTCCGGAAATGGTGTCGGGCCTTTTTGCAAGGCCGACCTTCTTGATGCCCGAAGAGATGGCTCCCGAGGAAACGAGAATCACCTCGATGTTCTTCTTCCTTAGAGCGCACAGGTCGTTGGCGAGATCACGGATGACCTTGAGGTTCAAGCCTTCTTTTCCCGTAAGGACCCCGCTCCCGACCTTTACCACCACCCTTTTCGTCCTTTTCAGAAAGGCTTTCCGCATCCCATCGTTGCCTGTTTCAGTTCTTGTTTCCATGAAAAAATTCTCTCAGCAACGCCCTTTTCACGTCCTCCAGTCCTACGCCTGTGAGCGCGGAAACGGGGTAGGCTTCGTAACCTCTTTCTTTCAACGCTTCGATCACTTTCTTCACGTCCCGGTGTTCGGAAGTGTGAATATCCATTTTGTTGATCAGCACGATCTGCCGCTTTTGGGCCATGGAAGGACTGTAGACCTCCAGCTCTTCCTCGATCTTCTCGAAATCATCCAGCAGGCCGTTGGGGGGGGTCCCGGTGATGTCGATGATATGAAGCAGGAGCATCGTCCTTTCGATGTGTTTCAGGAAACCGTGTCCCAAGCCCCGCCCCCGGCTCGCCCCCTCTATTAAACCCGGGATGTCCGCTACGGTCAAGGACTTGCCGTCATCCAGGACAATGACGCCCAGGTTGGGAACAAGCGTGGTGAACGGGTAATCGGCAATTTTCGGTCGTGCAGTGGTGAGACGGGACAGGAGAGTGGATTTCCCCGCGTTGGGTAATCCGATGAGACCTACGTGGGCGAGAGTCTTGAGGATGAATCTGAACCGCTTTTCTTCACCCGGAAGCCCGGGTTGGGCCTTTCGCGGAGCCCTGTTGGTGGAGGTGGCGAAGTGCTGATTCCCCAGGCCTCCCTGCCCTCCTTTGAGGAGCAGGAAATCCTGTTTATCTGACACGAGATCGGCTATCGTCTCCCCCGTATCGGCATCCTGGATGATAGTGCCCGGAGGGACCTCTATAACGGCGTCCTTCCCGTCCTTCCCGCTCTGGTTCCGCCCTCTGCCGGGTTCGCCGTTTTTGGCTCTAAAAACTCTCTTGTACCGGAATTCGATGAGGGAATTGAGTCTTTCCGTGGCCCTGACGATGACATCCCCCCCCCGTCCTCCGTCACCTCCGTCCGGGCCTCCTTTGGGAATGAATCGCTCTCGCCTGAAACTGACACACCCTCTTCCCCCATCCCCAGACTTTGCAGTGATCAGGGCTTCATCCAAGAAATTCATAGAGCGGTCTTATACAGCGTAGACACTCACCTTCTTCCTGTACTTGTCGAGCCTTTCAAAAGCGACCGTGCCGTCTATCTTCGAGAAGAGGGTGTAATCCTTGCCGACTCCGACATTTGTCCCCGGGTGGATCTTGGTCCCCTTCTGCCGCACCAGGATGTTTCCGGCCCTGACCCTCTGGCCTGCATACCTCTTCACCCCGAAACGCTGCCCGGCGCTGTCTCTGCCGTTTCTTGAACTGCCTCCAGCTTTCTTGTGTGCCATGATTTACACCTTTCCTATCCGGCGACCTCGATCCCCTCGATTTTCACAAGGGAGAAGGGCTGCCTGTGACCCTTGGTCCTCCGGTATCCCTTCCTGCGTTTAAACTTGAAGACCACAACCTTCTTGCTCTTGTCCTGCCGCTTGAGGCGGCCGAGGACTTTCGCATTCTCCAGATAAGGCTTGCCCACATGAACGTTTTCCCCGTCCACGGCCATGAGAACCTTGTCGAAGACGACGGCGTCGCCCGCTTGACCCTGAAGCTTCTCCACGATAAGATCGTCTCCTTGGGCAACCCGGTACTGTTTCCCACCCGTTTGTATGAATGCGTACATTTTCTTAGGCTCCTGAGAGATTTAAACTTTTATTTTATTCTTCTTCTTTTGCCGAAAGTCAAGCCAAAACTTTCGTGCAAAATTTCGCGTCCCTGTCGGGTTTCGCAGGCAGACCTGGTTGCCTGGGGGTGCCCCGTCCGGCAGACCCGAATAACGGAGCTTGACATTTGACCGCTGATTCACGTAGGATTTTTTCGTCTCTTTCGTGCCCCCGTAGCTCAGGTGGATAGAGCACCAGATTCCTAATCTGGGTGCCGCCTGTTCGAGTCAGGCCGGGGGCACCAGATAAAAGCAACAAAGCCAAGGGGTTAGGCCATGATACCTAGCCCCTTCTTTTTTGATCCCGGCCAAGCAGGATGCTCGGCGTGATTTCTGTATCGGTGCGTGACAGCTTGACAATATCTGTCAGCCCATGGTAAATCGCAGCAGGCTGATAGGGAAGGAACAACCTGAATTGGGCTCAGCGGTTTTGCCGCAGTCGCAAGGCCAAGAAACGGGGGGTGAGGTATAGCCATCGTCATGAAGGTTAAGAAAACGAAGGAGGGAGCCAAATGAAATCGAAAGGATTCAAAAAAGCAATGGGTCTCTTTTTGTGCGCTTTTCTTTTTGCGCTGCTGCCTGTAACCACCTTTGCGCAGTCCTACCCCACCAAGCCTATTAACGTCATCGTCACCTTTGCTCCGGGGGGGACCCTGGATACGGCCACACGGATCCTCGCAGCACAGGCTGAAAAGTTGCTCGGCCAGCCCGTCCTCGTCTCGAACGTCGGGGGAGGCGGGGGGTCGGTTGCCCTCGGCCAGATGGTAAACAAGAGGCCCGACGGTTACGAGATCACCAGTTGCACCAGCACGGGACTCATAAGGATACCCCAGTTGCGGGCCGTACCGTACAGTCTCGATGACTTCGTGCCCATCATGCACTATGCGGCCGTCCAATCCGGGGTGGTAGTAAAGTCGGATTCTCCCTACAAGACTTTCAAGGATCTGATCGAATACGCGAAAAAGAACCACGGCAAGGTCACCTATGCCACGTCAGGGGTCGGCTCGCCCATGCACATCGCAATGGAATTCGTGGGCATGAAGGAAGGAATTCATTGGACCCATGTTCCCCAGACCGGGGGCGCCCCGGGCCTTGCGGCGGTGCTGGGGGGCCATGTTACAGCCATGTCGGACAGCACCGAATGGCTGCCCCATGTAAAGGAAGGCTCGCTCCGTCTACTGGTCACTCATGGGGAGAAGCGGATGAGACTCTTCCCGGACGTGCCTACGCTTCGCGATCTTGGATACGATTTCATCAACGAAACCGTGTTCATGCTGGCTGCGCCAAAGGGAACGCCCGCAGACGTCATTAAGAAACTGGATGAATCATTTCACAAGGCAATGGATGATCCCAAGTTCGTCCAGACAATCGCCAACCTGGAGTTCGACGTTTCTTACAGAAATTCCCAGGACTTGAAGAAATACCTGGAGGCCGCGTATGTCAGTTTCGGCGAAATCATCCAGAAGCTGAATCTCCCCAAAGGAAACTGAAAAAAGATAATGAAGACTCTGGACAAGACAAGCAGCCTTTTCTGGCTGCTTGTCTCGATTGCCGTTTTCGTTGAATCCTTTCGTTTAGGAGTCGGAACCCTTCAAAATCCGGGCCGGGGCTTCATGACCCTTGGCGCGTCAGGTATTCTCGGCATTCTTTGCCTTGTCCTGTTCCTCCAGACATCTCTTCGAAAAGATGGGGACGAGCGCAAACATATTCTTGCAGGAAGTTTTCCAAAGAGTGTCCTGCTTGTCCTTGCCGCTCTCGCGGTTTACTCCAGGGTGATGCCCACGCTCGGCTACCTCATCAGCACCTTTCTCTTGATGGCATTCCTTTTCTGGGTTCTCGAAAGAAGAAGGATTCCCCTCGTCCTGGCCTCATCCGTGGCGGCCACGCTTGTAACGTATCTCGTCTTCTCGAAGTGGCTCAACTGCCAGTTTCCAGAGGGTTTGCTGGGATTTTAAGGTAAGAAGTGGATTATTTCGACAGCATCATCTACGGTTTCCAGGTCACATTCCACCCTGTCAACTTTCTATTTTGTGGAATTGGTGTTTTGGTAGGAACCCTGGTGGGCGTGCTGCCCGGAATCGGTCCGGCCGGTGCCATGGCGATCCTCCTTCCCGCGACTTTTCAATTTTCTCCGACCGCCACCATGATCCTGCTTGCGGGCATCTATTATGGTGTACAGTATGGGGGATCGACCACATCCATTCTTGTCAGAATTCCCGGCGAAGCTTCCACGATCATCACCTGCATCGACGGCCACGAAATGGCGCGCAACGGTCGGGCAGGTCCTGCTTTGGGGATCGCTGCGTGCGGGTCCTTCATTGCAGGGACGATAGCCAACCTCGGCCTCATGCTGGTGGCTATTCCTCTCGCTCACGCCGCCTTGAAGCTGGGTCCCCCGGAGTATTTTGCCCTCATGTGCACAGGCCTGGTCATTGTGACCTATCTTGCCCAGGGTTCTGTTTTGAAGGCGGTTATGATGGCCCTTTTGGGGATCATACTGGGAAGCATCGGGCTCGATCTCATTACAGGGCTTCCCCGCTTCACCTTCGGGATCAATGAATTGACGGATGGTGTGGGGATAGTGCCTCTCGTCATGGGGCTGTTCGGGATTTCGGAAATTCTACACAACCTGGAGGGCAGCCTTCAGAGGTCCGTATTCAAGACCCGTATCGGCAGTCTCTGGCCCTCCTTGAAGGATTGGATGCAAGCGAAGTGGGCGATTTTGAGAGGGTCGGTGATAGGATTCGTCCTGGGAATTCTGCCCGGCGGTGGAGCCGTAATCTCGCCGTTCGTCGCCTATGCGGTTGAAAAGAAAGTCTCCAAGCACCCCGAGAAGTTCGGCACCGGTGCAATAGAAGGGGTAGCTTCCCCCGAGGCAGCCAACAATGCGGCTGCAGGCGCTTCCCTCATTCCTCTTCTGTCTCTGGGGATACCTCCCAACCCGATCATGGCCATCTTCTTTTCAGCCCTCATCATCCACGGCATTCAACCCGGTCCTCTGTTAATCAGGGAGCACCCCGATCTCTTCTGGGGACTGGTGGCCAGCCTGTATCTGGGCAACGGGCTCCTCCTGGTTCTCAATCTGCCCCTGATAGGCATGTGGGTGAAGGTGCTCGAAATTCCCTATAAAGTTCTTTTCCCGTTGATTCTGCTATTTTGCCTTATCGGGGCTTACAGCATGAACAATGTTGTTTTTGATCTTTACGTGATGATTTTCTTTGGAGTAGTGGGCTATGCCATGCGGAAATTCGGTTACGAGGGGGCGCCCCTTGTCCTGGCTTTTGTCCTGGGGCCGATGCTGGAGAACTCTCTTCGTCAGTCCTTGCTGATTTCCCAGGGCAGTTTTCTGATTTTCGTCACCAGGCCCATCTCCGCAATAGCCTTGGGTTTTGCTTTTCTCCTGCTCCTTTCAAACATCTTCCCTTATCTCCGAATGCGGCGCCGGCAGTACAGGCAGTTCGAAGAATGAGGGGCGGGATCGGGAATCACGAGAAAGAGTAACGGATGCAAGACGAGAGAGAAATCCTTACAGAATCCATTTCCATTGCTTTTTCGGGTTTGACAGAATTGTGCGGCCGGAGTTGAATAACTCCGTACTGCAGGGTGATGCGAAGTTTTTTCGATTTGCGAGTGTAGGGTTCCACCGGAGTCTCGAAGGTGGGTTGGCATGTACATTTTTTAAGGAGAATTGGAGAATGATCATTGATGCCTATACGCACATACTTCCAAAGAAGTATCAGGAGAGTCTGGAGAAAAAAGTGACCGGAAGGGATCCCGCCCTGAGCACCGTTCGCTATTCGAAAATAGTCTCTTCCCTGCTGGATCTGGATGTCCGGTTCAAAGTCATGGATGCCTTTGGCGATTACATACAAGTAATCTCTGTGGCATCCCCCCCGATCTACGACATCGCTCCGCCCGATGTGGCAAAGGAACTCTGCAGGATAGCAAACGATGAGCTCGCCGAGCTGGTTTTCAAATATCCCGATCGCTTTGCAGCCGGGATCGCCACCCTTCCGTTGAATGACGTTGATGCGGCGGTTGAGGAGGCGGAGCGTGCAGTGAAGGATCTGAGGTTGCGGGCCGTGGAGTTTCATTCCGACGTAGCGGGAAAGCCTCTCGATGCACCCGAATTCCTTCCTCTCTATGAAAAGATGGTTGAGCTCGATAGACCCATATTCCTTCATCCCATGCGAGAAGCCACTACGCCCGACTACCCCGGCGAAGAAATGTCCAAGTTCAGGGTTTGGACCAACATCGGATGGCCTTACGCCACAGGCATGGCCATGACCCGACTGGTCTATGGGGGTGTGATGGAGAAATTCCCTGATCTAAGAATCATCACCCATCACTGCGGAGGTATCATTCCCTTTGTCATCGGGCGGCTCGACTGGAGCTACGATTTCAACGAGATGAGGATGGGATACAGGGACGTGTACTTGAAGGAAAAACCGCTCCAGTACTTCAGGCGGTTTTACTACGACACGGCGGTCAACGGAAACACTCCGGCACTCAATTGCGGCCTTGCCCTAGCCGGCGTCGATCGCATGGTCTTCGCAACCGACCATCCCTTTGACAGCCAGAACGGTCTTCGCCTCATCCGCGACACCATCGAATCGGTAGAGGCCATGGGCTTGAGCGAGAGGGACAAGAAAAAGGTGTTTGCGGGCAATGCCGTTTCGCTGTTGCGGCTGCCCTTTTGCACGCTGTGATTCGGCGCTTTCATCATCGGGAACTCGATCAGGAACAGGAGAACGAAACGGCTTGTTTGACGAAGAAATCATAAAGACCGACGTCCTATGTGTAGGCGGGGGCATTGCCGGGCTGATGGCCGCGATCCGTGCCGGCGAGCTCGGAGCGAAGGTTGTTGTGGCCGAGAAAGGAAATCCCCTTTACAGCGGCTGCGGCCGCATGGGCAACGACCACTTTGAAACCTGGGTCCCAGAGGTCCACGGTGAAGACATGGATGCCTGGATCGACGAACTGCTCGCAACGGCAAAAGGGGAGATTCTGATAAGCAGGAATCTGCTTCGGGCCCAGTTCAGGAAATCCTACGACGTGGTGCGGTTGTGGGAGGGTTACGGGATTCCCATGAAGTACAAAGGTAAGTGGGAGTTTTCAGGCCACACCTTTCCCGGCCGGCCTTTCACCCACATCAAGTACGAAGGCCGTTTTCAAAAGGAGATTCTGGTCAAAGAGGCAAAAGACCGGGGTGCACGGATCATCAGCCGCGCCATGATTTTCGACCTTCTCGGACAAGGGGATGCCGTTGTCGGCGCGGTCGGTGTAGACACACGGGCGGACAAGGTGTATGTTTTTCAAGCCAAAACCGTGATTCTCGCAACCGGCAAGTGCTCGCGCCTCTATCCCTGCCTGACGCCCGGGTGGATGTTCAACGACCCCCACGGCAACGTGCAGACCGGCGACGGACGGGCCATGGCCTACCGGGCCGGGGCCGAACTGCAAAATCTCGAGATGCCCCAACGACACATCGGCCCCAAATATTTCGCCAAGTTCGGGCAGGCCACATGGGTCGGGGTAGTCAGAGATTGGCACGGCAAGGCGGCCGGCACTTTCGTTTCCAGCCCTGATCGCAGGTACGGAGATATGATCTGCGAGGTCGACAAGCTCGCTCCCGAGCAGTACACCAAGGCCGGGAAGGGCCCCCTTTACATGGACTGTACAGGGATAAAAGAGGAAGACCTGGAATACATGCTCCACTGGTTCGTGCACGAGGGCAACGTCTCGCTCCTCGATCACATGAGGGAGGAGGGCATCGATCTGCGCAAACACCCCATTGAATTTGCCACTTACCCTCTTCGCGGTGGAGGCCTGATTGCAGCTAATGAAAGGACGGAAACCACCCTCGAGAGTTTGTATGCGGCGGGAGACGAAGCCTTCGGCGACATCTCCGCAGCGGCGACCTTCGGCTACATCGCCGGGGAGAACGCAGCAAAGAAAGCGGCAAACACGCTTGAACCGGATGTGGCGGGCAGCCGATCGGTGATCGATGAGAAGAAGAATCTGCTCCACAGTCTCCGGAGGAGGAAGTGCGGTCCGGACTGGGAGGAGACCCAGGTGGCACTCCAGCAAACCATGATTGACTATGCAGGCCGCGTTCGCAATGAAAGCCTGCTCCTACAGGGTCTGCACCACCTCCGCAGAATAAAAGAAAAGGCGAGAACAACCTTGACGGCCGGGAACCCTCACGAGCTGGGCAGGTGCCTTGAAGCCTTGAACATGCTGGACCTCGGCGAGCTCACTTTTTTCATGGCTTTGGACAGGAAGGAGACCAGAGGCCTTCACGTGCGGCCCGACTATCCCTTTACCAATCCGACTCTTAACCAGGCCCACGTCGTCAGCCTGAAAAACGGACGGGCCACTACAAGCTGGAGACCTTACTGAAAAGGAAAAGATCATGCCGCCCGTAATCGACCAGGAAAAATGCACGAAATGCGGCAAGTGCGCAGACATATGCTCCGAGGATGTTTTTTACGGCTCCAGGAAGGGCGAATTTCCGAAGGTAACCTACCCGAAGGAGTGCAGCCATTTTGCCGGGTGCGTCTATGTCTGCCCCGTCAAAGCCATAACCTTGAGAATACCCCTCCCCATGATGCTGGTCTACAAACCTGAAGTCACGAGCGATACTGCATAGGTTGCTTGTTGACCAGGCACCTGGGCGCCTCTCCCCGAAACACGCGAAGCGTCTCTTCGCCGGCAGCCAAGGCCATTTTTCGGATCGCCTCTTCGGAGTACCACGCGATGTGAGGAGTGAGGATCACGTTATGGAGACGGACAAGAGGGTGATTGATCCCCGGCGGTTCTTCAGCCAGGACGTCAAGACCGGCGCCTGAAATCGGCATGTTCTAATACCGGCTTATCCCGGCTCCTCGTGAGCCGAATTATGTTCCTCGGTCTTTTTCCGGCCTTTGACATTGATCTATTTGCCAATCTCTTTTAGCATATCGTATATAAGGACGGATTCAATTGCACGGTATTCAGCGATGTAGAACGAACCCGGCGGAATTAAGACCTGTGCCACGTCCCGGGATGCGATGGTGCATTGACAGATGCTTCTTTTCCGGCATAGACTGAATTAAGTGTGTTATTCCCAGATTTGGAGCATTTTGACCTAATTGGGCTAAAAGCCGAGCACGGGCACGGGTCGGAAACGCTTACCCACGTGCTAACCGGAAACGCCGGAAGAGATCGCCGAACTGATAGGATTCGCTGCAAGGTTCGATCATGAAAACAAGTCACAAGATCATTCTTTTCCTGGGATTCATTGTTTACGGGCTCGTTCTGTTTACCATTTTAAGCTTTTACCGGCTTCCGGCCGATAAGGTCCTGTCAAAGGCGGTCGAGACGGCTACGAAGGGAAAGGTTTCAGTCACCGCAGAAAAGGCGTCCGCATCCCTTTGGAAAGGCTACCGTTTCGAAAACGTCATCTGGACCGTGCAGTCGGAAAGTGCCATTGTCAGCGACAGGATGGAGACTTTGTCCCTTTCCCCCGGTTTCCTGGGGCTTCTTCACTTCTACCTTCCCTTCGAGATGGAGGGATCCATCGCAAAAGGCATTTTTCAACTTAAAGCGGGGATTTCCATCTTTCGGGGTCTTGGCAAAGGTTATGGGGATATTCGGGCTTTCGGAATCGATCTTGCGGACCTTGCTCTAGTAAACCAGATTGCTCAAAGAGAGATCAAAGGGAGGCTTACGGGAACGGCGGAATTTCACGGGCCGTTGAACCAGCCGAGCAAAGTGAACGGGGAGGCAAGTATTCTCGTCGAAGATGGTGCCCTGGATACTAGGATGGGCGCTCTTGGATTCGGATCTATTCCCTTCGAGGAATTGTCACTGCTCCTGTCTGTGCGCAACGGCGTGGCAAGCATCAGAGGAGGGCAATTGGTCGGGCCGGTGTTTACAGGAGAACTGGAAGGGCAGATCAGATTGCTTCAAAACCTGGAGGTGAGTCCAATTCAGATTACGGCGACCATGAGACCCGGCTCTTCTTCTGCCGGTAAGAGAGGAGGCGGCGTTTCTGATAAGCCTTTCGTAATTCAATTCGGAGGCACAGTCGGCAAACCCACATTTACCTTGGCCGGAGGATCATAGTCCCGATGCGAGAGATCTCTCCCTACATGAAGATCAAGTACGTTGTCATTTTTCTGTGCGTCAACGTTGCGGCTTACGTCGCCAGTTCTCTTTTTCTGTCCCTGCTGGACTCGAGGCTCGGGCCGATTAAACCTCATCTTCCAGTGCGCTCCGTGGAGGCAAAAAGAGACCCTCAGACAAAGCTTCCCCTGGGCCACTATAGGATTGTTTGGGAGAAAAACATTTTTTTCACTTCAGGGACCGAGCAGGCGAAAGTGGCGCCCGGATCTTCCGCGTCTATCAGGGTGGATCAGTTGAGTTTGACCACTTTGAACTGCACCCTGGTCGGAACCATGGTTGAGGAAGAAGGTGACGGGTGGGCCATAATCATGGACAACGACGCAAGCCAGCAGGAAATAGTCACGATCGGCTCCCATATCAAAGAGGCGCGGGTCGTGCGAATTTTCAAGGACAAGGTCGTTCTCAACCTGAACGGGAAAGACGAATTGCTCCTAATGGACATGGAAGAAAGGCATCAGCAAGCCTCCACCGCGCCTCCGGCGGCGAGTTCCTCACGGGGGCAGGTTGTCACCTACAACATCAGCAGAAATTTAGTCCAGGAAAGCCTCAACAATTTGGCCACGGTCATGTCTCAGGCTCGGGTGGAGCCTAACATTCAAGGCGGAAAACCGGAAGGTTTCCGAATCAGTCAAATTCAATCCGGGAGCCTCCTTAACAGCATGGGTTTCCGAAACGGCGATGTCATCAAGAGCGTGAACGGACAGGAAATCTCTACCACGGAGGACGCCATGCGTCTTTACGAAGCCATGAAGGGAAGTTCGTTCTTTCAGGTCGGAATATTGAGAGATAACCGGCCCCAGACTATTCAGGTCCGGGTCAGGTAGAGCGAGGAGCTGTGCTGGAAAAATTCTTGTTGAAAAATCAGGAGGGTTTACTAGAATGGTTCAGAATGTGGGGATGTAGCTCAGATGGGAGAGCGGTGCGTTCGCAACGCACAGGTCGAGGGTTCGAATCCCTTCATCTCCACTCCTAAAATCACATTTCAACTGCACTT
>Ga0209164_1003722_pt1 | contig 14219 bp, 13 predicted proteins | sample MTBNYHSulfiMetaG_FD_187458 | JGI IMG/M metagenome (GOLD analysis project Ga0209164, IMG submission 187458) | Enrichment culture microbial communities from rom New York Harbor, USA that are MTBE-degrading - MTBE-NYH (New York Harbor Sulfidogenic)... | ecosystem: Environmental > Aquatic > Marine >...
CCCTTAATAAGGGCGATATTCGCAGTTGCGTCAAAAAGTGACGGGGCGGTAAACAGGCGGGGACTGTCGGCCTCTGCGATCAATTTAGCGGCCTTCTCCATGTCTTCTGTAATCTCTGCATCCCTGACTGCGGATTTCAGCTGTTTGTCCGCTTTGAGTCCCCTGTTAATCAGCGCCTTTGCGATTCCCTTCAGGATTTGGACTTCATCCCCTTTCAGGCTCAGCGCGGCTGCTTCTTCGATTCTGGTATCCGATGAATTTATTACGATGAGTTTACCACCTCTGTTCACCCTTTTTCTTATGGAGGCATCAAGCGCAGGCAATGCCCTGTTCCACTGTGACGGATTCAGCCCGACGAGGACGATAAGGTCAGAATTTGTAATAAGGGCCGGCTGAGAATCCACAAGGGAGCGGACGTCGGCATAAAGGCTCAAAGTTGTATCGAAGTTCCTGGTTTTCACCACATTTTTTGCGAATTTCTTGAGGGTCAACGCATCTTCATTCAGGATCCCTGCGGTACTGATAAACCCTATATTCTTACCTGCTTCTTTAAGCTTCCCTGCGACTATACTAAGGGCGTCTTTCCATGTCGTCTCCCTCAGTTCACCCTTCACCCTTTTCAGGGGGTTGGTAAGTTTTGTCCTTTCCTCAATATAGTCATACCCGAATCTTCCATAGGCGCAGATATATTTTTTTGAAGAACCCGGTTTTTCACCGGCATTGATTTTCTGGATACTGTCGTCTTTCACACTTACGAGGATATCGCAGCCGCTGCCGCAGAGAAGACATACAGACTGTATCTTTTTGTATTCCCATTCGCGTCCTTTCCGCCATCTGTCCGCCTCAGGGAGGGCGTTCACAGGGCATGCGTCTATACAGCTCCCGCAGAACGTACATCCGGACTCTCTGAGAGACTTGTTGTATGCGGTGCCGATCTCGGCGTTGATCCCCCTGCCGATAAAATCAAGGACATTCGTCCCCTGTTCTTTGCACACCCTGACACAGCGTCCGCAGAGTATGCAGTATTCCGGGTCCCTCCTGATAAAAGGATTGATCTGATCGATCGGGTACCCCATCTTTTTCCTTGTGAATGAGGTCCCTTTCAGTTCATATTCATAAGCATATTCCTGAAGCTTGCAGATTCCCGCTTTTGTGCATGTCATGCAATCAAGCGGATGGATGGCAAGGATCAAATCGAGGACAAACCTTCGTATATCCCTTACTTTTTCGGTCTGTGTACGCACAACCATCCCTTCTCTGACCCTGGTATTGCACGCGATGACGGGCGCCTTCATCCCCTCCACTTCCACAAGGCAGAGTCTGCATGCTCCGAACCCCTTCATGCCCTTGAGGTAACAGAGATTAGGGATAAAAATATCGACGAGATGACCTGCATCGATGAGGTTCATGCCTGCAGGTGCGTGCACCTCTTTCCCGTCTATCTGAAGCTTCACCAGTTTTTCCATTCTCTCCTCCTGACACTAAGCATGAAACTATTATTTCCGGATGAATTCTTCTTGTACCTTTGAGATGAGTTCAATCGCCCCTGTCGGGCAGATTTTGATACATTCCCCGCACCGCACGCATTGTCTCTGTTTGATTTCGAAATAGATATATTTCGAGGGATCAGCTTCTGCTGTCTCACCGTGTATTGCATCAAATTTGCACCTGTGTACACATTCCCCGCATCTGATGCACAAATCCTGGTTTATCAAATAGGAGAGAGAACTGATGCATTCTCTTTTCGGACAGATGCCGGAAAGATGCATCCTGAATTCCTCTTCCGCAGAAATCATCTTCTCAAGAAGGAACTTGCCGGTGTCCCTTCCCTTCTTGCAATATGAAGCCTCTCTCATATGGGAAGCGATTCTTCTGAGCGCGAGGATGTCTGCTTCCCCTGCTTCCTCGAGATGCTGGGTGATCCTGAGCAGTCTGATCTTGGCTTCTTCAGTCCCTAAGGAACAGGGATAGCACCTGCCGCACATCGGTCCTGCAATGAATTCCTCGATAAAGGTGAGCGACTTCTGGACCGCACAGGTCTTTTCCTCGGCGTCCTTTCTGATTTCATCAAGGGTTATTTCCTCAATGGGCTCCTCGTGCTCCTCATGGACCGGCACATCCACAGCCTCTACCGCCATGCTTTTGAGGATTTTGCCCACTTTCTCATACTTTATAGCTCCCATGGGGCACTCTTTCAGGCAGTCACCGCATTTTTTACAGATAGTGCTGTCGATCACAAACCCTGTAGACGTCTCCCTGATTGCGCCGACTCTGCACACATTAATGCAGTTCCTGCAGAAATAACAGAGTTCCCTGTCAATATAAATCACAGGCTGTTCCTTTATTTCTATCGCGCCGAGAGGGCATACGGTGAAACATGCCTTGCACCTCTGGCAGTCTACCTGGTCAATATAAAAGAAGCCGTCCTCAGATTCCTTGATGGCTTCATAAGGGCATACATCCACGCATCGCTTGCACTGATAACAAATGTCGGTGTTCAACGAGACCTGCCCGAGCCCCTGGCATACGAAGGCCCTGCAGTATTTCTCTCTCACATGTTCATCATATTCTTCACGGAAATATTTGATCGTAGTGAGAACGGGGTTCGGTGCGCTCCTGCCGAGTCCGCACAGAGAACTTTTCTTCACATACTTTCCAAGCGCTTCGAGTCTTTCTATGTCACCCTCTTCACCGTTGCCGGAAGTAATCTTTTCAAGTATCTGGAGCATCTGATAGGTGCCGACCCTGCATGGATAACATTTGCCGCATGATTCCGACTGGCAAAATGACAGGAAGAACTTTGCGATATCCACGATACAGTTGTCTTCGTCCATGACAACCATACCACCTGAACCCATGATCGATCCCACTTTCGCAAGGGAGTCAAAATCGATAGGGAGATCAAGATATTGTTCGGGGATACATCCGCCCGAGGGACCTCCGGTCTGTACGGCCTTGAATTTCTTGTCCCCGATGATCCCTCCGCCGATATCAAAAATAATCTCCCGCAGGGTTATCCCCATAGGGACCTCGACAAGCCCCGTATTCTTGACCTTGCCGGTCAGCGCGAATACCTTGGTGCCGGGAGAACCTGCAGTCCCTGTCTTGAGGAACCAGCCTGCGCCTTTTTCGATGATATGAGGGACACTGACATAGGTTTCTATATTATTCAGGTTCGCCGGATAGCCCCATGGTCCGCCGCCGGGTTCGGACAGTCTCGGTGGTCTTGGACGGGGGAACCCTCTCTCTCCCTCTATCGAGGCAATAAGCGCAGTAGCTTCGCCGCAGACAAATGCACCGGCGCCTTCCCTGATCTGGACAGTGAAATTAAAACCTTTCCCGAGGATATTGTGCCCCAGAAGGCCCAATGCTTCAGCCTGTTCAATAGCTATGGAAAGATGTTTGACCGCAAGCGGGTATTCATGGCGGACATAGATAATCCCGTGCTCTGCGCCGATTGCATACGCACAGAGCATCATCCCTTCAAGAAGGCTGTGGGGGTCTCCCTCCATGATCGATCTGTCCATAAATGCACCGGGGTCGCCTTCATCTCCGTTCGCAATAACAATTTTTACCGGATCGGGTGCTTTTTTCGTATGTTCCCATTTTATGCCTGCGGGGAACCCTGCGCCGCCCCTCCCCCTCAGGTTTGCTCTCTTTACCTCATCGAGTACCTGCTGGGGTGTCATGGAAGCAAGCGCTTTTTCGAACGCACTATAGCCGCCTATTGCGAGATAATGCAGAATATTGGTGGGGTCGATTCTCCCGTTATTCCTCAGCGCAATTCTGAGTTGTTTCCGGTAAAACGGCACGTCTTTAATAAAATACGCAGGCTTCTCTCCAAGAGACCTGCGGAAGAGGAGGTCCCATACCGGCTTTCCACCCATGATGGTGCGTGATATTACATCGCCCGATCGTTCCGGTTTCACTTTATGATAAAAATAGCTCTGGGGCTGCACCGTCATAACAGGACCCAACTGACAGAGTCCCTGACATCCGGTAGTGATTATCTCAACATCCTCATTACTGCTCCGGGTTTCTGTCTTGAGATTGTCTGCTAATTGGAGAGAACGGTTGGCTCTGCAGGCCGTTCCGCAGCATACCCGTATTCTCTTTTTGTTGGGAGCCAATACACCTTCTTTGGCAAGTCTTTTCCGGAGGGCTTTCAGGTCATTCAAACTGGTTAATTTTTGCATGCGCGCATTAACCTTTCTTTGTGATTTTAGACCATTTTTCCTGTGGTTACACGTCGGTCACTTTTCTTTTATTGACTGGATGATTCCTCTTAATTTCACGCTTCCTGTAATTTCACCCATGACATTCTCATTTATGGTAGTAACGGGTGCAAGACCGCAGCACCCTACGCATCCTACTGTCTCCAGCGTGAGCGCGAGGTCTTCCGTCGTCTCTCCGTTTTTAATATTGAATTCCTGTTCCAGGGCATTCAGAACCTTTTTTGAGCCCCGCACATAACAGGCCGTCCCGAGGCAGACCTTCACAATCTTTTTCCCTCTGGGTTTGAAGTAAAACATCCGGTAAAAGCTTGCGACACTGAAGATTTCAGACATGGAGAGTTTCAGTTTTTGGGAAAGCCGTCTCACACTCTCTTCAGGCAGGTAACCCAGTGCTGACTGGATCTGTTGCAGCGTTTGAATCAGTATGCCCCGTTTTTTCTCGCGTTCATTCAGGATATTGCCGATCCTGCCTATCTGTCCATTCACATCTATCTCTTCTACCTTCATATCCCCTCCAGAGAAGAGCAAGGTGTTCAATAGTGATACTCATGAAACAAATAGTTGTGCGCTCGTCGTATGGTCCCCGTGTGCGCTTCAGACAAGCATGTCAGTGAACTGTAAATATTTTATACCTCCGGGCAACATATTGCAATACCTTCATCCTTCGCATTCATTGACTAAATTTAAGGACTGCTTTATAGTGTATGCAACCATGATACAGAGCATGACAGGGTTCGGGAGTGCATCACACAACAGCTTTATGGTCGAGATCCGGTCCCTCAACCACAGACATATTGATATATTTTTCAAATTGCCTCTATATATGAATCAGCATGAAATAGCCCTGCGGAATATTCTCAAGGAACATTTCCAGCGCGGGAGAATCGATGTGACGGTTTTAATGCCTCACGAAAAGGGCCCGCCTCTTACTATAAATAAAGAGAGGGCAAAAAACCTCTATACGGCCATGCTGGATCTGCAGAAAGAGACCGGGATCCCCGGCCAGATAAGCATGGAGACCCTTGCCGGTATCAGAGAACTCTATACTGAACAGGAACCGGAATATAATACCGATGATCTGTTTGCCGCATTTCATGCAGCGGTTTCGAATCTTGAACAGATGAGAATGCGGGAAGGGGCGTTGCTCACCGACGAATTGAAGAAAAGACTCGTTGTAGTAAAGGAATTGACCAACAGGATAAAATCACTGGCCCCTGATGAGCTGGTACGCTGGCGGGAGAAGTTTATCGAGAGGCTGAGATTGATACTTGACACAGAAATGGTAGATAATAACAGGATACTTCAGGAGGCTGCCGTGATGGCGGAGAAACTCGACATAGCGGAAGAGATACACAGGCTGGAAAACCATATTAAGCAGTTCGGCGAGGTCCTTGACAATGAGCGCATTGTAGGGAGAAAACTCGATTTCCTGCTCCAGGAGATGGGGAGAGAGGTAAATACTCTGGCATACAAATCAGGAGATTACGCGATATCGAATATTGTTGTGGAGATAAAAACGGAAATTGAGAAGATGCGGGAACAGACACAAAATTTACAATAAAGGAACCAGTGAATGAAAAAAGGAGATCTCAGCCCCGTGCTTGTGAATATCGGATTTGGCAACGTCGTCTCAGCCGCAAAAGTTGTTGCGATAGTCACGCCAGGGTCTGCACCGATGAAAAGGCTCCGCGAAGAAGCAAAAAAAGCGGGCCGTCTCATTGATGCAACCGAGGGAAGGCGTACCCGCTCGATCATCGTAACGGACAGCAACCATATCATCCTGTCGGCGATACAGGCCGAAACCATCACCCAGAGATTCCTTGAAGGGAAAGAGGACCTTGCCGGAGAAGAAGGATAGAGGAAGTCTTTTTATCGTTTCTGCGCCTTCCGGCGCCGGCAAGACAACGCTTTGCAAGAAAGTCCTTTCCGCCCTGCCGTATCTGAAATTTTCAGTTTCCTACACAACGCGACAACCCCGGAAGGGTGAAGTAAATGACAGGGAGTATACCTTTATTCGCAGGGACGAATTCACCAGGATGGCCAAAAAAGGGGACTTCATCGAGTGGGCCGAGATACATGGAGAACTCTACGGGACCTCAAAAAAGAGAATCGAGGAACTCCTGGCAGCCGGAAACGATGTGCTTCTTGATATTGATGTCCAGGGCGCTTCGCAGGTCAGGAAGAAATCCCGTGAAGGGGTATATATTTTCATACTTCCGCCCTCCCTCGGGGAATTGAGTACACGGCTCGAAAAACGGATGACCGATTCACAGGCAAATATTAAAAAACGATTAAAGACAGCGCTCTCTGAAATAAAAGAATATACAGCATATGATTATGTTATAATGAACGACGTCCTGACTGACGCTGTCAGGGTACTGGAGGCAATCATTATTGCCCGCCGGGCAAGCATAAAAAAAATAAATCCTGTTTGGATTGAAAGGACGTTTTTTCCAAAGGAGGACACTTAGCAATGGATATTATTTCTCTGCCAATCGAGTTCGACATAGACAAGATCGACGGGAGATTCAGGTTGATCGCAATAGCAGCTCAACGGGCAAAAGACCTGGCAGTAGGAGCAGACCCGAAGATCAAGACAAAAGCAAGGAAAGTCACCACACTGGCCCTTGAGGAAACAACCGAGAATACTATCGAATTCCTTATCGGGGAACAGGCAAAGAAGGCAAAGGAAGAAGCAAAGAAATTCGATTACCGGAAACTCCTCGAGGAGAAGAAGAGAGAAGCCACAGGAGAAGATCTTTCAGAGTTTGAAAAAGACCTGAAGGTATACCTGCATGAGAAAGAGGCCCTGGACAAAAAGGCTCTGGAGGGCCTCTTTAGTGATAGACAAGAGGAAGGTGCTAAAGAATAAGTCCTTACTGCTCGGAGTCACCGGAGGAGTTGCATCTTACAAATCCGTTGAATTAGTGCGGAGACTTATTGACGAAGGCGCGTCAGTCTCCGTAATTATGACCGAAGCGGCGCAAAAATTTGTCACCCCTCTTTCCCTTGAGATCGCTTCCCGGAACACAGTTTATACAGACCTCTTTTCTCATCCCATGGCCCATATCACACTCCCTGCTCATGCAGATTTCATGGTAATAGCCCCTGCCACAGCGAACCTGATCGGGAAGTTTGCGCGCGGCCTTGCAGATGACCTCCTCAGCACCTGTCTGCTTGCATTCAGAGGAAAAGTGCTGATCGCTCCCTCCATGAACTGGAGGATGTATACCAATGCCGTTGTCCAGGAAAACCTTGCGTCCCTTCTCTCAAGGGGGGTTGTTCAGGTGGGCCCTGAAGAGGGGAGGCTCGCCTGCGGCGAGGAAGGACCCGGAAGGATGTCAGAAGTCCCGGACATTGTAGCGGCAGTAGAGTCAGTCCTTGCCAAAAAAGATCTTCTGAATGAACGGATTCTCGTAACAGCCGGCCCCACGAGGGAATATATCGATCCCGTCAGGTTCATTTCGAACAGATCATCCGGGAAGATGGGGTATGCAGTTGCACGAGCCGCGTTGCGGAGGGGTGCGGACGTAATATTAATCAGCGGAAGCACCTCATTGCACCGTCCTCAAGGGGTGAATTTCATCCCTGTTGAAACTGCAGAGGATATGCTTCGCAAGGTTAGGGAAGAAATTCCGTCTTCAACCGTGCTCGTCATGGCTGCTGCGGTTGCTGATTTCATGCCCAGGGAAAAATCTCCCGGAAAGATTGCAAAAAAAGACGGGCTTCTTTTACCCCTTGTGAGAACTCCTGATATACTCATGGAAGTCAGCAGGGAGAAGAGCCGTCCTTTTCTTGTAGGATTTGCCGCGGAGACGGGGGGAAAGGTCGGAAATGCAAAAAAGAAACTGCAAGAAAAAAAGCTGGACCTCATCGTATTCAATGATGTTACCGAACCGGGCGCCGGCTTTGACGTCGATACAAACAAGGTGATTCTCATCGACTCAAAAGAGCAGAAAAAGCTTCCGCTCCTCAGCAAAGACGAAGTAGCTGATGCGCTATTGGACAGAATAACAGAGATCAAAGCTTGACTTTTTTCACAATATTGTTGAAAATTTTGGCATAGCATGGCACTTGAAGACATTGAAAGACTAAAAGAAAAAATCACCAGGGACCCAAACTCCAAGCTTTTTGTCCCTCTGGCCGAGGAATATAAAAAGGCCGGGATGTACGATGAGGCAATTGATGCTCTCACAAAAGGCCTCGAACAGCAGCCGGGATATTTGAGCGCCCGGGTGTCCCTCGGCAAAATATATATCGAGAGGGGCATGCTCGCTGAGGCGAGGGATGAATTCGAAAAAGTCATCAGCGCGATCCCCGATAATCTCTATGCCCACAAGAAACTTGCTGAAATATACCGGGAACTTGGTGAAAAAGAGAAGGCCATTCAGGAATTCAGGAAAGTTCTGAAACTCAATCCCATGGACGACTGGGCTGCAACAAGCCTTGCCGGACTCCAGAAAAATCAGGAACCCGAAATACCGGCGGCGCCGCCCGGAGATACGGAGGTTCCTCATCCTGAAGAACCGCCTGCAGAAGAAGTTCATGAAGAACCGGTCCCCGCTGCAGAGCTGCCATCAGAATCTCCCGCATACGGAGACAAAGACCTCTGGGATATTCCCCCTGAGATCGAGGACCAACCGGAAGAAGCACAACCGCATGAGATCCCTCTCACGGCAAAAGATTTGGAAATTACAGAGACCCTCGTGAAGGAAGAAGAGATGCATGAGGAAAAACCCGGAGAAATTTCAGGCGATGAAGACCTCGAAGACCTGACCGCTGTGAGCACAGAAATTGCCGGGGAAATATCAGGAGAAGAGGGGTGGGACAAAGTCTATGAAGAGTCTCCCGAAGAGGAAGAAGAAATAGACCTCTGGAAAGAACCCTCCGGAGAGGGGGAAGAACTCCCGGGAGCGGATGAACCTGCAGAAACCCCGATAAGCAGAGAAGACCTTGAATTATGGAAATCCCTGAAGGAGGCTGAGGACGCATCCGCTGAACCTGTATTGGAAGCAATAGAAACCGAGAAGGAATCCTTCTCGTTTGATGATATTCTCCAGGAAGCCGAACCTGCCGGTGCAATCAGCGATACCGCGGTGGTGGAGGAGGAAGTGGCGACTGAAGAGACCGGCGATATGCTCAGTGAGGCAGATCGTTCTGTCCGGGATGAAAATTTTACAAACGCATTGAACATTTACCGGAAAATCCTGGCTTCCGAACCGGACAACCGGAAGGCTTTACAACGTGTTGAAGAATTGAAAGCCCTCCTGAAACTACTCGGAAAAGATAAAGAAGAATTAATAGAACGATTGGAGAACCTGCTCAAGGGCATAAAAAAGAGGCATGATGAGTTTTCTGGAACTGCTTAAAGAGACCGTGGACAAAGTCGACGGCGCTGCCTCCGCAATGATTATCGGCACTGACGGAATATCAGTTCAGGAATATGCACCGGAGAAGTTCGTTGACCTGACGGGTCTGAGCGCCGAAGCCTCGCAGATGATCAAAGACATCAACCTCGCTGCGGATAACCTCGGCCTTGGTGAGGCCCGGGAATTTTCCATCATTTCAGACCGCTGCGGGATCCTTATGAGAAAAATAAATGCAGAGTACTACCTCGCCCTTGTAATACGGCCCGAGGGGAACTACGGCAAGGGGAGATATATCCTCAAAACCGCTGTCCCGAAATTAGAAGACGAATTCTAACCCATTTCCGGATACCCTACAAGAACAATTCCGCAGGAATAAACCCTTCATATGTTTTTCATATTTCCTTCATAAGCCCTTCATAAGGCTTTATTAAGCTATTCCATAAAACAATTGAAAGGAGAAACATGGCAGAGAGAAAAAGAATTTTTTCATTTGGCATCCTCTTTATTCTTATCGGACTGATAGTCGGGCTCGGTATTGCTTCCCAGTTGAACTTCATTGCAAAGGGAACCGCAAAGGAGAGCACAATAACGCCTTCTTCTGTGGAGTTTTTATCAAATACGAATCAGGCCATGGCAGAAATTGTTGCTGCCGTAAAACCTTCGGTAGTAAATATATCGTCAACAAGCAAAGTGAAAAGAGGCACGTTTCAATCACCGTTTCCTGATGACCCCTTCTTCAGGCGATTTTTTGGAGACAGATTCAGTTCCCCTGACAAACCAAGAGAACACAAACGGTCAGGTCTCGGATCCGGAGTGATTGTCGACAAGAGGGGTTATATACTCACAAACAATCACGTCGTGAAGGGAGCGGATGAAATAAAGGTAAAACTTTCTGACAACAGAGAATTCAAAGGGGAGGTGATAGGGGCTGATCCGAAAACCGACCTCGCGGTAGTAAAAATAGATACGGATAATCTCCCGGTACTTCAACTCGGGGATTCGGATGCACTCAAGCCCGGGGAAACCGTGCTTGCGATCGGCAATCCCTTCGGACTCAGTCAGACTATCACCTCCGGGATAGTAAGCGCAACAGGGAGAGCAAATGTCGGGATTGCCGACTATGAAGATTTCATTCAGACGGATGCGGCAATCAATCCGGGGAACTCCGGCGGAGCCCTTGTAAATATAAAAGGCGAGCTTGTCGGTATCAATACCGCAATATTCAGCACGACCGGCGGGTATCAGGGTATCGGCTTCGCCATTCCAAGCAATATGGCAAAGTCTATTATGGAAAGCCTCATTAAAAGCGGAAAGGTAGTAAGGGGATGGCTTGGCATTTACATACAGCCCTTAACCCCTGAGCTTGCAAAACAATTTGGCTTAAGCGATGAAAAAGGGGTCCTTGTCGGTGATGTTATTGAAGACAGTCCCGCGGAAAAAGCCGGAATACAGAGAGGAGATGTGGTCCTTGAATTCAATGGCAAAAAAGTCGAAGATCCGAGGAGTCTCAGAAACATGGTCGCAGGCACGGATCCGCATGACGAAGTGACGCTGAAACTGGTCCGTAATGGAAAGCCAACAACAATCGGGGTAAGAATCACTGAACTTTCCGACGAACAACAGAAGTTGTCAGGAAATTTTGAAAATCAACTGGCCGGTGTCCATGTACAGCAAATAACACCTGACATAAAAAAGAACCTTGATATCCCCCAACGGGTTACAGGGGTTATTGTTACCGATATCGAAGACGACAGCCCCGCAGAGGGCATTCTCATGAAAGATGACGTTCTTATGGAAATCAATAGAAAACAGGTGAAGGGCATCAAAGAATATGAAGCGGTGATGTCAAAACTTAAGGCTGATGAGAATATCCTCATCCTTGTATTCAGGCGTGGCTCAGCCTTTTACGTTACCCTGCCGGCAAAATAATGCGTGGATATTTTTTAAAAAGGTGGTGAGAAACAGATGAAAGTGAAACACTGTACACAGTGCCAGAATGCAACCTATCAGACAGATGGGATATGCGTCGCATGCAGGATAGGTCTTCCACAGATACATGCAGAGCTTGCGGATTTGATAAAAAAACATAAGAGACCGAAAATCCAGACAGCAGGTACACGATAAGAAAACCTTTCCTTATTAATCAGGGGGGTCCGGAGAGGCCTCCCCTGATTATTTCCAACAGAATCACTCTCAACCTGAAGAAAGTGTCCCGATATATAGGAATTGATATTATTGAAACAACAAACAGCATATATTCTTATGGGTTACCTCCCCGGACAATCTAACATAAATTGCCCAAAAATAGTGACAAAATATGTCATTCTTTGTGGGCAATTTAATATTACCTTGGATACACACTATGTAACCGCCTGCATAATAATTCCAACTGAAAGTGTTATAACAGTTTTTTGCGAGAATCCTGGGGATGTCAAGAGGAATTTTGCACCCGGAAAGACAAGGAATATCAACCCCTTCCGCCATTTTTTGTCTTCGGTTTTACATAAATAATTGAAACAAATCAGATATTTATAGTTTTTATTGTATTTTTATTATTTAATAAACATTAACTGGTATGCTTCTTGTATGTTTTTCAGGAGAAGACTTGGGCTGATGAGAAACAACGTACTGTACGATCCCTTAAAAGGAGGTCGCAATGAAAGACACAGATATTCATGATGAAATCATAGAACGCGGGAAGGAACGGGGAGCAATAACCTTTACGGAAATACAGGACGCCTTGCCTTCTGAGTTTTATTCACCTGAGGAGATGGAGGAGTTTATTGATCGTCTTCAGGGCATGGGGATTAAAGTTACAGAAGAGGAAGATGTCCTCACAGAAGAAGACCTTTCGGAAGAAGAAGAGCAGGGAGAGGAACCTCAAAGGGCAGAAGACCTCGTTCAGGCCTATTTCCATTCCATGGGGAACATCACTGTTCTGTCGAGGCAGGAGGAACAGGAAATTGCCGGGCAGCTCCGGGAGGCGAAACACGGGATGCGGGATATTCTCACCGGGATGCCTTTCTATAAAGAAATCGAAAGAACGTTATCCGTATCAGGCGAAGCGCCGGATACGGCGGAAAATGACAGAGGAGCAGATATATCGTATGAGTCGATAAGCGAGGCTCTCGGAATACTGGATGGTCTTATGGAAAAACTCGACAGAGCCGAAAAAAGGACCTCCCGTTTCGGCAGCTTGAAGAACCTGAGAAAATTGCAGCAGGGGAAAAAGAAAAATTCCGCCCTCGCCTCAGAGCTGGAGACCCTTGAAAAGGATGTCCGTGCAGTAATAAAAGAGGTTGAGGGGGCGACTGGCTGCAGGGGACAGAAATTGAAGGTTAAGTACCGGGCGCTTACCGATATCAATTCCCTTATTATTGACCTGAAAAACGAACTGATCGTCCGCAACCTGAGACTCGTCGTCAATATCGCAAAACATTATGTAGGGAAAGGACTCCCTCTCCTGGATCTTATTCAGGAGGGGAATATCGGTCTGATGAAAGCCATTGACAAATTCGACCACGAGCGGGGCTTTAAATTCAGCACCTATGCTACGTGGTGGATCCGGCAGGCCATTACGAGAGCGCTCATCGACCAGACAAAGACGATCAGGGTACCTGTACATATGGTAGAACTGTACAATAAGATCAGTAAGGCGACGAAGCAATTAACGGTCGAACTGTCGAGGGAACCAGGCAGTGACGAGATTGCACAACTGTTGGGAATTCAACCGGGCAAGGTCGAGCAGGTATTCAATGCCATTCAGGACCCCGTTGCCATTCAAACCCCTGTTGGGGACGATGATTCAAAACTCGAGGATTTCATCAGTGATAAAAATAACACCTCCCCCTATTCCGATATCGAAAGGAGCGACATGAATGAGCATCTCCTGAATGTCCTCCATACGCTCTCTCCAAGGGAGGAAAAAGTCATAAGGATGAGATTCGGCATAGGTGAACATCGTGAGCACACCCTGGAAGAAATCGGGCGACACCTGTCCCTTACCCGTGAAAGGGTAAGGCAGATCGAATCAAAGGCCCTGGCAAAACTCAAACACCCGAAGAGGCGGAACGATCTCAAGGTGCTCCTCTCGGCATAAGTGACTTTTTTCATCATTACTGTCATGATGAGGCTTGGTTCATGGTATAATTTCAATAAAAAATCCCGAGCCTGATCATGACAGAAAAAAAACACGACCTGAATGAATTTCTCCTCAACACAATGCCTGTAGGGGCTATTGTCTTTAATCACGCCTCAGATATTGTTTTCTGCAACAAACATGCGAAATTTTTCCTGGACCGCTTCACTCTTCCAGGGGAAATAGCAGCGATCAATGCCAGGATATTCGATGCAATCAAGTCTGCGAATCTCGCTGAAGCATTTCCCGGGGAAGTGCTTTTTTCAAAAACGTTCGAGACCTCACCGAGCACCTGGACATTCAAGTTCGTTATCCGGGAAACTCCGGAACCTCTCGTCGCGGTCTTCATCATGGAAGACACGATTTCCAGCTCAGTGGACCTGAACAAGATACGGCAAGAATCCAGCTTGACCAGGAGGGAAGTCGACGTTCTCAGGCGGGTCCTCGATGGCCTGAAAAACCTTGAGATCGCACAGA
>Ga0209164_1003723_pt1 | contig 14216 bp, 15 predicted proteins | sample MTBNYHSulfiMetaG_FD_187458 | JGI IMG/M metagenome (GOLD analysis project Ga0209164, IMG submission 187458) | Enrichment culture microbial communities from rom New York Harbor, USA that are MTBE-degrading - MTBE-NYH (New York Harbor Sulfidogenic)... | ecosystem: Environmental > Aquatic > Marine >...
GGAGCCGGTCACTAGAAGAGTCACGCCCGTCGCCACCAGCACCAGCCTGCCGATCAGAACGCCCAACCGGCGACCCCGATCCTCACAGTTCCTAGAGGGCTGACACCGGGTGACGGGAAGGATCGCTGCGCTCGGCCCAGTTTCGGACGGCCCTCACTTGATATGTGAGTGATCACTCACCTATTCTGGGTTCCTATGGACGAGGTGTTCAGGGCGATCAACGACCCGAGTCGCCGATTGCTGCTCGACGCCCTGTTCGCGAATGACGGTCAGACCCTTGGTGAGTTGTGTGCCCATCTCCCCGAGATGACACGCTTTGGCGTCATGAGCCACCTCCGAGTCCTCGCTGAGGCCGGTCTGGTGACGACGAAGAAGGTCGGCCGCAGCAAGTACCACTACCTGAACCCCGTCCCGATCCGTCTGGTCCACGACCGTTGGATAGACAAGTTCACCGAGTCTCGAGTGGGCGCCATCACGGCCCTGAAGACGTACGTCGAGAGAGGAGCTCAACAGATGAAACCGGACCACGTCTACACCGCCTACATCGCCGCCGAACGAGCCTCCGTGTGGGAAGCCCTCACCAATGGTGACTACACCATTCAGTACTTCTACGGGACTCGGGTCGAGTCCGACTGGCAGCCTGGCAGCACGCTGCGCTACCTATCGGCCGACGGCAGCATCGTCGCCGACGGTGAGGTGATCGCAGCCGACGAACCCGAGCGACTGGAGATCAAGTTCCACGCCCGATGGGATCCGGAACTGGAGGCCGAAGGCCCGGTGCGTGAGATCTGGATACTGGAGGCGACCAGCGGACCTGCCACCCGGCTCAGCGTCGAACTCTACGACGCCCCGGAGACCAGCCGCACCTACCGGGACTTCACCGGAGGCTTCCCGTTCATCATCTCCGGGATGAAGACCCTGCTGGAGACAGGCGAGCCGATGGCCCACTGACCGCCTCCGTCCTCGACCCGCTGCGCGAGGCCCGAGACCGGGCCATCATCGCCGGCTTCTTGGAGATCGACAACATCCCATCACGGTTGACAGATCCGAAAGGCCGGCCCGCCGACCCTGCCACACATGGATACGTGATCACACCACCCCGCGGTGGGCGAGGGTGCCCTCATCCGACCCCACCCGGGTTCACCGGGCTGCGCCCCCAGGGGGATCTTGAAGGCGAGCGCGGGAAGATGCCGGTAAGGGCGCGGAGGGGCAGTGTCTACCACCGGCGGCCCAGCGCGGGTCCAATCAGCAGGGGATGTCGAGGACCAGGCCGAGGGTGTCGCGGATCCGGGCGGTGGCCACCACAGCCGGGCGGCCCAACCCGGCCTCGCCTCCCGAGGGGATGCCTAGGTCGAGTTCGTCCACGTCACCCGAGTTCAGCATCGAGCCACTCCGTCTCGGCGCGCGAGGGCGAGGGCCCCAACTTCTGCCCGATGCGCTCCTGGCGGAGCCGCCGCACCGCCAGGGCCCCCGTCTGGCTGACGGTGGCCCCCAAGGATAAGGCCAGGCGCTTCGACTCTCCGTGCGTGGCCGCGTTGGTTCGGACACTCCTGCTCTGCATGACATGGAGCGTATGGCACCGGATGCAGGCTCGATAGCCCCTCCCGGCACGGCCTCGTCGGCGGGTCGAGTACCCGGTGCCCGTCGGGCTCAGGGAGACCGGGTAGCGAACCGGTCGGTCGCCTCCACCAGGGCGCTGGTGTGCTCCGCCTCGAAGGCGGAGTGCCCAGAGGTCGGGTTGATGATCAGTTCGGCCTCTGGCCAGGCCCGGTGCAGGTCCCAGGCGTTCTGCAGGGGGCAGACCACGTCGTAGCGGCCGTGCACGATCACTCCCGGGATGTTCCTGATCCGGTAGGCGTCGCGCAGCACCTGGTCCTCGACCGCGAAGAACCCCCCGTGGGCGAAGTAGTGGTTCTCGATGCGAGCGAACGCGAGGGCGAATTCGGGGGCCTCGTGGGTGGCCATGTAGGCCTCGTCCATGCGGAGGAAGCTGGTGGCCCCTTCCCACACGCTCCACGCCCGGGCGGCGGCGAGGCGCACCTGGGGGTCGTCGGAGTTCAGGCGGCGATGGAAGGCGGTGATGAGGTCGTCGCGCTCGTCCGGCGGGATGGCGGCGAGGTAGTGCTCCCAGGCATCCGGGAACAGCCGCGAGGCCCCCTCCTGATAGAACCATTCCAGCTCCCAGCGGCGCAGGAGGAAGATGCCGCGTAGGACGAGCTCAGTGACCCGCTCCGGATGGGTCTCCGCGTAGGCCAGGGCGAGAGTCGACCCCCAGGAGCCGCCGAAGACCTGCCAGCGCTCGATGCCCAGCCTCTCCCGCAGTCTTTCGATGTCGGCGACGAGATGCCAGGTCGTGTTGTCGATGAGGTCGGCATGCGGGGTGGAGCGGCCCGACCCGCGTTGGTCGAATAGGACGATGCGGTACCTCTCCGGGTCGTGGAAGCGCCGCATTTTCTCGGTACAGCCGCCGCCGGGGCCGCCGTGCAGCACGACCACGGCCTTGCCTTCGGGCCGGCCGCACTGCTCGTAGTAGAGGGTGTGGCGGGCGTCGACCTGGAGGGTGCCGGTGTCGAAGGGATCGGCTTGCGGGTACAGGGTGCGCAACGCGGGTGGGTCGGCTGGTGCCGCGGCGATGGGCATGGGCGTCCTCTCGATGTCCGACGGAGACATGATGGTCGTCTCTATCGAACGCCCCTCGGTCTCCGCGCGGGGAGAGAGGCTAGGGGTCCCGAGGGGCTCCTGGCGCTTCCCCGCGTCATGCAGCCGAACTATGAGCACCCCACGTTGACGCCAGAGGGTCGCCTGTAGTGTTCCTAGTAGGGTTCGCCGGTGGTTGGGTCCCGACGCTTTCGCTTTGGGCTGCTTCTCGGGAAGATCACGGATCGGGCGGCTTGGCTCGAGACGCTGAGGCAGGCGGAGGACTCTGGATTCGACATCCTCCTCCAGGGAGATCACCTCGGGCCGGGTGCTGCACCCATGCCTGCCCTGGCGATGGCCGCAGAGGCCACCAGCCTCCGAGTGGGATCGCTCGTTCTGGCAAACGACTACCGGCACCCGGCGATCGTCGCCAAGGACGCTGCCACGATCGACCTTCTCTCCGGTGGCCGGTTCGAGCTCGGGATTGGTGCCGGCTGGATCGAGGACCACTACCGGAGCGCCGGCATCCCGTTCGACCCTCCCGTGACCCGAGTGTCCCGCCTCGAAGAGGCGATTCAGGTCATCAAGGGATACTGGTCCGGCGCCCCGTTCGAGTTCAAGGGCGATCACTACACCGTGGCGATGACGGGGCGACCAAGGCCGGCTCAGCAACCGCATCCCCCTTTGCTGATTGCCGGGTCGGGTCCACGACTGCTGCGTCTCGCCGGTCGTCACGCCGACATCGTTGGCATCACGGCCACCGTCGGCCAGAGCGGATTCGCCGGCTTCGGCACGGCGCTCGTTGAGGCGGGTCGCCGCATCGACAGCCAGCTTCGTTGGATCAGGGAGGGAGCCAACGTGCGCTTCGGACAACTCGAACTGAACGTCCTGGTCCACCAAGTCACCCTGACCGATGACGTATCCGCAGGTGCGGAACTGATTGCCGAGGAGTATGGGGGCAGGCCGGAGTCGGTGCTCGATTCTCCCCATGTTCTCTTGGGGACCGAAGCAGAGATGCGCGACACGCTCATCGAACGCAGAGAGCGATACGGCGTTTCCTACATCGTGTTCCCTCCGTACGCCGTCACCGCCGTTGGTGGGATCGTGTCGCAACTCGCTGGCGCCTGAGCGAGGGCTACTGCTGGGGCGTCGCCGCGGTGGCCGAGCGGGCTAACGGGCAGAAGGCCGCGGAACGCTGGATCCGACACGATGACCCCGACGTGCGGTGGGGGGTGCGAGAGAACCTCGGCGAGAAACGGATGGTCCGTGTGAATCCTGCCTGGGTGGAGCGCGATCTGGGAGGGCTCACCTCTTTCCAGGGCCGGCGGGGTGGGTCCGGTGCGAGCCACCGCTCGAGGGCCGGAAGGACCAGGAACTGGAGAGCCGGTAGCTCGGCCGACTTCGAGCAGGGGCCCGGGAGGGCCGGCGACGCCGGCGCCCCCCGTGCGCGACTACAGCCTCGGAGTACCCTGGCGAGGCAATGGGCACCAGGGCGGCTCATGCGCCTCCGCTCGAGAGGACGGGGTGTGTTCCCGGCGGGCTTCTCACCTGGGTGCCGAACCAGGACGAGGTCGTGGCCGGCCGATACCGGATTCGCCGGGTAGCTCCCTTCCGCTGGGAGCTCACCTTTCGGGGCCGGATGCTCTCCGAGCACCGTCGCTGCTCCATGGCGCAAGTGGCCGGAGAACTGCACCACCGCGGTGTCCTGCGCCGGGCCGACCTCATCAAGTGGGGGACGCTGGCGGCCGTCGGCCTCGGCGCCGCCGTGGTCTTCGTGGGTCTCCGTGGCCCCTGGCTCATTCTCGGCACCGTCGGCGGTTTGTGGGCCTCCTTCATCGGCATTGCCCGATTCGTGGCGGCCCTCACGGGGAATCTCCTGGACCCGTATCGACGGCGGGATCCCTGGGAGCCCGAGGACTGGTGGAACCGGAATCCCTGAAGGAGAGCCCTCCTCGCCGGGAGAGGGCGGCCTCATTCGACTGCCCGGCGTCCGATCGGGCCCGCAGTTGCCCCGCCGCCTTGACGCAGAAGACGAGCACCCAGAACGGCGACGGGTCGGCCGAGGGGCAGGTGGCCTCGCCTGCCCCCGGCGGGGGCAGCGCCTACCCCTCGAATCTGCCCCCCTCCAGGGTCGCGCGCAGCCGTCGCTCGGCTCGGGCAAAGAACTCGGGGACGTCGAGCTCGCCCAAGTCGACAGGCGACATCTGCAGGACGTCGTTGGCCAGCACCAGGGCTCGGCCGGCAATGAACGTGTCCAGGTCGCCCGGCGCCGGTTCCGGCCAGGGAGCGACCTCTTCGTAGCCCCGCCGGAAATCCCCAAGGATCGCCGGGAAGTCGGGCCGGTGCTGCAGGTAGTAGAGGGCCGTCCCGATGTCCTGGACGGGCCAGCCCCACATGAGGTCCTCGAAGTCGATGGGGGCCAGTCGGCCCCGGTGGAGGAGCACGTTCCACACGTGGAGGTCGCCGTGGAGCAGACGCATCGGCTGGGTGGCCCGGAGGCGGGTGATGGCTTCGGTCACCCGCTCTGCCGCGGCGCGGAACACGGCGAGCCGCCGGGGCGGCAGCAGCGGGGTGTTGCCGCCGGCGAAAAGGACCTCCGGCTGGTCGAAGGGGAAGAGGTGGTCGTAGCGGGGCAGGGGAGGGTCTCCGGGGGGACGGAAGCCGCCGGCGTGGCGGTGCAGCCGGGCTGCCAGGGCCCCGTAGGCGGCCAGGTTGGCCCGGCTGAGATGCCCCTCCAGGAGGCCGCCCGGAATCCAGCGGAACACGACGACGAGGCGCTCGCCGTCGACCCCACGCAGGGCGATCGGAGTGACCAGGCGCCCGGTGAGGTCGGGCACGGGATCGGGGACGGTCAGCCCCGAGGCCCGCAGGGCGGCCAGCCAGGCGGTCTCCGCTTCGGCCTCGGGGAGGGAGTGGGCGATGGGGCCGTGGACCCCGATGCGAACCACGAAGGTCCCGGCGGCGGCCCGGGCCCGAAAGAGGATATTGGTGTCGTCGGTGAGGAAGCGGAGGGAGGCCTCGTCGATACCCCGCTCATCGAGGGCGCGGCGGGCGATGGAGGCCAGACGCCGTATGCGGCCCAGTCGAGTGAGTTGGTCGAACGGGCGGAGGGGCACGGTGCCCTCAGGAGGCGGCGCCGCTGCCCATGCGGGCCCAGCGGCCGCCGAGATCCTGGTAGGCGCCGGTGCGCAGATGGCAGGAGGCCAGGTGGCCGGGCTGGCCGGGCACCTCGACGAGCTCCGGCACCTCCCGGTCGCACACCCCGCGCTCCATGATGGGGCAGCGGCTGTGGAAGGAGCACCCGGTGGGCGGGTTCAAAGGGCTGGGGATCTCACCGGGGAGGAGGATCTGCCGCTTCACCCGGCCCGGGTCCGGCACCGGGATGGCCGAGAGCAGCGCCAGGGTGTAGGGGTGATACGGGTTGGTGAAGATCTCCTGCCGGGTGCCTATCTCCACCACCCGCCCCAGGTACATCACCGCGATGCGGTCGCACAGATGCTCGACCACGCTCAGGTTGTGGGCGATGAACAGCACCGTCAGGTGCAGGTCGCGCTGCAGTTCCTTGAGCAGGTTGAGGATCTGCGACTGGATGCTGACGTCGAGGGCCGACACCGGCTCGTCGCATACCAGGAACCGGGGCTTGACCGCCAGGGCCCGGGCGATGCCGATGCGCTGGCGCTGGCCGCCGGAGAACTCGTGGGGGAACCGGCGGTAGTGATACTGCTCCAGACCTACCAACTCCAGGGCTTCCAGGGACCGCTGACGGCGAGCATCCCGCGGCACCCCCTGCACGCGCAGGCCCTCGGCGATGCTCTCCCCGATGGGGGTACGGGGATCCAGGGAGGAGAACGGATCCTGGAAGATGATCTGCATCTCCCGGCGGATGGCCCGCAGCTGCTTCTCCTTGAGCCGGGCGATGTCCTTGCCGTCGAAGAGGATCTCGCCGGCGTCGGTCTCGATGAGGCGCAGCAGCATGCGGCCGAGGGTGCTCTTGCCGCAGCCCGACTCGCCCACCAGCCCCAGCGACTCCTGCTCGAAGATCTGCAAGTCCACCCGGTCGACCGCCTGGACGTGGCCCACGATGCGCTGCAAGGCCCCGCCCTTCACCGGGAAGGATTTCGACACCCCGCGAGCCTCGATCAGTACCCGGGTCACGGCGCCTCCTGGAAGAGCCAGCAGCGCACCTTGTGCCCCGGCTCGGTTTCGAGGAGGTCGGGCTCGGTGACGGTGCAGATTTCGAGGTTGCGTTCCTCGCGCGCTCGGCAACGCGAAGCGAAGCGGCAGCCGGCGGGGAGGTCGATGAGGTTGGGCACCCGGCCCGGGATGACGTCGAGCCATTCCTTCCGCTTGCCGATGATGGGAATGGACCCGATCAGGCCCACCGTGTAGGGGTGCTGCGGCCGGGCGAACAGGGTCTCGGTGTCGGCCTCCTCCACGATGTTCCCGGCGTACATGACCGCTACCCGGTCGGCCATCTCGGCGACGATCCCCAGGTCGTGGGTGATCAGGATGATGGCCATGCCCAGGTCGGCCCGCAGCTGGCGCATGAGGTCGAGGATCTGGGCCTGGATGGTGACGTCGAGGGCGGTGGTGGGCTCATCGGCGATGAGCAGCTCGGGCCCGGCGGCGAGAGCCATGGCGATCATCACCCGCTGGGCCATGCCTCCGGACAGTTCGTGGGGATAGGCCTTGGCGCGGCGGGCGGGGTCGGAGATGCCCACCCGGGAGAGCATCTCGATCGCCTTCTCCGCTCCCACCTTCCGCTTCAGATCCTGGTGGACCTCGTAGACCTCGGCGATCTGGAAGCCGGCGGTGTAGACGGGGTTCAGTGAGGACACCGGCTGCTGGAAGATCATCGAGATGCGGTCGCCGCGGATGGCCCGCATCTCGGCGATGGTCTTGGAGCCCAGGTCTTCTTCGCGGAAGCGGATCTGGCCGGAGACGACTTTGCCCGGGTCACCCACCAGGCGCAGGACCGAGAGTGCGGTGACGCTCTTGCCGCAGCCCGACTCGCCCACTAGGCCCAGGATCTCGCCGCGGTCGATCTTCAGGTCGACTCCGTCGACCGCTTTCACCACCCCGTCCCGCGTGAAGTAGTAGGTGGCGAGGCCGTTGATCTCGAGGAGGGGAGCCCCGTTGCCGCTCATCGGTTCAGCCTGGGGTCGAGGGCATCGCGCATCCCGTCGCCGAGGAGGTTGAACGCCAGGACGTTCCACATGATGGCGAGGCCGGGGAAGAAGACCAGGTGGGGAGCGGTGAACACTTGGTTGCGTTCGGCGGCCAGCATCGATCCCCACTCGGCGGTGGGGGGCCGCACCCCCAGGCCCAGGAAGGAGAGGGCGGCGATTTCGAGCACGGCCGTGGCCACCCCCAGGGTGGCCTGCACCACTAGAGGGGTGAGCGAGTTGGGCAGGATGCGGTTCCAGATGATGCGGCCGGTGGAGACCCCCAGCGCCCGGTCGGCGGCGACGTAGTCGTTCTCTCGCACGGTGAGCACCGCCGAGCGCACGACGCGGGCGTACTGGGGGATGGTCACGACGGAGATAGCCAGAATGGCGTTGATCAACCCCTGGCCCAGGACGGTGATGATGGCGATCGCCAGCAGCAGCGAGGGGAAAGCCAGCAGCACGTCCATGATCCGCATGATGAGGTTGTCGATGCGGCCCCCGAAGAAGCCCGACAGCAGGCCCAGCAGGGTCCCGGCGGCCACGGCCACCGCCACGGCACTGAAGCCGGCCAGCAGCGAGACCCGGGCGCCGTAGAGGAGGCGGCTGAACTCGTCCCGGCCGTTGCCGTCGGTGCCCAGGATGTGCTGCGGCTGGGAGGAGTCGCACCCGAAGAGGTGGATGCAGGGGGCGGAGCGGACCGGAATCCCCTCGTCGATGCCCACGGTGGCGGTAGGCGAGAAGGGGGCGATCAGGGGGGCGAAGATGGCCACCAGGATCAGCACGGCCAGCATGAACAGGCCGATCTTGGCCGAACGCTTGTGGAGCAGTTCGCGAAAAGCTGTGGCCCACAAGCCTCGGGTCTCCGGCAGGCGGGCGGTCTCCCCACGCTGATCGGCGCGCTGCGGCCCCCCGGTGGGCAGTGGCCCCTCGGGATGGAGGGGATCGGGCACGAGGTCGCCGGGGCCCATCATGTGACTCTCACCTTGGGGTTCAGGTAGGTGTAGAGGAGGTCTACCACCAGGTTCACCAGCACGAAGCCGACGGCCACGATCAAGGTGAAGCCCTGTACCACGGCGTAGTCCCGCGATTGGATGGCGTCGAAGAGGCTCTTGCCCACGCCGGAGAGGCCGAAGATCGTCTCGGTGAGGATGGCCCCGCCCAGCAGGGTGCCCAGGGACAGGCCGATGACGGTGACCACCGGCAGCAGGGCGTTGCGCAGGGCGTGGCGGACGACTACCCGCTTCTCGGGGAGGCCCTTGGCCCGGGCGGTCCGCACGTAGTCGAGGCTGAGCACGTCCAGGAGCGATGAGCGGGTCATGCGGGCGATGACCGCCATGGGGATGGTGCCCAGGGCGATTGCCGGGAGGATCAGGTGGCCGGCGGCGCTGCGGAAGGCGGTCCAGTTGCCGCTGAGCACCGAGTTGAAGACGTTCATGTTCGACACGAACTCGAAGATGCCCCACTGCGGCAGGTGCCAGACCTCGTAGAACGGGGTGGGGATCAGGCCGGCGTCCAGCGACCCCGAGGGGGGTAAGGACAGGAAGGTGTCCCGTAAGAGGACGGCGAAGACGTACTGGAGCATCAGTCCGAGCCAGAAGACCGGCATCGACACGCCGATGTTGGCCCCCACCATCGTTGCCACGTCGGCCGCCGAGTTGTGTTTGTAGCCGGAGATGATGCCCGCCGGTACCCCGATCAGCACCGCCACGGTGAGGGCCGCCATAGAGAGCTCGATGGTGATGGGGAGGCGCTCCATCAGCATGGTGGTCACCGGCCGGCCGTAGCGGAAGGACTCGCCCAGGTCGCCGGTGAAGACGTCCTTGATGTACACGCCGAATTGCACGTACATGGGCCGGTTGAGGCCCTTGCGCTCCATGAAGGCGTCGCAGATCTCGTCGGTGGCGCGCTCGCCCAACACTGCCCGGCAGGGGTCACCCGGGATCACCCGCGCCAGTAGGAACGTCACGAAGAGGATCCCGAGCAGCACCGGGATCGAGTAGAGCAAGCGGCGGGCGACGAAGCGGGCCATCGGTTCGCCAATCTACTTGGAGAAAGGGGTGGGGGGCGCCCGCCGGGCGCCCCCCACGGGTTGTTCGGTTTCCGACGGTGGCTTAGCCCTCCGTGGCCGGCGGGTTCAGGAATCCCCCGAACAGGCCGGGGAAGTAGGTGAAGCTACCGTCGCGCCCCACGTGGAGCGGGTGGGAGGCATCCCACTGCACCAAGTAGGACATGACCACGTCGTTGGCGTCGAGGGTGCTGCCGTCGTGGAACGTGACGCCCGAGCGAAGCGTGCAGATCCACTCGGTCAGGTCGGCGTTGGCATCGCAGGCCGTGGCCAGGCTGGGCACGGTGTCGGTGCCGCCGACCTCGAAGGCCAGCAGCGACTCGTTCATCTGCTCGCAGGCCCGCAGGCTCTCGCCGTCGCTCTCGTCGGCGCAGTAGAGGCCGATGGGCTCGGCGTTCTGCATCCAGACGAAGGTGTCCCGGCCGCCCGGGTCCATGACCGAGAAGAGCTCGTTGGACAGCGGGCTGGCATGAGCACCGACCACGTCGGCCTTGTAGGCCAGGCCGGAGCCGCCGTGGGCCACCGGGATCATCGGCACGTGCTGCTTGATGAGCTCGGCCACCTGGGCGTAGAGGACGTCACGCTCGGCCTGGTCCGACAGGGAGCCGGCCTGGGTCAGCAGCGTGGTGATGTCCTCGAACTGCTCGCCGAACTGGTCCGACGAGCCCGCTCCGAAGTGGTAGTCGTAGAAGTTCGTGGCATCCGGGTAGTCGGCGCCCCAGCCCAGCAAGTGAATGGGCAGCTCGCCGGCGTCGGCGGCGTCGATGAAAGCGCCGGATTCCATCACGACGATTTCGACGTTGACGCCGATCTGCGCCAGCTGGGCCTGGATGTCCTGAGCCACGACGCCCGGCTGCGGCAGGTAGCCGCGCACCACGTCACGGTAGGAGAGTTCGATGTCGAACCCGTTGGGGAAGCCGGCCTGGGTCAGCAGGTCGCGAGCGGCCTGGAGGTCATAGTCGTACCAGGTCACCGCGGGGGCGAACCCAGGGAGAGCCGGAGGCAGGAACTGCCCGGCCGTCGAGGAGCCCGGCGGGTAGAAGTTGTCGACAATCCGATCCTTGTCGATGGCCATGGCCAGGGCCTGGCGCACCAACTCGTTGTCGAGCGGCGGGAAGTTGTTGTTGAACCCGATGTAGAAGATGTTCAGCGCCGGGCGCTCGATCAACTGCAGGGTCGCGTCGTTGGCCACCGTGGGGAAATCGTCGGGGCCCACGTTGTCGATGCCGTCGACGCTGCCGGCACGGAGCTCGACCAGCCGCTGGGCGGCCTCGGAGCTCCACCGGAACACCAGGGTCTCGGCGATGGCCGGGGTGCCCCAGTAGTCGTCGAAGCGCTTCATCACCAACTGGTTGCCTCGGTCCCACTGCTCGATCATGTAGGGGCCGGTGCCGATCGGGTTGCTGATCAGTGCATCCCCGCCACCGCCCGTCGCCTCGAGGTGCTCCATGGGATGGATGGCAAAGGCCGAGAAGGCCACCTTCGAGCGGAAGGCCACATCCGGGTAGCAGAGCTCGAAACGAACCGTTAGCTCATCGATGGCCTCGATGGTCTTGATCTCGCCGCCGTAGTCACAGTCCGGAGCCGAGTAGCTGAGGCCCTCGAAGGCCGCCGCAGCGGTAGTGGTGGTAGCGGCCGTCGTCGTGGTGGTCTCGCCGTCGTCGTCGCCGCAGGCGGCAACGAGTAGGGCGACCACGGCGAGGAGCGCCATGAGTCTCCACTTGTTCATATCTCTTCCCTCTGTCAGCCGATACCCGAAACCCACTAGTGGGGTCGGGATTGAGAAGAACACTAGTCGCCACCGCTGGGAGCGGGCGCGTGTGCCGCTTGGGACGGCTATTGCTTCGGGAACCGTCGAACCAAAGGCGCGAAAACGCGCCTAGGCCGGTTCGAATGCCGGGTGGTAGTGGACCTCGCCGCTCAGGCCGTCGGCTGCCCCGGGGCGGACTTCGAGGGCCTGAAAGGCCATGCCGGCGTCGCGATAGTGCAGGCCCAAGCGGTCTGCCGGGGCGAAGCCGAAGCGGCCGTAGTAGTCGGGATAGCCGAGGACGACGACCAGGCCTTCATCCCGCACCCGGCAATGCTGCAGGAAAGCGTCCACCAGCATGCCGCCGATGCCGCGCCCTTGGTACTCGGGGTCCACCGCCAGCGGCCCCAGGGCCACGGCGGCGCGGGGGTTGTTGCCGATCTCGACCGGGGAGAGGGCGACATGGCCCACGATGCGGTCGCGCACCACGGCCACCACGGAGGCGAGCAGCGCCCCCCGGCCGCGCAGGGATTCGACCACCGCCGCCTCGGCGGTGCGGCCGAAGGCGCGGATGTGCACCTCGGAGATGTCTTCGTCGTCGCCGGACTCTTCGGCCCGGATGAGCACCTTCACTGTTGTCCCCTGTGGTGGTCGACGGCTCCCAGCCTACGGCAGCAGCGGTGTTGGACTGCCGGTTTGGCGCCCCGAGTCCTCCGGCGGCCGCGAGACGGTGACTCGGGCCCGGGCCGCTTGGGTGGTGGAGGTGCGGGGGATATGGCCGGGTCTCCCGGGGCCGGGAGTGGCCCGGCCTGGTCTCCGGCCGCCCGGTCTCTGTAGTGGGTCAGCGGAGCCGAGCCAGGAAGGCCTGGGTTCTCTGCAGGAGGAGGGACGCGGCGGCGGGGTCGTAGTCGGGGAGGCCGGGCTCGGCGAACAGATGAGCGGAGCCCGGGTACACGACGAGCTCCGCACCGGCTTCCTGCACCAGGGCCTGGGCCGCTTCGGCATCCTCCCGGGCCCACTCGTCGTCGGCCATGAGGTGGATCTGCAGAGGAACCCCGGGTGGCCACGGCGCGCCGAACATCGCCGGGGGCACCGCGGAGTGGTAGAGCAGCGCCCCTCGTGCCCCCGGCCGCGATTGGGCCAGCTTCTGCGCCGGGAGGACGCCCAGGGAGAATCCGGCGTAGACGAGGCCCTCGCCCAGCCCGGCGGCGGTGGTCACGCCTCGTTCGGCGATCGTCTCGAACCCGATCTCTTCGGCATGGGCCACGCCGGAGGCGATGTCGGGGAAGGTGCGGCCCTCGTACAGGTCGGGCGTGTGGACCAGATGGCCCGCGGCGCGGAGGGAAGCGGCGAAGCCGAGCACCCCGGAGGTCAAGCCCAGGGCGTGGTGGAAGAGGAGCACCGATGCCATGAGTCGACGTTACCGGCCGCCGGAGTGCTCCTCACCGGGAGATGCCCCGGCGGAGCGGTGCTCCAGAGGGCGGCCTGCTCAGCCCATCTCCCAGATCAGGACCTCGGCGCCTTCGGGCCCGGCGGTCAGCAGGGGGCTGCCCGCCTCGGTGAGGCGGGCGGCGTCGCCGGCGGCCAGGCTTCCTGCCGCGTCGAGGGCGGCCGCGCCCCGGGCCACGTAGACGTGGGCGAAGCGGGCGTCGGGCACGGCCACCGCCTCCTCGGGCGCCAGGCGCCCGGCCCAAAGGGTGGCGTGGCGTTGGCGGATGCGGATGGCAGCGTCCAAGCCCTTGCCGGAAGCCACCGGGACCAGCCCGCCGCGAGCCAATTGCGGGTTGATGTCGAGCTGCTCGTAGGAGGGGTCGATCCCCTCAGTATCGGGCAGGACCCACATCTGCACGAAGTGGACGTCCCGCACCGGGTCGAGGTTCTTCTCGGAGTGCCAGATGCCCCGGCCGGCGCTCATGCGCTGGGCGAGTCCGGGGTAGATGGCCCCCGAGTTGCCCAGGGTGTCGCGGTGCTCCAGCTCGCCGTCGAGCACCCAGGTAACGATCTCCATGTCCCGGTGAGGGTGGGTCTCGAAGCCCGAGGTGGGATGCACCACGTCGTCGTTGGAGACGACCAGCATCCCGTGTCGGGTATTCGCCGGGTCGTAGTGCGGCCCGAAGCTGAAGCTGTGGGAGGAGTCGAGCCAGGGCAGGCGGGTGCGGAAGCGGTGGGCGCGGGGTCGGATGTCGGTGGGCACGAGTTCTCCGGGGCGGGGCCCGGGAGGCTAAGGCGCCGGGTCGGGCTAACCAAGGGCCCGGCGGAGCCGCTCGCAGCGCAGCAGGCCCTCGGCTCGGCAGCGATCCACCCCGGAGCCGCCGTCGGCGGAATCCACGCCGGGGCCGCCGAGGAGGCGGTCGTCCCCGGGCCCGCCCTGCAGGGTGTCTTGCCCCGGACCGCCGCAGAGCGCATCGTCACCGCCGCCGGCGCGAATCAGATCGTCCCCGCCTAAGGCGGCTATGCGGTCGGGCGCGACGGTGCCGAGCAGGTCGTCTGCGCCGGGCGTTCCCACCAGGGTGGCCGGCCCTCCGCCGCACCAGGGGGTCTCGAAGGCCCCGGCGTCCCACGCTCCGCCCGCAGGCCGGGGGACTCCCTCGAAGTCGCG
>Ga0209164_1003724_pt1 | contig 14212 bp, 8 predicted proteins | sample MTBNYHSulfiMetaG_FD_187458 | JGI IMG/M metagenome (GOLD analysis project Ga0209164, IMG submission 187458) | Enrichment culture microbial communities from rom New York Harbor, USA that are MTBE-degrading - MTBE-NYH (New York Harbor Sulfidogenic)... | ecosystem: Environmental > Aquatic > Marine >...
TGGTCACCGCCGAGGACGCCGGACCGTACGACCGGACCATGCTCTCCAAGGACTACCTGAGCGGCGAAGCCCCGGCCAAGTGGCTGCCCCTGCGGGGCGAGAAGTTCTACTCCCGCCTGCAGATCGAGGTGCTCACCGGCCGCCGGGTCGTGGCCCTGGACGCGAAGGCCCGGAGCGTGCGCTTCGCCGACGGGGAGAGCCTGCAGGCCGATGCGATCCTCCTGGCCACCGGGGGGGTCCCCCGGCGCCTGCCCGTGCCCGGGGCGGCGCTCGATGGGGTCTTCCTCCTGCGCAGCCTGGCCGACGCGGAGGCCCTGGTGACCGCGGCCGCAGCCGCGGCGGAGAAGGGGGACGGGGGCGGCAAGGCGGTGATAGTGGGCGCCAGCTTCATCGGCCTGGAGGTGGCGGTGGCCTTGCGCGCCCGGGGCCTGGAAGTCCACGTGGCGGCGCCGGAAGACCTGCCCCTGGCCCGGATCTTCGGGGAACAGGTCGGGCGGCGCGTCAAGGTGCTGCACGAGCAGAACGGGGTCCACCTCCACCTGGGGCGTACCGCCCGGGAGATCAGGGGTTCAGGACGCGTCGAGGGGGTGGTCCTCGACGACGGGACCGCCCTGGAGGCGGACCTGGTGGTGCTGGGCGTCGGGATCACGCCTGCGGTGGAGTACCTGGAAGGCAGCGGGCTGGTCAAGGACGGGGCCGTACCGGTCGACGAACGCTTCGAAACCCCGGCGCCGGGGGTGTTCGCCGCCGGGGACATCGCCGTGATCCCCGACCCTCTCGGGGGAGAGCCCCGGAGGGTCGAGCACTGGGTGGAGGCGGAGCGCCAGGGTCAGCACGCCGCCCGGGCCATGCTCGGCTCCAGGGAGCCGTACCGGGAAATCCCCTTCTTCTGGAGCCGCCAGTTCGGGACGTCCCTGCGCTACGTGGGCTACGCCCGGGAGTTCGACAGGGTCGCCGTGAGAGGGGACATGGCCGCCGGTGGGTTCGTGGCCGGGCTCTACCATCGCGGCAGGCTGAAGGCCGCCGCAGGCATTGGCCGGACCCGGGAGTTCATCCGCCTCGGGCAGATCCTGGAGGCGGGCGGCACGGTCACTCCCGAGCAGCTCGAGGACTCCGGGTTCGACCTGATGCAGGTGCGCGCCTGATGAGCCGGGGCCTCCGGCGCTATCTCCCCCACCTGGTGGTATTCCTCAGCAGCATGGGGGTCATGATCATCGAGCTGGCGGCCAGCCGTCTGGTCTCCAAGTACTTCGGCAGCTCCCTGTACACCTGGACCGGGATCATCGGCGTGGTGCTCGGGGGGATCAGCCTGGGCAACTTCCTCGGCGGGCGGCTGGCCGACCGCTACAGGCCCCGGAACATCATCGCCTGGCTGCTCCTGGCGGCGTCGCTGCTGACCTTCCTGATCCTGATTCTCGACCTGCTGCTCTACCGGGTGCTCGATCGGGGGAGCTTCTCCGGGGTCACGGCCACGATGGTGATACGCTCGGTGGTCCTGATCGTGGCGCTGTTCTTTCTGCCCTCCACGGCGCTGGGGACCATTTCGCCGGTCATGGCCAAGTATGCCCTCCAGGACAGCACCCGGGTGGGCAACACCGTGGGGAGCATCTACGCGGTATCGGCCATCGGCAGCATCGTCGGGACCTTCCTTGCTGGCTTCGTTCTGATCCCGCTCCTGGGAATCACGACGATCGTGGTCGTGGTCGGCGGCCTGCTGGCGGGGCTCGCCCTGCTCATGGGCCCCTACCGCCTGGTGTCCGCGGCCTGGCTGGGGGCGGTGGCACTGGCGGCGGTCTTCCTGTACACCCCGGAGTACGGCTTCGCGCTGTACGATCCGGAGCGCGGGGAGTACCGGCTCCTGTACGCTTCGGACTCCCTGTACTCCCACATCCAGGTGCGGGACCTGCCCCGGGGCGCCGGAACGGAGCGCCAGCTCATCCAGGACGGGCTGATCCACAACCGCTGGGATCCCGACGCGCCGGACGAGCTCCTGTACGAGTACGAGCGGATCTTCGATGCCCTGACCCGGGAGCGGGCGGCGGAGCTGGCGGGCTCAGGCCGAAGCCTCTCGACGTTGACCCTCGGCGGGGGCGGATGCGTGTACCCCACGATCCTCCAGCGCCGCTATCCCGAAAGCCGCAACGAGGTGGTGGAGATCGACCCGGAGGTCCTGGAGATCGCCGGGCGCTACTTCGGGCTGCAGCCGGGGCTCGAGCTCGTGGCCGCCGACGCCCGGAACCACGTGCACGCCCTGGTCAGCCGGGAAGACCGGCCGCGCTACGACCTGGTCTACATCGATGCCTTCAACTCCTTCTCGGTGCCCTATCACCTGACCACCCGGGAGTTCACGGCCATGCTCGACCGTCTTCTCGCGGAGGACGGCATGCTCATGACCAACTGCATCGACATCCTCTCCCTGGGTCGGTTCCTGAACGCGTACCTGAACACCCTGCGGGAGGTGTTCCCCCAGGTGGCGGTGTTCCACGACCCGAGCCATGCGGAAAGCTCCCGCTCGACCTTCGTCCTGGCCGCCTCGCGGCTGGCACTGCGGCAGGAGGTGCTGGAGGCCCCGGATGGAACCGTGGTCGGTTTCCGCCTCCCCGAGGCCAGCCTGGAGGAGCTGCGGCGGCGAAACGGCCCGACGCTGCTGACCGACGCCCACGCTCCCGTGGAAAACCTGATCGCCCCGGTGTTCCTGCGCAGCGTGGAGTGAAGGGGCGCCCGCGGCAGGTCTCCTCCCTACTTGCCCCGCTTCACGAAGGTCGTCAGGCGCCCGAGCTGCTCGTCGTTGCCCAGGGCGATCAGCACGTCTCCTTCCTTGAGGGTGACCGACGAGAGGGTCGAGGTAGCGTTGGGGTTGACCCGGGTGCGGGCGTCGGGGCCATTGATGCCCACGATGATGGCCCCGGTGTGCTGGCCGATCCCGGCTTCCCGCAGGTTCTTGTCGATCAGGGGTGAGCCGGCGGAAACGGGCACTTCCTCGATCCGCATGCCCAGCTCCTCGCCGCCCACCATGACGTCCAGGAAGTTGACCAGGGACGGCCGGAGGATGAACGAGGCCATGCGCTGGCCGGCGATCTCCTTGGGGGAGATGACCCGATCGGCCCCGGCCTTGATGAGCTTGCGGAAGGTCGGGCGCTCGCTGGCCTGGGAGACGATCATGAGCCTGGGATTGAGCTGCCGTGCGGTCAGGACCACGAACACGTTGGCTTCGTCGTCCGGCAGCGCGGCGATGAGGCCCCTGGCCCGCTCGATGCCTGCCTCAAGGAGCACCTCGTCGTCGCTCGCGTCTCCTCCCACGAACGTCACCGATTCATCCCGGGCCAGCTCCGAAGCCTGGGGATCGCGGTCTATTACCAGGAACCTGACCCGGGCGCGCTGGAACTCCCGGGCGATTTCCCGCCCGACGTCCCCGGCGCCGCAGATGATGTAGTGGTCCTTGATTCGTCGAATCGTTCTTCTCATTCTCCGCTCCCGCACCGCCTGTAGGATCTGGCCCTCGAACACGAAGGAGATCAGCACCGTGACCGAGTAGCCGAAGGTCCCTATGCTCAGGACCAGGAAGATGATCGTGAAGTGCTGCCCCTGGGCAGAGAGGGGACGAACCTCCTGGAAACCCACGGTGGTCATGGTGATGAAGGTCATGTACAGGCTGTCGCCGAGGGGCCACCCCTCGATCCAGCGGTACCCGATGGTGCCGGCGGCCACCAGCAGGCACAGCAGGAGCAGGGCGATCAGAAAGCGAACGAACGGTGCAAACCGCCCCATGCCTCACCCCCGTCGAATTGCATCTTCCCCGGGCTTCCCGTATGATGAAGCCTGCCGGTCATGATAAACGATCTCTTCAGGATGAAATAGCCATGGGAAAGGTAGCGATCATCCGGGACCCCCTGTACAGGAAGCACTCCAACGGGCCCTGGCACCCGGAGTCCCCGGAGCGCCTGGAAGCGATCGACGGGATGCTCGCTGCCTTTCCCAGACGGAGCGAGCTCGAGGAGGTACCCGCCCGGGACGCCGACTTCGAGGAGCTCGCCCGGGTCCACACGCAGGGCTACATCCGTCAGATCGAAGCCACCCGGGAGCGGGACCACACCGTGCTCGACCCGGACACTTCGGCCAACCGGGACTCCTGGGCGGCGGCGGTGCGGGCCGCCGGCGGGGCCATCGCGGCCGCCGAAGCGGTGCTCGAAGGCCGCGCAGCCGGGAGCTTCGCCTTCCTGCGGCCCCCGGGGCACCATGCGGAAGCCGACCGTGCCCGGGGGTTCTGCATCTTCAACAACATCGCCGTGGCGGCCGCCCACGCCCTGGAGGCCCGGGGCCTGGAGCGGGTGCTGATCGTGGACTGGGACGTGCACCACGGCAACGGGACCATGCACAGCTTCTACGACACCAGGCGGGTTCTGTACATGTCCGTGCACCAGTATCCCCACTATCCCGGGACCGGGCGGGTGGAGGAGAGCGGTCGGGGGGAAGGGGAGGGGTGCACGGTCAATGTGCCCCTGCCGGGCGGGCAGAACGACGCCGACTACCTGGCGGTGTTCCGGGAGCTGTTCCTGCCGATCGGCCGGGAGTACGCCCCCCAGCTGATTCTGATATCCGCGGGCTTCGACGTGCACCGGCACGATCCCCTGGCGGGCATGGACGTGAGCAACCGGGGCTTCCGTACGATGACCCGGCTGCTGGTGGAGCTGGCCGCCGAGCACTGTCCGGGGCAGGTGGCCGTGATGCTCGAGGGCGGGTACGACCACACCGCCCTCACTCAAGGGGTGGCGGCGGTACTGGGGGCCCTGCTGGACGGGGCCGGCCCGGCCGGGGAGGCCGGCGCCGGGCCGGGCGAGGCGGCCGGCGAGCCGGGGAACACCACGCGGCAGGTGATCGACGCGGCCAGGCGAGCCCTCGTGCCGTTCTGGAAGGCCCTTTAGCGGCTCACCGGGCTGCCGCTGTCGGGAAGCGCCGCGCGCCGCGCTGCCAGGCAAATCGACAGAGCACGACACGCGTCGAGGGCGGCCCTATCCTGCGCTCTCAGTACAGCCTGCGGAGCTCCGCTTCCCCGTAATAGTGCCGCAGGATCGCTCGGGCGTGGAACCCCACGGAGGCCATGCCCGCTGCGCCGCTCTGGCACATGCCCACCCCGTGGCCCCAGCCGGCCCCGGTGAAGACGAAGGACTCCGGCAGCCCGTCCGTTCCCAGCTTGGGCTCCACCACGAAGAGGTTGCTACGCAAGCCCCCGAGCTTCCAGCGGACCGCGTCCCACTTGATCGTGGTCTCGCCGGCGCTGCCCCGGACGCGGACCTCCGGGATGCGGCCGCTGGCTCCCCGCCGCGCCGCCGTGATCGCCAGCACGGTGCCCAGGGCGTCGCCGAGGCCGAGGCGGGCCTCGATCTCCTTCCGGGGGACCCAGAGGGTCCAGCGGTAGGCACTCCGGTTGGAGTAGCCCGGGTGGGCGCTGAAGCTCACCGGGCGCTCGGCCAGCCAGCGGGCCAGCTCCGCCGGCGGCAGCGGCCGGGATTCCCGGGAAAGGAGGAGGTCCGCCACCGCCGGGAACGGGGAAGGGAAGCCCCATACGTACTCAGTGGTCTCCGTGTGCCCGCCGCAATTGGCGGAGTAGAAGGCCGAGAGGGGCTTCTCGGGGCTTTCGGGATTCATTAGCACCAGCCCCCGGGTGGCGTCCACGGCGGCCCGGACCGTGGCGTTTTCGCTGCCCATGCCCCGGTAGGCCGCCGACACCACGGTGCCCATGAGGTCGAAGCCCCGGGCCGCGAACCTGCCCAGGTTGGCCAGGGTGTAGCTCCGGGCGGCCACCGCCTGGGCCTGCAACGCCGCCGCCGGCCAGGAGGAGGGCATCTCCGAGGGCAGCACGGAGTACAGGTACTCCTCGATCGTGAGCTCGTTGACCACGGTGATTCCGCCGGGATGGGGCGTGGCCTCGATGACTCCCCGGTACATCCGGTCCTCGCTCCCGGCCCAGAAGCTGCCCTGCCCGTAGCTCACGTCGAAGAGGATCGTGGTGTCCGCCGGGTCGAGGTGGGACAGGCGCACGGACCCCTCGAACCGTCCGAGCAGCCTGCCGTCCCGGTCCAGGGCCTCGAGGGAGGCGCCGTCGCCGAGACGGAGCATGACGACCATGCCGGCCTCTCCGCCGGCGCGCCCCCTGCCCGGTGGGCTTTCGACCAGGTAGGAGCCGCCGGTCTTGAGGTAGAGCTCCTGGACCTTCTCGGCCAGGCCGACGCGGACCGTGGGAATGGAGCCGCGATCGCTGGGGAAGGACTCCGCCCTCTTCGGCTCTGCGGCCTCGTGCCTGAGCCGCCGCTCCGCCCGGACCTGGACGTTCAGCTCCGGGTGCGCGGCCAGCAGCTCTGCCAGCAGCGCGGGGACCTCCCGGTTCCCGGGCAGGGCGCTTTCGGCCCGGCGCAGCAGCCCGTGGGCCTTGTCGGTGCGGCCGTCGGAAATGTAGATCCGGGCCAGGGGCAGGAAGGCTTCCGTCAGGTTGCGCTCCTGCGACAGGGCCTCCAGCAGCTCCCGCTCGGCCTGTGCGAGCTCTCCCAGCTCGAGGTGGAGAGCTCCGAGCCTGAACCAGCCCAGGGGATGGTAGCTCCGGAGCTCCAGGGAGAAGGCCAGGGCCTCGGCGGCCTCGGGGCCCCGGCCCAGGTCGGCCAGGGCCAGGCCCCGCAGGTAGAGGGCCTCGGCGAGGGGGTCGGGCGCGGCCGCCGGACTTTCCGGCCCTAAGGCTGCAGCCTCGCCGACCGCCTCGAGGGATGCCCCGAAGGAGGCCCCAAGGTATGCGAGCGCCCGTTGCGGCTCCCGGGCGAACAGGGCCGTCTCGGCGGCGGCCAGGACGAGGGACTCGTCATTCGGCTCCAGCCCTCGCAGCAGCTCCAGCTCCCCCAGGGCCTCCAGAGGCCGCCCGGCTTCACGCAGCACCTGGATCAGGTTTCGCCGGGCCGCGACGTTCCCGGGCTCCAGGGCCAGCACCTGCCGGTAGGCGGCCGCCGATCCCTCCAGGTCGCCGTGGTAGTAGGCCGCCACCGCCTTGTTCTCCGTGAGGCGGGCGGGAAGGGATGCAGTCTCGGGGGGTGGCTCCGCAGCCGGAGCCGGGCGGGGCGGGATCGCGGCGGGCTGCTCCAGGAGGAGCGGTTCGTCGCCCGGCGCTCCGGCCCCCGGCGGCGTCGCGCAGCTCGAAAGGGCCGCGGCCAGGGCGCCTGCGGCCAGGACCGCTGTCAGCGTGACGGGAAGGCGCAGCCTCACCCTGACCTCAGGTGGCAAAGGCAGTGGTCAGGAGCTCCCGGGTGTACTCCGCCTGGGGCTGAGCGAAGATCTCCCGGGCGGTCCCGGCCTCCACGACCTTGCCCTGGCGCATGATTACGATGTCGTGGCACAGGCTCTTGACCACCGCCAGGTCGTGGCTGATGAAGATGTAGGTCAGGCCGTGGCGCTCCTGCAGGCGTTTCAGGAGCTCGATGACCTGGAACTGGATGGTCCGGTCCAGGGAGGAGGTGGGCTCGTCCAGGATCAGGAGCCGGGGCTTGAGCACCAGGGCCCGGGCCAGGGCGATCCTCTGGCGCTGGCCCCCGGAGAACTCGTGGGGGTAGCGGTGCCGCTCCTCCGGGTCCAGCCCCACCTCCCGCATGGTGTCCACGATCAGCCGCTCCCGCTCCTCCGGGGTCCCGATTTTGTGGATCTCCAGGCCTTCGCCGATGATCTGCTCCACGGACATCCGGGGGCTCAGGGACCCGAAGGGGTCCTGGAATATCACCTGCATCTGCCGGCGCAGGGGCCGCATGTCCTTCCCGGTCAGCTCGTGCACGGCCTCCCCGTCGAACCAAATTTCCCCGTCGCTGGACTCGAGGCGGATCAGGGCCTTTCCCAGGGTGGTCTTGCCGGAGCCGCTCTCCCCGACCACTCCCAGGGTCTGGCCCTTGCGCAGGGTGAAGCTCACCCCGTCCACGGCCTTGACGTGCCCCCGGGTCCGGCGCAGCACCCCGCGCTGGATCGGGAACCAGACCTTCAGCTCCTCCACCCGTACCACCGTCTCCCGCTCCGGGTCCGGCTCCGGGGGGTCCCCCTTGGGCTCCGCCGCGAGGAGCCTCCGGGTGTACGGGTCCCGGGGCCGGGCGAAGATCTCGGCCACCGTGTTGGTCTCCACGATCCTGCCGTCGTGCATGACCGCCACCCGGTCGGCTACCCGGCGCACGATCGAGAGGTCGTGAGTGATGAACAGCACGGCCATGGACAGCTCCCGCTGGAGCTCCTTGATCAGATCCAGGATCTGGGCCTGGATCGTGACGTCCAAAGCCGTGGTCGGCTCGTCGGCCACGAGCAGCTTGGGCTCGTTGATCAGGGCCATGGCGATCATGACCCGCTGGCGCTCGCCTCCCGAGAGCTGGTGCGGGTAGCTCCTGAGCTGCTCCTTCGGGCTCCGCAGGCCCACCCGGCACAGCCACTCCAGGGAGATCGGCGCGGCCTCGGCGGGGGACAGGCCGCGGTGCAGCCACAGGCTCTCGCCCAGCTGCTTCTCCACGGTGTGCAGCGGGTTCAGGGAGGTCATGGGCTCCTGGAAGATCATGCTGACCTGGTTGCCCCGCAGGGCCCGCAGCTCCGGCTCGGGCATCTCCAGGACGTCGCGGCCCTCGAACAGGATCTGCCCCTCCGGATACGCGATCAGGCTCTCCGGGATCAGGCGCAGGACGGCCTGGGCGGTGACGGTCTTGCCGGAGCCGCTTTCCCCCACCAGGGCCAGGGTCTCGTTGGGCTGAATGGTCAGGTCCGCGCCGTGTACGACCCGCCGCAGGCTCTCCCCCCGGCGGAAGCCGATGTGCAGGTCCCGGATTTCGAGCAGCGAGCTGCCGGGCGCCGTGCCGCCGGGCGCCGTGCCGCCGGGCGGTGTGCCTCTCCCGGGGGTTGTCTGTGCCATCAGGCGGCCCTCCGGGGATCCAGGGCGTCCCGCACCGCCTCGCCGGTGAACACCAGCAGGGTCAGGGTCCCGCCCAGCACGGCGAAGGCGGTCAGACCCAGCCAGGGGGCCTGGAGGTTGGCCTTGCCCTGGGCCAGGAGCTCTCCGATGGACGGTGAGCCCACCGGCAGGCCGAAGCCCAGGAAGTCCAGGGAGCTCAGGGTCGTGATGGAGCCGGCCAGGATGAAGGGCATGAAGGTCAGGGTGGCCACCATGGCGTTGGGCAGGATGTGCCGGAACATGACCCGGGTGTTGGACATGCCCAGGGCCTTGGCCGCCTGGACGTACTCGAAGTTGCGCCCCCGCAGAAACTCCGCCCGCACCAGGCCGACCAGGCTCATCCAGCCGAACAGGAGCATGATCCCGAGGAGCCACCAGAAGTTGGGCTGCACCACGCTGGCCAGGATGATCAGCAGGAACAGCATCGGGACGCTCGACCAGATCTCGAGGAAGCGCTGCCCGAGCAGGTCCACCGTCCCGCCGTAGTAGCCCTGCAGGGCCCCGGCAATCACCCCGACGATCGAGGACAGGACCGTCAGGGTCAGGCCGAAGAGCACCGAGATGCGGAAGCCGTAGATCGCCCGGGCCAGGACGTCCCGGCCCCGGTCGTCGGTGCCCAGCCAGTTGGTGGCGTCGGGGGGAGAGGGGGCCGGGCTTGCCAGGTCGTAGTTGATCGTGTCGTAGCTGAAGCGGATCGGCGGCCAGAGCATCCAGCCCTGCTCCTCGATCAGCTCGATCACGAAGGGGTCCCGGTAGTCGGCCGCCATCTCGAACTCTCCGCCGAACTCCGTCTCCGAGTACTCCCGGAACAGGGGGACGTACAGGCGGCCGTGATGGCCTATCAGCAGGGGCACGTCGTTGGCCAGCACCTCGGCGAAGAGGCTCAAGCCGAAGAGCACGAGGAAGATCCACATGGACACGTAGCCCCGCCTGTTGGACTTGAAGCGAAGCAGGCGGTCCTGGAGCACCGAGCTGCGGGTCGCTTTCGGATTCGCCACGGCTACATCCTCGACCCGAAGTCGATGCGCGGATCGACGATCGTGTAGGTGAGGTCGCTCACCAGCCCCAGCACCAGGCCCAGGAGGGTGAACATGTACAGGTTGCCGAACATGACCGGGTAGTCCCGCTGCATGACCGCCTGGACCCCGAGGAGGCCCAGCCCCTCCAGGGAGAAGATGGTCTCGATGAGCAGGCTTCCGGTGAAGAACATGCCGATGAAGGCCGCGGGAAAGCCCGCGATGATCAGGAGCATGGCGTTTCTGAACACGTGCCCCCGCAGGATCCGCCGCTCGGGCAGGCCCTTGGCCCGGGCGGTCATGACGTACTGCTTGCCGATCTCGTCCAGGAAGGAGTTCTTGGTCAGCATGGTCAGGGTGGCGAAGCCGCCGATCACCATGGCGGTGACCGGCAGGACCATGTGCCAGAGGTAGTCCCCGATCTTGCCGAGAAACCCCAGGGAGTCCCAGTTGCTCGACACCAGGCCCCGGAGGGGAAACCACTGGAGGTACCTGCCCCCGGCGAAGAAGATCACCAGCACGATGGCGAACAGGAACCCCGGGATGGCGTTGCCCAGGATCACGACCGTGCTGGACCACACGTCGAAGCGGCTGCCGTGGCGCACGGCTTTGCGCACCCCCAGGGGGATCGACACCAGGTAGATGATCAGGGTGCTCCACACCCCGAGGGACAGGGACACGGGCAGGCGCTCGACGATCAGCCCCACCACGCTCCGGCCCCGGAACAAGCTGTCTCCGAAGTCGAAGACGATGTAGCGCCTGAGCATCTCGAAGTAGCGCACGTGCAGGGGCTTGTCGAAGCCGAAGCGCCGCTCGATCTCGGCGATCACCTCCGGGTCCAGGCCCCGGGCCCCGCGGTACAGCGAGCGTTCCTCGCCGGCTCCGGGTCCCAGGCCCGCGCCGCCCTCCTGGCGCACCTCCTCCCGCCCTTCCCCGGAGACCCGCTCCAGGATGCGGTTGGAGCCGATGCCCTGCATGTTGGCGATGGCCTGGTCGACCGGACCCCCCGGGGCGACCTGTACGATGATGAAGTTGAGCGTGATGATCGCCCACAGGGTCGGGATGATCAGCAGCAGGCGCCGGACGATGTAGGCGGCCATCTCGCTACGAAGGGGGCTCGGGTACCGGCGTCGGTACCGAGGCTACCGCTGCGTCCTCTGGGACCCCGGCAGCCGGGCTGCCTTGGCGGCGTCGAACCACCAGGTGCCGGTGCCAAGGGTGTACTTGGGCCGCACCGCCGGCCGGGAGAACTTGTCCCAGTAGGCCACCCGGAACATGCTGATGTGCCACTGCGGGATCACGTAGTGGTTCCAGGTGAGCACCCGGTCCAGGGCCCGGCCCCAGGCCAGCAGGGCCTGCTCGTCGTCCTGGTTGGCCACGATCCCGTCGATCAGGTAGTCCACCGCCTCGTCCTGCACCCCCGCGGTGTTGTACGTGTAGTCCACGTAGTCCGAGCGCCAGATGATCTTGAGATCGCTGGAGGGGTAGAAGTTGGCGCTGAAGCCGCCGGAGATCATGTCGAAGTCCCGCTCCCGCAGGCGGTTGACGAACTCCGAGGTGTCCACCACCCGGATTCTCATGGTGATTCCCAGGCGCTCCAGGTTCTTCTGCACGGGCACGGCCACCCGCTCCATGGAGGGGCTGTACAGCAGGAGCTCGAACTCCATGGGCGTGCCGGTCCTGACCTCGACCAGCTTGCGATCCCGGATCTCCCAGCCCGCCTCCTTGAGCAGGGCCAGGGCCTGCCGGATCTCGGCCCGGATGTTCCCCGAGCCGTCGGTGACCGGGGGCTGGTACTCCCTGGTGAACGCCTCCGGCGGGACCTTGCCCCGGATCGGCTCCAGGACTTTCAGCTCCTCGCGGCTGGGAAGGCCGGCGGCCTCGTACTGGGTGTTCTGGAAGTAGCTGCGGGTTCGGGTGTACTGGCCGTAGAACAGGTTGGTGTTCATCCACTGGAAATCCAGGGCGTAGTTCAGGGCCATGCGCACCCGGCGGTCCTGGAAGAAGGGCCGCTGGGTGTTGAAGACGAAGGACTGCATGCCCTGGGGGATCTCGTGCTGCACCTCTTCCTTCTTGATGTAGCCGGCGTCGAAGTTCGGGCCCTTGTACAGGGTGGCCCAGTTGAGGGCGATGTTCTCCTGGCGCAGGTCGTACTGCCCGGCGGTGAAGGCCTCGAAGGCCGCCCTCTCGTCCTTGTAGTAGTCGTAGCGGATGTAGTCGAAGTTCAGCTGCCCCCGGTTCACGGGCAGGTCCATGCCCCAGTAGTCCTTTCGCCTCTCGTAGAGCACGTACTGCCCGATCTTGTAGTCGCTCACCGTGTAGGCGCCGCTGCCCAGGGGGATCTCGGTCAGGGGCTCGGCGAAGTTGCGTTTCTCCCAGTAGTGCTTGGGCAGGATGGTGAGGCCCCCCAGGGAGACGAGCAGCTCCTTGTTGCCCTCCTGGAGGGTGAACCGGACCCTCAAGCGATCCAGGGCCTCGACCCTGGCCACGTCTGCGTAGTACTGCTTGAACTGCGGCACCCCCTCCTCGAAGAACTTGTTGAAGGAGAACACCACGTCCTCCGCGGTGATGGGCCTGCCGTCCTGGTGCCGGGCCCGGGGGTTCAGGTGGAAGATGATCCAAGTGTGGTCGTCCGGGTACTCGACCTTCTCGGCGATGAGCCCGTAGTAGACCTCGATCTCGTCCTCGCTCGCCGTCATCAGGGTGTCGTAGAAGGAGGTGCTGGCGTCGGCGGCCAGGCCCCGCTGGGCGTAGCGGTGGAAGTTGTCGTAGGTCCCGATCGAGTGCAGGACCAGGGTGCCGCCCTTGGGGGCGCCGGGGTTCACGTAGTCGAAGTTGCGGAACCCCTGCGGGTAATTGGGCTCTCCCCGCACCGACAGGGCGTGGGAAACGATGATCTTCGGAGCCGCCCAGGCCGCCACCCCCGCCAGAATCAGGACAATAGCAAACAACGCAGTGCGTTTCATTTCGAATCCACCTCGACTCGGACAGATATGCTCTACATGAATGAAGATAGAGAATCCGGGAGCGACGGTCAACCGACGTGGCGGCGGCCGGCCCGGCGCTCGAGCTCCCGCACGGCGCAGGCAGGGCCCCGGGCCCGCACCCAGTTCCGCCAGCGCTCCAGGGCGGGCGCGCGCCCGAGCGCCGCGCGCAGCCTGGCACGCATCTCCGTCTGGCTGAAGGTGTTGGGTTCCGCCACTTCCGCCAGCCCGGCGCATTCTGCGTCGAAAGCGATGTTGAACTGGTCGCTCGAGAAGGGCAGGATCACCATCGGCCTGCCGTAGTACAGGCATTCGGTGAAGGAGTTGTTCCCCCCGTGGTGGACGACCAGGTCCACGTGGGGAAGCAGGGCGCTCTGGGGCACGAACTCTTCGATCCGAACCCGCCCGACCCGCTCCGAGGCCAGGTGGGCCAGGGCCTTCCCATGCGCGCCGGCGGCGGCGATGACCTGGGCCTCGGGAAACTCCGCCAGGGCGGCCCGGATCGAGCGCTCCAGCACGTCGGTGCGGGCGGCCAGGAAGGTGCCCATCACGATCAGGACCTTGGGCGAGCGCTCGGGGGATCCCAACAGGGCGCGGGCCTCGGCGTCGACCACCCGGGGCTTGAAGCAGTAGCCCAGGTAGATGCTCCGCGGCGTTTGGCCGGCAGACCCGGGCGGAGCAGGCGTCGTGAGGCGCTTCGGCACGGTCGGCAGCTCCGGGTAGTTGAACAGAACGGCCTCCCGGGACGCCAGGCGGAAGGCGTTCTCTACCGGCGGAGCCTGGCGGGGGGCGGCCTCCAGGAAGCGGTTGAACTCCCCGGTGAACAGCTCCTCGACCTCCCGGCATTCCCGGCGCAGCTCCTCCAGGGCTTCGGGGTCCGGGGCGAAGGCAGAGGGCCAGCGGTGGGGAACCCCGAACAACTCGTCCCCGTGAGGGATGTAGCGCGGGTGCCCGGGGTTGTAGGTCACGAAGCGCAAACCCAGGGAGTGAAGCGCCAGGGTGACCCCGTAGGAAAGCTGGTCCACGATCCAGAGGTCCGGATGCTCCTGGTCGTCAATACGGGAGATACGCTCCCGCAGAAGACCGGGATCGAAGAGCATGTCCGCCCGGCGGTGGCGTGCCTGCAGAAGCAGGGTTTTCAGGGGGCCCTCCCGGGTGGCCGCCAGGAAGGCCTCCAGGCGCTCCTGCTCCTCCCTGGGCTGACGGGTCCGCCCCGCTGCCCCTACGTTGGCGTTCCGGCTGATGGTCAGCTCGACGAAGCG
>Ga0209164_1003725_pt1 | contig 14207 bp, 11 predicted proteins | sample MTBNYHSulfiMetaG_FD_187458 | JGI IMG/M metagenome (GOLD analysis project Ga0209164, IMG submission 187458) | Enrichment culture microbial communities from rom New York Harbor, USA that are MTBE-degrading - MTBE-NYH (New York Harbor Sulfidogenic)... | ecosystem: Environmental > Aquatic > Marine >...
GGCTCCTGCCCAGGCGGTAGTCTTTGCGAACGTTGTCGAAAACGATGGCGGCGTCTGGCGGGGAGGTTTCGGCCATCGCTCCTTCCATCCCCTTTCAGTAGGCTCCCTTGCCGAACAACACGACCGGGAGCGTCTTCAGCAGGATAATCAGGTCGAACAGAATGGACTGGTTCTGAATATAATAGAAATCGTATTCGAGGTTCGCATACAGGGGGAGGTCTTTGCGCCCCATGATCTGCCACAAGCCGGTGATGCCCGGTTTGACCACGAGGCGGCGCTTCTGCCACTGCTCGTAGCGCTCGACGACGAAAGGCATCTCGGGGCGGGGGCCGACCAGGCTCATTTCCCCCTTGAGCACATTCCACAGCTGAGGCAGCTCGTCCAGGCTGGTGCGGCGCAGGAAGCGCCCGAGGCGTCCGCTGATGCGGGGATCATTCGGATCGGTCGGAGCCTGAGCATACAGGTCCACGCCCGGGTCCATCGTGCGCAGCTTGTACATCATAAAGAGTTTGCCGTCTTTGCCTACCCGCTGGTGTTTGAACAGGACCGGTTCTTTCCAGCGCAGCTTCAGATAAGAGGCGATCACGAGCAGGATCGAACCTGCAAAGGGCGATAAGGCCAGGGCAATGGTGATATCCATCGCCCGCTTAGCGAAGCGGTGAAGCGCGCCGGCCTGGCCCGAGCCGAGCTCGATGACCGGAATATCATCAATCTCCTCCACGTTAACGTTGCGGCTGGTGAGCATCTCGAACATATCGGAGACGATCTTGTAGGTAGTCTCGTTGTCGCCGCATCGGGCAATCACGTTGAGGATATCCTTGTGGGTCAGTTGCTCCGAGGCAAAGAAGACTTCGTCCACCTTGGCGCTCTTGAGCACCGAGGGCAGCTCCTCCACCGAGCCGAGAACGGAGTGGTTGGCGTGGACTTTGGGAGCGCTTTCGCCGGCCGCGCTCAGGAAGCCGACGATCTGGTGATCCTGAGTGGGATGGTCTTCCATGCGCTGCTTGACTTTCAGACTGAGCGGCCCGGTGCCCACGATGACGGTTGCGGTGCGCCCCAGCCCGCGGCGCATCCCCCAGGCCTCCAGGGAATGGTACACGAAGCGCGAGGAAGCCAGCAGCACGAGGCCGATGAAGCTGGACAGGAACACGACCGAGCGCCCCAAGTCCCATTCCTTGAATAGGAACGCAATCGCCAGAGCGGAGATGAGGAACAGGAAGACCGTCTTGAAAATGCTCACCAACTCCTGGAAGTGGGTGAAGCCGCGCTGGCGCCGGTAAAGGCCGAAGGCGACGCTGATGGCGATCCACAACGTAATGATGATCGGCAGCGCGTAGAGATAGTACTTGATGTCATTGAGCTGCTCGGGGAAGACCGAGGGCAGAATGGCGTTCAAGCGGCTGCGAAAGGCCGGGTTGTCGGAAAGATGGTAAGCCGCCAGCCAGGAGACCGCGGCCGTCAGGATGTCAATGAGGACCAGGAAGGCCAGACGAAACGTGAAGATGAAGTTGCCGATCAAGTATCTTCTCCATAGCCGGCCGGGCTCGAGCAGAAAACGGAACAGCCATTCCAGGCCCGTGCGGCGCATCCAGACCGGAGCTCGGGGAAACTTGCCGGCCGAGTAATCGAGCAGCGCCCCGACGCCCCAAGCCACCGGCACGCCCAGCTCGTCCAGGTGCCGGCGGATCCACTTCTCCTGGCGCGGCACACCCATACCGACCAGCAGAATATCCGGTTTCCTGTCGCGGATTTCCGCGACCAGCCCGGGCGTTTCAGCCTCGGTGAAAAAGCCATGATGCCAGCCGACAATCCGCAGCCCGGGGTAGTTCCCTTGCAGGTTTTCGGCCGCCTGGCGGGCGACCCCTTCCTCACCGCCCAGGAAGTACAGCGAGTATCCTTTCTCCCGGGCGAAGCGGCACAGATCCGGCAGGAAATCGCCTGCGTTCAGGCGTTCCTTGAGCGGTTCGGCGAAGGCGTGCGAGGCAAAGACCACACCCATGCCGTCCGCGTACACCAGGTCGGCTTTCTGCAATACAGCTCGATAGCTGCGGTCCCTTCGGGATTGGTTAAGGGAGTCGGCATTCACGTAAGCGACCTGGTGCGGACGGCCTTCCTGGATGAACTGGCCGATCCGCTCCAGGAGCTCGGTTACAGTCAGGTTGTCGATCTCAACATCCAGAACCTGGGTACTCTGCTTGGACCGCTTCACCAACGACTCACACCTGGAGTCCCACTGCGTCGTCGAAACCGTGTCGATTTCGGGGTGTTTTGCACCTACGGAGAAGATATCAAAATCCCTCCCCAGGGTCAATGCACCGGCTGGGCGTGAGTTCTTTGCCCATCCAAGGCGCTTGTCCGCTCCGGCCGCGGACGCCTGCCTTGACCGTCTGGATGGGAGTTCCTATAATACGATCAGTGTCTGCGGCTGAGCGTCGGGAAAACGAGGAGGCCAAAGCGGTGCAGCGAATCGGAGGCCCATCTCAATGCCGGAGTACCACCATCCTGGGGCTTCGTCGCAAAGGCGAGGTGGTGATGGCCGGCGACGGGCAGGTGACTCTTAACCAAGTGGTGATGAAGGCCAAAGCCCACAAGGTCCGCCGGCTCCATGGGGACAAGGTCCTGGTCGGTTTTGCAGGGGCTGCGGCGGACGCCTTCACGCTGTTTGAAAAGTTTGAAGGCCGCCTGGAAGAGTACCGGGGGAATCTGAAGCGGGCGGCCGTGGAGCTGGCCAAGGACTGGCGGACGGACCGGGTGCTGCGCCGTCTGGAGGCCTTGCTGGCCGTTATGGATGCGGAGGAATCCCTGTTAATCTCGGGTAACGGCGACATTATCGAGCCGGATGACGGCATTGTGGCGATCGGCTCCGGCGGGGCTTACGCTTTGGCGGCCGCCCGGGTTTTGATGCGCCATAGCGTTTTATCGGCGGAGGAGGTCGTTCGGGAGGCCATGAAGGTGGCGGCCGAGATTTGCGTTTATACCAATGAGCAGCTGGTGGTGGAGAAAATCATTGTCTCGGAGGCTTGAAGAACAGCAGGGATTCCCCCTGCGCCTTTCAGCCGGAGGATGAGGTTTATCGCGGATGGGAAAGATATCAGTCGTGCCGGAGCAGGCCTTAGAGCAGATGGCTGAGGGACTGAAAGGGGTGCCGACGCCGCGCGAGATTGTCGAAGCGCTGGACAAATACGTCGTCGGCCAGCATGAGGCGAAGCGGGCGGTGGCCATCGCGCTGCGCAATCGCCTGCGGAGGCAGCAGCTGGCTCCCGAGGTTCAGGAGGAGATCTATCCCAAGAATATCCTGATGATCGGTCCGACCGGGGTGGGGAAAACGGAGATTGCCCGCCGGCTGGCCCGCCTGGCGGGTGCGCCCTTCCATAAGGTGGAAGCCAGCAAATTCACCGAGGTCGGCTACATCGGCCGGGACGTCGAGTCCATGGTTCGGGACGTGGTGGAAATCGCCGTCAACCGCACCAAGGCGCAACGGGTGGAGGAATGCGCCGAGGAGGCGCGCCGGCTGGCGGAAGAGCGCCTGCTCGATCTGCTTTTGCCTCCCAGCCGGGTCGCTCGCCGGCAGTGGGAAGAAGAGTCGGAAGAGCCGGCAGCCTTGGCCAACACGCGCGAGAAGTTGCGGGCGAGGCTGCGCGCCGGGCAGTTGGATGAGCGCCTTGTCGAAGTGGAGGTCAAGAGCGGCTCAGCGGTGGTCGTCGGGGGCATGCCGATGGGAGCCGGCCTGGAGGAAATGACCCTCGACCTGAAGGACACCATCGAAAAGATGCTGCCCCAGAACCGCAGGACCAAGACCATGACGGTGGCGCAAGCTCGCCCTTTGCTCGAACAGGAAGAGGTCGAGAAACTGTTGGATATGGACGTTGTGATCCGGGAGGCCATCGAGCTGGTCGAGCATACCGGCATCATCTTCGTGGACGAGATTGACAAGATCGTCGGCCAGGAGACAGGAAGCGGGCCGGATGTCTCGCGTCAGGGCGTCCAGCGGGACCTGCTGCCCGTGGTGGAAGGCACGACTGTCTTCACCAAGTACGGGACGGTGAAGACCGATCATATTCTGTTCATCGGCGCCGGGGCGTTTCATGGAAGCAAGCCTTCCGACCTGATTCCCGAGCTGCAGGGGCGGTTCCCGATTCGTGTCGAGCTGGATTCCTTGGAGAAGAACGACCTGAGGCGGATTCTGTGCGAGCCGAAGAATTCGCTGGTCGCGCAGTATCAGCAGTTGCTGGCGACCGAGGGGGTCGAGCTGCAGTTCGACGAGGAGGCCCTCGACGAGATTGCCAATATGGCGGCGAGGATGAACGAGCAGACCGAGAACATCGGCGCGCGGCGGCTTCAAACTGTGATGGAGAAGCTGCTGGAGGATGTCTCGTTCGAGGCCCCGGACCTCAAGGACAAGCGGGTGGGGATTACCGGTGACTTTGTCCGGGGCAAGTTGTCGAGCATCCTGGAAGACGCCGACCTGAGCCGGTACATTCTCTAATCAGTCGCTCGGATTCCATCAGGTAGAGCGCGCACCGGAAAGAGGGCTAAACAGCCTCCACGCGTTGGACGCCCGGCACGAGGTCTTTCAGGATACGTTCGACGCCCATCTGTAGGGTGATCGCGGCGTGGGGGCATCCGCCGCAGGCTCCGACCAGGCGAACCTTTACCACTCCCTCTTCATCGACGTCTTCCAGCTCGATGTCGCCTCCATCGCCTTGTAGAGCCGGTCGAATTTTCTCCAAAGCAGCTACCACCTCTTCCCGGTTGACGGTGACCATTCTGGTTCCTCCCTGATAAGTTGTCCGCGCCGTTGGTGAGCGCGGACACGCAACAGATTATACCTGCCGGAGTCTGAATAGCAACCTCTGCTCTTCGGACGGAGGGATTTCCCCGGAACTTCGGTCGCCGCAGTGGCCGGGTCGGTCGGGAAGGGCAGGGGTTTTGGGAACTTTCCTTGGCTCTGGGATAAGGGCAGACTTGGTTTTTGGGGGAGCATTTTTCCCAAAAAGGTATTGACAATTCAGAAAGATTTATTATAATAGTAATCGTTACTATTATTATGAACACCATTAATTCTGACATCTCTGTAAGGATGACGCCCCAACGCCGGGTGATCCTCGAGGAACTCCAAAAAGTGGAGACTCATCCCACTGCGGACGAAATCTATGAAATGGCTCGGCGCCGGCTGCCTCGGATCAGCTTGGGGACGGTTTATCGCAACCTTGAAATCCTCGCCCGGTGCGGTCTCGTCCGCCAGCTGGACACCGGCCCCCAGAAGCGCTTTGACGGGACGGTCCGGGAGCATTATCACATCCGCTGTGTCCGCTGTGGGGCGGTAGTGGACTGTCCCCTTAAGCCGGTGATTTCCTTCCCGGGCGGGTTTCGGGGCTTGAGCGAGTTCGAGATTCAGGGCCATCAGCTGGAGTTTCTGGGGCTTTGCCCGAGGTGCAAGAGCGGGCCGGGCAAAGAGCGGGGCGGCGCGGTCCGGCGGGACTGCCCGGAAGAGGATATCGGACCCTAAGTCTGAGAAAGCCGCGTCGGCTTGACAAAAGCATCCCGGAGCGATTATACGAAGAAAGACATATAAGAAACGGACGCGAAGGAGGCGGCAAGTGAGTGAGCGAGCGGGCGCGGTTACCATGAAAGGCCATCCACTGACCTTGGTGGGCGAGGAGGTTCGAGTGGGGGAGGCGGCTCCCGACTTCACCGTCGTGGACAACGCTTTGCAGCCGGTGTCGTTTTCTTCCTTCCGGGGCGAGGTTTGCATCCTCTCCTCGGTGCCTTCTCTGGATACGCCGGTGTGCGACACGCAGACGCGCCGGTTCAATGAATTGGCCGGGCGGCTGGGGCCGGACGTCGTCGTGCTGACGGTGAGCATGGACCTGCCCTTTGCCCAGAAGCGCTGGTGCGGGGCGGCCGGGGTCGAGGCGGTCCGGACGCTGTCCGACCACCGGGAAGCCTCCTTCGGTCTGGCGTATGGCCTGTTGATCAAGGAGCTACGGCTGTTGGCCCGGGCGGTACTGATTGTGGACCGGGAGGGAATCGTTCGTTACCGGCAGTTGGTCCCGGAGATCACCGAGGAGCCGGACTATGCCGGGGCTTTAAGGGCGGCCGAAGCGCTGGTCTGAGCCGGGAAAGTCGTGCGCGATTGGAGTCCAGTTGAGTTACTCACATAAACGAAAGAAAGGAAAACCACGATGCTAGGCAAGAAAATGGAACAGGCATTGAACGACCAGATCAACGCTGAGTATTTCTCTTCATATCTCTACCTCTCGATGGCGGCCTACTTCGAGGCGGAGAACCTGCCGGGCTTCGCCCACTGGATGCGCTTGCAATCGCAGGAAGAGCTGGCGCATGCGATGAAGTTCTTCGAGTATATCAACGAGCGGGGCGGGCGCGTGACGCTGAAAGCGCTCGAGGCCCCCGAGACGACCTGGAAGTCGCCCTTGGAGGTCTTTCGGGCGGCTTACAAGCATGAGCAGTACATCAGCGACCGGATCAACAAGCTGGTCGACCTCGCCGTGAAGGAAAAGGACCACGCCACCAACAGTATGTTGAAGTGGTTTGTGGACGAACAGGTCGAGGAAGAGGCCAGCGCCAGCGCCATTGTCGAAAAGCTGAAGCGGGTCAAGGACTCTCCCAGCCCGCTGTTTATGCTCGACCGGGAGCTGGGCTCCCGCGAATAGGCCTGCTTGAAGCGAAGCCGGGGACAGCCGCCCGGGGATTCGATGATGCGGGATAGCCGCTATCATGAAGCCCGGGCGGCTCTCTTCGGATTGCCTCTGCCCCTTCCGTTGAATCGGCCTCATTTCTCCCCGGTTTCCGGCAGTGCTGCTCGGCCGGCTCCTCCTCCTCGCGGGTCGATGGCTGTGGCATTTGAGTCGATTTCCCCGCTGAACTTGCGTTCCAGGACCGCTTTGCTACAATCTCGCCTTCAAATTCCATCGAGAAAGGGCCTACTTGTGCAGGGTTTATTGAGCAGTTCTACTTGGACCTGGGTGGTGATTCCCCTGCTGATTTTCTGCGCGCGCATCGTGGATGTGACGGTCGGGACGGCGCGCGTGGTTTTTGTCTCTCGCGGCTATCGTCTTCTGGCGGCCTGCGCGGGGTTTGTGGAGGTGCTGATCTGGTTGTTGGCGATCGGGCAGATTATGAAGAATCTATCCAATCCGATGTGTTACATCGCCTATGCCTCGGGGTTTGCGCTGGGGAATTACATCGGGATCACACTGACGGAAAGGATGTCTCTGGGCATTGTCTTGGTCCGGGTGATTGTCAATCGGTCTGCGGAGCCGCTGGTTGAGGCGCTGCGGCAGCGCAACTACGGGGTCACCTGCATCGAAGGGGAGGGGGCGTTTGGGCGAGTCAGCATTGTTTTTTCGATCATTCCACGCCGTGAGGTCAATGAGGCGGTCGGCGTGATCAAGACATTCAACCCTAAAGCGTTTTATTCGATTGAGGACGTCGCGAGTGTTTCCGAGAACAAGTTTATCGCCCCGCGCAATATTCTGGGGATCGGTCCGTTCAAGCTGTTTCGTCCGTTTCGCAAAGGCAAGTAAGGTTGTCAGGGGCGGAGAGCAGCTTGCGGGCTGTTGTCGCACTTCTGCCGGTCTAGCCGAGCCGGGGCAGGATGAGGCCGAAGATCGCGTAAAGATTCAGCAAGGCCAGGACTGCAAAAGGCGCGGTGAAAAAGAAGGGGAGCCAGGACGCGGGTGCCCGGGAGACGAGCCAGAATCCAAGAGCGAAAAAGCCGGCGGTCGCCATCGGCCAACCCGGCAGGTCATCTCGCGCCACACCATAAGCCGCCAGGAGAAGCAGGATCAGAAGAAATCCGAGTGACGCATAGCGGCCCCCCCGAGGCTCTGTCAGGCGCTCCACTCCCAACGTCAGGGTTATCGCAATCGGAATCAGCGCAGGGAAGAGATAGCGCCCCTGGTGCTGAACGAAACTCAGGTTATAGAGCACATAGCCCACTAGGGTCCAGGTCAGGAGAAGCGCCGGCAAGACGAGGGCGCGTCTTTCAACGAGTTCACCGCGCCTTTCGCGGTAAAGCGCTCGGCATTCGAACAAGCAAGCGACGAGCGCCGCGCCGGAAAACAGCGCGAGGAATTGATAGACCCGGAAGTCCATCGGCAGACTCATCCAACCCAGCTGACCCCAGAAGCTTTGAAAGGTGAACATCAAGCCTCGACCGAGCCAGGCTGAGAACCCATATTCGGCAATCCATTGCGCCGTGCGAGGCTGCCCGACCGTTACATCGGCATGCCGCAGAAGCCCCAGGAAGTCCGGCCAGCCATAGATGTGAACGTTTCGGATCCACCAGGGCAAGGCAAGGAACAACGCCGGGGCCAGGATCTGCAATAGGGTTATGCCAAAGTTTCTTCTCTCTCCCTCTTCGCTGCTGGCGTCAATGTTCTTCCGTCCAATCCACACTGCGGCGATGGTGATGATCAACCCGGCGTAGGCCGTCAGCTTGGTCAGAAGCGACAGGCCGAGGCAGATGCCCAAAGCGACGCTCGCCCGACCGCTTCGCGTCCTGCCCTGCGCCAGGCGGATCGACCTAAAGAGAACAACGGCCAGCAGGACCTCGGCCAGGGAGTCGTTATTGACCCCGGCCAGAATGGCGACGTGTTGGGGAAGAAAGGCCACCAGCGCCGCCGCGCCCAGAGCGATGCGAGGACGCTGGGGAAGAAGATCGCGCGTGATGAGATAGGCCAGCGGGATCAACAACGATCCGATCATAAGGGAAAAGAGACGAAGGGCAAGCAGCGAACCGTCCGAAAGCAGGTAGACCGGTAACGCGAGAACATAATACAGCGGTGGCTGGTGATCCTCATAGCTCAGGGGCCTGATGGACAACTCTGCGGGGAATCGCTCCTTGACCATTCGCGCCAGATCAGTCTGGCTGTAATCCTCTTGCTCCAGTACCGGGAGGCGGCGTCCTTCGGCCAATTGACGGATGTAGTTATAATGCGCCGGCTCGTCGGGCACCTGCCAGGGAGGCGTCAGAAAAGCGTAGAGCAAGGCGATGGCGAGATAGACGAGGACGATGCCGCCCAGGATAAGGCCCGAGGACGAAAACCGACTTGCCTGTAGCGCAGTCGTGAAATGCCGATTCAAGCCGTTATGATCCATTAGCGAATCAGCCGGCCGGTTTATCCCGGAGCTGATTCGTGATAAACTCCGCTCATCCCGGATAGGATAATCGTATGCCTGCGCAAAAGCAAACGGCTCTGGAGCCGGCGGCTCGTTCGGGCTGTGCTGACCGGTGGGCCGGCGCGTTGAGCGTTTCGCTTTTCTTGGTATTGCCCCTCGTGCTGTTCTGGCCGGTGACATTCGGCAACCGGACGATCCTGCCGGTGGACAATCTCTTTGCCTTTGAGCCTTACCGGACGGCGGCTGAGCAGTTTGACATTCAGCACCCGCACAACCCGCTGCTCTCCGACTTGATTCTCCAACACTACCCTTGGCGTCGCTTCGTGGAGGAGTCCTTTGAGAGGGGAGAACTGCCCCTATGGAATCCCCACCTCTTCTCCGGGACCCCGTTCCTGGCGAAAGGGCAACACCTGGCCTTGTATCCCTTGAGCGTCATCTTCTTTCTTTTTCCATTGTGGAAAGCTTATGGTGTGTTCACGGTCGTTCATCTCGCGCTGGCCGGTTATCTCACCTACGTTCTGGCGCGGTCACTCAAGCTCAGCGCATTCTCTTCCTTGGTAGCAGGGCTGACGTATGAGCTGAGCGGCTTTATGCTGGCCCGCTGTGGATTTCCGATGATCATCGCCTCGGCCGTCTGGCTGCCGCTGATTCTGGCTTCGGTGGAACGACTGGTCGTTCGGCATGACTCAGGCCCGGAAGGTGCACGGTGGCCTTGGGGAATCCTGGGGGCCTTGGCCTTGGGCTGTCAGCTCCTGGCCGGGCATTTTGAGATTGTCGTTTACACGCTGCTGTTGTGCGTCTTCTATGCAGCCTGGCGATCGGTTGAAGAGCGGAAGCGGCCTTCGAGGGAGAGCTGGGGAAGCGGTCTAGGCGTCCTGGCCATGCTTGTTCTGGGACTTTTGCTGGGTGCGGTTCAATGGGTGCCCTTTCTGGAGGTGGCGCGGGACAGCTTCCGGCAAGGGGGAGCAACGCTTGCCGAGGTGCGAGGCTGGGCCTATCCCTGGCGGCAGTTGATCACCTTCCTGGTTCCCAACTTCTTTGGAAACCCGTCCCATTGGAGCTACACCGACCTGGCAACCGGGGAAGTGTTTCCTCTAAACCATCCCACGAGCTGGGGGGTGAAAAACTTTGTGGAGGGCGGAGCCTATCTCGGCCTGCTGCCTTTGGTCTTGGCCTTTCTTGGATTTTGGAGCTGGCTCAAGCGGAGAGGTTCAGACCGGATTCGGCGAGGATCGGGCGGTGAAAGTGTCTTCATTGCCATCGCCGTCCTGTCCTGCTGCTTCATCTTCGGCACTCCTTTGTATGCCTTGGTCTATTTTCTGCCGGGGATGAGCCAGGTTCATTCTCCTTTTCGTTGGGTGATTGCCTTGACGTTGAGTGTCGCCGTGCTGGCGGGGTACGGCATCCAATGCATTGAACGCTTGCCACAGAGCTCGCAGAAGGAACAGCAGCGGAGCCGGCTCGCGAGGATCTTCTTGCTGAAGGGGCAATCTTCAACTTTCGCCATCCTGGCAGGCATTGCGTTCTGGGCGGGTATCACGACCCTCTTTATTCTTGCGCTCAGTCGCGTTTTCTTCGCCTGGTGGCGACCGTTGTTCGAGAATGCTTTTCAGGGTATGGCGCTTGCTGCGAAGACGTTTCCAGACTTGGGGGCATTCTATCGCTATGAGTATCGCTGGTTTGTCGTATTCGCCTTGCTGTTGGCGAGTACCGGGTTGGTGCTTCGCTTAAGCCAGCCGGGGATCCGCTTTCCTCGCCGGCTGGGGGGAGGGCTGCTCTGGCGGGGGGCGGCGATTGGGCTTCTTGCCGTGGACCTTCTGCATTTTGCCTGGGGATTCTACCCCGCTAACGATCCCGCCCTTCTCGATTATCGTCCACCGGTGGTTGAGTTCTTGAAGGGGGACACTACGCTCTGGCGACTGACGACGTACGATCCCGAGGGTCGAAAAACGTTCAACGCCAACGTGGGATGGCTGTATCATCTTCAGGACGTCCGGGGTTATGACTCGCTTTTCAGCCGCAGCTATCGGGAATATCTGGAAACGATTGACACGCAGGATGAGCTGCTTTACAACCGGATCTCGCCGGTGCGCCATTCGCTGGGGCTTCTTTCTCCTTTGCTGGATGTGCTCAATGTCAAGTATGTGTTGACCGAGGAAAGGATCGAAGACCGAAAGTACAGGCTGGTGTACGAGGATGGGGTGATCCGCGTTTACAGAAATCTTGAAGCAGCCCCGCGAGCCTTTGTGTTGCCTTTCCACTCAGCAGTCCTTTCAGAGCAACCATTCGCAAGTTTGCAACGGTATGATCCCCGTTTTTACGTTATTCTGGATCCGCGAGACCCGCTGCCGTTTGCTTTATTCGCGCCGCGCCCCGGGAGTCTTTCGCCGGCCCGGGTGAAGCGCTACCGAGCGGGGGAAGTCATTATTGAGGTTAATGTCGAAGAGCGGTCCTGGCTTACACTCGCGGACTCCTATGCGCCGGGGTGGAAAGCATTCGCAACAACCCGGATTGGGCCTTACCTCTCGGAGAAGGAACTTCCGGTTCGGCGGTCCAACGGGATCTTCCGAACGGTCTTGCTGGAACCGGGGCAGTGGACGGTGCGATTCTTATACAGGCCCCACAGCGTGACGCTGGGCTTCTGGCTGTCTATCCTGGGGGGGGTAATCCTGCTTGCCTCGATGACGTTGTGGGTCTGGAGGCGCAGCAGGGCCGCCCCAGCGGGACGAAAGCTTTCGCCGGAAGAAGATGTTGAGCCGTTCAGGGGCGCTGCGGGATAGGATGGGGAAGCCGCCTGAATGATGCAACCTTGATCTGAGGCTATTGCTGTGAATCATTCGCTCGCCGGGATTTGTTCCAGAGAGAATCTGAAGAAAGTACTGGAGGCTGGCTGGCTCTGCGCCGCGGTCCTCGTGCCTTTGGCTTTCTATCCCTGGGGGATCAGCGCCTTCGATCTGCCCAAGTCCGCCTTGCTTCAAGCGCTGGTTTTTCTGATGGGAGCCGCCGCGCTGGCATTGATTTCAGGCGGGAGGGACGCGGTTCACTCGCGCATCCCGCCGATGGTCCTGGCGGCAATCGTATTCGCCGGGGTGATCGTGCTGGCGACCGCAACGTCTGTTGATCCTCGCATCAGTCTCCTCGGCTCGACCGAGCGTCGGCAGGGCCTGTTGACCTGGTTGTCTTACCCGCTGCTGTTTATCATCGTCGCAATGGCCTTGAGAACCCGCCAGCAAGCTCAGCGCCTGCTGAAGGCCCTGGTCTGGACCAGCACGCCGATCGTCGTGTATGGACTCTTCCAGGCTTTGGGCCTTGATGCATTTCAGTGGCAAACCAGCGCGGCCTCTCGAGTCCTTTCCACGCTTGGCCGGGCGAACTTTCTCGGCTCCTACCTGGTGCTGGTCATTCCCCTGACGCTGGTGCAGGCGATTGTCGCAGGGGCGGCAGGATCTTCCAGCCCCCGCAGGAGGTTGCCTTATCTTGTTTTGCTGGTGGGGCAGGTTGTCTGTCTCGCGCTCACCCTGGCTCGCGGCGCCTGGGTCGGTTTCTTCTTTTCGGTCGTATTCCTCGCTCTTGCAGGTTCTGCTGTCGCTGGTCGCCGGCGATGGAGGGGGCTGACGCTGGCCGTCGCCTTATTGATTCTGATTGTTGTTGCTGTATGGGTTGCTCCTGTAAGAATGCTCCAACCGCTGGTTGATCTTCCGGACGTGGAGCGCCTGACGGCTCTCTCCCGGATGGACGCAGGCTCGGTGGCGGCGAGATTGACCATTTGGCGGTTTACCGTTCCCCTGATCTTCGAACGCCCCTGGCTGGGGTATGGGCCGGAGACAATGTATGAGGTCTTCGTGCGGGTTTTCCCTCCGCAGCTGGTGTACTACCAGGGCAGACACGTAACGGTGGACCGGGCGCATAATTTGTGGCTCGATCTTGCGATGAGCTTTGGCGTCCTGGGAGTGATGGCCTTTGGGGCAATGCTGGTGGGTTTCGCAAAACTGTTCTGGCAGGGCTTTTGCTGTTCGCGCGAGCGGAGCGATAGGATTATCTGGGTAGGCCTCGGAGCGGCGGTCTTCGGGTATCTGGTCGAGCAGCAATTCGGTTTTCACACGACCGGCAACGCAACGGTGTTCTGGCTGTTGCTCGGGCTTGGCGTGGCGATGAGCCGGGGCTTGGAATCGGAGATTGGCGCGGGCGATGGTGCAGAGCGCGGCCCCCTCCCTTCGCTGTCTTGCGTGATGCTGGCAGGCTTCTGCCTGATCGCCATAGCGCTCATCGGTGTGCGGCCGCTCTTGGCCGATTCCGCCTGCTGGCAATCGCAACAGGGAAAGTACTCGATGGAACACCGCTTGGCCAAGGCAGAGGAAGCGGTGCGGCTTCAACCACTGGAGCCGGCCTACTGGGAGCATCTGTCCTGGCTGGTGTTTCGAGCGGGGAATGCCTCCCAGGCGGAACAGGAAATCCTGGTTGCCGAGCGGCTTGCTCCAAACGACCCCCGGATTCTGGCAGCGAAGGGGGCGTTCTATGCGCTTTGGGGTGAAGAAGAGCCTCAGCGACTTGCTCAGGCCGAGAGCGCTTATCGCCGTGCAATTGATTTGGCTCCTCATATTGCCACCTATCACACGGCGCTGGGGCTGATTCTCGTCAAGGGAGGCCGGCGGCAGGAGGCCTTGGTCGAGATGGAGCGAGCGGTTGACCTGGACGCCACGGACGGCGTGGCCTTTGCCTACTTGGCAGACCTCTATAGCGCTTTGGGCCGAGCCGACGCTGCCGAGCGGGCTAGCAGCATGGCCCGGCAGTACGGCGTGGAAGAGGCAGAGTCGGGGCCGTGAAACGAGCGGACAGTCTGTCTGACCGAGGGCAACCGGCTTCGACCTCGAGAAAGTGAAAAACAGCTCAATCCTGCAAGGCGTTCCGGTAGACCTCGAGGTAACGCTCCACACTGCCGCCCGCGCGGATTTCCTCAAACCGTACAAGCGCTCTGCGCCGGTAATTCGCTCTCTCTGAATCGGACAGGCCTGCCACGCACAACATCTGTTTCGCCAACGCTTCAGCGTCATTCGGCGAGCCAT
>Ga0209164_1003726_pt1 | contig 14204 bp, 10 predicted proteins | sample MTBNYHSulfiMetaG_FD_187458 | JGI IMG/M metagenome (GOLD analysis project Ga0209164, IMG submission 187458) | Enrichment culture microbial communities from rom New York Harbor, USA that are MTBE-degrading - MTBE-NYH (New York Harbor Sulfidogenic)... | ecosystem: Environmental > Aquatic > Marine >...
GGACGTTGGCACAGTAGAGCCCGTCGACTTCCCGCGCCACCTTCGGCAACCGTTCGGCGCTGCCGGTGGGCACGGCGATGACAATTTCGTTAGGGTCCATGCGGCGCACGGCCGCCACCGCCACCAGAAGGGTAAAACCCGAGGCCAATCCATCGTCCACGAGAATGGCGTTTCGGCCCCCAAGGTTCGGGTGGGGGGCGTGTTCCCGGAATTTCAGCACCCTGCGCGCCACTTTTTGCCGGGTCTTTTCTAACCCTTCGGATTTCTGCATTTCGGTCAGTTGCAGAAACGACAGTAATTCTTCGTTGATACGCACCGTCCCGTCGAATGCAACAGCCCCGTAACCGGCCTCACTATTCCAGGGCAGCGTGATCTTGCTGACCACCGCCACATCCAGGGGCAAGTGCAGGTGTTCGGCCAAGGCGACACCGACCGGCACGCCCCCCGAAGGTATGGCCAGGACCAATGTGTCGGTTTCCCGGTAGGCATCGAGCATACCTGCCAATACCCGGCCGGCATGTTCGCGGCTGGTAAACACGCGCACCTTGTCGCGAAGATGTTTGACGTCGAAAATTGTGCCGGGATTAAGGGCGCTCATAATCTTTTGATTTATAGCACCGCATCTTGAAATCAGCAAAATATCATTATCCGTTGCAGAAAAATGGGTATTAACGCCCATTGACATTCTGACTGTCCAAAATAAGAATCTAATCAAATAAATAGGCTGGGCTCGCATATGTCATTTAAAGATTGGGCATCGTTCCATCCATATTTTGGTGCGGTCGATCGGTGCGGTCCAATCCGATAGATGCGAGATCCCGTCAAATCCAAAAAAGGAGGTGCCGAAATGAAGGATTTAAAAGCATCGGATGTGATGGTGAGACCTGTGGTCGCCGCCAAGAAGAATGCACAGGCCAGGGATGTGGCACTACAACTCCTGGACGGGCTCTATAGCGGCATGCCCGTTACCGACGATGAGGATGCCGTGATCGGGGTCGTTTCAGAATTGGATATTCTGGACGCCGTTTTGAAAGAGAAGCAACTGGAGAAGATTACCGCCGGAGAGATCATGACCCCCAATCCGGTCACGGCGGACGTGGCGACCCCCCTGGCCGATATCGTGAAACTCATGAAGAAGAAGAATATTATCCGGCTGCCCATCACATCAGAGGGAAAATTGGTGGGCGTCATCGCCAGGTGCGATATCCTCAAGACCCTCATCGAACCTGAATTCGTCACCTATATGTAGAGAGCGGATTTTTCTGAGGATAGATCCCATGTCATCGGATCGAATCATTTTTGCCGCTTGAATATTTCCTCAATATCAGTAAGATCGACCCATACAAAAAATTACGCAGCGCAGGGCCGCCCACTCCAAGGACGGCCCGCGTTATCAGGGGTTTCCCTGCGCCAGACCCTCCTGCTCGATCGCAGCCGGCAGGAAAATACTGTAGAGCACTCGTGGCATATCGCGGTTTCGGCCATGCTGTTTGCCGAGCATGCCGCCGACGTGGATGTCGACCTGTGCCGCACGATTCGCATGCTGTTGCTTCATGACATCGTGGAAATCGATGCCGGGGACACCTATTGTTATGATGATCGGGCCAGGGACGACCAGCATGATCGCGAATGCCGCGCTGCCGACCGCCTGTTCGGCATACTGCCCGATTCGCAGGCCGCAGAATTCCGCGCGCTCTGGGATGAGTTCGAGGCGGCGGAGACGGACGAGGCGCGCTATGCGCATGCCATGGATCGTTTCCAGGCCTTTTTGCACAATTACGCCACCGAGGGGCAGATGTGGCGCGCGCACGGCATTCGCAAGGCTCAGGTCCTGGCACGAATGCAACCTGTCGAACGAGGGGCGCCACTCATCTGGGACTATGTACAGCGCCTCATAGACGATGCCGTCCAAAGGGGATACATGTTGCCCTGAAATGACCGGTGGACATTTTTTTCACAAGAAACTGGTAAAGCGACGTTATGATGGAGAGCGCCACGCGGCGAGAACCCTTGATCCTGGCACACAAGCTCACGCGGATTTATCCTGTGGGCGGCAGCTCGGTCGCGGGCATCAATGCGGTCGACCTGGTGATCGCCCCCGCCGAGCTGGTGGTCCTGAAAGGCAACAGCGGATCGGGCAAGAGCACGCTACTCTCGCTTTTGGCAGGACTCGACCGTCCGACTTCGGGCGATCTGCTGGTCGCCGGCCACGATCTCGGCAACCGCCGGGCCACCGACCTGACCGATTTTCGCCGCAACGTGGTGGGGATGGTCTTCCAGTCCTTCAACCTGCTGCCCACCTTGAACGTCCTGGAAAATGTGCTGCTGCCCGCATTACTCGCCGCCCGGCCGGCCGAACCCGCGCGGCGCAAGGCTGAGGAACTGCTCGATTGGCTGGGTCTGACGTCCCGCCGGGAACATTTTCCGGCCCAGCTCTCAGGAGGCGAAATGCAGCGCACGGCCATCGCTCGCGCGCTGATCAACGATCCCGCTCTCATACTGGCCGATGAGCCCACCGGCAATCTCGACAGCCGCAACGGCCGCATGGTGATGGATCTTCTGGCTGAACTCAACCGCAGGTCCAGGTGCACGGTGCTCATCGCCACGCACAGCGATCTGGCCGATGGGCTGGCCACACGGCGGATCGTTTTGAGGGATGGCGCGCTTTGGGAAGACGGATGCGACGCCTGAACTTCTTCGTACGGGTCTTCATCTGGTTCAGCGTGCGCAACCTGAGCCGGCATCCCGGCCGGGCGCTGATCGTGGTTTTGGGGATCGCACTGGGCGCTGCCGTATTTACCAGCGTCCGGATTTCCGTGCATGCCTCCCTCGACGCGTTCAACCGCAGCATGGCGCATGTGGCCGGCGCCGCAGAGAAGGTTGTGGTGCAACCCGGGGGATATGTCTCCGAGAAGGTAGTGCCCATTCTGTCGCACCATCCCGCGGTGTCCCGTTTTTCACCTGTTCTGAGCACCTATGTGCGTCCGGCCGGGGACCGGGGGGATGTTTTCCTCCTGATCGGCATCGACCCGATCCTCGATCGCGCTTTCCGCAAATGGCAACTGGATCAGGGGATCGGCGCGCGCGGGGAGATTCCCTGGGCGGACCTCATCGCCGAGCCGTATACCCTCATATTGAGCCAACCCCTGGCTGCTGAATTGGGGGTGGCTGCCGGCGGCCGGCTGGAACTGGCCCACAACCAGGGCACCCATGCCTTTCGCGTGCTGGCGACCCTGAACCCGGAAGGCGTGGCGCTGGTGGAAGGCGGACGGGTGGCCATCACGGACATTGCGACCTACCAGGAGTTTACCGGCCTGCTGGGGGGCGTGGATCGGATCGATCTGATCTTCAGGCCCGGCGCCACCGCCCAGGAGATCGAGAATCTAATGTCGACGCTGCCGGAGAGCGTGGCGATGAGCCCGCCATCGTTGGCGCGGGACAGCGGCAACGCCATGATCCGGGCCTACCAGTTGAACCTGTCGGTCCTGAGTTTCGTGTCGCTGTTTGTCGGCATGTTTCTGGTTTACAGCCTGGTGGCCCTCAACGCGGCTTCGCGGCGGCGGGAGCTGGCGGTGATGCGCGCGCTGGGGGCCTCGCCCGGCATGCTGTTCCGTCTCTTTCTGGCCGAAGGGGCCCTGCTTGGCCTGGCAGGATGGCTCGTGGCCATCCCGCTCAGCGGCCTGATGGTCAACTATCTCTTGCAGGTGGTCAGCCGGACTATTTCGACCCTTTTCGTGCGGGTCCAGCCCGGGTCCCTGGCCCTCAGTGCCTGGGAAGTACTCTTCAGTTTCGGGGCAACCCTTTTCGTGTCGGTCATGGCGGCGTACCAGCCGGCCCGCGCGGCCATGGGAGCCGCCCCCAAGGAGGCCATGGAGATCGGGCAGCGCATTACGCAGGGACGGTATACGGCCCGGCGGCTCGTCTTGCCGGCCATCGGGTGTATCGTGGCCTGTGCGCCCCTGTCGCTCATGCGTGGCACGGTCGGAATTCCCATCCCCGGCTACCTGGCGATCCTGCTGCTGTTCGCGGGCTTTTCGTTGCTCGCCCCGTGGATGCTTCAGGGCATGGGGCGTCTGCTTGCCCCCGGTCTGCGCCGTGTGGCCGGCATTCCGGCCTATCTGGCCGGCGGCTACCTCCGGTCGAGCGGGACGCGAATCTCGGTGTCGGTGGGCGCGTTGATCACGGCCGTGGCGCTTTTTACCTCCCTGGTGATTATGATCCACAGCTTTCGCCGCACCGTCGAACTTTGGGTGCAACAGACGGTGAGCGGAGATCTGTTCGTCACCACCAAGATGGGGGAGATCAACCGGTATCGTTTTCCGATCCCCGAAGAGGTGATCGCCGGGTTACAGCGTCTGGCCCCGGAGGCGGATTTTGTCCAGAGCCGTCGCTACCAGTTGAACCACGCGGGGTTTCCCTACGAATTCGAGGTGCTCGGAATGCGGACGTTCCTGCGGCACGGGGGGTTCGTCTGGTTGAAGGGCGAACCCGGGAAAGTCCTTCCGCGGCTCGAGCAGGGCGATGGCGTGCTCGTCTCCGAAGTATTTGCCAACCGGACGGGCCTGACCGTCGGGGAGGTCTTCCGCGCCCGGATCGAAAGTTCCCGTGTGATCCTCCCGATCCTGGGCGTCGTCCGCGACTACCGCACCAACGGCGGCATCGTTTACTACTCCTGGCACCGGTTCAGGGAGCGATTCCACGATCCGGGTTGGAGCGGGGTGCGATTTTATTTGAAAGACAGCGACCATAAGGGCAGGGACGGCCGGCTGATAGCGCTGCGCAACGATATCGCCCGGCGATATGGAGAGCGTCTCGACATGGTGAGCGGTCAATCGCTGCGGCAGTCGATCCTCGAGATTTTCGACGAAACGTTCGCCGTCACGACCATATTGCTGCTTATCGCGCTTGTCGTGGCCGCCCTCGGCATTACCACGACGCTTTCGATCCTGGTGCTGGAACGAACACGCCAGCTCAACACGATTGCCGCCGTGGGCGGTAGCCTGGCGCAGATCCGCGGCATCATCTTCTGGGAGGCCGCCTACCTGGTGGCGGTCGGGGAAATCGCCGGCCTGGCCTGCGGTTTTATCCTTTCCTACCTGCTGGTGTACGTGATCAACCGGCAGTCGTTCGGCTGGACCTTCCTGTACACCGTCGATTGGGGGACTCTGTTCTTTTCGTTGCCCCTGATCGCACTGACCGCTCTGGTGGCGGCGATTCCGGCCGTGCGCATGGCTTTGCGCCAACCGCCGGCCACCCTTTTGAGGGAACGATGATCGAGCCAAAAGGCACAAGACCGACCCTGTGGCGGCTGCTCGCCGCCGCCTTCGTGCTGTGGCTGTCGCTGGGGGGCGCGCGCGTTGGCGGTGCGGACGGAGAGGCAGGCTTCCTGCAGGTCACCGGTCCCTGCGGATTGTCGTTCCCGAGCGATCACGGACCCCATCCAGGATTCCGGACCGAATGGTGGTACTATACGGGCAACCTGCGCACCGGCACCGGTCGGCAGATCGGATTTCAGCTCACCTTCTTCCGTCACCAATTGGCTCCATCTGCGGTCCGTGCCGATTGGCCGCATCCGCCCTCCGCCTGGCGAAGCGACCAGGTCTACCTGGCCCATGCCGCCCTGTCGGACATCACCGGCAAGGGGCATCTGCAGGCCGGCAAGGCCTCCCGCGAGGCGCTCGGCATGGCGGGCTGGAAGCAGGAGGGGGACGGCATGCGGGTTTTTGTAAACGACTGGCATGCCGATTTGCGGTCCGACAGGCATCGCCTGGAAGCCTCGTGCGAGGCGTTCTCCTTTCAGTTGACGCTTAACCCCGTCAAGGCACCGGTGCGGCACGGCATCGATGGCTACAGCCGCAAAGGGTCGACCCCCGAGCGGGCCAGTTGTTATTATTCGCTGCCGCGCCTCGATACGATCGGCACGGTGACGATCGCGGGTGAGCCGCCGCTTTCCGTCGAGGGGTTGAGCTGGATGGACCATGAATTCAGCACGGCCCCCCTCGAGCCCGGTACCGTGGGCTGGGACTGGTTCAGCATCCAGTTTTCCGATGGCAGCGATGTCATGATGTTTCTGTTGCGGCGCGAGGACGGCAGCATCGATCCGGCCTCGAGTGGAACTTATGTGGATCGGCTCGGCGCGTCACACCACCTCGAATTCGGGGGTTTCCAGGTGGATGTGCGCGACACGTGGCGCAGTAAACGATCCGGCGCCCGCTACCCGTCGAGTTGGCGGGTGAAGATCCCGTCCACCGGGATCGATGTGGTTGTCACGGCCAATCTTCCGGACCAGGAGATGCATTTGGACGACCTGACCGGTATTACCTACTGGGAGGGCAGCGTCTCGGCCAACGGGCGCAAGGCCGGCCTCGCGGTCCAGGGCCAGGGATATGTGGAACTGACCGGCTATGCCGCCGCTTTCGAAGCCCTGAAGTGATCCTGTTGAGGGCCGCTACCCGGCCCCGGCCATGCGCCGCGATTCCATCTCGGAAACCTTCTGGTTGTAGAAGGCGATCACTTCGCGACGGTTGAGCATGCCCAACAGGATGCCGTGATCATCGGCCCTTACGACCGGCAGGCTGTCGATGTTGCGGACGGTGAATTTTTTCATCACGGTGTTGAGGTCTTCTTCGGGCGTGGTGACGATGATGTCGGAGGTGCCCACGTCTTTCATCACCACCAGGTATTGGATGTCCGGCGAGAACAGGACCTCCCGGATATCGTTGATGGAAAAGATGCCCACCAGGCGATGGCTTTCGTCCACGACCGGGAAATAGTGCTGGCGCGTTTGGGAAAAGGTGCGCTTGAAATCCTGGAACGTCATGTTTTGAGGAATCAGCGTCACCATTTTCAACATGGGCAGGAGGTGGCCGACCCGTATCGACTGAAGGATATCCACGAAAAATTCGCCCGCATGGGCCGGCGAATCGAGTTTGCTTTTCACCTGCCGGCTATAGATAGTCCAGCGGCGCGAGACCAGATAGGCGACCGAACATACCAGCAAGCTGGGCAGCAACAGATGATAGGAGTTGGTCATCTCGCTGACGAAGATGATGGTGGAAATGGGCGTATTGGAAACGGCGGTGAAAAACCCGGCCATGCCCACCACGACAAAGGCCCCGGGCTGGGTGACCACACCCGGTATCCACATGTGAAAGAGCTTGCCCACCACGCCCCCCATGGCCCCGCCGATGACGACCGATGGTCCGAAAACGCCGCCGCTGCCGCCGGAACCAATGGAAAAAGAGGTGGTCAGAATTTTGCCCAGGGCCAGGGAAAGCAGAAACGGCACGGTCAGTTCATTGTTGATGGCCTGCTGGGCAAATCCGTAACCAAAGGCCAGGGTGTGGGGCAGGAAGAAACCGATGATGCCGGTCAACAGGCCGCCGATGGCCGGTTTGAGATGGTTGGGGATTTTTTTTAAGGACCGGAAGATGTGGATAGTTCCGTAAAAAGACTTGATGTACAAGATGCCGGTTCCGGCCAGGACCAGGGCGAGCACCACGTAAGGACCGAGTTCCAGCGGATTTTGAAATTTAAACGGCGGCGAGTCGAAGAGCGATCCCCAACCGAAGACCAGGCAGAAAAGGCAGTAGGCCACGACCGAGGTGATGCCCGCCGGTATGATGACATCCGATTCGAATTCTGGATCGCGGTATAGTACTTCGGCCGCGAAAAGCGCGCCGGCCAGCGGCGCTCGGAAGATGCTGCCCACCCCGGCGCCGATGCCGGCGGCCAGCATGATCCGCCGCTCGCGGTCGGAGAGCTTCAGGGTGGTGGCGAGAAAGGCGCCGAAACCGGCCCCGATTTGGGCGATGGGGCCTTCCCTGCCTCCCGAACCGCCGGTGGTCAGGGTGATCGCCGAGGCGATCGTCTTGATGATGGGTATCCGGCCACGAATCTCGCCCCCCTTGTTGTGATAGGCATCGATGGCGGCATCCGTGCCGTGTCCCTCCGCCTCCGGGGCAAAGGTATAGACCAGCCACCCGCTCAGGAGGCCGCCGAATGCGGGCAGAAACAACAACACCCAGCGGTTGAAGGGTACCGATGTCGGCGTCAGCAGGTGGTGTTCGCCGGCCGGCGTGGGCGGCCGGTATCCGGCGAGCAAATCGAGGAAGTAGTGAAGACCCAGCTGGCACAGGTAATGAAACACGATGGATCCCAGGCCGGCGATGAGACCGATGGCGATGAAATAAAAGGACCAGGTGGTCGCCCGGGCGAGGTTCAGCGTTTTGAGCTTGCCCCCGATGGTCCGTCGGATGTCACCTCTGGCTGGTGTCTGTGGCATGGCCTATCGTATGTTGAGGTCAGCAGCTGAATAGGGCTCCGTTATGTCTAATTCACCCATCCTTTGCCCGATTGTCAAGCACTCGATGAATCCGCCGGCTTTTGGCCGGATCGACCGGAAATGGCCAAGGAAGCAAATGCCGAGCCTGCAATCATCACCAGGAAGGCCACCAGCCAGGCCTTGCCATGGGTGATGCCGCCGCCCAGATCCAGACCCCAGCCGACGACCACCGGTCCGACCCCGCCGCCCAAGAATCCGATGATGGAATGCACCGCCAGGGTGGCGCCCTGCTCTCCGGGTCGTGCGGCGGCAACGGCGCCGGTGGTCAGGGCCCCGGAATCGGCGGTGATCAGAAAATTATAGGCGAAAAGCGCCGTCACCGCCGCGGCGAAGGAGAGATTGCCCATCAGGCCGGCTACGACCCCAAAGATGCAGGCGGAAAGACAGATCCATCGAATCAGCCGCACCCGGCCCCGCTGGGAAGCCACTTCGGCGCCGATGATGCTGGCAGGGACACCGATGAGCACGATGGCCATCGACCAGCGGGATGGCGCCGTTCCGGCAAGACCGCCTTGGGCCTGCTGCCAGGCGAACAGCAGGTAGGCGGGCAGCCAGGATCTGAGGGCGAACAGCTCCCAGCAGTGGCCGCCGTAGGCCAGGATATAGGCGAGCGCTTCGCGGTTCCGAAAGGCCGGGCGAAGGTCCAGTGGATGGCGCCGCGGCCCGGCAGCAGGGGATTCGATGTTGGGCGGAATACCGGCCGTGCCGATCGCCACCAGCAGCATGGCCAGGACGGAACTCAGGCCGCTCACGGCGAATACACCGCGCCAGTGAAGAAATTGGGACAGCCAGCCGCTGATAAAAAAGGAGAGGCTCACGCCGATTCCGAAACTGGCCGTATAGTAGGGCACTGCCCGCAGGCGAGCCGGTCCTGACAGGCGCTCGGTCATGATACGCAGCCCCGGCATGTAGGTGCCCGCCAGGGAAGCTCCGGCCACGGCGCGAAACAGCATGGCGCTGGCCTGACCATTGGCCAGCAAGGCAAACCCAACGCCTCCCGCGATGCCCAGCAGTGAAGCCAGATAGTAAATGCGCCGTGCATCGACCCGGTCGGTCAGGCCCACCAGGAGGGGAACGGCCGCGACATAGCCGGCAAAATAGGCGCCGCTGATCCAGCCGGCCTGGGCAGAGTCGAGTTGCCAGATGCGGGTGAAATCGACGAGGGTGACGGCAAAGGTCGAAAAAGCGGTCATGCTGAAAATTTCGGCCAGGATCAGGCCGCCCATGAGCCGCCACATTCCTTTACCGGTTGGGATCACGAGGCCTTTTCCCGTGCAAATTTGAGTCGCATTGCAGCATTTTTTTTCATATTATGTTGTGAAGCGGGCCATGCCGCTGTATTTTAAAAATGAGACTCGATGGATTCATATCGATACCCTAAAACAAAGGATCCGTATCATGTATGAATCGGAATTGAAACCGCATCAGCTCTACCGCCAGTGCGATCTCGACAACCTGCCTTTTGACACCACCGACGATTTCAATGACATCTCCCCGACCGGTCAGTTGATCGGGCAACCGCGGGCCGAGCAGGCGCTGGAGTTCGGCGTGGGTATCCAGCAGGAGGGATACAATATTTTTGCCCTCGGCGCGCAAGGCACCGGCAAACACACCTTCATTCGGGACGTTCTCCGGCGGCGTGCGGGCCACGAGCCGGTCCCTCCCGACGTCTGTTATGTGAACAACTTCGATCAGCGCCATGTACCGCGTCTGCTCCTGCTCGATCCCGGACAGGGTAAGGCCCTGGCGGACGAAATGAAGAAGCTGGTGGAAGATGTGCGCAACGCCATGCAGTCGGCCGTGGAGAACGAGGCGTATCAGAACAGGGCCCAGTCCATCGCCGAAGAGTTTAAAGAGAAGCAGATGCGCGCATTCGAAGAGCTTCGCAGCAAGGCCAGGAAGAGAAACCTCGTGGCCATGCCCACCCCCAGCGGATTGGCGTTCGCCCCGGCCAAGGAGGGAACCGAGGAAGGACTTTCCCAGGAAGAGTATGAAAAGCTTTCCGATCAGGAAAAGCAGCGTATCCAGGAAAGCGCCGAGGAGATGCACAAAGAGGCTCAGCGCATCGCTCAAAATTTTCCCCAGTGGCAGCGCGAAACCCGGGAAAAGCAAAAAACGTTCAACCGGGAGGTGACCGAATACGCCATTCGTCCCTTGATCGACGAGTTGAAGGCCAAGTTCGCCAACAACGAAAAGGTCGTGGACTACCTGGGCTCGGTGCACGACGATCTAATTAAAAACGTGCAGGATCTATTTCCCGGAAGGCAGCAGCAGGAGGTGCAGCACCAGATCCAGATGGCCTTGCAGGGAATGGATGACGCCGGCATCGGTGCCGGGGGAATGAAAAATTCGGCTGAGCGCCGCTATTATGTGAACGTCATGGTGGACCACAGCAAAACCGAGGGGGCGCCGGTGGTCTACGAGCAAAACCCCACCTATCTGAACCTGTTCGGACGCGTGGAGCATTTATCCCAAATGGGCGTTTTGTTCACCGATTTCACCATGATTCGGGCCGGCGCGCTGCATCGCGCCAACGGGGGCTATCTGATCATGGACGCGCTCAAACTGGTACGGGAGCCGTTCGCCTGGGACGGATTGAAACGGACGCTTCAGTCCGGCAAGCTCAAGATCGAGTCCATCGGCCAGATGTACAGCCTGATCAGCACGGTGATGCTCGAACCCGAGGCCCTGCCGGTCAAGGTCAAGGTGGTGCTTACCGGCATCCCGTTGCTCTACTACCTGCTTCGGCATTACGATCCCGACTTTGGTGACCTGTTCAAGGTGTCGGCCGATTTCGCTCAGCAGATGGATCGCACCGACGAGAACCAACATGCGTTCGTGCGCCTGATGGCCGGTATCGTGCGGCATGAAAAGCTGCTGCCTTTCAAGCGGGAGGCCGTGGGGCGGGTGATCGAACGGGGCAGCCGCTTGATCGATGACGCGCAAAAGATGTCGATTCACATGGAGAGCATGACCAACCTGCTGCGTGAATCGGATTATTGGGCCAGACAGGACGGCGCCGCTGCGGTCGAGGCCGGACACGTGCAAAAGGCAGTGGATTCCTGGATCTTTCGATCGGATCGTCTGCGCGAGCGCATGCAGGAGCAGATACAGCGGGATATCGTGATGATCGATTGCGATGGCGCCGCGGTCGGGCAGGTCAACGGCCTGTCCGTGGTTTCCCTGGGGGATTTCGCCTTCGGCCGTCCCAGTCGCATTACCGCCCGCATTCGGCTGGGCAAGGGCGAAGTGGTGGACATCGAGCGGGAAGTGGACATGGGGGGACCGATCCACTCCAAGGGGGTCTTGATTCTTTCCGGCTTCCTGGGCGGTCGCTATGCTCTCGACCACCCCCTGTCTCTGTCGGCCAGCCTGGTGTTCGAGCAGTCCTACGGCGGCATCGAAGGGGACAGTGCCAGTTCGGCGGAATTGTACGTGTTGCTGTCCGCAATCGCCGATGTGCCGCTCCGGCAGGCGATGGCGGTGACCGGTTCAGTGAATCAGTATGGCCGGGTGCAGCCCATCGGCGGTGTCAACGAAAAGATCGAAGGATTTTTCGACATCTGCCGATCCAGAGGATTGACCGGCGGGCAGGGGGTGCTGATTCCGGCGGCCAATGTCCAGCATCTCATGCTGCGGCAGGACGTGATCGATGCCGTGCAAGGCGGAAAATTTCACATTCATGCCGTCCAGACCATCGATCAGGGCATCGAGATCCTGACCGGCATGGCTGCCGGTGAGGCGGACGAGTCCGGCCAATATCCTGAAAACACTGTTAACGGCAAGGTACAGCAGCGCCTGAAGATGTTCGCCGAACGGCAAAAGCAGTTTGTCAGGGAATCGCAGGCGCCCAAGGAGGCTGGAAAGACAGCCATCAATTCTTAAATCCGCAAAAAAAGGTCCACGCCCATGAACGAAGCCAATTCACGGCGGTCACCCATTGGCAGGATCCTGGTGGCATTGGACGCATCGGCATCCAGCGTGAATGCGATGCACGCCGCCATCGACCTGGCGGGCCGCTTCAATGCCCAGCTATTGGGACTGTTCGTGGAGGACATCAACCTGCTGCGCCTCGCCGAATTGCCGTTTGCCAGGGAAATCAGTTTCTATGGACCCGGACCGCGTGAAATCAATCCCCTGGAAATGGCACTGCAGCTGCGCATCCAGGCCGATCGTATTCGCAGCACCCTGGCTCAGATCGCCGACCGATACGGGATCGCCTGGGAATTCCGCACGGCCCGTGGCGATGTCGGCGCCCAGGTGCTGTCGGCGGCGGCCGATATCGATCTGGTGGTGTTGGGCAAAATCGGGCGGTCATTGCCCGGCACCCAACGCACGGGATCGACGGTGCGCGCCCTGCTGATGCAGCGCCAGGGCATGACCCTGATCCTGCAAACCCGGGCCTTGTTTGCCGGCACACCGGTGGCTGTGGTATACGACGGCAGCCCAGCCGCTGGCCAAGCGCTGGAGACGGCCGGTTTTCTTGCCAAACTCCACGACACACCGATGATCGTTTTCGTGATCGGTGACAGCAGCGAAGCGGTGGAAAGCCACCGGGAACAGGCCCGGGCACTGCTTCGCTCGCAGGAGATCGAGGCGCGGTTCCGCGCCGTGCTCAAGCCGACCTCGACCGAGCTGGCTGCACGCATACAGCGCGAGACCCAGGGGCCGGTGATCCTCCCCTGCCTGGAGGAGTGGTTTGGCGGGGAGCGGCTATGCGGTTTGATCGACGAAATTGTCAATCCGGTCCTGTTGATCCGGTGATTGTTTAAAATGGTTCATTTAGAAATGCAGAGGTGATTATGTCTGATTCGACTCAATCGAAGACGGAAGCCCAAATGCTGGATGAATTATACGAAATGGTCGGCCTTATCGAGGAACCGAGGGATAAGGACTTGATCGTCGAGGCCAAATGGCTGTTGGAGTGCCAATTCCGAGTGATCATTGACGCATGTGAAAAGTACAACGACAGCATTGCCAATTGGGAGCAATACATCAATGAAACCGCAGTTCCCCGGGTGGTGGATTTTCTCAGGGAAAAACTGGCGTCCGACAAAGCTATGATGGGAACCGTCGTCCAGGATGTCGTCAACACACTCCAGAAGAAATTGGAATCAGACAAGTTTCGGCTTAAAAAGATAGAGGAGAATATTCAGTTGCTGGGCGGTGTCATATGATAGAGGAAGTGATCCAATGAAGTTCAGGAATTATGTGCGCAACGAGTTCGGAAAGACCGATACACCGGTCAGCACGGTCGAAAAAATCGTCGCCGGTTTCGAACGAATGGGCTACCCGATCCGGTATATGCCCTTTCAGGTGGCCGAGGACATCCACTGGTCTCAAATTTGTATCGATACCATCAACCTGCAGTGTCAAGGCAAGGGATTGACGGCCGGGCTCTGCAAGGCGAGTGCCCACGCGGAACTGGCCGAACGGTTCAGCGGCGGGATGTTCTTCCAGGATTTTGAAGAGCAGGTCCGTTTCAACATGCCGGCCCTGTACGGCCGCCAGGTCAACCGCTTTTTGAATTACGAATGGCTGGACGGGTATGTCAACAGTCACCAGGCGGACCTGAAGGATGAACACCTCCCCATTGAAAGTTTGTTGCGTCACCAGCCCCACCTGCATCCGGCGGCCATCGAGAAAATGAAAGACAGCCAGATGGCCCGGCACTGGGTGGATGGTTATTCGGTGCTGCAGGATAAAACCGTCAAGGTCCCCATCAATTTCATCGCGTACATCAACGCATCCAACGGCATGGCCGCCGGCAACACGCTGGAAGAGGCCATTGTGCAGGCCACCTGCGAGGTGTTTGAGCGCTACACCCAGATTCAAATCATCGCACCTGAAAAGCATGTGC
>Ga0209164_1003728_pt1 | contig 14193 bp, 15 predicted proteins | sample MTBNYHSulfiMetaG_FD_187458 | JGI IMG/M metagenome (GOLD analysis project Ga0209164, IMG submission 187458) | Enrichment culture microbial communities from rom New York Harbor, USA that are MTBE-degrading - MTBE-NYH (New York Harbor Sulfidogenic)... | ecosystem: Environmental > Aquatic > Marine >...
AATGACGAAAAACGAGGTTTTCGGACTTTTTACGAAGCCGTCAAAGAGTGATTTTTATTTCAAACAACTCGGCGTGTCAAGGCCTGGCGTTTGCCGGACTGGTCGGATCAAGGGAGACAAATCCATCCACGAAGCGCCGGCCATCTTTCATGGTCCCTGCAACTGCGGCCGGAAGAGCCGGACAACCCTGATTCATGGCTGTTTTTATGATTCCCTATTTGCAGTAATGCAAGTTACGAGAACCCGGCCGTTGCATAATTGCAGTTTCCCTTTCAATGACACAGGACTCGAATCCTCTTCCTTGTGTTGATCCGGTTAAAAAACAGACCTTTGCGGGCTGCAAGCTTTCCTGGCATTCCTTTTGCTGATTTGTTAAGATTGCTTATTTCTCAAGCAATGAAGGGAGAAACAACCCATTATGACCTCTTATCGAATCAAGTTTCTACCGGACGAAAAAACGGTTGACGTTGAAGCGGGAACGACCCTGATGGAGGCAGCGGATAAAGCGGGCGTTTATATCAATACCCTATGTGGGGGCAAAGGGGTTTGCGGCAGATGCAGGGTCCAGGTGACCAACGGTAAAATCCGGGCCGACAAACATTCCATCAGCCTTCTGTCCAAGGAAGAGATCCTGGAAGGCTATGTTCTTGCCTGCCAGACAAACGTGGTTTCGGATATGGAGGTTCTCATTCCGCCCGAGTCCCGCTTGGAGGAAGCTCAAATCCTTCTGGATCACAGTCCTGTTGATTACAGCTCACCGGAAAAGATCTCGCTTCATCGGGTCCCGGTGGACCCCATGACGCTCTATGAGCCTCTGACCCAAAAAGTTTACCTGGAGCTCAAAGAACCTTCCCTTGAAGATAACATCAGTGACATGGATCGTATCATCCGGGAATTGAGAAAAAAAACGCAATACCCCGGATTTGAGATCTCCTTGGGCTGTCTGCAAGGACTCGCCTTGAAATTAAGGAAAAACCAGTGGAAGGCAACGGCCACCCTTGCCAGGCACAACGGCATCCGCCGAATCCTTCAGATAGAGGCCGGCAATACCGGCGACCGCAATTACGGTCTGGCCGTGGATGTGGGAACCACGACCGTCGTGGCCCAGCTCATTCATCTCAAGTCGGGGAATGTTCTCGGCGTGGCCGGGAGCCATAACCTCCAGGCCCGCTTCGGCGAGGATGTGATCTCCAGGATGATTTATGCCTGCGGCCGGGAGGAAGGCCTTCATCCCCTGCACCAGGCGGTCATTAAGAATATCAACCAGCTTATCAAGACACTCACGGAGGGCAAAGGAATCGATCCACGGGATATCACCAGTGTCGTCACCGCAGGCAATACCACCATGAGCCACATGCTCCTCTCCTTGATTCCCTGCTCCATTCGTCTCGATCCCTATGTGCCGACGGTGAATGTCTACCCCCAGGTCCGCGCCGCGGAGATCGGCATCGATATTCACCCGGAAGGCATCCTGGAAGTCGTCCCCGGCATCGCCAGCTATGTGGGAGGCGATATTGTCGCAGGGATCCTGGCCTGCGGAATCGCCGACAGGCCCGAAACCAGAGTTCTTATTGACGTGGGTACCAATGGAGAAATCGCCGTGGGCAACAACGAGTGGATGGTCTGCTGTTCGGCCTCCGCAGGTCCGGCTTTCGAAGGGGGAGGAATCAAACACGGCATGCGGGCCACAAGAGGGGCCGTCGAAAAGGTGATCATATCCGACGGGCAGGTGGATTACAGAGCCATCGGCAAGGCAAAACCCAGGGGCATTTGCGGTTCCGGACTCATCGATTGCCTGCATGAATTTGCGCGAAACCACATCATCGACGGGGAGGGAAAGCTTCACCGGTCCTCCCAGGATGGGAGAGTGGTTGAGAAACACGGCGTGCTTCATTACGTGCTGGTCCCCGGCAGCGAAACGGAAACCGGTGAAGAACTGGTGATTTCCCAATCCGACATCAGTCACCTGATTCGATCCAAGGGCGCGGTTTTTGCGGCGATCAAATCGCTCATGGATTATGTAGGATTGAAATTCGAGGAAATAGAGACTTTTTATGTGGCCGGAGGTTTCGGCAGCTACCTGGATATCTCCAAGGCTGTCGGCATCGGGCTCTTGCCGGACATTGACCGCTCAAAAATCCAGTTCATCGGCAATAGCTCCCTCATGGGTGCGCGCATGTGCCTGCTTTCCTCCCACACCATGGAACGGGCCGCCCAGATTGCAAGAAACACCACCAACATCGAGCTTTCCAATTACCAGCCTTTTATGGATGAGTATGTGGCCGCCATGTTCCTGCCTCACACGGACAGGAGGCTTTTTCCATCGGTAGATTATTGAGAGAAAGGAGGACTGAGAAATGTCGAGCAAAGAAGAGGCGAAGACCTGCGCCCTTTGCGGCTACACGGCAGAAGGAAAGTTCGAGGGAGATATCTGCCCGCAATGCGGCATGACCTTCTGGAAATGCGACAAGTGCGGATTCATGTTCACCGCTGCAGCACCCCCGGATGTCTGCCCCCAGTGCGCCGAGAAATGCAATTTTCTGAACGTGACCTGCTATACACCGGAGTGCGGCGGTCCGGGGCATTTTGATCCTCGTCTGTAACAAGAGAGCAGGTTTATCATGGGATTTCAGATTGTTTCCGGTTTCTCATGGTCGCCGCCTATTTTAGCTTGGGGCGGTTTGATCCGCAGCAGGAAACGCGTCCATCGAAGTTTTCGGGAGACGAGACATGGATCACATCGATGCGATCTTGGAGAACTACGAAAGAGACCTTAATAAAGCCAAGGAAGGACAGTGTAAAAAAATCAGCCGGTGCACGGAATTCAGGGATTTCTTCAAAAAACAGTACCGCGAGAATTATGCACACAAGCTGGAAGCATTGAGCAGGAAGCTTCTGGAGAAAGGCCATCAGGCAGAAGTTCAGGAGCGAGCTCCCGAAGAAGTGCATTACGGATTTGCTTTATCAGTCATACCAAGACACCTTTTGACGCCTCCCATCGACAGGTTTCACCCTCACCACCTTCGTTCTTCCATCTCCTTTATCGCAAATGAACATACCCTCTCGATCGACATCGAGACCGTGATCAATCCTAATGTGGAAAAAGCAGAAAGCGCTCTCATTGAAAAAATCCCGAGGCGGCAATTCGACGAAGACCTGATGATCCGAAAAATCGGCGAATTCCTCGAAAAGGTCTTTAATGAAACCATCCTATTGGACTTTAGGCCTTTCTGACCCAAAAGCAGGTTGCTTATTATCCGGCATCTCGACGCCAAAACGGGCTGTGACGGAAGCGAAATGAAGCCGCGAAAATGTGTTCGCACGATGAACAGCATTGGAGGCTGACCTGAAGATTCCTATGAAGACCTACTTGGATTGCATCCCGTGTTTTTTCAAACAGGCCCTCTTCGCCGCCAGAGCCGCCGCAAAGGATGAAAAAAAGGCCAAAGAGGTCCTTGACCGGGTGGCCCGGTTGATCCCTGCCATACCTTTGAGCAACTCGCCTCCGGAGACGGCAAGATTGATCTACCGCGCGGTCCGGGAGGTCACAGGGGTGGTTGATCCTTTCAAGGCCTACAAAGAAAGAAGTATTCAAAAGGCTCTTTCCATCTATGGGGAATTGAAGTCCATGGTGAAAAACTCCGAAGATCCTTTACAGACGGCTCTGAGAGTAGCTATTGCAGGAAACGTCATTGACCTGGGCGCCAACCCGGATTTTGATCTCGAAAAGGAAATGAAAGGGGTCATGCACGAAGCGCTCTGCCTGGACCATTATGAGTGTTTCAGGGAAAGTCTTGAGAAAGCCCGGAGCGTGCTGTACTTGGGGGATAATGCCGGAGAGAGTGTTTTTGACAGGATACTGATTGAACTCCTTGGGAAAAATACGGTCTATGCGGTCAGAGCCGTTCCCATCATCAATGACGTGACCTTTGAAGATGCTGAAAAAAGCGGAATCCACGAGGTGGCTCGAATTCTTTCTTCCGGGTGCGACGCGCCTGGCACGATTCTAAGGAGATGCTCTCCGGAGTTTCTGGACCTTTTCAACAAGGCGGATCTCATCATCAGCAAAGGCCAGGGAAACTTTGAGACCCTCTCAGGGGAGGAAGGGCCGATATTCTTTCTTCTCAAGGTCAAGTGCCCTGTGATTGCCCGCCATCTTGGTGTCAAGATCGGTGAGATGATCCTGGGAGACGGCCGCATGCAAGCCCACCGGCCTCTCCAAAATCGGGAAAGGAATGGAGTTTGAAGGTCGCCGTTCCGGCCGAAGGGGCCCATCTCGATGCAAAAGTCGGTGACAGGCTGGGACTCTCCTCCCACCTGCTTGTCATTGATCTTGAATCCAAGAATCTTGAAGCCTACCCAAGGCCAAGGGCATCCGGAAGCGGAGCAGGTATGGAGATGGTTGCCCTCATCATCGCAAAAAAGTGCAACTTCCTGCTTACGGGATGGTGCAGCCCTACTGCCGAGAAGTATCTCTCCGCCTATGGCGTTGGGATTGTGACGGGCATAAGCGGAACGGTAGCCGAAGCTCTTGATAAATTTGAGAGAGAACATCCAAAAGCGCAGCAGGCAGAAAAGCCTGCAGAGCCGCCGCTGAACGCATTCAGGATAGACTGTCGAGTTCTGGCGCTGGCTGTCAGAAACGCCTCCAGGCAGATCAGCAGTTTCCTGCCCGTCATGATAGGGGTCATTCTTCTGATGGGTCTTTTCAGCGCTTTCATATCAGAAGAGCTTATTCTTTCATTCTTCTCCGGCACCCTGTTTCAGGACTCCTTTTGGGGTGCTCTAAGCGGAAGCGCGTTTGCCGGAAACCCCGTCAACAGCTACATTATCGGGGGAAAACTGCTCAGCCTGGGGGTGAGTCCTGTTGCGGTGTCCGCCTTTATGTGCTCTTGGGTCACAGTCGGCTTCGTCCAATTGCCTGCCGAAATCGCCTCCCTGGGTTGGAGGTTTGCCATGATTCGAAACCTATCCTGTTTTGCTTTGTCAATGGCCCTATCCATGGCCATGATGCTCATTTTGAGTGTTTTCGGGATATATTGAGGTGCTATCAAGAAGATCCATAAAAGAATTCCTGAAGACCATGCCTCTTTTACGACTGGTTTTTCCAGCGCTGGTTTTGCTCGTTTATCTTGCCTTATGGCATGCGGATCCTGAAAACACCCTTGCGGCCCTGCAGATCAGCTTTAAGATTCTTACCCGTACCTTACTGCCGATATGCATCATCTTCCTTTTGATCATCGGACTGAATGTTTTCTTGCGCCCACTTCATCTTTTAAAATTTTTGGCACAAGGAACCTCTATTAAGAAAAAGTTTTTTGCAGCCGTTGCAGGGATTATCTCGGCCGGGCCGATTTATGCGTGGTATCCTCTTCTCAAGGAGCTTCGTGAAAAAGGGGCGGAGGATTCGCTGGTGGCCGTTTTTCTTGTCAATCGGGCCGTGAAGCCCTTCCTCTTGCCCATGATGATTTCGTTTTTCGGATGGACTTTTTCGCTGGCATTCACGCTCTTGATCGTGGCCGGGTCGATCGGTGTGGGTGCGGTTGTGGGCGCTTTGTCGGATCGCCCTGCCGGATCACATCCGAGTGACGAAAGGCGGAAGGGGTGATAGGATCTGCATGTGCCCGGAACCGCCGGAAGGATTGTGATGTTTAAAAAACAAATGAGTCCAAAAGCCCTATTGCCGGGGCTGAAGGCCTGGTTTGCGGAATATCTCCGCCGGTTCGATTCCGATGATCCCACCGTCCAAGAAAATATGGACCTAAAGGCCGAGCATACCCGGAAGGTTTGCGAGGCAATCCGGAAGATCGGGCAGAGTCTCGAATTGTCCGAAGAGGATCTTTGCTTGGCTGAGGCCTCCGGATTGCTTCATGATATCGGTCGGTTCGAGCAGTACCGGCGATACAGGACATTTGTCGATCACAGGTCGGGAAATCACGCCCTGCTCGGTGTGCAGGTGATCCAAACCAGCCGGGTTTTGGAGAGTCTTGACCCTGCCGCAGCCGATATCCTTATTCGGGCGGTCGCATACCATAACCGCGCCGCCCTGCCTGAAGGAGAACCGGAACGCTGCCTCTTTTTCCTCAAGCTTCTCAGGGATGCGGACAAGGTGGATATCTGGCGCGTGGTTACTGAGTATTACCGGAAGGCAGGAAACAACCGCAACCGGGCCATTGAGCTGGATCTGCCGGATACAGACGGCATTTCAGCTCCGGTCTATGAGGCCCTTATGAACGGGAGACTCGTTCAAAGTGCCGATCTCAAAACCTTGCAAGATTTCAAATTGCTCCAGATCGGATGGATTTATGATGTAAACTTCCCCGGAACATTTCAGATGGTGCGCGAGAAAAAATACCTCGAAGCCATCCGACAAGCCCTTCCCCTGGACTCTTCCCGAGTAACAGAGGTCTATGAACGGGCCTTGGACCATCTGCGACGAAATGTTTCCGCCGCTCAGGGATAGTGAAAACTAAGGGACGGCACGGCGCACATCAATGCTGAATTTCTTCATCCGGCTCCACACCGTCACTCTTGACACGCCGAGCAACCGGGCCGCTTCGGACTGGTTTCCGCCCGACCTTCTCAAGGCATCGATCAGTTCCCTTTTCTGCATTTCATGGGGATCGACCACGACCTCCCGAGACGTCTTGCTCCCTTCCTGGGCGCGGAAAATATTGGGTGGGAGGTGATGGGGCTGGATCAGCGCTTCATGGCATGCCACAAAGGCGTACTCAAAGGCACTCCTGAGCTCTCGGACATTCCCCGGCCAGTCGTGGATCATCAAAAAAGACATGGTCTCATTGCTGATGCCCCGGATCGCCTTGCTGCTCTTGAGCTGGGCCCGCCTGAAGAAGGCATCCGCAAGCAGAGGGATGTCCTCGACCCGTTCTCTCAACGCCGGCAACCGGATGGGAATCACGTTGATTCTGAAGAACAGATCGTTGCGGAATGCGCCCTCTTCCACAAGCGCTTTCAACTCCTTGTTCGTCGCACTGATAATGCGGACATTCACCTGGATGGGCCGGTTGTCCCCGACCCGTTCAACGACCTTTTCTTCAAGAACCCGGAGCAGCTTGACCTGGGTGGAAAGCGGCAGATCCCCGATTTCGTCCAAGAAGATGTCTCCCCCTCGAGCCGACTCAAACCTTCCTTCCCGCGAACGGTAGGCGCCGGTGTAGGCGCCCTTCACGTGGCCGAACAATTCGCTTTCCAGCAAAGATTCATTCAGGGCCGCACAATTCACTTTTAAAAAGGGCTTCCGTTTGCGCGTTCCTGTGTCATGGATGGCCCGAGCGACAAGTTCTTTGCCGGTTCCACTTTCACCATAAATAATCACAGGAGCATCGGACTCTGCAGCGTTGGCAACAAGATTGAAAACCTTTTGCATGGGCGAGGAGGCGCCTATCATTCCGCAGAAACCGTCTTCCAAACGAAGTTGCCGCTGGAAAGCGGTAATCTGATGATCTTTCTGGACGAGTTCCGTGACATCCGTCAAGGTTTCCACTGCACCGATGACCTCTCCCTCGGAATCATGGAGAAGAGAGGCATTCTTCAAAACATGAATATTTTCACCATCCTTTCTGAGCAGGGTGCATTTGCGCATTTTGAGACTTCCGGTCCTGAACAAGGCGCACCAGTGCCCGCCCTGCCTGTCCCGGGCGATTTCGCACACATCGCAGTTCAATACCGAGCAAGGCTTCCCCACCAGGTCCCTTCTCGTGTAGCCCGTAATCGTTTCAAGCGCTTGATTGACGGAAACAATCACCCCGGCCCGATCAACCACCATCAATCCGTCCTGGATCGTGTCCACCACGGTTTTCCAATAAGTGTTCAGTTCCTGTTCAAACATTGGGCACTCCTGAACTTAACAACTGTTAATATAACTTAACACAAAGCGGTTTGCCCGGCAATGAAAATTCAAGACTCACGGCCCAAGAAACCTATGTGACAAGCATCGGATCGCCTGTCGGCTCCCAACCGGTTCTTTGGCATACATTCTGCTCAAGAACAAAAGCAGAGATAGGATGGTTTTATTCACACATCACAGAGGAGGGAATCATGGAAAAGCAAAATGAACCAAGGGTGGAAGATTACACAGAGCTTAGCGGCCACACGGCAGCCCGCCCATTGAAATTCGTCAAGGATGAGGATGGGTACGGATGGCTCTGTGACGAGAACATCAACCCCGATAAAAACCTGAGAGAGCAGGGATGCTGGAGGTGCGACGAAATGGCCTTTCCCACAGGCGGGTAACGGTAAAGAGCCCGGAAACTTTGACGTGTGTTCACCATGGCCGGCAGGCAAGGCAAAAAGGACGCGAAAAGCAGCGTTCAATCGGAACATAAAGTGAAGCGCATTCTTGACCTGAGAGGAATGATCATTCCCCTGACATTACTCAAGATCACCCAGGGGTTAAGGAAGATGGGAGCCGGAGAAACGATGGAGATCATCGGAACGGATCCCGATACCCGAAGGGATGTGTTGAGGGTTTTAGGAACCTCTCATTGTCAAGTGCTCTGCGTTCGTGATGAAAACGATCATTATCTCATTCGCCTCAAGAAAGAAAAAGACAAGGAGGGATAAGAAAAATGGCTGGAGAAATCATGGAGGACCTGTTCAAACCGTTCTTGCTGGGAACCGTCGAGCTCTCGAATCGGTTTGTGTTTCCCCCGGTTAAACTTGGCTACGGAAATCCCGACGGCACCGTGACGGATCGGCAAGTACGGTTCTATGGTCGCATTGCGCAAGAGGGACCTGCCGTCATCATTCTGGAACCTGTTTCCGTTACCCCGGATGGAAAAGAGCACCCCCGACAGCTCTGTGTGCATCTCCCCGAAAGTGTTCCGCAACTTAAGAAAATTGCAGATGCTGTTCATGGAGAAAACCGCCTTGCCTGTCTCCATTTGAACCATGCCGGCGCTGCGGCCAATCCTAAGGTGATCGGCACCAAACCCAAGGCCCCCGGGGTTAATACCTGCCCCACCCATGGCCAGGAGTCTCAGCCTTTGACCTTACAAGAGATAGAAGAGATTGTCGCCGGATTCAAGGCGGCAGCCCAAAAAGCGGTGGAAGCAGGGTTTGATCTGATCGAGGTCCAGGCCGGTCATGGGTACCTGTTGTCCCAGTTCCTCAACGCAAAAACCAACCACAGAAAAGACCCCTACGGTCAAGACCGGCTTCGTTTTGCCAAAGACGTGCTGTCGGCCGTTAAGGAGGGAGGGCAAGGCAAGCCCATCGTGGTTCGCATATCCGGCAATGAGATGTCGCCCGAGTTCGGGATCAGCGGCGAGGACCTGCTTGCGTTCCTCAAGTGGACGGAGAATCAAGGGATTGTTGCAATCCATGTAGGCATGGGCCATGCCTGTTTCAGCCCCCCTTGGTATTTCCATCATGGGAGTCTGCCCCTGAAACCTCAATTGGATGCATTGTCATGGCTTCGAAAACAAACATCGCTCCCCCTCATTGCAGCAGGCAGGATGGGGAGAAAGGAGCGGATTGAGGAGATCTTGGACCAGGATCTCGCCGATCTTTTTGCCCTGGGAAGACCCCTGGTAGCCGATCCGGGTTTAATAGAGAAATGGCGGAAAAGACAAACCGATCGGGTTATCTATTGCGGATACTGTCTTCAAGGCTGTCTTCATCGCCTGAAAAGCGGTGAGCCTCTGGGCTGCAATCTGAACCCGGAAATCGGCTTGCCGCCCCTGGAACGGACCAAGCATCCTTTAAAAGCGTTGATTGCGGGAGGAGGGCCTGCGGGGATGAGCGCAGCGCTTTACATGACCAGGCGCGGCCACCAGGTCACCCTTGCTGAAAAGAGCGATCATTGCGGCGGGCAATTTGCCCTTGCATGGCAGGCGCCGGGCAAGGAATCGATGCGAGAGGGTCTGGCGGGCTTAGAGCAAGCCGTGAGACAGAGTGACGCAACTCTTCTTTTGAACAAACCTGTGGATGCGGCTTTTGTGGGAGATATTCAACCCGATCTTCTTGTATGGGCAACAGGCGCCTTGCAAAATGAACCGGATATTCAGGGTCTCAACAAGCAGTACACCATGAGCGCTGTGGAGTTTTTCACGGGTGAAAAGAAAGCACGCGGCCCAAGGGTTCTGGTCATCGGAGCGGGAAGAACGGGTCTCGAGATTGCGGAAAAACTGGGCAAGGAAGGTTATGAGGTCGTAGCCACGAAGCGGACGGATCCTATTGGAAGCATGATGGAGATGATCACAAAGAACTTGGCCCTCAAACGAATCGGGGGCATGGGCAATGTTATCCTCATGCCTCACACGACCGTCAAGGCCTTTATGGAAAACAGCGTGGATGTGGAACAGGATGGGGTGAGAATGTCCCTGGAACCCTTTCAGTCTGTGGTTCTTGCCTCCGGCATGATTTCCGCTCAAGGCCCGGACGAAGAGATCCGTAAGTCGGTCCCCTTAATCGAAGTGATTGGAGACGCCGGGGATGTCCAGGACATCTTTAGCGCCATTCAGGCCGGCTACCGGCTCGCTCTTGGCTATTGAGGTTTCAGACCCTCGGCGAAGCGCCGATAAAAACCGGAGGGGAAAGGAGGGGCCTCATGGCGCTAAATTTCAGGATCACTGCACACCAAAACCCCGACAACCTCCACCTGAGGTTGGACGGGGATTTCGACGGGAGCTCCGCCCAGGAACTCGTGAATGCCCTTGAAAAACGGTGCCGCTTTTCTGCAAGAGCCTTCATTCACACAAACGGCTTGCGACAGGTGGACCCATTTGGGTTGTCCGTGTTCCATGCCAATCTGCACAACCTGAAGCAAGGGAAAATATGCAGGCCCCTGCTCTTCACGGGGAACCATGCTTGCGAGCTTGCCCCGAACGGAAGAAAAGACAGCATATTGTCCTAAAAAGGGCATTGCGCCTTGTGGAAACCTTTGGCCTTCTCTGTGGGCAGTTTGACTTCTCCTGGAGGCGCCGGAATGGAAAAAAAAATTGCAGACACGCCTGGGGATGCCGGAAACGGAAAAGATCTCCAAAATACGGCTTTCTGCAATTTCGTCATAGAAAGCTTGCCGGTCGGCGTGGTGACCGTGAACCCGCAAAGGATGATCACCAGTTTCAACCCCTGGGCCGAGACACTCACCGGGTATTCTGAAAAAGAGGCTTTAGGTCACTACTGCGGAGACCTCTTGCAAGGGGGCATGTGCAAACTCCATTGCCCTCTGAAAACAGCGATCTATCGCCGTCAACCGGTACTTCAAACGGAGACCACGATTAAAAACAAGGCCGGTGAAACCATTCCCGTCAGGATGCACACGGCAGCCCTTCTGGACAAAGAAGGCGGCCTGATCGGGGCTGTGGAGGCCTTTCAGGATATCTCATCTCTTAAGGCCATGGAGCGTGAAAAAGACAACATCATTTCCATGTTCGCCCATGACATGAAGTCTTCCCTTTCCATTATCGGAGGGTTCTCACTGCGACTCCACAAAAAGGCCGGGGATTTGAATGAGGAAAAACAGGGCGACTACCTTGGAATTATTCAAGAGGAGGTCAACAGGCTGGATTCTCTCATCACCGACTTCCTGGAATTCGCCCGTTTGCAGACCGGCAAGCTCAAACTCAATTTTGAGGCCACTTCCCTGGATAGGGATTTGATCGATCTTTTCGATGCCTATCAAGCAAGGGCCATGCAATCAGGCATCAAGCTGGAACTGCGGAATGAAAAAAGCCTGCCGGTCATTGAGGCAGATCCCAAACGCTTGAGGAGGGCCTTCACAAACCTGTTGGACAACGCCTTTAAGTTCTCGACAAGAGGAGGAACCATCACCCTGTCGACAACGGAAACCGATCAGGAGGTCCTGATCAGCATCATCGATGAAGGGCGGGGCATTGAACCTGACGACCTTCCATTCATCTTTGACATCTTCAGCCGTGGAAAAACCGCCGGCGAAAAGACCGGGGAGGGAATAGGCCTGGCCACCGTGAAAGCCATTGTGGAAGGCCATGGGGGAAAAGTGAAGGTCAAGAGCAAGCTTGGTCGAGGATCAACCTTCACCGTCATTTTGCCCAAATCCGGGCACCCGAAAAGGGATGTGTTGAACCTGTAAACCGGCACAAGCCTCTCCGGCCCATTGCCTGCGCGGGTTCATGGAAAAACGAGGATGACAACAGGGCGAGGGGATCGAGAGATCCGGTTTGAGCTCAGTTCAAACATTTGCTGATCCTATCATCGAAAGGAGGTTCGGAAGATGCCAAGAAGAGACGGAACAGGTCCCCGAGGACAGGGCCCGGGCACCGGCAGGGGCATGGGAGGAGGCAGGGGAGGAATGGGCAGGCAAGGGGGTTTTGGCGCCGGCCCCGGCGGGTACTGCGCTTGCCCCTCCTGCGGGGAAAGGGCGATCCATCAAACAGGGATCCCCTGCTATGAGCAAAAATGCCCGAAATGCGGGAGCCCCATGACCAGAGGCTAGTGCCGAATTGCGGGACTAAGCGCTGTCATTTTACTGTCATTTCGACCAAGGGCAGAAATCTTTCCCATACCAAATCCAAGATTTCTCAGTCGCCTCTCTCCTTCGAAATGACCCTTGGATGAACCCAATGAAGCACCATCGTGGAGATATGCCGCGAAAGAGATCGCAAGGAAAAGGCCCGGGATGCCCATGGATGCAAAAATTCAAAGGTACCTGAAAGAACGGTATGGAAGAAACACGAAACTCTTGGGAATCGATCGTCTCGGCGAGGGAATTCACGGCACGTCCTATCGTCTGAGGTTCAAGAATTCCCATAAAGAGCAACATCTCATTATGAAAACACTTTTCCCGTCGGAATTCGGGCATGATCATTTCTCCGACCGTGCTCAGGTTTTGCTTCTCGCCCACGCCAACTATAACGAAATACCACGGCATATCAAAGCGATCGATATCGCAGGAGAGACCTCGGACCGGTTCATATCCTTGAAAGAAGCTCACGAGTTCTATCTGTTTATGGAGGAGGCTCAGGGAAGTTCATATTTCCAAGATTTAAATGTCATTCTGGACCGGGGAGCCTTAACAGAAGCCGATGGAAAGAGGGCGCAAGGGCTGGCTCACTATCTGGCAGAAATTCATGCCCTCAAATATGCGGGTGACAACGCGAAGACTCTTTACAGACGCCGGATACGCGACCTGATAGGCCATGGAGAGTGCATCATGGGGATCATCGACGCCTATGACCGGGTGGAGTTTACCACCGATCAAGAGATGATCGATTATGCCGGGAAGTGCCTCTCCTGGTGGGGGAAGATCAGAAACAGCAGCCGGCGGTTATGCCGGGTCCATGGGGATTTCCACCCAGGCAACATATGGTTTCATGGAAAGGATTTCACCCTCCTGGACCGCTCAAGAGGGAGCTGGGGAGAGCCGGCATGCGATGTATCCTGCCTGGGGATAAACTATATCTATTATGCACTCAAGGACAGAGGACGCTTTGAAGGACCCTTTGCCGACCTTTTTCGACTTTTCGTTAAAAAATATCTTGAAGAAACCTCCGATAATGGCTTCTTTGAGGTCACTCAACCATTTTTCGCCTTCAGGGTCTTGGTCCTTGCCAACCCAAGATTTTATCCGGACGAAACGGCCGAGACCAGGAGAAAGCTGCTTAACTTCGGCTATTCAGTCCTCGAAACAGACAAGTTCGATCCAGAAAAAATCTCAGATTATATGGAGGGTAAATGGCCTTTTGTTTATGGCTGACAGGCCTGCCGGGTTCCGGCAAGAGCACCATTCTCCATAAGCTTTTTCAGGACCTATCGGCATCCGGAGTCGAAGCCGTTATGCTTAGTCTCGATAATATGCGAAGGGTGCTCACTCCGGAGCCAAAATACACGGATGAAGAACGAGCGCTTGTCTATCGTTCCCTCGCGCTGACGGCTCAGCTTCTCGTTGAGCAAGGCGGCAAAAATGTAATCATCGATGCCACAGGAAACCGGAGGGAATTCAGAAATCTTGCCAGACAATTGATCCCGGAATATGCCGAGATCTATGTGAAATGCCCTCTGGAAACGTGTAAGGCCCGTGAAGCCTCACGCAGGGGACAGCCCGTTCAAAAAGACCTTTACCGGAGCGCAGCCGAAGGAAAATTGACAGGAGGGCTCCCCGGCATTTCCGCTCCGTACGAAGAGCCCGAAGACCCCGAGGTCCTGATACAATCGGATATCCTGTCTCCCGAGGAATCCGCAGAAATAATC
>Ga0209164_1003729_pt1 | contig 14190 bp, 7 predicted proteins | sample MTBNYHSulfiMetaG_FD_187458 | JGI IMG/M metagenome (GOLD analysis project Ga0209164, IMG submission 187458) | Enrichment culture microbial communities from rom New York Harbor, USA that are MTBE-degrading - MTBE-NYH (New York Harbor Sulfidogenic)... | ecosystem: Environmental > Aquatic > Marine >...
TTTCCCCAGCATGAACTTCGCTTTGGATCGGCTATTATCCCCGATGGTTGGGGCCAAGCCCTGCCGATAACACCGGGGCAAGGCGGAAACGAACAGGAAATCTATTCTCTTGACACGAATTAAAAGTTGGATTATAGACTTTTTGGAAATACGTATAAACCCATGTACCCAAGACCTCGGGTGCTCCCGGGAAATGATTCGGTGAGGTAGACTGCCGCCATGAGAAAGAATGCACTGCTGGCCAGGAAACATGTTACTCAGAAGGATGTCGCTCGACGCGCCGGGGTGACTCAGGCCACCGTCAGCATGGTCATCAGCAAGAGTAAGCGAGTTAATCCTTCGACCCGGTTCCGTGTCGAGCAAGCCATCGAGGAGCTGGGCTATGTGGCCAATCTGGCGGCCCGCAGTCTGGTCACCCGAAGCACCCACGTTCTCTCGCTTGTAACGCCGGACCTGAGCCACGAGTCCGAGCAGTTTATGATGCCTTTGATGCAAGGACTCCTCGAAGGCTTGCAGGACGAGGACTTTGTGCTGGATTTCTGTCTGAGTCGCCGGGACGAGGACAGTTATGAGACCATCAAGCAGATCGTTTACCGCAATCGCGTGGCGGGCATGTTCATCCTGTCGCCCCATGAAGAAGAGACCCGCTATGTGGATTTTCTCATGGCGGAGAAGGTTCCCTTCGTCCTGGTGAACCGGCAGCATGAGAACAAGCAGGTGGCCTGTGTCGCGGTTGATTATGCGGATATTGCTTATCGGGCCGTTCGTTATCTCCACCAGAAAGGGCATCGCGCCATCGGATTTATTAATGGGCCGGAGAACCGGCCCTCCAGTCGTGCTCGCTTGCGGGGCGTGCGTATGGCCCTCATGGAGCATGAGCTGGAAAGCAGAGCGGACTGGATGCTCGCAGGCAATTTCCAGCTCGACGGGGGATACCGGAACATGAAGCAGCTGTTGCAGGCAGGCCCTCCGACGGCGGTGTTTGCAGGGAACGATTTCCAGGCGCTGGGGGCCATTCAGGCCATTCACGGGGCCGGTCTGGAGCTGCCGGACGACTTGGCGGTGATCGGCTGTGATGACTGGGAGATGTCCCGGTGGATTCGTCCTCCGCTGACGACAATTCGGGTCCCCTTCCACGAGATGGGGATTATGGCCGCGCAAATGCTCTGCCGGCTGGTGCGGGGCGAGAGAATTCCAATCCGGCAGGTCATTTTTCCCTCGCACCTCATCGAGCGCAAGTCGGTTTGAGCGAAGAACAACTCCAAGAGTGTCGCGTTGCACGCAAGCGGCTGATTCCCCAGTGTCGGGAGGGGGCGAATATGATCCGCATCTTTTTTCTTCTGGCTCTTGTCGGCTTAGGCTTTTATCCCGCCGGCGCAAGTCCGCTCCGCTGGCAACTCGGCGAAGTGGAAAGCGCCTCCCTGACGCACTACCCGCGCACCATCCAGCGCCTGGAGCCTCAGCTGGCGCTCCGCGTGGAAGAGATCCGGTCGGCTGCTGCGGATCTCCAGGTGCGCAGGATCACCCGGGCGGATCTTCTCGAAGGGCGCTTGGATGCCCGGGAGACGCCGGTTCTGGTGATCCCCGACCGGATCGAGGAGGCCCCTTCTCAGGCGCTGATGAATCACCTGCGGGAGTTTATCCGCTCGGGCGGCGGCCTGTTCCTGGTCTCCCGCGCGATTGCCCATGCCTACGACCTGGATTTGGAAACGCTTCCCTGCAGCGATCTGGACCGCAATTACCGCTCCAGCAATTACTCGTACGGCTTTTCCCCGATGGTCTCCGAGCATCCCCTGTGGAGCGGTCTGGAGGATAACTCGGGCGCAAACGGGGCTTTCCTGCTGAATGGCGCCTCGGACGCCAGCCGACTGCAAATCTCGTGCTGGAAAGGCCATGCACCCTCCACGGGGACCAGCTTGGGCCGCTTTGCGCGCATCGGCAACGGAGCCTATCGAGCTTTTAACGAGTACATTCTCGTGGAATGGACGCTGGGGCGCGGCAAGGCGGTCGGGTATGGGCTTAATTGGCGCTTTGACGGAACAGAGGGCGGTTCCTATCAGGTCAACCGGGAGGCGTTTCTGAGAAATGTGCTGCGGTACTTGTCGCCGCCCGGAGCGCCGTCGGTCGTCGGCTACCTGGATTTGGGCCTGGAGGAGAGCTGGGTACCGCGCCTTTCGGACGAGTTCGCCGACATCCGTCGGCAGAAATGCGACTATTCGGTTCACGCCGGCAGCGGAGATTCGTCTTGGGCGGGCCTTCCCCAGGTGGTAGGCGGCAAGGACGTGGGCGTGGAAGATCTTCAGATTCGCACTCTTCTGGAACCCGGCTTTTACCGGTTAACGATCCGCTACCTGGAGGAGCAGAAACCCAATTATTATCTGGTCGTCTTCGACGATCAGGAAATCGGCAGCTTTTACTCCTGTGCGCGCGGCCATGATGGAACAGACGTATACAACGTGCAGAGCATCAGCTTCCCTTTGGTTTGCCGGGAGCCAGGCGAACACCGGGTGGGTATCCAGATTCGCCCCGGAGGCTGGGGAAGTCTGTTTCTGGATGCTCTAACCTTGGAGCGAGTCTCCTCTCTGGCCGTGTCGGACAGCCGGGAGGCGGAGATCCCGGGGCGTGTGGCGCTTGACCTGTGGGGATGGTATGCGCCGAGCACCTATCAACGGGCTTCCGAAGCAGGGGTGGGACTCGATTATTTCAAAATCCGCGTAATGGACGAAAGCTTCAAGCGGGGGGCGAATCTGGTCGAGTTCTTCCACAACTTCTTCTTCCCCCATTTTCGTTGGCCTATCCCTTGGGACGAGTCGGACCCCGAGCGCCCCGCGGGATATCAATATGCAGAAAGCGCTTTTTGGACGCGCGAGACCTTGCAGCAGCTGACTGACGAAGCCCATCGGCGCGATATGCTCCTTCAGTGGTATCAGTTCCCGGCCGGATTTGCGGACGATGCGCAGAAGGCGGCCGGCTTAAGACACATCGCCCGCGGGTATGGCAATGCCTTGAGCCTTTCGCCGTATCGAAGCGTGGATGGGATGGGCCTGGAGGCGTTCAATCTGGAGCCGAGGAAGATCTGGGACGCGGTGCGCCCGTTCGCGCCCGGAATGTATATCTATGATCTGAATCTCAACCCGCGCGAGGTGTATCCGAACTTCAGCCCTTCGATGATGGCCGCTCACAACCTGGAGCCGGAGGGGTATGACGACCGAATGCCGGTCATTCCCAAGGCAGCCGACGATCTCTATCTTTTTCGGGGCATCAATTGGCCCGGGCCCTTGGCGACGCACCGCCCGCAGGGCCGCCTGTCTATCGGCTATCAGATCGAGTGTCGCTATCGCCGGCCACCGGAAGGGCCTTTCGCCGACACCTGGGCCTTCGGAGGCGGGGCTTATCCGGATTGGGTGATCAAGCAGTGCAACGATTTTTTCCGGCCACGCTATCAAGACCCGGAGCATGGCGAACCGAGCGCCATCTGGTGGATCAACGAAGTGGAGAATGTGACCGATAACGGGCAGCGCCGTTACGTGTATGCGGTCAGCATGGACCCCATCAAGGCGGCGTTGGCGGCCGATCTGCGAACGACCGGCCGCGGAGGTTATTTCGAAGCCCACACGCTCCAGGACCCCGAGGCCAATGCCTGGAGCCGCTTCACGTTCAGGCCGCGGGAGGTCTTCCCCGCGGAGACGACTTTTATTCAGAACAACTTTTTCCGCCTTTGCCTGTCTCCCCCCCGAGGCGAGGGGATTCTGCTCTACGATCCGGAGCATACGGCGCACTACGATAATGATTCCCTGCGTTACCCGATTGTCGAAGCTCTCCCGCGGACCGACTTGTCACGGGGGACTGCCTACTCAAACGACTCGATTGACATTATCGAGGTGGGCGGTCACCAAGCGGTGGTGGTTCAGACTTTGGCGTCCCATGGCGCGACGCTGCAGGGCACCGAGTCCCGACGCTACACGATTTGTAACGACGCTCCCTGGGTAAAAGTGGTTCTTCACCGAGCCTTGGAGAAATTCCCCGAGGTTTTGTCTACTTCTTTTCCGAGTGGGGGCTATGATCAAGCCCGGTTCAACGGGATGGTGCTGGAAGAAGGGCAGCCACGCCCCTTGGGCAAGGGTTTCCCTTGGGTTGAATTGAAAGATTCAAGGCAAGTCTATCCCACTCTGCTGGTGATCTTGCTGGACCGAGGCGGAGTCGAAAGCGTTTCCTGGCAGGCGGGAAGCGATTTGTCGTTTCAGAGCCCCGGGGAGCGGGAAGAGCATCTGAGTCTTGCGGTGGTGCTGGCGCAAGGCTTCTACGATGAGCCTCAGTATGACGCCCTGGCAAAGGCCTTGGCGCAGGAGCTGCCAGGCATTCGCTGTTCCGCAGACGGCGCGTTGGCCGAGATCGTGAACGAGCACCCGGTGCCGCTCGTTCGAGTCGTTCAGGTCGAGGGGAACCCCGATCGGCCTTATCTGGTTCAGGAGCGGGGTTGGTGGGTGGCGCGGGGCGCTCAGCCGTCGCTCGAGTCGCCGGGCGCCGACTATGTAAAGGTCTATCTTCCCGCACAGGGCGCCTCGGAGATTCAGCCCTATGGGATGATCCGGGGCGTTGTAAAACCCGGATGGGGCTGTCAGTATATCCTGGCGCTCGGTCAAGTCGAGCCTCGGGCAACCGGCGCCGGCTGCGTCGCCAAGGTTCTTTCTTTGACTTCGTATCTCTTCTCACCTCGGCTGGAATTCTCCCGGCCTGTTCACAACGTGCGGCTCAATGGCGAAGCATGGCATTACTATGACGGTCCTTTTGTGTTCCTTCCGAACAGGAAAGGTGACTATCGAGTCGAAGTCGAGTATCGAGAACCAGCCTCCGAGGTCCGCCCCCGGATCGCCTGCACCTACGCGGTGCCTGAGGAGAGCCGCCTGGAAGGGGGGCGGCTCGTCTTCAACGCCGCTCTGCCGGAATGGATGCATGAACTTCCGCCGGAGTATCCATTGGCCGCGCTGATCCGGCATGAAGGACTTGAGATTGCGACGATCACCGGCGCTCGTACGCTTCAAGACAACAAAGGGCTGGGCAGTGTGATCGAGTTTCTGCCCGGGACCATTGAGATCGAATTCGAGGAGCCGGTCAGTCGGTAAGCCATTGCCCCTCATGAATCCAACCTATCGCCTGTGTCTCCTTCAGTGCACCTTCTTCATCCTCTTTCTATGCGTCTCGGGGCGGGCACTCCCCGAAGGGGCAACTCAGCCCCTTCGCGTGAACTTCCAGCCGCCGCAGGAACCGGTCCCGGAAGGCTACCGGATTTGCTCGGGACAGCCCTATAGCGCCTCCCGCGGCTTCGGCTGGAGTCGGGACATCGGCCGTCAGATGCGTGCCGGCCGATTCCCCGAACAGGGAACGGCGAACAGCTATCTGGAGCTGCGATCGGACCGGGTACGGGAAGCGACCTTTATTGCGGATGTCCCCGACGGGGAGTACCTTGTTGTGGTCGAATCCGATGATCCTTATGGCAGTCTCAGTCTTCGCGATGCGAACAGCCGGGCGGCCCTCGAGCTGCCACGGCGTAGCTTCACGGACCAGCTTCAGTTTTCGCTCCCGGTCGTCGCGCAAGATCACCAGATAAGATTGATCTTCGCCGGCGGCAGGAAACCCTTGGCGACGTGCCGATATAATGCCCTGGAGATTTACCCCCGCCAGGGACACGAAAACCTTTGGCAGTCGGCCTCCCGGCAACTCGAGCAGCTTGAGCAGGAGTACCGAGCGTTTCTTTCGGCGCAGGAAACGCGACGGGGCCGGGAGCGAGCCGAAGTCGAGGCTTTCTCCTTGACGGTTCCACGGCACCAAGGGGAGCGAGTCGAGCTGGAGATGACGGGTTCCTGGCTCTTTATTCCCCAGGGCGAGGTCCTTCCGGGTGAAGACCCGGCCGACCCGGCGAGTGCGGATGATCATTGGCACCCCATTGCGGTTCCCGAGAGTTGGGATGTTACCGGCTGGTGGTTGTACACGGAGGACTTCGGCGCTTGCCGCGCCTATCTTGAACAGGAGCGTTCCCGGTGCGAGCGGCTGACTTTCGATTATCGGACCACCGACGCGGGATGGTATCGCGCCCGCCTGGAGATACCGCCGGGGCTGGAGAACAGGAGATTCTTTGTGCAGTTCGAGGCGGTTGCCGCGCTGGCCCGGGCCTGGTGGAACGGCCATCCCGTGGGAAGCCACGTAGGCAAGTTCGGTCCCTTTGAATTCGAGGTTACGCCTTATGTGCGGGCCGGAGAGAATCTCTTGACCGTTTTCGTGTCGGCCGGACAACTTCCCGAAGGCATCGATAAAGAGAAAGTGATCGGAACGCAGGTCACCGTGGAGGTTACCGAGGGGATGCTTGCCGGGCTGCCGGGAGGCTTTTTCGATGACGGGCTAAGAGGGATTTGGCGGCCGGTTCGCCTGCTGGCAACAGGACCCTGTCGAATTCATAACCTCTATTTCCAGCCCCGCCTGGACGGCGCCAAGGTGTCTTTCGAGATAGATTGTTGGGCGCCCTCGCCAGAGGCGCGGATCGCTCAGATACGGCTGTTCGACGCGGCGAGCGGGGAGCGGGTTTACGAAGGCCCTCGGATCCCTCTGATGAGCGACACCCTCGCCACGCTCGATCTCCGGATGCCGGCCGTGAAGTTATGGTCGCCTGAGCATCCTTATCTCTATATCCTGGAAGTTGATTTGATGGATGGTGCGCATCGCTTCGATCGGGACCGGGAAAGGGTGGGATTTCGGACGTTTGAAGCCCGCGGCAACCGGCTTTACCTCAACGGGCGTCCCTATTTCTTGCGGGGGGCCAACATGCCACCGTTTGGCTTGGGGCCGAACGATGAGCGGCTCGCGCGCAAGTTCCTGACCCTGATGCACGAAGGCAATCAGAGGGTGACCCGCTCCCACTGCTCGCCGTTTCCAGAGTTGTGGTGTCGCGTGGCGGACGAGGTCGGCGTAGCGGTGAGCATCGAGGGCTTCTGGCCCTGGGCCATGAACGGCCAAGCCAGCCTGCCCCGGCCCGAACAGCTCGAGGTATGGAGAAACGACTGGGAAGGTGTGCTCAGGCGCTTGAGAAATCATCCCTGTGTGATTCTGTGGACGGTCAATAACGAGATGAACTTTCATCGGCTCCATTGGTCGGGGAAGTACGGGGATCCCGACGCCGAGCGCCGGCGGCAAAAGTGGGGTATCCTGTCCGATGTGGTGCGGTTGACGCGCCGCGTGGCGCCGGATCGCCCTATCGTCGCCTCATCCTGTTACATTCGTACGCGCGAGGAGTTCGAGCAGGAACTTCAACCTCGCGGGTTGGATGACGGCGATATTGATGACCTGCACAACTACACCGGCTGGTACGAACCCTCGGGCTATGTCGAGCAGGTGGCCAGCTTCGAGCGGGTCTCGACCGGAGACCGTCCCTTGATCAGCCAGGAGCCTTGTACCGGTTACCCGGATGGCGACACCGGTCATCCCATCGAACGATACCTGTACGACCACCAAACGCCTCAGGCCTGGGTCGGGTCATATGCCGATCGAAGCGAATCCCCTCGCTTTTTCTTGCAGGTCCAGGCGGAGCTGACCCGCGCCTGGGCGGAGAAGGTGAGGCGTGACAAGCAGCGCATCAGCGGTTGGCTGGGTTTCTGCAACAGCACCTGGTTTGCCTATCCTCACGACCCCGAGCGGTTGCAGGCCTATCCGGTCTACTTTGCCTATCAAGAAGCGATGCGGCCCATCCTGCTGTCACTGGACAACGAGAATCGCCATTCTTATGAGCAAGAGAGGTTTTCGAGTTCGGTGGCGATCGTGAATGACGACGTTGAGGGGCGGGATATTGAGGGGGCGATCCTGCATTGGCGGATCGGTGGGCCGGCAGGTCAGGTTTTGGCCGAAGGTAAAGAGCCGGTCCCTGTGGTTCCCTACTACGCCACGGAAAGAGTAGACCTCTCTTTCTTGATCCCCGGCACGGGTCGCGCCCGGGAAACGCTTCACTTGGACCTCAAGCTTGAAAAAGATGGGGAGAGGTTGTCCGAGGCGAGCATTCCTTTCGGGGTCTTTCAGCGCGGCTGGTGGGGCAGGAAAGAAACGGTTTCGGTTTACCTGAAAGCCGCTGAAGAGGATTTCAGGGATTCCCTTGCTTGCTTTGGCGTCTCGGATACCGGGGATCGCGAAGAAAGAATTTGGCTGTATGTCGAGAGTGAGCACGCCCAGCCGGGTGAGGACCTGATCCTGGCCTGCCGGGACGGGAAAACCCTGGTCTGGTTAAACGCGGCAGAACGGTTCCTCACTTTCTATGATCAGCATGTCAGGCCGGTTCTTTCAGAACGCCCCGAATTGGTTCTTTACGAGGACCGAGCGGGGGAGTACCTCAGGATTCCTTCAAGTCACCCGATTCGAGAGGGCCTGGAACCGCTGGATTTGCGGCGTTGGAATGGGGACAGGCTTCGAGGGCCGCGCATTTGCGACCGAATGTTCCAGTTCGGCGACTTCGCGGACTTGTCAGTCATGGGCGATTGCATTGTTCCCCATGGCTATCTAAGCCAGCCGAGCGAGGTAAAAAAATACCGGGGCAGTCCCTTGTTTCAAATCCGCCTTGGCAAGGGAAGGGTTGTCGTCAGTTCGCTTCGTTTGGCCGAGGATCCTCTGGCGCACAGGCTTCACTATAATCTCATTCGGTACTTGAACCAGGAATAGGAAGTTTTCGCGGAGCTCTATCAGGCTTTTTGAAAGAGCAAGAGGGTTGTTGAGCAGAGTAGGTGGTGGCTTCCTTGTCACCCATCACTTCGAAACCGGCCACTCATGCCTGAGATTCCGCTCAAGAAGTAGCACTTCATGTAGCAAGACCATCGAACTATGTCTACTAAGTCTTTCATCTTAAAAGGCTTAGTATTGAGTTGATCCTTTAGTCCCGAAATAGAACACAAAGCGACAATGCGCTGAACGCTTGCTCCATATTCCTTTCGTGAAGGCAGCTTGAGCATCGTCCGGCTGTCAGCCAAATTCATTCTGCCTTGAACGATTCTCCAGCTTGTCTGTCACTCTACCCAGGTCGCTGGCGACGTCAAGAGGAACTCGTCGATGGGAATTCCCTGTCCGCCAACGAGAATCTTGCGCTTGACGTCAAACTGTCGGCAAAACTCCGCCACCCCGGGTAAAAACGTTCTTCTGCCAGTGCTCTTTACTTCAATAGCGGCAATTGTTTCTCCCCGCTCCAGGACGAAAGCCACTTCACGATTCCGTTCCCGCCAATAGTACACCCCAATATCTTCCACTGGTCCGGCGATGGCGAGATGACCCCCGACGGCGGTTTCTGCAAGCCTTCCCCAGAGTTCCGGGTTTTCTCGGATTCTGTCTGGAGGGACCGGGAGCGAAGCGGTCATCAGGGCGGTGTTGAGCACCAACAGCTTCGGGCTTGAAGCACGGCTGCGGAACTGTTCACCCGCATACTTCGAGACTCCCAGGACCAAGCCCGACTTCCCCAATAGATCGAGGTAATGCGCCAACGTCGTCGTGTTCCCCGCGTCCTGCAGTTGGCCGAGCATCTTTTGGTAGGAGAGGACTTGTCCGGAATAATGGCACCCCAGTCCGAACAGACGGCGCAGGAGTTCCGGCTTGTGGAGCGTCGCGACGGGATTTGACCTTGTGTCCCTACCCCTTTACCTGGTTGAGCAACTTCCGAGGCTGATAGACACTTTGTGAGCAGATCGCGGCTTTATCGGCCCATCGAGCCAGTCATCGAAATGACTGGTTTTCAACTGACAATCGCTGGCTGGGTTTGAGTGATGACTGGCACCTCCCTCCTTATGTCATGTCGCGTAAATGCATCACATCAGTCTCCGCCTGAAATCTTGTCGGGAGCACGCGACGAGGACGATCGGCGAGAAGCACTACATGGAAAGCCGGGGCCAAGTAGTGATCCAACGGGGGGCGCCGGCAAGTATTGGCCCGCTGGAAAAAGGAATCGCCAAGTGGAAGCCAGTTGAGAGCCTAGTTCTCTTCACCGGCCTACCCTTGGCGGAAGCACGGAAAGGATAATCAGTTGAGAATCCTTCCCTTTGGGCACGATTTGCCACGACTGCGCAGGGTGCCAAGTCGTAAGTCCAGAGCCCAGAGGGGGATTCGAACCCCCGACCTGCTGATTACGAATCAGCCGCTCTGGCCAACTGAGCTATCTGGGCTACCCGTAAAAACCGACTTGTATGCTAACTCCATACCGCCGGCGATGTCAACCGGATTTCGCCTTGGATGCCTTTCCTTTCGAGCGGGACCGCGCCGCCTTGGCAGGCTTGCCCACCACCTTCCCTTCAACCGCCAGCGACTGTTGGATGACCTTCTCGCCCAACTTCTGTTTATAGGCCTTGAGCCGCGTCCGCAGCGAAGGCTCGCTGATAGCCAGCATCTGCACCGCCAGAAGCCCGGCGTTGAACGCGCCATCAATGGCCACTGTCGCCACAGGCGTCCCCCGAGGCATCGCTACCGTCGAGTACAGCGCCTCCACGCCTCCCAGCGCGCCGCCGCTCAGGGGCACCCCGATCACCGGCAGCGTCGTGTAGGACGCGACCACGCCCGCCAGATGCGCCGCCATGCCCGCCCCGGCGATGAGGACTTCCAGCCCCCGCTCCTCGGCCCCCTCAGCCCACTGGCGCACCCGCTCCGGCGTTCGATGGGCCGATGCAATCAGCAGCTCATACCCGACCCCGAACTCGCTCAAGGCTTCCCCGGCCTGCCGCATCTTCTCCAGGTCGCTCTTACTTCCCATCACAATTCCCACCCGATTCATCGCTCCAGGACCCTCCTTCTAGAATGCCAAGGGCAACTCCAGCACCGTCAAGAACTGCAGATACGCCGCCAATCCATAGTCCTCCGGCATGTCCGGCAACTCCATTCGCTGCCGGTACACTTGCAGCGCTTCCAACAGCCGCCCCTGTTCGACATAGAATCGCGCCAGCTCACCCAGGACCCGGTCACGCATAACCTCCTTCAGTTGCTCCTCGGGCAACGCCAGCAGTCGCTTCCAGAGCGCCTCCTCCGCTTCCAGCTGCCCGGTGCGGCGGTAGGCATCGCTCAGCTGCTTCAGGGCAGCGAACTCGTGCTTGAAGAACCGCTCGTCCCAGTGCTCCTCGAGCCACTCGGTCAAGAGCGCGATGCCATCCTCCTCCCGGCCCAGAAGGCGACAGCAATAGGCGCCCGCTTGCGCCGACTCCTGGGTCACCGGCCGCACGGCCGCGATGCGCTCCAACTGCGCTTCCGCCCCGGCCGGGTTGCCCGCCAGCCACTCCAGATGAGCTAATCGAGCCATCGCCCAATAGGCTTCCGGATAGAATCCGATGAAGGCCTTCAGCAGCGAGATACCTTCCTGGTACCGGCCCGCCTCCTCCATGAGGTCCAGCAACGGCCAGTAGTAATCCCCGTTCTTCGGATTCAGAACAATGGCCATTCGATAGTATTCCATCGCCAGCTCGGTCCAGCCTTGGGCGACCGCATGCTCCGCATCCAGGATATGGTAGTCCCGCATAAAGTCGAAATCGTGCGCTTGCGCCTGTTTCCAAACCTCGAAGGCAAGATTCTGCCGCTGGGTGCTGTAGTAAAGCTTTCCCAGGTCATAGTACGCCGAGAGTTCGCGGGGATAGATTTCAATCGTCTTCTGGTAGTCGCGAACCGCCTGGTTCAGGAGCTCTTCCCGGTCCAGAGACATGCCCAGCATCCCCCGGGTCCGGCCCCGATAGTAGTAGATGTCCTTGTACTGGTAGGTCTCAAGTGCTCCGCTTAGCAGCTGGTCGGCAAACTGCAGATATCGCAAGGCCTTTTCTTGTTGTCCTTGGGATCTGTATTGATCTGCCAGGCGAAACACCGAGAACCCCTGGTGGTAAGCCACCTGGCCCCGGTACGGCGCCAGCTGCCGGGAGCGATCAAAACACTCGGCCGCCTGGGCGAGATTGCCTTCCTTCTTGCGCAGGTACTCCCCCAGACAGAAATAGGAGTCGGCAATGACATGCCGGCCCACCCACAGCGCAAATCCCACCGCCGCCAGCGCAATCGCCCCGACCAGCAGCAGGGCCACAGCGCCCCTGCGCGAAAGGTTCACCATCGAGAAAGACTTCAGCCGGCCGAGCCGACCCTCGCCCGTCCACCAGGACAGGCCAAGGACAAAGAACAACACCGTCGTCGGAACATGAAACTCGAAACTCGTCAGCAGATGAAGCAGCGTTGCCGCCAGAGCGACAAAAGCGGTCGTCGCCCGCAACCGTTCCCGCGCCCGAAGCCGGCTCGAGCGCAGCAACCTCACCTGGAGCCGGACGAACACCGCCAAGGCCCACAGCAACGCCACCAGACCCAACGCCCCCAACTCGACCCAGACCTGCAGGTAGTCGTTGTGAACCCGGTCGGTGTGAAGCTCGGTGGGCACCAGGATGCTGTCCGGGTGTTTCTGGAAATACCTCGCCTGGGCCTCCGGATAGACATACTTGAACGCCGAGAAACCGACCCCGAGGGGGAAACGCTCGCGCACGAGATGGATAGAGATCGTCCACAAGCGCGCCCGGGTACCGCGAACCACAATCCTCGGGTCGAGCCGCATCTTCAGCCGCTCCATCGGGGTTGTCCCCGGCCGACCCCGCCTCGCCACCTCATTCAGCGTAAACAGCAGGACGAACAGCGCCCCTGCCACCAGCGCTGCTCCCGACACCCGGCGCAACGCCCGGTGCTCCCACAGCCTCCGCCAGCCGAGCCCCGAGCCAAGCAACAACTGCCACACGACGACCGGAACCAATAAGAACAGCGCCAGCCAGACCCCGACCGTCTGCGCCGCCACAATCAAATGGGCCAGCAACAGCGCCCAAAGCCCGTATCCCAGCCGCTTCCAGCCGGAGCGCGTCTCCACCGCCCGCCCCAGGACGTAAACCAGCAGGATCATCAGGTACGAGGCGACGGCGATATTATGCCCGATGGTGGCGTACAGCGACTGGCGATTATTGTCGCTGAGGACCATCCGGAAGGGACCAAAATACCATTGCCTATCCATTGCCAGGACGATCCCCGTGAACAGCGCGCCCACCCACAGAAACAGGTCCAAACTCCTCCGCCGGAAGCGCCGCCGCCGGGCGCTGAGCAAAAAGAGGTGGACGAAACCGCAGTAGCCGATCACGAGGCTGAAGTCCCGCAGGCGCAGCAGCCGCGCACTCGGCTCCAGCAGGGTCAGCGCGGCCACGGCCAACAGAACGAGAAAAGGAAGATGCAGCGGCGTCCAGACCAGGCACAGCCGGCCCGCCAGGATGCTGCGCGCCAGCCAAAGGGCTAGAACGTAGATCGCCATGAAGGCCGCCAGCGCCTCCTTGAGATTCAGCGGGGTGTGAGCCGACTGCATCACCTTCGGCACCCAGGCCGAAAAGGGGTAAGCGTCCAGCGGAATGAAGACCAGGAAGCCCTGAAACCCCAGCGGCAAGACGACCAATACAGTCAGCAGCCCCAGCTCGAGCGCCCGGTCCAAAAACCCCACGGCCCGCGCCCGCGCCGGCGAGAGAACCGCCTCCCGCCTGCCCGCGCCCTGCCTGTTGCGCATTTCCGCCCTCAGCTCATTCATAGTTCATCCGGAATCTGCCGCCAGAACCGCCGGAACAGCCAGATACCGAGGGCCAGGCCGGCGAGCGTCCAGAAGACCACGCTGGCCGCTCCCAGAGCCATCTGGCCCGCGCTGAGCGACACCAGCCTTTCCGGCGCGCCCATCGGCGCCCCGCGAAGCAACACCCAGCGGTAGGCCTGCACCAGGGGGGTCATCGGATTGAGCATAAAAATCGAAACAATCAGCCCCTCGCGCTCTGGCAGCCGCTCCTGGATCATACTCAGCGGGTAGAAAATCGGCGTCAGGTAGAACCACATCATCGAAGCCAGCTCGAAGATCAGCGTGACGTCCCGAAAAAACACGTTCCCCACCGAAAGCACGAAGGCGATGCCCACCGTCATCAGCAGTTGCACCGCCACCAGCAGCGGCAACAGCAACAGATAGCCATGCAGGCGAATCTCGAAGAGAAGAAACAGAGCCGGCAGCAGGATCGCCAGCGAAAGAAAAAAGTTGACCAGGTTCGCCAGCACCGACGCCAGCGGGAAGACCTCCCCCGGCAGGGCGACCTTGCGAATCAAGGGCGCGTTATGCACCAGAGCGCCCACCGAATCATTCAACGCCCCAACCGTGAA
>Ga0209164_1003730_pt1 | contig 14189 bp, 14 predicted proteins | sample MTBNYHSulfiMetaG_FD_187458 | JGI IMG/M metagenome (GOLD analysis project Ga0209164, IMG submission 187458) | Enrichment culture microbial communities from rom New York Harbor, USA that are MTBE-degrading - MTBE-NYH (New York Harbor Sulfidogenic)... | ecosystem: Environmental > Aquatic > Marine >...
TGGACGAATATCAAGCCGATCGCGAGGCTTTTGCGGCTCTGCCAATTTTGGCGCATGCCAATGCCGTGCATAATCCCAGGGCTATGTTTCGCAAGGCGATCGACCTGGAAAGCTACAAAAAGGCGGCATTGGTGAGCGATCCGCTCAACCTGTACGATGCCGCGCCCTATGCGGATGGCGCAGCGGCTGTGCTGCTGGTTAATGAGAAAGTACTGCAAGAGAAAAACATCCCGCAAGCGGTAAAGATTGCGGCATCTAGCATGGCTGTTGACACGCTAGCGCTGCATGACCGAGCGGACGTGCTGGCATTCGATGCCGCCGCCCAATCTGCGCAGCAAGCTTTGTCAAAAGCCGGAATGGATTGGGAGACAATCGACCTGTTCGAATTGTGGGACGCCACTTCGATCTACGGCATTCTATCGCTAGAAGCCTGCGGGCTGGCGGAGCGCGGGCAGGGCTGGCAATGGCTGGCGGAAAATGACCTGTCTCCTAAGGGCAAGCTGCCGCTGCTGAGCATGGGCGGCAACAAGGCGCGCGGTTTCCCGCTGGGTGCGGCGGGCGTTTATCAAGTGGTGGAAGCCGTGCAGCAGCTGCGCGGGCAGGCTGGTGAGAACCAGGTGCCGGGCGCACGCACAGCGTTGGTGCAGGCACTGGGAGGACCGGCATCCACGGCGGTGACGCATATCCTGACGACGAAGGCCTGACAGGCAAGGCAGAGAGAATCCGGTTTGACAAAAGTTGACAAAAGTTGACAGTTTTGAAAATGCGAGGGCATTCGTTCTTGAGGAACGAATCGATGCCGAATTGTTTTGATAAATTTTCTCTTTTGGGAAGCTAATAACAGAGGGAAAGCTTGAGCGTTAAGCAGCAGGCGAGGGTTTCTCAATGTATAATACCTTTCACGCGGAGAGGTGCCGGAGCGGCCGATCGGGGCGGTCTCGAAAACCGTTGTAGCCAATTTTGGTTACCGTGGGTTCGAATCCCACCCTCTCCGCCTCTGCTTTACCCTGCACTCAGCAGGGCATTCAACTAGAAAAAAACCGATAAGGGTATAATTGGCGCGGGCAGCACCCCCACCGCAAGGAAAGAAATTCCAAGCGGCGCATTTCTTAAAACCTGGAGTTGGGCATGAATCGTTATCTCAAAGCGTTTGGTTTAATGCTGCTGGCGGGCATGGCAATCGGCGGCTGCCAGGCACTGCCGACACTGGCAGAAGCCACGCAGACACCCAGCAACACGCCGCTGCCCAGCGCGACCCTAACACCCGAACCTACATTAACCCCCGAAGCGACCGAATTCGCCATAGTACCCGGCAGCAACTGGGTATCGCCAGTGGACGGTATGGAAATGATCTACATCCCAGCCGGGGAGTTCATCATGGGCTGGGAAGGCGTGGAATCAACCATTGCCAACGGACCTGGTCCTACGGCGGATTTTTTAGTGCACACGGTCTACGTGGAGGATTTCTGGATCGACAAATATGAGGTAACCAACCGGCAGTATCAGCAATGCGTGGCGGAAAATGCCTGCCGTCCCTGCAACCAGAACAACATCCCGCCGCAGGGAAAAGAGTACTTCACCGGCGAGGAATACGCCGATTATCCGGTTATCAATGTTTCATGGTACATGGCGCGCGATTACTGCGAGTGGGCTGGGCGGCGGCTGATGACGGAAGCCGAATGGGAGAAGGCTGCGCGCGGCACGGACGGGCGCAAGTACCAATGGGGCGACCAGCCTTATTCCGACGAATACGCCAATATTTGCGACAAGGATTGCCCGTCTTCGGTGCGCGGGGAGCACGGCAACCCGAATTTCGATGACGGCTACGCCGGCCCGGCGCCGGTGGGCAGCTATCCAAAGGGCGCCAGCCCGTACGGCGTGCTGGACATGTCGGGCAATGTGTGGGAGTGGACCAGCACAGCGGAGGCAGCCTACCCATATGACGCCACGGATGGGCGCGAGTCACAATATGACATCGCGGACGGCTCCAAATGGCCGGAACGCATCCTGCGCGGCGGTCCCTGGAATGGCGGGTATGCCTACCAGCGTGCCAGTTTCCGCTACCGGGCGGTGGCGATCTACTGGAACATGAACATGGGTATCCGCTGTGCCTATTCTGAATAAATCGCGTACAATGGTACGAATAAATCAAATCTCAAATATTAATTGAATAAAAAAGTAAAGCCCCTATCTCTCAAAAACCGCTTAAAAATGATAATTGATCGAAATAACTTATGGATTTGATTACTTGGATGTATTCCTAAGTCTCAAAATTTCTGATTTTATTTCATCAATTACTTCTTTATTTTGGATAACTTTTTTATCAGAAACTTTCTGAGAAAAAATGTAGAAAACCCTTCCTCCAAATTTCTTGAAAAAATCCTTATGGGTTTGATGTTGAATTTCGCGCTCTTTGTAAATTTGGCTAATTTGAGCAGTATTGTTTACTGGTTTAATTTGTAAACCAATAAAATTATTGTTTATCTCTATAAAGAAATCAACGTTATATTTTCTGTCCCATTCATCAGATGCTGCTACAATTGGTACACCCAAGACTTGTTGCAGAACACCATATATTGTCCTTATTTCAGTTTGATAACCATCATAAGTCCTATTAATTACCAAATTTAATACATAATCGATACAATCTTTTTCGGTTATTGATTCTATTTCAGAATCAATAACTTCGGTAATTTTGATAAAAAGCCTTCTACCTAAATCCTCTAAATGTTCTTTAGGTTTAACATTCTTGAAATAATAGTACTCCCAATCTTTAACACTCAAAGGGGAACATTTTCTAATTTCTTCAGAGACAGCTCCGACATTCCTTTTGTAATTAAATTGGAATCTATTCATCGCATGATTAAGAATCCATTCCTTACTCACCAATCCCTCCAATCTTTATAAATTTGCTTCTTAACCTATACTCTAATTGAGTATCAACATGGGTTAGACCATTTTTTATTAAATGTAAGTTTAAGAATGTCTTATTTTTTAAATAAACATAAGATAATAAAAACCCCTCATTATCATATTTTTCAGAATCAAATTTTAAAAATAATTTCTGTCCTTTAGTTTTGGATTTTATAAAATTGATTGCAGACTCTGTTTTTTCTAGGTTATTTCGAATTCCAATTAATCTTACTTTTATACCGTTTTTTAACAATATCCTTTCTGGATCAAGGACTTCTTCTAACAAAAAACCATCTTCCTTTTCATTTCCTGCTATTGAAAGCGATGATATTTTTGATCCAAAACTCATCATTCGAGGATCAGTTTTTTTATTAATCTTTACGGGATCATGAAATTGATATGGCAGGGTAGAGATTTTGTCATTATATGAAGATCTAGATTTATTCTGTTCAAGAAATTCAATTGAAAAATTATTGAAAAGTGAATGTTCTTGAAAGCCAAATTTATGTTTAATTATTGGAATATATTCTCTATTAATTTCGTAACCTATAGAATTTCTTTCAAGCTCTTTAGCAACAACTGATGTCGTACCGCTACCAACAAAAGGATCAAGAATTGTATCTTGCACAAAACTAAACATTTTTATTAATCTCTTTGGTAATTCTTTGGGAAACATTGCTAAATGCTTATCTTGTTTTGTTCCTCCAAAATTCCAATGACCTGAAAAATATTCAAACCATTCTTTTTTAGATAAAACTGATGCATTTTTTAATTGCTTATCAACAGGCTTTGATTTTCCGGATTTCTTAAAAATCAATATGAATTCGTAATCAATCTTGATAATTCCATTTCTTGGGTAGGGAAAGCTACCCATGACACTACCCCCCCCCGAAGTATTCATAGTAGTCTCTTTTTGCCAAATTATTGCCCCCATATAATCGAATCCTCGAATTTCGCAAAACTTTATTATCTCAGTTCTAATAGGAATAATTTTATACCTACCGTAATAGACAGAACGTGCAAATTGATCACCAATATTTATACAGAGTCGGCATCCGTTATTAAGTACTCTGTAACACTCATCCCAGACAAGATTTAAATTATTGATATAAGCTTCATAAGAATCGTTAAATCCTATTTGATTATTTACACCATAATCTTTTAATTGCCAATACGGTGGAGAAGTTATAATTAAATCAATTGATCGATCCTCAATTTCCTCCATATTTCTTGAATCGCCGATAATTATTTTGTGATTAGTTATCATTTTAAATTTGTTGAATAATACAAATATAATAACAGCAAATTTTAGTTTCAGACAAACATTCTTGGATACAAATTTAAATCAGTTGGTGAAGTGAAACAACTTGATGCTTACGATGCCGAGTTGTGTTCAGAAGGTTTTTTATGAGCTGGTTTAAGGCAGGCCAGTATATTGCTTGAAAAATATTCCAAAACAAAGATAATCGCTCATTGTGATCTTACAAAAAGCGCGCGAAGCGCAGCATGGCGCGCGTAATGAAATATTCAACCCCTACCATCGCAATGCCCACCAAAGCGGAAAAGCCTAAGATGGCAGCGCGGCTGGGCGGGTTTGGCAGCCGCAGCAAACCTTGGATGTTTTCCACCAGGTAGGCATCTGAAAAAGCTAACAGCCAGCTTACCAGGCAAACCAGCGCCAGTACCAGGGCTGAGAACAGGGCAACCTGACGGGCGGTCTTCTCCACTTCCTCGCGCGGCTTGCGCTGATGGCGCAGGCAGAGCCCAACGTAATAACCGCCCGCCGCCCCTAAGAACAGGTTGAAAAGCGGCACCCCCATGAAAAAGCCAAACAAACAGAGCGAATAGAACAGGTACACCAGCACAAAAGCAGCCTTTGGGAAACGATAGGCTGCCTGGACCAAACGGCGCAGGTAAATAATATTCAGCAGGATGCCCAAAAGCAGCCCGCCCAGGGCGAAGAATTTAATAGACTCTTCAGCCACAAAAGGCAGGCTGCCCCACCAGCCGATCAAAAGCAGCAGGATGGGCGCCAGCAAGCCAATCACGACCTGCAGGAAAAGGAGTTCAATCCGTGTCAGGATGCTGGAGAAAGACAGAGTTGATTTTTTGTTTGCCATCAGCCCTCGCTAAGCGCCCAAGAATGCCTGGCTGATAAGGTACAGCGCAAAGGCAGCAATGACCATAGCCGCAATCTTATTAATGAAAGCGATCACCTTCTGATCCAAACGCCGGCGCAGCAGACTAACGGAGGCGCTGAGCAGCAGCCACCAGAACGCCGAGCCGCAAAAGACGCCCAGCACCAGCAAAAAGGCCGAAAAGCGGTAGAGCGAGGCCGCCTGGGCGCTGAAGCCGCTGAAAATGGCGACAAAAGCCAGAATGGTCATGGGATTGCTAAGAGTCAGCAGGAAGGTCGAAAAATAATCCCCGCCAGCGCTGACGGTTGTTTTTAATTCCGAGTTTTCAGAAAGCCGGCTGAGGAAAGTGCGCACACCCAGGTAGAGCAGGAACAGCCCGCCCAGCAGCCCCAGCCAAAAGCGCTGGGCGATCAAAAAATCGGCTACCAGGGTCAAACCAGCGGCGGCGATGGTGCCATAGAGTGCATCGGCGGAAGCGGCGCCTAAGCCACTAGACAAGCCTGAGCGGAAACCGCGCTCCAGGCTGCGGCGGATGCATAGGATGCCGATCGGGCCGACCGGGGCGGCAATAGAAAAACCTAAAACCAGCCCTTTTAGGACAATATTTAATGAATCTGCGGTGAGTGCCATTCAATCTCCTAACCAATAACGATTTGTTTTTCCAGGACCAAGCCATCCTGCCCGCTGCGATAGTAGCGCGACCAGACATCCACTTGCCGGTAGCCCAGCTTTTCATACAGGCGGATGGCAGAGGCATTATCACGCCGTACGGTGAGCTTGACGCGCGGCATGCGCATGCGCTGTTCACAAGCAGTCAAGAGCTGCTGGGCGATGCCCTGGCGGCGCCAATCGGGCAGCACGCCCAGGGTGAGGATCCAGCCGGTCTTTTCCGCACGGCGCGGGTCGCCAGCAATAAAGCCGACCATCTGTTCGGCGACCAGAGCGCTCAGGCGCACAATGCCGGGAAAAGTGAGCAGACCGATCAGCTCAATCAACGGCCAGGCATCCTGCTGAAAGCAGGCCTTTTCCAGCGCATGCAGGGGGAACAGATCGCGCCAGGTGGCATTGTGAATGCTGCAAGTATAGAGGGCTGACGTCATAAGATTTATTTATTATAAAACTGATACAGTGAGGAAAAAGAAAAGCTGGATAACTAATAAGCGCTCAAGGAAGAATAATAAAAACAATCAATTTTCAAAAACCAAGAAATCTATTTTTCAATGTTAAAAATGAAAAACATAATTATTTCATGATCAGCATACCCCCAATGCAAACCTTTGTTCTTCTGTGAAGTATTTCGCATATTCCTCTATGAAAAAAGCCGATTTCGAGTACTCATTCATTATTTTTGATTGAGAGAGAAGTGCAAGATACTGAGTGGTCTCTTTGTTCAAAGGAGACCAAATAACCATCCTTAGGTCGTTTTGATTTGAAATTATTGAACTGAATTCCATCATCCAGAGCAATGATTCATCCGGCATGAAGAAGGGTACTGGATAACCAATAGAGGTCGAAAGACCTTCTGGATGATTATTAAACTGGGTTTCACTCCAAATTCTTTCAAAGTCAGGAAAAGACTTCATCAAATTCAGAAGCGATAAATAGCGGGAATCCTGCTTTGTGAAAAGCTGTTTTGTGTCAGATAAAAACCGCAATAACTGGTTGTGGTAATAAGTATTTGCATAGCAACCTCTTAATGAACGAATTGGGCTATTTAACGAAAACTTGGATATCCCCCTTGTATTGGCGGATAAGCGATGCCAAAAACCCCAGTCTTTCATATCCTCCTCATTAAAACCTGAGAGCGCTAATTCATATTTTGAGGTAGCTCGAATTGTCCAATAATTATCCATGACATAGGCATATAAAGTCTGATGAGAAAATTGTTTTTTCCAATCAGAATTAACAGGAATTTCAATCTTCCTCTCACCCAATTCGACCTCGAGGTCATGTAGAATTCGATGAAGCTGTAATTGGTTGATAACGGGAATATCATCATAGATTGTAATGAAGCGCTGTAATTCTACCGAATTAATGATTGAGTTGGCACGATGTTGGTGTTCGGCAAAAAACCAATTTACAACAGCGACAACTCTTTTCCCAGTTATTTCCATGTTTGGACCGCTAATTCGTTTAGCCGAATCACCAAACGAGGTCCAGTTTTGAAAGGATTTAATTCCAATGGAGTGACCCCCCCAATCTCCCTTGTTTATTTCATTAAGTATCGTTTTCCGCTTCACTCCACTTCGTTCCAACCATACTGAAAGAATCCTACTGCTTTCGAGGTCTTTATCCGAATTGAAAATTAATTGATTTGAGTCATCCATTGGTAGAAAAAAACCTATAACTTGTTAGATATATTGCTAATTGATTGATTCTTGCTATTCATTCTATATTATTAGAAGAAATCAACTTATTTATTATTATGTGAAATGCTACTAAGTGTCAAGAAAAAACAATCAGCAAATGAGGTGAATCAATGGTTGATTCAAAAATTGTACTGGTGTCTTGCGGTGCCGGAGTTGCAACGAGTACTGCCGTTGCTGTAAGAATTCGGGAACTGTGTGAAAAAGAAGGAATACAGGTAAAAATCTCATGTTGTATGGCATCAGAAATCCCTGCAATTGTTGAAGTTAATCCACCAAACCTGATCGTTGCCACCGTTCAAAAACCGCCAGATCTTCAAATCCCATTTTTTAATGGTATGCCATACTTGACTGGCGTTGGTGCCAATGAATTGGACGAAAAAATTATCCATCAATTAAAAAAATAAATTCCACTAGGAAAAAGGAGGTAAATGGACTATTCGATTTTGTAAATAAAAATTCATATACCAGAGAAAGGAAACAAAATGGAGATTTTAAAAAATATCTATGATTATGTAATCAATGCTGGCGCTTTTGTATTCGTGCCCATCATCATTTTTCTTTTTGGTTTGATTGTTGGGCTAAAAGTCGCAAAGGCGTTTCGAGCAGGATTGTTCGTAGGGATGGGATTGGCTGGAATTGACCTTGCTATTTGGAGTCTGCTTTACCCTACATTTAGCACACCAGCTTCCATGATGATTGAGCGCTTTGGCATAAAAGACCTTGAATTTATTGATGTAGGATGGGGCTTGCCTGCAGCTATTGGTTGGTCGACACCGCTAGTTCCGATTGTAGTAGGTGTGATTTTCGTAGTCAATATCATATTGATCGTTCTAAATCTAACAAAAACCCTCGATATTGATTTTTGGAACTATTGGCACATGACACTTATGGCTGCTTATGCCTATTTCATCACGGATAATATCGTGATTTCAGTGATTCTGGCTGTTGTGTACTTTGTGATCCTATTAAAAGCAGCAGATTTCTTTGCCCCCATGGTTCAGAAATATTGGGGATACCCAGGAGTCAGTATTCCACATGGCGAAGTCATTAGCATGGGAATCATTCAATATCCAGTAAATTGGATCTTGGATAAAATCCCATTTTTGAAAAATTTAAAAGCAGACCAAGAATCCATCAGAAAGCGATTTGGTATCTTTGGAGAAGTGCCAGTAATGGGATTCCTGATCGGAGTTCTGCTGGCAATTCTTGGCGGAATGACAATTAAAGATATCCTGCTAACAGGTGTGAAAGTGGGTTTGGGATTCTATTTGATGCCAAAGATGGTATCGATCTTGGTAGAAGGTCTATTGCCCATTTCGGAAGGCGCCCGTGATTTTGTGACTAAGAAATTCAAGAACCGTGAAATATATCTGGGATTGGATGCGGCGGTGCTAATGGGAGATTCCTCTGTGTTGGCGACCGGATTGCTGCTACTTCCATATTTCATACTGATCAGCACAATACTTCCGGGAAATGGCGTTTTACCGATAGGCACCCTTGATGCAACAATTTGGTATGTAGCGATTGCAGTTGGATTAGCTAACGGAAACATCGTAAAGGCATTGATAAATGGTTTAATTACTTTACCGATTATTCTGTGGGTTTCTACAGCGATGGCACCATTGCTGACGAAAGTTGCCACTGCAATTCAATACCAGATGCCTGATTTGACCTCAGGAGTACTTGGAGTCACCGGTGTGACAACGGGAGCGGAATGGCCGGCTTGGATATTGACTTTGATCGCAAAATTATTTGCATAATGGATTAGACAAAAAGGGTTGTTTATAAAACAACCCTTTTTATAAAAACAAAAGAGGTGTAAGCAATGAAAGCTGCAATCTACAGAGGAATTGAAAACATCGAAATTGAAGAAATCCCGATGCCCAAATGCGAAGATGATGGAGTAGTAATTCAAGTCAACGCATGCGCTATTTGTGGGTCTGATGTCAGGACTTATTACAAAGGTACTTCATATGTCAAACCAAATACAATCATTGGACATGAAGTGGTCGGTACAATTACAGAAAAGGGAAAAGATGTAAGTAATCTAGAGATTGGCGACCGCATAGCAGTTGGACCAATCATTCCTTGTGGAAAGTGTTATTTTTGTCAAAGAGGGCAGCAGTATCTTTGCTTGCACGAGGAAGACTTTGGGGGAATGCATCCAGGCGGTTTTGCAGAATATATGCATGTCATCGGAAAAGCTATCTCCCATGGATCAGTTTGCAAAGTCCCGCAGGATTTAACTTCACAAGAAGCAACTTTAGCAGAACCCCTATCTTCTGTGTACAAAGCACATGAATTGTGCAACACGAAGAGTGGTGATATTGTAGCTGTCATTGGGGCAGGGCCCATTGGATGCATGCATGTTGAAGTTGCTAAAATTCGAGGTGCGAAAAAAGTAATTCAATCAGAGATTTCAGAGCAACGTTTGAAATTTGCTCAAAATTTTGGGGCAGATTTCATCATCGACTCGAATAAAACCAGTCTGGCTGAAAAAGTAAAAGAAGAAACCCAAACCCTCGGCGCAGATATTGTTATTTGTGCCGCTCCTTCCACGAAAATCGTTGAAGAAGGATTGCAGCTGGTTAAGAGAGGCGGGATTTTATTATTATTCGCAGGACTTCCAAAAGACAATCCAATAGTAGGTCTTAATGGTAATTTTATTCACTACAATGATATCAATGTGATCGGAACCATTGGATATTCCCCCCGACACTTTATCGAATCCTTAGATTTAATCCATCGGAAAAGAATAGATCCATCGAATTACATTACTGGAACAATTGCCTTGGAAAATCTCACTGATGGAATTGAAAAAGTCAAAAATGGCGAAGAGTTGAAACTCATAGTTACTCCATAAAAATCTAGAATTAAAAAAAATGAGAGCATTGGTTCGTGCGAGCACCGAAAAAAAGGATGTTCAATATTGTGAATGCACCAAACCTGAATTGGCAGAAGATTGTGCCATCGTTAAGATGAAATATGCAGGTATTTGCGGTTTTGATATTGATTCATACAAACGCGACCTAAAAAATGACGATCATTTTTCACTGCCAATAATATTAGGTCATGAAGGTTCAGGCATCATACATGAGGTCTTTCCGAGTAGCGAATTCCTTGAAGTAGGTCAACCAGTTGTTTTTGAAACGACATTTTCTGTTTGTGGGCATTGTTCATATTGTGAAAAAGGATTCTTTAATCTTTGTGCGGAAAGGAAAGGGATTGGTTCAAGGGCAAATGGATGTTTTGCTGAATTCCTTATGATGCCTTGCAGATATATTCACAAAATCCCCTCAGGAATAGATATTAAAATTGCAGCTTTAGCCGAACCCTTAGCATGCGCTGTACATGCCGTTCTGGAAATAGCCAAGGTGGAAAAGAATCAAAGAGTCATCGTGTTTAGCCCTGGAACGATGGGAATTCTCATTGCGATTTTAGCGAATTATATTGGAGCGAAAGTCATTGTGGTTGGCACGACCCATAGCCAGCATAGATTGCAAATTATTAAGAAACAAGATATTGCCGATATTTGGATTCTTGAAGGCGGACATTTGGTTCCAGAAAGCGCAGATTCCAATAAATTAGCTGATATTGCTTTTGAATGCTCGGGCAATCCAACTGCTATGATCCATTGTTTAGATTCTCTAAAACCCCCAGGCAAGTTAATCGCGGTTGGTGATTCGCAAAATCCCGTAGAGATTGACATAAGGAAATATTTTCTTGCCAATGAATTGAGCTTGTTAGGATCCAAATCTAGTAGGTCGTCGTCTTTTTCTTTAGCGCTTGATTTGATGCCACAAATTCATCAAAAGATCAACAGTATTGTTTCTCATATTTTGCCTTTTGAGGAATGGGAAAAGGCATTTGCAATAGCAGAAAACAAAACTGGAATAAAAGTTATGCTAAATTTCGATACAGAAGAAAGAGGAAAAAATGGAAAAAAAGGATGAATTGGAACAAAAGATCAGAGAAGAAATAATTTTTACTGCGAGACAGATGTTAAGCAAAGGATATGTAGTGGGAACGGCAGGCAATATTAGTTCGGTCATCCAAGAGCGACAAATTATCATCATCACTCCAAGCGGCGCCCCCTATGATTCGCTACAACCACAAGAATTAATTACATGTGATATGAATGGCAATAAGATCAGCGGGGAAATGAAACCCTCGAGTGAAATATTAATGCATGCGAGTATTTATCGCAATCGTGAAGATATTCGTTCAATTGTCCATTCCCATTCCATATATGCAACTGCGTTAGCTGTAAACGGAACCCCTATACCGTACTGCTTGGATGAAATGTATTTTTCTGTTGGTGATCGGCCAATTCCAGTAGCAAAATATGGAAAAAGCGGTACCCAAGAATTAGCAGATCACATCGTTGAAGCCTTGGGAAAACAAAATAAAGCAGCTCTTGTTAGAAATCATGGCATGGTAGCAGTCGGTAGAAACATGTCTGAAGCTTTCGAGAATTGCGAAGTTGTGGAAAAGACTGCCATGATATACATTTTTGCCTCTCTAACAGGGAGAGTCCGGCTTTTAGAGCAATGAGAATGTTTTCCGCTGACCTGATTAACCTCAATCTAGAGGTTAATGATAAAGAATCTGCTATTTGTAACCTTGCCGATCTACTCCTTTTGAAAGGATATGTAACCGAGAACTTTTTGAATGGAGTACTCGAACGCGAAATCAAATATCCTACGGGATTGAAAACACTGTGCGGTGGCTTTGCCATACCACACACTGATTCAGTGCATGTGTTAAAAACCGCAATTGCAGTTGCAAGATTACACAATCCTGTTATTTTCTCTGAGATGGGAGGAAGTCTGGAAAATAAAATCGAAGTTGAAATAATCTTTATGTTAGCAATCCATGATCCCAACAATGTAATGCCTATATTACAGAAGGTTATTGGAATAATCCAAAATCAAAAGATTATCCATCAGATTAGGCAATGTCAATCAACAAATGAATGTGAAAATATATTAAACAAGATTTATGTTGATTGAAAAAATGAATTTTCACAAGCAGTAAGAATAAAATTATTCTAACAATTAATTTGCTTGACGATTGAAAGAAAGGCTCTTACAATCTAAGCATATCCTTCGGGGCAGGGTGAGGGAACAAAGTTCCCGATTCCCGATCGGTGGTGACAACCCACGAGCGCTGAAATGCGCAGATCCGGTGCAATTCCGGGGTCGACGGTACAGTCCGGATAAAAGAAGGTACCATTATTACCTTACCCGCCTCGAAATCGTTATGACTTTCGAGGTTTTTCTTTTTCAATGAAAAAAGAAACATACATAGGACTTCGCAAGCGAACATGGCGCGGCGCCGGCCTGCTGATGAGCCTGGCAGCCTTCCTCTTCATCTGGGAAGGCTTGGTGCGACTGCTGGACCTGCCGGCTTTCATCCTGCCTGCTCCCGTACAGGTGGCGGAGCGCTGGCTGCGGGCGCTGGCGGACGGTTCGCTGCTGTACCACAGCGCTGCCACCCTGATGGAAGTGCTGAGCGGGCTGCTGAGCGGGGTTGTGTTGGCCAGCCTGCTGGGCTACGCGCTGGCAAAATCACGACTGCTGGAGAAGGTGCTGCAGCCCTTTCTGGTTGCCAGCCAGGCGATCCCTACCGTGGCGATCGCGCCGCTGCTGGTGATCTGGTTCGGGGCAGGTATCTTTTCCAAGGTGCTGATCTGCGCTCTGACGGTATTCTTTCCGGTTTTGGTAAACACTGTGGTTGGCCTGCGGGCGGTGCCGGAAAATCTGCGCGACCTGATGCGTTCACTGCACGCAACGCGTTGGCAAATGCTGAGCATGCTGGAACTGCCAGCCGCCCTGCCGGTGCTGCTGGGCGGACTGCGCATCGGCGCCACCCTTTCGGTGATCGGCGCGGTGGTGGGGGAACTGGTAGGCGCCGACCGCGGGCTGGGGTTCCTGATTAACGTGGGGCGCGGGCAATACGACACGGCTTTGGTTTTCGTGGGCGTGTTAACGCTGGTGTGCCTGGCGGTGACGCTGTATTCCCTGGTGCTGTGGCTGGAGAAACGCCTGCTGCGCTGGAAGATGGATTAGAAAAAAAGGAGGAAGAACACAATGAAAACATATTGGAAAAATTCAATCCTGCTGCTGTTGGCTGGCATGGGCTTAAATACCTGCGCCCCAAAACCCTCGAGCAGCATCCGCCTGCCGGTGGGATATATTCCCAATGTGCAATTCGCGCCGTTGTATGTGGCAATTGAAAAAGGTTTCTATCGTGAAGAAGGACTGGAAGTGGAGATGGATTACAACATGGAAACTGACTCGGTAGCGCTGGTGGGGGCGGAGGAGCTGCAGTTCGCGGTCGTTTCGGGCGAGCAGGTGCTGCTGGGGCGGGCGCAGGGGCTGCCGGTGGTATACGTGATGGCTTGGTACCGCGATTACCCGGTGGGCGTGGCAGCCAAAAAAGAAGCCGGTATCCGCGTACCGGAAGACCTGCGCGGCAAACGCATCGGCATACCGGGCTTGTACGGCGCCAGTTATATCGGATTGAAAGCTCTGCTGAACGCCGGAGGCCTTGAAGAGAAAGATGTGCACCTGGATTCGATCGGATACACGCAAGTGGAATCGCTGGCGGACGGCATAGACGAGGCGGTGGTGATCTATGTCAGCAACGAGCCCTTCAAACTGAAGGCAGAAGGATATGAGGTAGATGTGATGGCGGTATCCGATTACCTACCACTGGTAGGCAACGGCCTGATCACCAATGAAAAAATGCTGCAGCAGCAGCCAGA
>Ga0209164_1003731_pt1 | contig 14185 bp, 8 predicted proteins | sample MTBNYHSulfiMetaG_FD_187458 | JGI IMG/M metagenome (GOLD analysis project Ga0209164, IMG submission 187458) | Enrichment culture microbial communities from rom New York Harbor, USA that are MTBE-degrading - MTBE-NYH (New York Harbor Sulfidogenic)... | ecosystem: Environmental > Aquatic > Marine >...
GACCCACCCCCACCCCAAGGACGAGCTTCTGAGGCAGGACCGGATGCCCCACATCTGGTGTCCGGGCTGCGGCATCGGGAGCGCCGTCTCGGCCTGCATCACCGCCATCCAGCGGACCGGCATTCCCCCCCGGCGGATGGCCGTGGTCTCGGGCATCGGCTGCACCGGCCGGGTGGCCGGCTACCTCAACCTGGACTCCTTCCACACCACCCACGGCCGGGCCATCCCTTTCGCCACCGGGCTGAAGCTGGCCAAGCCGGAGCTCAACGTCTTCGTCTTCAGCGGCGAGGGGGACCTCTTCTCCATCGGCGGCAACCACTTCATCCACGCCGCCAGGCGCAACATCGACCTGACCGTGATCTGCGTCAACAACATGAACTACGGCATGACCGGCGGCCAGGTCTCGGCCAACACCCCCCTGGGGGCCAGGACCACCACCAGCCCCTACGGCAACACCGAAATCCCCCTCAACCTGCCCTCCCTGGCCGCCGCCTGTGGCGCGGTCTACGTGGCCCGCTGGCTCTCGGTGGACGTCAGGCGGTTGGCCCGGGCCTTTGAGGAGGCCCTCCTCAAGCCGGGGCTCTCCTTCGTGGAGGTCATCTCCCCCTGCCCCACCGCCTTCGGCCGCCGCAACCGGCTGGGGACGGCCCGGGAGATGATCAGGCTCTACAACTCCCAGAGCGTCATCAGAAACAACGTCCACCCGGACGAGACGGTCATCCAGGAGGGCCAGAAGCTGGTCCTGGGCAAGTTCGTGGATCTTGAGCGGCCCACCTTCCAGGACCGGCTGGCGGCCGCCGCCTCCACGGGACCGGCCTGGCCGGCCGGGAAGGGCTCTTCCTAACCTGAAGGAGGGCAGATGACCGCCCCAGGGCTCCAGAGCGAGATCATCATCACCGGCTTCGGGGGCCAGGGGATAATCCTGGCCGGCAACATCCTGGGCCGGGCGGCCACCCTCTTCGACCAGAAGAACGCCACCCTGATCCAGTCCTACGGGCCCGAGGCCCGGGGCGGGGCCTGCGCCGTCCAGGTGATCATCTCCGAGGAGGAGATCGAGTACCCCTACGTGGAGAACCCCACCGTCCTGGTCTGCATGTCCCAGGAGGGGTTCACCGGCAACATCGGCAAGCTGAAGGAAGGCGGCCTCCTCTTCCTCGACCCCGGCCTGGTCAAGCCGGACCGGAGCCTGATCCCGGACCTGGTCCGGGTCAGCGCCATCCCGGCCACGGCCCTGGCCGAGGAGATGGGGGTCAGGATGATGGCCAACATCATCATGCTCAGCTTCGTGGCCGCGGTCAGCGGCCTGGTCTCCCGCCAGGCCCTCCAGAAAGCGGTCGCCTCCTCGGTCCCCCAGGGGACCCAGGAGAAGAACCTCTCCGGGCTGGAGAGGGGGTTCGCCTACGCCGAGGAGGAGGGGGCCTAGGAGCCCATGCCCCCCTCCCGGTCCATACTCGTGGTCGGAGCCAGCGCCCAGGGCCTCCAGGCCGCCCTGACCCTGGCCCGGCTGGGGCGAAAGGCGACCCTGGTTGAGGAGGGGCCGGAGCCTCCCCCCCCGCCCCAGGGCTGGCGGGAGAAGGACCGCCGCTGGCTGAACCTCCTCCTGGTCCAGGCCGCGGCCCATCCCCTCATCGAGCTCCTTTTTGAGACCAGGCTGGCCGGGCTGACCGAGGACGGCCCCGGGTTTAAGGCCCAGCTCCGGTCCGGACCGGCCTGGATCGATCCCCGGCTCTGCGTGGACTGCGGCCGCTGCCTGGCCGCCTGCCCGGTCACCCTCCCGGACGGGGGGCATCCCCTGGCCCGGCTCCAAGCCCTGACCCGGGTGGGCCTGGACAAGCGCCGGCCGGCCCCCTGCCGGCTGGCCTGCCCCCTGGGGATGAACGTTCAGGGCTACCTGGCCTTGATCGCCCAGGGCAGGCTCCAGGAGGCCTCCCGCCTGATAAGGGCCACCAACCCCCTCCCCGGGGTCTGCGGCCGGGTCTGCCACCACCCCTGCGAGGAGGTCTGCCGGCGGGGAGAGGTGGACCAGCCCCTGGCCATCGCCGGCCTGAAACGCTTCGCGGCCGACGCCGCCGGGCCCCGGCCGGCCCCGGCCGGTCCGGTCCCTGGCCCGGACGCCCCCCGGGTGGCCGTCATCGGCTCCGGGCCGGCCGGGCTGACCGCGGTCCACGACCTGGCCCTGGCCGGGCTCCGGCCGACCCTGGTGGAGGCCGAGGACCGTCCCGGGGGCCTGCTCTGGAAGGGCATCGCCCCCTACCGGCTGCCGGCCGGGGTCCTGGAGAAGGAGATCCAGGAGATCCTGGCCCTGGGGGTGGAGCTCCGGCTGAACAGCCCGGTCAGGACCTGGGCCGAGATCGAGGGCCTAAGGGCCGAGGGGTTCAAGGCCGTTCTCCTGGCCCTGGGAGCCGGCCTGGACCGGTCCTGCGGGCTGGAGGGGGAGGAGCTGAAGGGGGTCGTCGGCTGCCTCACCTTTTTGGAGGGCCTCTGGAGGGGCGGCCGGCCGGAGCGGCTGGGCCGGGTGGCGGTCATCGGCGGGGGCAACGCCGCGGTGGAGGCGGCCCGGGCCAGCCTCCGCCAGGGGGCCGATTCGGTGACCATCCTCTACCGCCGGACCGAGGAGGAGATGCCGGCCGATCCCCAGGAGGTCCGCCAGGCTCTGGAGGAGGGAGTGGAGCTGCTGACCCTCATCCAGCCCCGGCGGTTCGAGGGCTGGATGGGCACCCTGACCGGGCTCAGATGCACCCGGATGAGGCTCGGCCCCAGGGACTCCTCGGGCCGCCCCCGGCCGGTGCCGGTCCGGGGGGAGGAGGTCTTCATCCCGGCCGAGACGGTCATCGTCAGCATCGGCCAGGGCCTTGACCCGGCCTGCGCCCTGACCGGAGGGCTGGCCCTCTCCGCCGGCGGCTCTTCGGCCGGGGCCGGGGATCGGGGCGGCCCCCAGGGGCCCCGTCCCGATTGGGTCCACCTGGCCGGGGACCTGGTCCTGGGTCCCTCCTCCGTGGTCCAGGCCATGGCCTCCGGCCGGGAGGCGGCCCGGAGGATCATCCGGGCCCTGAAGCCGGGAACCGCCGCGGCCGGGGAGGCCGGGCCGCCGGCCGCCGTCCTGGCCGCTTATGAGCCCCTGCCGGAGGGGTTGGAGCTTAAGGATCGCCGGGCCTGCCCCTTAAGGGACCCCCTGGAGCGGGCCGGCGACTGCCGGGAGGTGGCCGGGCCCTTGACCCCCCGGGAGGCCGTGGTCGAGGCCTCCCGCTGCCTCAACTGCGGCGGCTGCGCCGAGTGCGGGCTCTGTGTGGAGGCCTGCGGCCTGGAGGCCATCGACCACCGGGCCCGAGAGGAGGCCTTCGGGCGGCTTTTTCAAGGGGTGATCGTGGCCCAAAGGGGCTTCCCCGCCCTTTGGAACCGGGGAGGGGGGGTGATCCGGGCCGGGGGCTTCGGGAGGGACGTCTCCGCGGCCAAGGCCGTGGTCGCCGGGCGGGCCGCGGCCCTCCAGGTCCTGTCCGGCCCTCTCCCCCTGGAGCCCGGCCCGGCCGTCTCCCCCCGGTCCCTGGAGGCCGGCTCCGGGATCGGGGTTTTGCTCTGCTCCTGCAACGGGACCTTGAACCAGGACGGCGGCCTGGACCGGCTGGCCTCCTCCCTGGCCCAGGGGGGAGAGTTCAGGACGGTCAAGGTCCTGACCTCGGCCTGCCACCCCGAGGAAGGCCTGGAGGTGGAGGCGGTCATCCGGGAGGAGGGCCTGGCCGGGCTGATCATCGCCGGCTGCGCCTGCTGCTCCCTGGACCTGGCCTGCGAGTCCTGCACCGAGCAGCGGCTGCGCCTCAAAGGCCGCCTTTTCGGTCCCGGCGGTTTCTCTCCCCGGGACCTGGCCCTGGTCAACCTCAAGGAGACCTGCCTCCTCCCCTTGACCGGGGACCGCCGCCCGGAGGGGCTGGAGCTGGGCCGGAGGATGATCCTGGCCGCCCTGGCCCGGCTCCAGGCCGGCCGTGCGCCGGCCGGCCCCGTCCCCGGCGGGGAGACTCGGGTCCTGGTCCTGGGAGCCACCCGGGCCGGGCTGGCCGCCGCGGCCGGGCTTTTGGCCGCCGGCCGGGAGGTGGCCGTGGTGGACCACCGGCCCGTCTCCCTCAAGACCAAGGCCCGCCTGGAGGAGATGGGGGTGGACCTGATCAGGCCGGCCGGGATCCAGGGCCTGGAGGGCCGGCCCGGCGGCTTCAGGCTCCGCCTCCGGACCCGGGCCGGGGAGAGGGTGGAGCCGGCCGGGGCCGTCCTTCTGGCCGGGAGGGAGTTCCTCCGGCTGCCCTGGCTGGCCGACCCCTCCGGAAACCTCCCCCCCCGCCGGCCCAGGCGGGCCTTCGGGGCCTTGGAGACCTCCGTCCCCGGAGTCTTCCTGGCCTCCTGGACCCAGGCCAGCACCGTCCCTTCTCAGGCCCTGGGGCTGGCCGGGGCGGGCCTGGTCCTGGAGGAGGGGCCCCACCCCCGGGGGATCGTCCCGGCCCGGGTGGACCCCCTCCTTTGCCGGGGCTGCGGCCGCTGCGCCCAGGTCTGTCCCCAGGGAGCGGCCCGGCTGGAGGAGGAGGCCCCGGGGAGCCTCGTCTCCTGGGTCGATCCCGGGCTCTGCCTGGGCTGCGGCTCCTGCCTGGCCGTCTGCCCCACCGGGGCCATGAGCCTCCCCGGGGCGGTCCAGGACTATTACCAGGAGGTGCTGGATGCCCTCCTGGGCTGACGGGGCTGAGAGACCTAGGGGGGTCCTGGTCCTGCTCTGCAACTGGGAGCCCTACAAGGCCTTCCAGAACCTGATCAGGAGCGGCCGGGCCCTGCCGCCGGGTTTTGTGCCCCTGACCCTCCCCTGCTCCGGGAGGCTGGACCCGGCCCTGGCCCTGGCCGGCCTGGAAAGGGGGGCGGAGGGGATAATCGTCTTCGGCTGCCGGGAGGGGGCCTGCCGCCACGGCCCGGGGCCGGCCTCGGCCCGGGAGGAGGTCGAGCGGCTGGAGAAGCTGCTGGATATCTTGGGCCTGGGCCGGGAGCGGCTCAGGAAAGTTGAGCTGGGCGGGGAGGAGGCGGACCGGCTCCTGGCCGAGGCCCGGGCCTTCGCCGGCCGGCTGGAGGAGCTGGGCAGCTCGCCGCTGGCCCGGAAGGAAGGTTCGAGCCGTGAACGGTCCCTTGGCTGAGCTCCTGGACAGGTACCGGATCCGCCTCTGCCTGGACTGCGGCAAGTGCACCGGCTCCTGCCCCCTGGCCCGGGTGGAGAGGGACTTCTCCCCCCGGCTCCTGACCCGCCGGATCATCCAGGAGGGGCTGGGCTCGGACTACGTCCGGGAGATGGTCTGGGCCTGCTCCACCTGCGGCCTGTGCAACGAGCGCTGCCCCAGCGGGGTGGACTTCAGCGGCTTTGTCCGGGCCCTGAGACCCGTCTATAGGGATCTGGAGGTCGGGGGCCGGCTCAGCCACGGCGGGGCCCTCCAGACCCTGATGCGGCTTCAGGCCGACCCGGGCCTGAGCCAGAACCGGCTGGCCTGGCTCGAGCCCGGGCTGAAGACCTCGGACCAGGGGGAGGTTCTCTTCTTCAGCGGCTGCCTGGCCTACCTCCAGGTCTTCTTCGCCGAGTTCAACCTGGACCTGACCGGCATCGGCCGGGCCGTGGTCAAGATCCTCAACCGCCTGGGGATCGAGCCGGTCCTTTTGGCCGGGGAAAGGTGCTGCGGCCACGACCTCTACTACGCCGGCGACGAGGAGACCTTCTCGGCCCTCCGGCGGCTGAACCTGGAGGCCATCCGCGGCAGCGGGGCCAAGACGGTGGTCACCGCCTGCGCCGAGTGCGCCCACGTCCTTAAAAACCTCTACCCCGAGCCGGGCAGCCCCCTGGGCTTCCAGGTCTTCCACCTGAGCCAGTTCCTGGTGGAGGCCGGCCTGGGAGGGGGGACCGGGCCCAGACCCGGGGCCACCTTCCAGGACCCCTGCCGCCTGGCCCGCTATCAAAGGATCTGGGAGGCCCCCCGGAGGCTGCTGGAGACCAGGGTCGAGCTTAAGGAGATGGCCCACTTTGGTCCGGCCGCCTGGTGCTGCGGCAGCCCGGCCTGGCTGGGCTGCGACCGGTACGTCAAGCGGGTTCAGCTGGAGCGGCTTAAGGAGGCCCGGGAGACCGGCGGCCGGATGATCGTCACCGCCTGCCCCAAGTGCCAGATCCACCTGGCCTGCGCCATGAGGGATCCGGGGCCCAAGCCGGCCCGGGAGATGGAGCTCATCGACCTGGCCTGCCTCATCGCCGGGGACGAGTGAAACCGGGCCCCGGAGATCGGGCCGGGAGAGAGATTAACCCTTAAGAACCATAAGGGGAATATATGATGACCGATACCGCCGAGATCAGGGCCGGGGTCTACGTCTGCCGCTGCGGCCTGAACATCGCCGGAACCGTGGACTGCCCGGCCGTGGCCGAGTATGCCGGAGGGCTCCCGGGGGTGGCCGTCTCCCGGGAGGAGGTCTACCTCTGCTCCGGGCCGGGCCAGCAGGCCATCAAGGACGACATCGCCGAGAAGGGCCTCAACCGGGTGGTGGTGGCCTCCTGCTCGCCCCGCCTCCACGAGCCCACCTTCCGCCGGACCTGCCAGGAGGCGGGGCTCAACCCCTACCTCCTGGAGATGGCCAACCTCCGGGAGCAGTGCGCCTGGGTCCACGGCCATGATCCGGACGGGGCCACGGCCAAGGCCAAGGACCTGGTCAGGATGGCCCTCGGCCGGGCCCGGCTCCTGGCCCCCCAGGAGGAGCTGGAGATCCCGGTGGCCAGGCAGAGCCTGGTCATCGGCGGCGGGGTGGCCGGGATCCAGGCCGCCCTGGACCTGGCCGACAACGGCTTTCAGGTCCACCTGGTGGAGAAGCGGCCCACCATCGGGGGGATCATGGCCCAGCTGGACAAGACCTATCCGACCATGGACTGCTCCATCTGAATTCTGGGGCCCAAGATGGCGGATGTCGGTCGACATCCAAACATAAATCTCCTGGTTTCCAGCCAGGTCACGGGGATCCGGGGCTACGTGGGCGACTTCCGGGTCTCCATCCAGAAAATAGCCCGCTACGTCGACGAGGCCGAGTGCACCGCCTGCGGCGACTGCGTCAAGGTCTGCCCGGTGCTGGTGCCCAACGAGTTCGAGATGGGCCTTTCTTCCCGGAGGGCCATCTACATCCCCTTCCCCCAGGCCGTGCCCTCGGCCTACGTCATCAACCCCGCCGACTGCCTGGGCCAGGATCCCCTTATCTGCGGCAAGTGCGCCGAGGCCTGCGCCAAGGGCTGCATCGACTATGACGCCACGGACCGGGAGCTGGAGATCACGGTGGGGACCATCGTCGTGGCCACCGGGATGGAGCCCTACGATCCGGCCCCCCTGGACGAGTATGGCTACACCCGCTTCCCCAACGTGGTCACGACCATGGAGTTCGAGCGGCTGATCAACGCCGGCGGGCCCACCGGGGGGGAGCTGATCCGCCTGAGCGACCGGGAGGTGCCCAAAACGGTGGCCTTTATCCAGTGCGTCGGCTCCCGCTCCCCGGGCAACCCCGAGGCCAACCCCTACTGCAGCAACATCTGCTGCATGAACACGGTCAAGGACACCCTGATCCTCAAGGAGCACTACCCGGAGATGGAGGTCAAGGTCTTCTACCTGGACATCAGGGCCTTTGGCAAGGGCTTCGAGGAGCTCTACCTCCGCTCCCGGGCCCAGGGGGTCCGCTACATCAGGGGGCTCCCGGGGGAGGTCCTGGAGGACCCGGCGAGCCGGGACCTGACCCTGGTCGTGGAGAACACCGGGTCCGACCGTCTGGAAAAACACCGGGCCGGGATGGTGGTCCTCTCCCAGGGGCTGGTCCCCGGGCCGGACGCGGACCGGCTCCAAGAGATGCTCTCCCTCCAGAGGACCTCGGACGGCTTCTTTCTGGAGGCCCACCCCAAGCTCCAGCCGGTGGACTCGGCCACCCGGGGGATCTTCTTCGCCGGCACCGCCGAGGGGCCCAAGGACATCAAGGAGGCGGTCACCCAGGCCTCGGCCGCGGCGGCCCGGGCGGCCAGGCTGATGACCCCCGGCCGGATCACCGTGGAGGCCCTTTTCGCCCGGGTCGATGAGTCCCGGTGCCGCTCCTGCGGGATCTGCGCCCAGGTCTGCCCCTTCTCGGCCATCACCGTGGACCAGGAGGCCAAGGGCCCGGCCCGGGTGATCCAGGCGGCCTGCGCCGGCTGCGGGACCTGCGCCGCCGAGTGTCCCTTCGGGGCCATCGAGATGACCCACTTCAGCGACGCCCAGATCCTGGCCCAGGTGGAGGCCGCCCTGGAGGAGGAGCCCGGGGAGAAGATCGTCTGCTTTGCCTGCAACTGGTGCTCTTACGCCGGGGCCGACCTGGCCGGGGTGGCCCGGCTCCGCTACCCGGCCCAGGTCAGGATGGTCAGGACCATGTGCTCCGGCCGGGTGGACCAGGAGTTCATCTGGAGGGCCTTTGAGGAGGGCGCCCCGGTGGTCCTGGTCTCGGGCTGCCACTTCGGGGACTGCCACTACATCGACGCCAACCACTGGACCAAGAAGAGGGTGGAAAAGATCTGGAAGAAGATGGACAAGCTGGGGCTCAGGCCGGAGCGCCTCCAGCTGGAGTGGATAAGCGCCGCCGAGGGGGCCCGGTTCGCCCAGGTCATGGCCAGGATGGAGGAGCTGAAGTCCTCGGTGACCGCCGAGGAGATCGAGCGGACCAGGGAGGTCCTGGCGGCCCGGCGGCAGAAGAAGGAGCTCAAGGCCGGGGGAGAAATCGGCCATGAGTAAGCCTTTCAAGGGGGACAGCCCCAGCCCCCGGGAGGTCTTCCTGGGCCTGAAGCTGATCCCCTTGAGCCGCTCCCTGGCCCAGTGCGTGGTCTGCACCCTGGACCGGCCCTTTCTCCTGAGCCGGGTGGCCGGCAACTTCACCATCCACGACTGCAACATCCTGGAGGCGGAGATCAACGTCCGCGAGGGGGTGGTCACCGACCTCTACAAGATCGAGACCCCGCCCAAGATCGAGTTCCCGGACCTGGAGAAGATGCTCTTCGAGTCCCTGCGGAAGATCCTCCTGGGGAGGATCAACCTGGAGAAGGAGATCTACCTCTGGGAGAAGGAGCACCACGTCATCCGGGACGAGCTGGAGGCGGAGTTCCAGAGCCTGAAAGGCAACCGGGCCGTGCTGGCCATCAACACCTCCAACAAGCAGGGCCTCCTCCACAAGATCTCCTGGGCCCTCTCCCTGGCCGGCCTGAACATCGACAAGGCCCTCTTCTCCTCCACCGAGGACAACAAGGGGGAGGACGTCTTCTGGATCAGCCAGCGCCACGGCCAGAGGATCAACCTCGAGTACCAGGCCCTGGTTCTGGAGCTGCTGAAGCTCATCGTCAGCGAGGGGCAGGACCCCCTGGAGCAGTCCTTCCGTAAAGAGCTCAACATGATCTACCGCCAGCAGCTCAGGCGCCACGGCGGGGGGTTCAGGACCGCCCGGCTCTACGCCGACGTCCACCTGAGGCTGGTGGGGGAGCTCCTGGCCAGGGTCAAGGCCGAGCTGAACCTGGAGGGCAGCCCGATCCTGGTGGGCATCTTCGGGGGCATCGGCAGCGGGGCCATCGGCTTCACCAGCGACATCGACTTCTTCTTTCTCTACGACGGCCCCTGGCGGGAGGAGTACGACTCCCTGAAGAGGATCTTCCAGCGCCGGCTGGAGATCATCACCGGCCTGGACGTGGACGAGACCTTCCTCCAGTACCACCTCAACTACTTCTTTCTCAACCGGCCCGAGGGGGGAAGGCCGGTATCCTTCGAGGACTTCTTCGGCTACGTCAGGCACATCCAGGAGATCAAGCGGAAGGCGGGAGGGAGGCTGTCCATGCCCCAGTTCTTCCACTTTCCCTGGATCTTTTCGGCCCGGTTCATCGGCGGCCCGGAGGTCCTGGAGAGGTTCAACGCCCGTCTCAAGACCCTCCCCGCCCGGAAGGGGAGGACCTACTCCAGCCTCAAGGCCTACCTCCTGGGCGAGATGGGGGAGGAGATCAGGGGGGATTACCTCGACTATCTGGAGGGCCGGTTCAACCGGGAGGAGCTGGGGTTTTTGGAGGCCGAGGAGCTGACGCGGCTTTACCGGGACAAGGAGTACGCCCGGTTCATAGACGCCATCTCGCCCTATGAGGCCATCAAGTACATCTTCAGGCGGGGCGTCTTCCCCCTCCTCCATCTGGCCCACCATCGCCGCCGGAGGACGGACATGGGCCTGCTTAAGAAAGAGTACCGCTCTTTAAGGCCGGCCCTGGACTTCATGCTCAAATCCTTCAACGTCCGCAAGACTCTCTTCATCATGGGCTGGTGGGACCTCAACTACTTCCTCTTCATCATGAACTGCCGCACCCCGCGACGGTTCTGCGAGCTCTACCTGAAGCACCAGCAGGCCCTGGTAAGCTTCACCAGGGACCTGATCGCCCGGGCCGGGGAAGGGGTCCGGGACTAGTCCGGGGATTACCTCCGGCCTCTCCGGGCGGCTCCTCCCGCTTACCGGCCGGTCCTGATCCGACCCACCCGTAATTTTCTCCCGGGCAGATTCCGGCCGGACTCACCGGCCTTGCGGCGGCTGAAAGTGGCCGTTGGGATGGGCCATTGAAGGGATTTATATTATTGCTCATAAATAATGATTATTATTTTAATTCAATATAAGTAAAATTGCCCCACGAAATTGGCTATCGCCCTAGTGTTGATTTTGGATCACACTGTGGGCTATTAGATAAGTCCCACGATCAGGCGTCCGTCAAGGAGGAAGGTTATGAGTAATTCAACCAGGGACAACCATGACGTTTTCGGGAAGTGCTATCAGCCCACCAAGGCCGATGAGCTGAGAGAGTTCCAGAGGTACGTGATCTTTCGCGTCTTCGACTCCGGCCAGACCCCGGAGGTGGTGGTCGGCGGACGCCGGATGATCCTTCTGGGCTCCAACAACTATCTGGGGTTGTCCTTCCACGCCCAGGTCAAGGAGGCGGCCCGGCTGGCCCTGGAGAAGTACGGAACCGGCTGCGCCGGGTCCCGCTACCTCAACGGAAACCTGGACCTGCACGAAAGGCTGGAGCGGCGGCTGGCCGGGTTCTTCGGCAAGGAGGCGGCCGTGGTCGCCTCCACCGGCTATCAGAGCAACCTGGGGACCATCGCCTGCCTTCTCAACCGGGGCGAGGTGGTTATCACCGACAAGCTGGACCACGCCTCCATCCTGGACGGCTGCCGGATGTCCCTGGGCTCCATGGTCCGCTACCGGCACAACGACATGGACGACCTGGAGAGGTTGCTCAAGCAGTACTCGGACCGGGCCAAGCTGATCGTGGTCGACGGGGTCTTCTCCATGGAGGGGGACCTGGTGAATCTGCCGCCGGTGATCGATCTGGCCAAGCGCTACGGGACCAGGGTCATGGTCGACGACGCCCACGGGATCGGGGTCCTGGGCGAGAGGGGGCGCGGGACCGTGGAGCATTACGGGCTCCTGGAGGAGGTGGATCTGATAACCGGAACCCTCTCCAAATCCCTGGCCGGCATCGGCGGTTTCGTGGCCGGCCAGGCCAGGGTCGTTGAATGGATCAAGCACGCCAGCCGGCCCCAGATGTTCTCGGCCTCGCTCCCTCCCGCCACCACGGCCGGGGTGATCGCCGCCTTGGAGGTCATCGACTCCCGGCCCGGGCTCAGGAAAAGGCTCTGGGACAACCGGCAAAGGCTCAAACAGGGGCTCAACGACCTGGGCTATGATACCGGCCAGACCCAGTCGCCCATCATCCCGGTCATCATCGGCAATGAGCCGCTGATGCTCAAGTTCGTGGTGGAGCTGGCCGAAAAGGGGGTCTTCTGCAACCCGGTGGGCTCCCCGGCCGTGCCCAGGGGCCGGGAGATGATCCGGACCTCGGTCATGGCCGAGCATACTCGAGAGCAGATGGACCGGGTGGTCGAGGCCTTCAAGGAGGTGGGCCTGGAAAACGGCCTGATCAACTGACCTCACCCCCCTCGACCCTTATTCCCCGGAGCCTTCCCGGGGCCCGGGTCGGCTCCAGCGGGTCGGCCGCCGAGGCAGGGCCCGGGGGCGAAGCCCCGGCCATCCTCCGGCGAGGGTCCCGGAACCAGGCCAAGGGAGCCCCGGCGGCTTGGTCCCGCGGGTGACGGCCGCCGGATTGTTCTCCCTCGGCCAAGGCCCGTCAGGCCGCCCCCAAAACCGTCCCAACCAAATCCAACTATTTGAACTATAATTCTATTTGCCGACTTTTCGGCGGCCTTGACCAAATTTTCCGGGCCAGCCGTCTCAGGGGTCAAGGCCGGGCCCGGATGACCGGGTGGGGGGGATACCGGAAGCCCGGATGCGGGCCCCAGGAACAGGAGACGGCTCCGCTTGACTATTGTCTCATGAAAAATCCGGGGTTATCCTCTTTAGGCCGGTCCGCCCGTTTCCCGGGGAAAGGGTCCGGGGAAGGCCGGCCCGGGGAGGAGAAAATAAATTGCCTTGGTCGCCGGGGAGTTGTAAAGTTGTTTGATTATTAATTTTGGAAGATATCATGACTCTGCGTTGGCCAGGAACTTTTTAAGGGTATAATTAGTGGATTTCAATAGGATTACCCTGGCCTTCAAGGGTCGCCAGGCCCACCTGGAAAGAAGATTCTTAGATGATTATTTTAAAAGATCCCTCACCCAGGTCCGGGCCTGCCTAATCCTGGGGATCCTGGTCTACACCGGCTTCGCCTTCTCCGACACGGCCTTCTACCCCGAGGTCAAGAGCCTGGTCCTGAAGGTCAGGTTCTCCATTGTCGTTCCGGCCCTGATCGGCCTCTACGTCCTCTCCCTCTTCCCCGATGTATTCAGGCGATACTGGCAGGCCAGCTTGGTGGCGATGATGGGCCTGGGGGTGGGCGGCCTGGCCACGGTCATCGTGGCCGCGGCCGAGCCGGCCCGTTTCACCTACTACCCGGCCCTGATCCTGGCCCTGATCTGGGGTTATCTCTGCGTCCGCCTGAGGTTCATCTGGGCCAGCCTGACCGGCCTGATCACCCTGGGCATCTACGTGGTCTCCCTGGGCCTGCTCAGCCGGACGCCCTCCTCCATCATCATCAACACCGGTTTCGACCTGGCGGCGGCCAACGTGATGTGCATGTTCGCCGCCTACTTCATGGAGTACTTCTTCAGGCGTCAGTACTACCTGGCCGAGCTGCTGAGCCAGGAGCAGGAAAAGGTCAAGAAGATAAACCAGGAGCTGGAGGCCCTGGTGGAGAAGAGGACCTCCAGCCTCCTGAAGGCCAACCAGGAGCTGGAACAGGAGGTGACCGAGAGGAAGAGGGCCGAGGAGGCCCTCACCCAGAGCGAGGCCCGCTACCGGTTGGTGGTGGAGAACGCCCATGAGGGGATCCTGATCCTTCAGGAAGGGGCCATCGCCTTTCACAATCAGAGGCTGGGCAAGATCACCGGGCTGCCCAAGGAGGAGCTCGACTCAAAGCCCTTCATCGAGCTGGTCCTGCCGGATTACCGGGAGACGGTCCTGGGACGCCACGAAAAGATCATGGCCGGCAAAAAGGTTCCGGAGACCTACATCATCAGGGTCATGGGCCTGAACGGGGAGGGCAGGTGGGTCCAGGTCACCGAAAAGCTCATCCCCTGGCAGGACCGGCCGGGCATCCTCTGCTTCCTCCTGGACATCACCGATCTCAAGCTGGCCGAGATCGAGAAGGAGAAGTTCGAGGAGCAGCTCCGCCAGACCCAGAAGATGGAGGCCATCGGGACCCTGGCCGGGGGCATCGCCCACGACTTCAATAACATCCTGGTGGCCATCATGGGCTACACCGAGCTGGCCCTGGCCAACCCCGAGGACCGGGAGCTCCAGCAGCAGAACCTGGAGCAGGTCCTCCAGGCCTCCGAGAGGGCCAAGAACCTGGTCAAGCAGATATTAAGCTTCAGCCGGAGGACGGAGCAGGAGAGGAAGCCGCTCCAGCTGGGGTTGATCATCAACGAGGCCCTCAAGCTCCTCCGGGCCTCCATCCCCAAGACCATCGAGATCAAGCGGGAGATAGAGACCGGCGCGGACACGGTCCTGGCCGATCCCAACCAGATCCATCAGCTCCTGGTCAACCTGTGCACCAACGCCGCCTATGCCATGCGGGATCAGGGCGGGGTGCTGGAGGTGAGCCTGACCAGGGTCG
>Ga0209164_1003735_pt1 | contig 14174 bp, 15 predicted proteins | sample MTBNYHSulfiMetaG_FD_187458 | JGI IMG/M metagenome (GOLD analysis project Ga0209164, IMG submission 187458) | Enrichment culture microbial communities from rom New York Harbor, USA that are MTBE-degrading - MTBE-NYH (New York Harbor Sulfidogenic)... | ecosystem: Environmental > Aquatic > Marine >...
AGATACTGGTTGATGTCAGCCGGGTCGATAAGCCCGCACTCCCTCATTACGACTCTTTGTTCGAGATTGAAACGGGGGAAATCATTGACCGTCGGGACCAGATCGTTTTCTTCCATGGCCCCCAGCACATATTCAAACATCGGATCTCCACCCGCCAGAAAGGACTTCACCAGGACTCTGGCCTTGCCGGGCGTTACATCATGGTAGGCAATGGGGGGATAGCCTGGATTTTCGATCACTACGAGCGGCTCCGCATAGCAGTGCCCGAGACAACCGACCGGGATGATCAGAGCCGCAATTTCCTGTCCGGCAAGCACCTCTTCGAAAGCAGCCTTGGTTTCCAGCGCTCCTGCCGCCAGACCGCAGGTGGCCATCCCGATAAAGATACGCGGGACTCCGTCTTGCCGTTTTCCTGCCAGGGTTCCCCTGGCTGCTTCTACCAGCAATGAAAAACGCTCCTGCGGCTTTTTTTCAAGATGAAGATTCACTTTCCCGCACTTCCCTCTCTTGTTGTTCTTTCTGCAGTTCGAAACCCAACAGGATGCCTTCGACCCTGCTCGGCGCCATGTGTGCCTCCACTACATCATCCACCAGAGCGACCGGAGCCAGAGCGCAACAGCCCACACAGGCGACCCGCTCGATACTGAATTCCCGATCGGGGGTTGTTTCGCCGTCTTTAATGCCCAGCTTACGCTCGAAATTCTCCAGGATAATGTCGCCGCCAACCACATGGCAGGCCGTTCCAAGACACACTTTGATCTGGTGTTTCCCCGGCGGATGAAAACGGAACTGATTATAGAAGCTGGCGACCCCGTAGACTTCGCTTGCAGAGATGTTCAGGTGTTGCGCTACTGCTTGCATCGCATGTTGGGACAGGTAGCCGTGCTGTTGTTGAGTCGCCTGGAGAATGGGAATTAGATTTTTCCTGTGACTTTCATGGCTTGAGAGTATGGGGCCCATATCTTCGAGGATTATCTCCTCCACCAGGGACCAAGGATCGGCTCTTGAGTGATTCATTTTCATGATCAGTCTCCCACCTTATTCCACAATTGAGACGCACGTCTGCTGAGCTCCGAGCATCGACAGCGCATCGTACGTTTGATAACTTCGATAAACCTGACATTTTGGGGAGGCAAGACCTGTGCCGTAATGGCAATTTAAGCTTGACATGCGCAAAAGTGATAGGAGCAATCTTGCTCGGAGGTGACAGAAGAGTTGAATGGGTACATTATGAACCCTAAAGTGATCCACGGAAGGAACATTCTGTCCCCATTCTTGCCAGCCTCTCAGCATTTTCGTTAACCATGATGCAGCAGGCCTGTTTGCACATAGTGGATCTCTTTGCGCAAAGAGTAATGACATAGAGGCGCTGATGTGAGAGAATTCGACCAGCATATCCGTTGGGATACTATAAATATGGCATGCTATGGGAAGGATCGGTTTTGGGAGATAAAGCGAATCAGTCGAATCGGCTATGAGAGCCTGGAGGTCGATGCCCAGAGGAACGGCAAATAGTAACTGAACCGTTTTTTTGATGCCGGGGATTTTATCTTGGATTGTCAGCTGTACCGGCACAAGAGGCGGCCTCGGCCTGTACAGGACATTCACAACCAAGAAACAAGGATCGCTGGAAATGTGCGACTGTGCAGATGTTCGAGGCGGCGGTGCGAGCAGGAAGAATGCGCCATCCTTCATCTATGAAATACTCCACGGTAAATCCCGTTCTTTGCCAGGCAGGACCGACGCGCATGCTCAAAAGATCTGGAAGGGTATCTCGATCGACGAGCATATTCCCACAGAAGCACTGGACGAATTGGATAAAATGGAGGCAATTGAACTGCGGGCCTCATGCGAGGGATCCGGGCTGGATCACCCAACATTTCTCATTTTCCGGTTCAGAGGCGAAGAGGACCTTCAGAAAATAGCAAACTTCGTTGCAGGCATGAATGCCATCGAGGATATCAAATGTGGGGCTGAAAAAGGCAGGATGGGGTTGTTCCGAATCGGTGTAACAACCCCATTATGGTACCAAAAGGATCCCCGCAAGTTCGAGCGCTGGTGGCAGCAGCTGCCTACAAAGATTCGTGTCGTTTTGGCAGTTCTTGAGAGTCTCGCCACCGAGCTTCAAGAGAGCGTATGAGAACCGATTGCACTCGGCGCAATTCAACAGAGCAATAGAACGATCTGCGAGTGCCGAGGCGGTATCTACTCCCCCCGCGTCATCTGTGCCCCACACTTCGGACAGTGCCGTTCATAGCATGGCGTCCCCAATTGGTGCGGCGCCGTCGCTCCGCAGTTGGGGCACACACAGTTGCCACCGGGGCCTGCCGCAAAACGCCCGCCGCGGCCGCCGCCTCGACCTCTTCCCGTGCCCCGGCCCGTCCCGGGACCTTGTCCCCTTGGACCGGTACCATCTCCTCTCGGCATACAAACCACCTCCTTTCCTTCTTTCTTCTCTAGAATCAGTTGGAGTCTTTAATTCACTGTCAAGATTCATGCCGCGACCCCGGTTATTTGGAAATCAGCCATGAGGGATGGATTGAATCGTCTTCGCTTGAATTCAAAAATACCATTAGACACTGGTGACTTCGGCCCGGTTTTTGATACCGCTGAGAGATCATCATGACAAAGTCGGTTGGACTTTCACCGTTCCGAATGGATTCCAGAGCTGAGGAGGTCGGCACAATGCAATCTCAAACGAAAAACATTCTGATCGGTGTGGACGCTTCGGATTACACTTTTGAAGCGGTTCGCTATGTTGGCAAAGTTATGCCGGCCGAGAAAACCAGGATCAAGCTTCTCCATGTCATGAATCCAATGCCGGACAGTTTTTACGACCTGGGACTGCTGCCGGCATTCAGGCACGAGGAAATGGGTCTTCGAGCATGGGAGGCCCAACAAAGAAATATCATGGAAGCTTTTATGGATCGCGCCTGGCAGTTGCTTGTCAGTATGGGCTATTCATCAGAGAAGATCTCGGCAACCATACGCAAGCGAGAGGCTGGTGTTGCTCGAGACATTGCCGCGGAGGCCCGACGAGGCTACGATGCGCTGGTGGTTGGCCGCAAAGGAACGAGCGCGCTTGAAGAGCTGGTTCTTGGAAGCATTGCCAACAAGCTCGTGAGCTACCTGGCCCAGCCTCCGACTTGGATCGTCGGCGGCCATCCGAGTCCGCACAAGATACTGATCGCCATGGACAGTTCGGAATATGCCAGAAGGGCTCTCGAATACATCTTCGAGCTTTTTGGCCGCGATCATCCCGAATTGATGCTGCTGCATGTCACGAGAGGTCAGGATCTTACTCGGCCAAGTCTTGCAGGAGACTTCTTAACAGCAAACTGGCTCAATAAAGTTAGAGAAGAGTTCAAGAAAGCCGAACAGGTGATGCACCTGATATTCGCAGATTGCGTCAGCTATTTGGAGCAACACGGAGCGGATAGCGCCCGGATCAGAACAAAAATCATTCCCGGGGTCTACAGCCGGGCAGCAGCAATCTATGGTGAAGCTGTAGAAGGCGGCTACGGGACTATCGTCGTCGGACGCCGGGGTCTTTCCCGCGTCGATGAGTTCTTGATGGGCCGAGTTAGCAACAAGGTCCTGCAACTGTCAGAGGGAAAGGCCGTTTGGATAGTCCAATGAACAACTGGCAACCGATAATTCGTCCTGTGCAAACGGGATGCCGGTCAGATCCGACAGGGGTGATCAGATCGCCCCTGTCGGCCTTTTTCGGCCCCGAAATGGAGAGACTGTTATTTCCATTTGCTGCGGATGACCTGCTAACTCTTCTTATCTTTTTTCATCTTCATTTGTTGTTTCTTCTTCTGAATCATTAGAGTATCGGCGTACATATCATCGAAAGAGGCCTTCATAACAGCATCGAAGTTGGCGGGCTTGCCTCCGTATTTCGACATGAAGCTGTCGGCTTCCGCTCTGCTTTCAAACGCCCACTTTGCCCTTGCCGTCATTACCCCCGGAAGATCGCCACCAATAATCCAATAAGCCTTTTCGGCGTCGATCTGCTTCTTTGTGCTGTAGTCGCCAACGGTGATTTTCTTGACCGGCTTATCCGTGTGCAGGGCCATATCGATCGCGGCGCAATGCACCGAGCATAAGCCACACTCTGTTCCATCCTCGTGCTCGATGATCACCCACGAGTGCCCGTAGTCCGCACGCTCCATTCCGCAATACTGACAGCGTTCATCCGCCGCAAACACGTTGATGCACAGAAACAAAAATGAAGTAATCGAAACCATAACGAAAAAAATTGAAGTTCTGAAACGATGCAGTTTCATAGCACTCTCCTTTTGTGAGGTTTAGGACATTATTACGCAAGCCACTGAGCCTGACATTGAGGAACACGAAATTACCGGGGACCGGTATGTGTTCCCACGCAGACGCGTGGAAACGAGGTGTTTAACGAGCCGCTGGTATTTTCTGAATCCCTTCGTTTGCAGGATACAATTTTTCTCACTGTGAGGAGCCTATTCATGCATTTGCGGCGGCAGTGCCGACTGTTCCTGCACGCCCGATCAGCCGTTCGGCGATGCCTTTAAACAATTCTCCCGTTTCAGTTTCGGGAGAATCGACCATGAGCGGCACACCTCTGTCACCTCCTTTGCGTAGCTCTATGTCAATGGGAATCGATCCAAGCAGTGGGATACCCATCCGCCGGCTGATGCTCTCTCCCCCACCCGTCCCAAAAATTTCAATCTTTTGACTGGAGTGACCGCACATGAAATAGGACATGTTTTCCACAATGCCGGCGACCTTTATGTTCATCTCCCGAAACATGCCGATTGCCTTACGAACATCGGCCAGGGCAACTTCTTGAGGGGTGGTCACCACAACCACCGAAACGCTGGGGATGGACTGTGCTATGGTGATGGACGGATCTCCCGTACCGGGCGGAAGGTCGACCACAAGGTAGTCGAGCTCGCCCCACATGACCTCATCGAGCAGTTGCTTCAGCGTCTTTGCCACCAAAGGACCGCGCCATATGAGCGGTTGAGAACCCTCCGTCAAGAAGCCAATGGAGATGATCTTCAGCCCGTATTTCTCGAGTGGCAGCATCATCCCCGACTCTGCGCGCGGGCGCTCGGAGAGGTCGAGCATAGTTGGAATGCTCGGACCGTAAAGATCGGCGTCGAGCAGGCCTACGTCGAAGCCTTGCCTGCTCAGAGCCAGAGCAAGATTAATCGCAACCGTCGTCTTTCCCACACCGCCCTTGCCGCTGCCGACCGCAATGAAACGACGGACTTTATCGATTCCTTTCAGGGGATGTTTGACAAAAAGCCGGTCAAGTTCTTCCTTCTTCATCACGGTCAGCTGAACATCCACCGAAGCAACGCCGCGGACTCGTTTAACCGCTTCTTTGACATCCTCCACAATTTTCTTCTTCATGGGACAGCCAAGCGTGGTGAGAGCTAGCACAATGCGGACCTTGTCCGCCTCGATCTGAACGTCTTTTACCATCTGCAGTTCAACGACGTTCTTTTTCAGCCCGGGGTCCTGTACTCCTCTGAGGGCTTCCCTGACGTCTTGCTGAGTAATCATTGCTCTGCCTCTTTCAAAATTATCTATTGGTCCTTCTCAATTCCACCTTGACTCTATTTTGTGCGTTCGGACATTCCCAAATTTGCACATCGGGATTTTCGAAGAGCGGAAACGTTCCCCCGAATTGCAGTGTGCTGACCCAGTTGAAGACATTGTGGTACAAATAACCACAGAACTCTCCACACTTGTGCACTCCCAGCTCGAATTCATCACCGACTTTCATTCCAATGGTGCAGGGATTCTGCATTTCAATCACTTTGGCCACCACTTTGCTTCCAATATCCTTGAACGTAAGACTGAAAAAAGTCCAAATATTCGTCCAAGGCGTGCTCACCCATTACGCTATTCATGGACTCTTTCGTTTGAGCTGCGTTTGAAGCGATCACGAGCTCAGCAGTCAGGAATCGAAGCCGCGGGGAGCCCACCTGCAGCCGTTCATTAACTCGAGCAGGTGCGAAACCGATGAGGTGAGGGAGCGACGGGAGAGTTTTCACTCCCTCACCCACCTCTCCTTCCGATGGGAAACAGACGTCCAGCCCCTCGCTTTCCAGCCCGCCTGTCCGCTCTGAGCCCATCAGAAAGAAGAAACAGTCCTATTCCTCGCCCAGCTTCCGGATTTTGGGCAAAAAAACGGTAAAAACTGATCCCTTACCCAGCTCACTGGTAACCATCACTCTTCCGCCATGTCCCTCGATGATCGTCTTTACGATAGCAAGGCCCACACCATACCCTTCCTTTTTTCCGGCTCCCGTGCCCTTATGAAAGATATCGTAAATGTAAGGCAGATCCTTAGGGTCAATGCCTCGACCCTCATCCTTGACTTTGACCATCACTTCCTTTTCGCTTTCCTCAATGGAAATCGCCACCGTTGTGCTCTTTGGCGAAAACTTCAGGGCATTATCCAAAAGATTAGCGAATACTCGACGAAGCCGATTGGCATCCGCTTCAATAACCGGCAGGCTCGCGGCACTCTCGAACGTCAACTTGATCCCGATTGCAGCCGCCTTGGGCTCATAAGTATTAAAAAGCTCATAAAGCTCTTTATCTAAAAAAGTGGCGTCGAAGGTTAAATTCAATCTGCCCGTTTGCAGGCGGGAGAATTCAAGGAAATCCTTAACCAAAAACTCTAATTTCCCTGCTTCCTTGGTGATGATCTCAATGAACTTCCTCGGACCCTCTTGGTTGAGGTCATCGGTCTTCAGCAGCCGCAAGCCAAGGCCATGAATGCCGGTCAGAGAAGAATTCATGTCGTGGGCGAACATCGAGATTAAATTGGCCTTTTCCCGCTCCTGGGCTTTCTTTTTCGAAATATCCAGAAATGCCTCTACAGCACCGAGGAGCTTCCCGTCTTGATCAAAAAGACCGGCTGTGCTCATTTCCACGGTGATTGTTTCACCGTTGCTGTTTCGAACTGTCGTTTCGATGCAAATGCTGGGCTGCCGACGGCTGATGACGGTTCTCAGCGGGCAGTCGGTGTTGCACCGGCCCCCTTTCAGAACATCGCCACAGAAACAGCCGATTGCTTCCTGTTCCGAACGCCCGGTAATCTTCTCCGCCCAGGGATTGAACCGGGTGATCCTCAAATCAGGATCGACTGCAACGATGGCAATCGGCAGACTGTCAATGATGAAATAGCAAAAAGAGAGATCTTTCGTTTTCCGTGTTTCTATCGGACCCTCCTCCGGAACCGCTGCAACCTGATTCGCCGCGGTCGCGTTGCTGTTGACATCAAAGTTGGCGACTGGCATCGTTCCCTGGAACTGTTCCTTGCTACAGTGTTAAAAAAGGCGGAAATACCGCGGTCCAACCCGATGGAAGATTGAAGCGCGGTATTTCCAATACAGGAATGGGGGTGTCAATCCCGTCCTAAAAGCTTAACAAAAACTGTGCCATAAGATCCTGGCATATATGCGATATGTAATGAACCGTTTCACCCTGAGTCGAAGTCACGGTCCGACTCCATACCTGCAGCAATGAGCAACGCTGTTTCGGTCATTCCAGTCGAAAAAACAGAAACATTATGCACCCATCTAAAATCAACCGGGGAACAATCTGTCTCTATCCATCTGCTGCAACGTAAACATGCATTCTGAAAGTTCGAGAAAATTTGCCCTTCACTACGATGACCCGGCAGTTTAGCAAGCACCAGATAAAAAAGGCCGCCCCGGCAAACTTCGGGAACGGCCCTTCTTTTGTGAATCTGTGGATCTACAGATCAATCAAACGCCATGTTTGTCTTCCAGACTTCCCATACCTTTCCGACCAGATCCGGCCCCGGCTTGAGGGTTACCTTGCCGGGCTTCCAGCCGGAAGGCGTGGCCTCCGTCCCTTTGCTTTCTCTCACATGCTGGAAAGCCTGCACCTGGCGGATGCTCTCCTGAATGTTCCGGCCCACCGGTGGAGTCAGCACCTCATAACCCTGAACCACCCCTTCGGGATCTATGATGAACCTTCCGCGCGTTTCAACCCCCGCCTCTTCATCAAACACGCCGAATACTTTCCCGACCTTTCCGCCGGCGTCGGACAACATTGGAAATGGAACTCCACCATCTACCATTTTCGAAAGCTCATTATCGTTCCACATTTTATGCACGAAAACGCTGTCGATACTCATTGAAAGAATTTCTACGCCCAGTTTCTGAAATTCAGAATACTTTTCGGCAACTGCCGAAATCTCCGTTGCTCAGACAAATGTGAAATCACCCGGGTAAAAACACAAAAGCACCCATTTCCCCAGATATTCTGAAAGTTTTACGGATACGAACTTGCCCTGTTGGTAGGCCGGAGCAACGAAGTCCGGCGCCTTTTTCCCGACGCGTATCATGGGAGTGATCTCCTTGACTGGTGTGGTTTCTACTAAAGCTCGCTCATCAATTGTCTCCCCCACCGGACCGCCGGTGGGTCGCGCACAACCGACCTTCATTTCCTCTCCCATAGGGGGCACCCTCCTTTCTGCAGGATTATAGAACTTCTCTATAGTCAATGACGAAACCATGCAAAAAATCAATGCAAAACCAACAAGCAGGCAAAATTCGTTCCAAGACTCATACCAGACGTTGCAGTCTGAGCTCATTCTTGGAAACCGAAGTTGAAGCCTTTTCCGGGTAGAACGGCCTTTATCCTTTTGTTACTCGTAGGAAGCAAAGCTATTCTTCTTGCCCAAACAGAATTTGGCCACGAGGGGACTTACGAATTGGGGAGCGGGAAAATAGGACTTTAGCGGAAGAAAAATGCCAGTTGTGGGGTCCGGTCGCGAATGGAAACCGGTGGAGACTTTGGCAGTCATCTACCAGAAGCCTGTCCGAAAATGACAAGTTTGTCCGGTTTCTTTAGGAGCAGCTTCCAGCCGCGGCAGGATCATCGCGGCTGGAAGCCGCTACTAAAGCTGTAAGAAGTGCCTCCGCTCCCTCTTGGACAGCCGCTTAGAGCTCTGTGACCATTTCGTTTAGCTGGGCGCGGGTGAAGACGGGGCCGTCGACGCACACATATTTCGAGCCGATATTGCAGCGGCCGCAAATGCCGACACCACATTTCATGCGCTTTTCAAGAGTTGTGACGATCTGCTCGTCATCGAAGCCGAGCTCCTTTAGCCCGAACAGAACGAACTTGATCATGATCGGCGGTCCACAGACAATAGCCACCCGATTGTGAGGCATAGGGGACTCTTCGGAAAGCACAGTCGGGACAAACCCCACTCTCTCCTTCCACCCTGGAAATTCGTTGTCCACGGTCAGCACCAGGTTTACGCCCCCCGCCTTCCATTCATCCAGTTCATACTGATAACAAAGATCCCTAGGCGATCTGGCTCCGTAAATGACCATAATGTCGCCGTAATCCCGCCGGTTGTCGAGCATGTACAGGAGCAGCGTGCGCAGGGGTGCCATACCGATTCCACCGCCAATGAAAAGGATGTCCTTCCCTTTCATCGCCTCATGATCAAAACCATTGCCCAAAGGCGCCCGCACTCCAACCTGATCGCCATGGTTCAGTTGATGGAGCCGATGGGTCACTTCTCCCACCCGCATGATGCTGAATTGAAGGTATTCCTTGCGTGTGGGCGGAGAATTGATGACAAAAGTAGATTCACCGACACCGAAAATCGAGAGCTGCCCTACCTGACCCGGTCGAAAGCTGAAGCTTTGCATCTTCTTCTGGTCATCGAACACGATGCGCAGCGTTTTGATCGTCGCGGTTTCCTGGATCACCTCCTGAACCGTCGCCAAATCGGGTCGATATGGGCTAAGCACATGCATGGGCTTTTTCCTCCAAGTTCTCAACCACCTTGCGAATATCGATGGAGACCGGGCAGCTACGAATACATCGACCGCATCCGCAACAGCCGATGATACCCTCGTATTTTTCGGGGATGTAACTGAATTTGTGCCCGATCCGGTTGCGGTAGCGCTCCAGTCGGGTCGGGCGTGGATTGTGACCACTGGCTTCCAGGGTGTATGTGTAAAACATGCACGAATCCCATGAACGAATGCGCTCGCCGCGCATTCCCTTCAGCTCGTCGGTGATGCTGAAGCAATAGCAGGTTGGGCACACAAAGGTGCAAATTCCGCAGCTCAGACATTGCCCTGCCATTTGTTGCCAGTAGTTGAGATCGTCAAATCGTTGCAAGAAATTCGACCGGCTCTGATCGCAGATCAAATTCCCGACGCGCCGTTCGGCAGCCTCCTGCTGGACCTTTGTTGCCGCTGCCGTCTGTAATTCGTTTGCAGGCTCCTCGAGCAGATCCATAACATGCAGCGCCCTGTCGTTAAGCGCTTCCACCACGTAGCCGTCGCCAATCGGAGTGATCCACAAATCGGATCCTTGCCTGTCGGCCGGCCCTCCGCCAACCGAAGAACAGAAGCAAGCCGCATCTTCCTCGAGACATACCAGGGTGGCCAACAGCGTCAGGTCCCGTCTGGCCCCATATAAACCGTCAATGTGCGGTCCTGCCGAGAAGACCCGGTCGAAGAGAAGAAAGCCTCTGGCATCACACGGACGGACTCCAAAAATAAGTGTAGGCTTAGGCGCGACGGGGTCCTCCAATTCTACGCGCTTATGAGAAGCATCATCGGGATCTTTTTCATATATGAACCGAAACAGCGACTCCACTTGGGGAAGAAGAGCTCCCTTCGGTCCCAGGGTGCTTTGCTCTACAAGCTCTGGAATCATGCCCGCCTGATAGGGCATAAAACGCACCAACCGTTTCTTCTCTTCCGATGCCGTCGGCACCCAAACATCCAGTATCTCTGAAAGCCTGCCCAGAACGCGGGTCAATTTATCCAGCGCTATATATCTAATTGCGTTGCCCACTTGATTATCCTCTTTCCCAGCTTCTCAGATGCCGGTCTCAGCCGGACTGAATGTAAGCAGTGGCGGCACACCCTCCAGATCGAGACCGGCTTCAAAATCAAGCAGTTCTTTGGTTATCTTATTCAATTCTTCCTTGATCAGGCTGACCGGTATCTCCATGGGACACACTCTTTCACATTCTCCGCACTCGGTACACCTCCCCGCCAGGTGCAGCGCGTGGATGAAGTGAAACATGAATTTTTCCGGCAGATTCATATATTGTGTCAGCCATTTGGGGTCCCTGGTTTCAGCAATGCAGCGATCCTGGCACACACAAAGGGGACAGGCGTTTCGGCACGCATAGCAGCGCAGGCATCGGTCCAGCTCCGTCTGCCAGAAGGCGAGCCGTTCCTGCAAGGAGAGCCGTTCGATTGCAGCAACATCTTGATACAGCTCATGGCTTTCAATTCGAGGAAGGACGGATTCGCCGAGCAGAACATCGTGAATAACCGGGTCGGGATACCGGCACCGTTTGCACTTGCGCATCAAAACGTCTGCAAATGCCAGGTGCTGCAACCCTTTGCTATGCTCCACCTCGACCTGGTCATCAGTTAATCGCACCGATAAAATCTTTGCACCAGTTTGATTCGGTATGAGCTTCCTCAAGTCGATAACGCCCCGACAGGGAATTCCAAATATGAAGAGCATATCCCGTGCTACCAGCTTTTCCTGGATAAGGGCAACCACCGAACGGCTGTCGCACCCCTTGACGCAAATGCCGATCTTTTTACTGCCTTCTCCCCTGGGCACTATCGGGCTTTTAACCAGATATCCGGCCAGGTTTTGGGCACAAAAGGGATTCCAGACAAGTCTTTGAATCTCGCTTGAATCCTTAATAAAAACCGGGGTCGTGTGGAGCGTGTCGTAGCCGGTTTCCCAGCCGATCAAAAGGTCCAGCTCAGGCCAAGCCTGTTGTGCTTGTTTCTTCAATTCAGAAAGTATGCTCGTATTCACAACTCTTCTCTATTGCCGGTATGAAAGCTTGTCACTCCCGGGTTGGGACCAAGTCCTCCGACCTGCTCGGAGAACTCGGTCACGACCTGTTGCCAGCGCTGGCCTTCAGAGGCCGACACCCATGTATAATGGAACCTGTCCGCATGAATTCCCATAAAGGGCAACATGCGCTTCAAAATTTCCAGTCGCCGGCGGGCATACAGGTTTCCCACCGCATAATGGCAGTCTCTGGGATGGCAGCCTGAGACCAGGACTCCGTCTGCGCCAAGAATCAGGGCTCGGGCGATGAACAATGGATCCATGCGACCCGTGCAAGGAACGCGAATGACGCGCAGATCGGTCGGCTGTTTGAAACGGCACACACCGGCGGTATCAGCGCCGCCATATGAGCACCAGTTGCAAAGAAATCCAATTATGGTCAGAGCCCGCTTCTCAGTGGGCGAATCGGTTTTTCCCATCACGGGGAGTCCTTTCCATGCACTGATAAGAAGTGATTATTCTTCGTACTCTTCGTGTGCTTCGTGGTCAAAAGACTACTGACGGTTACCCTTATGCACAGAGCACATCGATTTCGGCCAATATCTGGCTATCAGTGCAGTGCTGCAGCTGCACGGCCTTGGGCGGGCAGGTGGCATTGCACAAGCCGCAACCCTGGCAAACACTTGCCAGCACCTCAGCTTTTTGGACTCCGCCGCGCAGTTGTTTCCACTGAATAGCGCCAAACGGGCACACCTGGATGCACTTGCCGCAAGCCACACAGGCACGCTCGTTAACCAAGGCCACCTGAGGACTTGTCTCGATGGTATCCCGGTAAAAAAGCGCCTGAACTTTGGCCGCCGCGGCGCTGCCCTGCGCCACCGACGAGGGTATATCCTTCGGTCCCTGGCAAACACCCGCCAGGTACACCCCCGCTGTATTTGTTTCTACCGGGCGCAGCTTGGGATGACTCTCCATGTAGAAACCGTGCAGGTCGTAGGAAATGCGCAATTTCTCGGCCAGCTCTTTTGCGCCGGCGGCTGCCTCGATACCGGTCGCCAATACCACCAGATCAGCTTCGACCTCCACCTGCGCTCCCAGCAGGGTATCGGCGCCCTGAACGATCAGGTGATCGTTTTTGGGATAGATCTTGCCCACTCGGCCGCGAATGTAGTGCACTCCATATTCCTCCTGAGCCCGCCGGACGAACTCATCGTAATTCTTACCGGGAGAGCGGATGTCCATGTAAAACACGTAACAGTTGGCATCGGGCAGGTGATCTCGGGTCAAAATGGCCTGTTTGGCAATATACATGCAGCAGACGCCCGAACAGTAGGGCCGGCCTACGGAAGCATCGCGCGACCCGACGCAGGCGATGAACACGATATTTTTCGGCTCCCTGCCGTCCGAGGGGCGCTGGATATGGCCTCCAAAAGGGCCTGAGGCGCTCAGGATGCGCTCATATTGCAGGCCGGAGATGACATCCGGGAATCTCCCGCCGCCGTACTCGCCATAGACCGAGTGATCGAACAGATCAAAACCGGTGGCAACGATGACGGCCCCGACCTCTTCGCTGATGAATTCATCCTCCATGTCGAAGTCGATGGCGCCGACCGGACAGATCTTCTTGCAGACCCCGCATTTACCTTTGCTGAACTGACGACAATATTCTTTATCGATTGCGGCCTTTTTGGGGATGGCCTGCGGAAATGGAATGCTTATGGCGCGCGTATTGCCAAGGTCTTCATTGAAATGATCGGGCACTTTCCTGGATGGGCATTTTTCCATGCACAGGCCACAGCCGGTGCAAAGGCTCCAATCTACGTAGGTCGTCTTTTTCCGAATTTGCACGGTGAAGTTGCCGATGTAGCCCGAAACCGATTCAACTTCGCTGCCGGCGTACAAGCGGATGTTTTCTTTCTGCACGACATCCACCATTTTAGGGCCAAGGATGCACGATGAGCAGTCGACAGTCGGGAAGGTTTTATCAAGCTTCGCCATCTTGCCGCCAATGGAAGGCTGGCGCTCGACCATCACCACTTCCAGGCCGCCGTCCGCGCAGTCCAGGGCCGCCTGGATGCCGGCCACTCCGCCGCCGATCACCATGACTCTTTTGTTGATTGGAACCTGTGAGGAAAACAGCGGATGATTGAAGCGCAGCTTGGCGACCGCCATTTGCACCAGGTCGGCGGCCTTGCGGGTATTGGCGGCTCGATCGTTGCTGATCCACGAAACATGCTCGCGGATATTCGCCATCTCGAACATGTATCGATTCAAACCGGCCTTTTCCACGGCGCGGCGAAAGGTAGGCTCGTGCATCCGCGGCGAGCAGGCGGCCACCACCA
>Ga0209164_1003736_pt1 | contig 14171 bp, 9 predicted proteins | sample MTBNYHSulfiMetaG_FD_187458 | JGI IMG/M metagenome (GOLD analysis project Ga0209164, IMG submission 187458) | Enrichment culture microbial communities from rom New York Harbor, USA that are MTBE-degrading - MTBE-NYH (New York Harbor Sulfidogenic)... | ecosystem: Environmental > Aquatic > Marine >...
CTCTTGAGACGTCGCACCGGCTGGGCCCGCCGAAGCTGGGCGCCGAGACGCTGCTGGAGGACGAGGAGGGGCATCCGTTACTGGCCTGGCACTCGTATGGTTTGGGACGCGTTATGGTTCTCGCGACCGACAGCTTCTGGCGTTATGGCCTGCCGCTGGCGGAGAGCGAGCTTCCGGCCGAGCTGTTCGGCAACTTCTGGCGGGAGCTGGTCCGCTTTCTGATCCTCGGGCAGAAGAGCAGCGGAGTGCGCCTCTACACCGACGGACAACAATACTTGCGGGGAGAACAGGTTCGCATCTGGGCCAACATTGACAGCAATCTGCAAGTGGAGTCGGCCGCCGCCCAGGTGCCGGTGGAGCTTCGGCGAGCCGGTTCCGGCGAGGTCGAACGGCTCTTTCTCAGCCAAAGCCCTCAAAGCCCAACGCTTTATGAAGGTTCCTTTCGGCCCCAGCAGGAGGAAACATACACCTTGCGCCTTGAAGTCAATCGGTTCCAGGACGAGAAACGCATCCAGGTTACCGCGCCGGAGGAGGAGTATCGTCGCTTGAATCAGAATGTCGGGCTGTTACAGGAGATCGCTGAGCGCTCCGGCGGGCGATACCTTCCGCCGGGCGAGCTGCCCCGGCTGCCCTCACAGATTGACTTCGAGGCACGCAGGGAGACCGTATCACGCTCGGTCTTTCTCGGTTCCCTGCCCTGGGTCTTGCCGCTGTTGCTGGCTTTCATTACCACAGAATGGATCCTGAGAAAGCGGGCTTCGCTGCCTTGAGGTTCCTATCGAGAGAAGGTGAAACTCAGAACGCAAGGAAGGGACTCGAATGAGGATTGATGTCGGAACGAAAGTCTGCGCCGTGATCGGGGACCCGATCGAGCACTCGCTGTCTCCGAGTATGCACAACGCCGCCTTTGCCGGGAAAGGGTTGAACTTTGTCTACGTCGCCTTTCGCGTGAAGAACGTGGAGCAGGCATTGGCCGGAATGCGCGGCCTGGGACTGCATGGGCTGAGCGTCACGATTCCCCACAAGAGCGCCGTCCTGCCCTACCTGGATGCCCTTGATCCGACGGCGGAAAGCATCGGGGCGGTTAATACCGTGGTTAGGGAGCCGGATGGCCGCCTCATTGGGTACAACACGGATGGCGTGGGCGCTCGCCGAGCGCTGGAGGCCGCCGGAGTGGACCTGGCGGGAGCCTCGGTTTTGCTGATTGGTTCGGGAGGAGCGGCCCGCGCGGTGGCCTTCGCATTGGCCACACAAGCCTCCATCGGGGCTTTGACGATCGCCGGTGTTGAAGAGGACCAGCTGAGCGCCTTGGTCGAAGGCTTGAGAGAGAAAACGAGGATTTCCGTCGAAGGCGTGCGGGCTGATCGAGACTCGTATCGGCGCTCGGTGCCCCGGTGCGGGATTCTCATTAACGCTTCGCCGGTGGGAATGCACCCGAAGAGCGACGAGATTCCTCTTGCGCCCGAACTGCTCGGTCCTTCGCTGACGGTGTTCGACATCGTCTATAATCCTCTCGAAACCCGGCTGCTGCGCGAGGCGAAGGCGAGGGGCGGCCGGACCATTCCCGGTGTGGAAATGTTTCTCTGGCAGGCGGCGGCGCAATTCGAACTCTGGACGGGGGAAGAAGCGCCCGTGGGGGTAATGCGGGAAGTGGTGATCAAAGCCTTGGAGGAGAAGCGGTAGGAGATGAACATCGTCCTCATCGGCTACCGCGGAACCGGAAAGACGGCCGTCGGGCGCGTGCTGGCCAAGCGGTTGGGCTGGCCGCTGTTGAATTTCGACGCTTTGATCATCGAGCGGGCCGGCCGGTCCATCCCCGAGATCGTTGAGGCGGAGGGCTGGGAACGCTTCAGGGACCTGGAAACCGAGGTGACCCGGGAGTGCGCCGCGAAGGATCGGCACATTCTGGACACCGGCGGCGGTTGTGTCCTGCGGCCGGAAAATGTGACCGCCTTGAGGAAGAACGGAGTGCTATTCTGGCTTCAGGCGTCGGTAAGCACCATCGCCGAGCGCATTCAGGACGATACCCAGCGGCCGAGCTTGACCGGCAGCAAGAGCTTTACTGAGGAGATCTCCGACGTGCTCAGGGAGAGAAACGAGAAATATCAGGCTGCCGCCGATTACGCTGTCGATACCGATTCGCTGTCAGTCGAGGCGGTCGCCCGGAGAATCCTCGAGCTCTATCGGCAACGCGAGCACAGGCCCTGAACGCCGTTCAGCGGGCCCCATGCCGCTGGTCTTATACACAGCGACATAAGTGTGAGACAGATTCTGGGCTGTCATTCTGAGCGAAGCGAAGAATCTGACCTTATAGAAACACGCTGTGTGACAAAGTCAGATTCCTGATCCCGATCAATTGGGATTCGGAATGACAGTCAGGACTTATGTCGCTGTGTTATAGATGTAGGAAAAGGACCAAGAGAGCCTTGATTCGCCTTCGCCCAGGAACCATACCGACAGCGCAATTGTTAGGACTGTGCACGGCGAAAGACGTTGGAATGAATGTCGTGTTTGTCATTCCGAGCGGAGCGAGGAATCTGACGTCTTCGCGAGAACTGTTGCACAGGATCAGATTCTTCGTCCCGCCTGCCCTGAGCAAGGCCGAAGGGATGAATCGGGACTCAGAATGACAATCTTAAGCATCAGTGTTCGTGGATAGCAAAGCGGAGGACTCAGGATGACAACTTCGAGCATCAGTCTCGTGCCCTTGTCGCTGTGGATGGAGGAACACGAATGCTTGCCCGGCATCTTTTGCGGTGGAGAGATCGCCCCCGGGGAGCCTGTGGGATGACGAGTAATCGCGTTGATCTGGTGTTTTTGTTTCTATGGCTGGCCGTTGCGCTTGCGCCGGGCACGCAAGAGGCGGCTGAGGCCGAACCTTTCCGGTGGGAAGTCCGCCTGGAGCCGGAGCAGGTAGCGGCCGGGCAGTCCTCCCAGCTGAAGATCACCTTGCGAATCGCGCCTGAGCACTATGTCTATCGAAATATGACTTCCTTCAGCGTCGAGGTGGGACAGGGCGTCGACGCGGGAGAGCCGGTGTTTCCCGAGGCGGAAACGATCACTGATCCTTTCGACGGAACGCTCAAGGAGATTTACCGGGAAGACAAGCAGTTCAACATTCCGCTTGAGGTCGCCGCGGACGTCGAGGCGGGCACGCAAACCATCCGGCTTGGTATCCAGTATCAAGGCTGCTCGGACACTGTCTGTTTCCTTCCCAAGAGAATCACATTGAGCGCCGCGTTGTCCGTGCGGGAGGGCCTCGATAAAGCTCCTGCCGCCACAGAAGCTTTGAAGGCGACTTCCTCCTTCGAACGTCTCAAGTCGGCCTCGATGACTCCGGGCGGGGATTCAGCCTTCGAGCGCGCGTTGGCTCAAGGGACGTTCTGGGCGTTTCTCTTTGTCTTTATCGGCGGCATTCTGACCAGCTTCACGCCTTGTGTTTACCCGCTGATCCCGATCACGGTCAGCCTGTTCGGCGCGCGTCGGAGTACCAGCCGGCTGGGAGCCTTCACGCTCTCGGCGACCTATGTGCTGGGCATTGCGACGATGTACTCGATCCTCGGCCTGGCGGCGGCGGCGACCGGCGCGGTTTTCGGCCAGTTCCTGACGAACCGCTGGATTGCCTCGGCGGTGGCCGTGGTTTTCATCGCCTTCGGGGCGTCACTACTCGGGGCGTTCGAGATTCAACTGCCGGCGGCGTGGCAGCAACGGCTGGCTCGCACCGGCGGCAAAGGCTATGCCGGGGCGTTCACGATGGGCCTTTTTGGTGGCATCATCGCCGCGCCCTGCACTGGTCCTGCGCTCGGGGCGGTTCTCGTTTTCGTGGCCGGCACGCAGAACCTCTGGTTGGGCTTCTGGCTTCTGTTCACTTTTGCGCTTGGACTGGGGATGCTGTTTCTCGTGTTGGGAACCTTTGCGGGGGCCGTCAGCCGGCTGCCGAAATCCGGCTCCTGGATGGAAGGCGTGAAGAGCGTCTTCGCGGTGGTGTTGTTCGCGTTCGCTTTGTACTTTCTCAAGGACGCTTTCCCCGTGTTGAAATCGTTGTTGGCCGACTCGGCCGCTCATCTCGTCGCGGCCTTATTGCTGCTCGCGGCCGGCATTCTGCTGGGCGGCGTCCACAAAACGTTCAGGAGTCCCTCCGCCAGAGAGCGCGCGGCCAAGGCAGCGGGCGTGGTCCTGATGAGCTTAGGGCTTTGGGTCGCTCTGGGTTTCTTCAGCGCGGCTCCGACCGACTTGCCATCGCCGGAGTGGATTGACAGCGAGGAGGAGGGCTTTCGCCTCGCCCGGCAGGAGGGCAAGCCTGTGATGATCGATTTCTGGGCGGACTGGTGCGCCGCGTGCAAGGAGCTGGATCGCTACACGTATTCCGACCCTCGCGTGCGTAGAAGGCTGGAAAACTTCGTTTCAATTAAACTGGACTTCAGCCAACCGAGCGAGGAAACCCAGCGGCTGAGCGAGAAGTACAACCTGGTCGGCCTGCCGACGGTGCTCTTCTTCGACGCCGAGGGCCGCCCGCTGCCGGAGAAGCGACTGGTCGGCTTTGTGGACGCGGAGGCCTTTCTCCGGCATATCGAAGGGCTTTGAAGCGGGCGGCCCCGAGCCTTGACGGCCTCGGCGAATCCTCCTATCATCCCATGCTCAAGGATACAGCGCCTGAAGTCGCGCGCGTTGTAGAGTGTAGCGAACGCTGCGAAAGCTGCGCTTTCGCACTCCAAACGGAGTCGGGAAGCGGAGTCTGTGGAGTGCAGAAGCGTAGCTTCTGCCGGGGAGCGAATGCTTGCGAAAGCTGCGCTTTCGCACTCCACAACGAGACGGAGAAGCCGTGAGTTCGATCCTTGCCACTGTCGGCCGCTTTATCAGAGATAACCTCGTCGTGGCGTTTGTGCTTCTGGCGGTGGTCTTCGTGGACCTGTTCGTCCTTTACCTGCTTCAGGAGAAGGTTCGGGGTATCAAGAAAGAAATCATCATCAACGACTTCATCGATCAGCTGGACCAGGCCTCGAATGTCACCAACGAGATTCTTAAGGCGATGGCGGCGCGCGCCCCGGAGGAAGAGATCCAGGCTATCGCAAGCGAGTTTCTTCACAAGGACAATATGTTCTATCGCTTCGAGTTTTATCCTTTCCTGACTCTCGCCGAGAAGTTGCCCGCGGAGCGCCCGGCGTTCGTTTATGAGGTTGCCGGCAAACAAGCGCGGCTCAACACTTTTCGCAATTGCCTCTTCACCCGCGATTTCTTCCATGAAGCCCGCTTCCGAAAAGAACCGGGGATGTTTCGAGTCTACTATGCGACCCCGGAGAACTCCTTGAGAATTGAATGGGAGATTCAGAAGTACCGGTTCTATGCCGGCCTGTTTGTGCTGTTTTCAGCCGTCCTGGTGTACGTGATGTTGCGACAGATTGTCTTGCCCCTGCGCCGGGTGTCGCACAGCTTGGACGGGATGAATGAGGAGTATATCCCGGTGTTGGAGAAGCCGAGCGCCTCGATCGAAAAGGCGTACAACAGTATGGCCAAGAACGCCCGGCTGACCCAGCTGGGGGTGCTGCTGGGCGAGCTGGTCAGCGACACGCCGCAGGAGATGATCCGGGGGGAGGACCCGGTCGTCGAAACCGCTCGAAAGGTTCCACGAATTATCTGCGATTATATGAACTTCGGGCGCGTGGCGCTGTTTCATCGCGACGAGGGCACGAACAGCCTCGACTGGGGCTTCGGCTACGACGTGAAGACCGGCGAGTTGAAGCTGCCCGAGTCCTTCGCCGAAGAGGTGGACCTCGAGGCGCTCACGCGCAAGAAGTCCGGTCTGTTGGTGTCTTCCGAGGAAGTCGGTTGGCCCGGGCCGCCGGTCGGTACCGACAGGGATTCGCCGATGTGCGCCATCGTTCCGCTCTTCCACAACAACCGGCCCATTTGCCACGCCGCCCTGTGGGCCGCGTCGCCCCGGATGGACCCGGAACAGCTGCTGGAGAGCGCCGAGAACGTCCGGGGGGAAATCGAGGAGCTGTTTCTGAAGATCATCAGCCGCCGGGCGCTCCTCGACAAGGAGAAGAACGAGGTCAGCATTCACCTTTCCACCAATCTGGGCCATGACCTGACGAACATCCTCGCCACCAGCAAGTGGGATTTGGACACCCTGAAGAAGGGCTTCGAGCTGGGCATTGTGCAAGTTCAGGGCACGCCGCTCCAGGAGGAGCGCTACCAGGAGGCGCTCCAGGGACTCTTGGACAACGCCCGGATGCTCCAGGAAGTGGTCAACATCTACCGCGCCTTCGGCTATGCCCGCCGCCCCAGTTTCGAGCGGGTGGATATTCACTCACTGATCCGGGAGCTGGCGAATCTTTTCGAGCTGTCCACCTCGAAAAGCGTGGAGATTACCTTCGACTTCAAGGCCGGCTCGCCCCGCTGGGTCGTCGAGCCTCGGATGCTACGACTGGCGCTTTTCAACCTGCTGTCCAACTCGGTTCAGTCCATCAGCAAGGTCCTCGAACAGGGCGGGGAGACTACGGGGGAGATCCTGATCCAGACCGAAATGACCCCCGAAGGCTGGCTGGGCATCCATATCCTGGATGGCGGCACCGGCTTCCGCAACGAGTCCGGCGAGCCGATGAAGGCCAGCGAGCTGCGCAAGATCTTCCGCTATGGGTTCACCACAAAGCGGGACGAGGCCCGCGGCGGCCTGGGGCTGAGCTGGGTCTGGACGATCATCACCGAGTTTCACGAGGGCCAGCTGCTTCCCTCCAACCGTCCCGAAGGCGGGGCCAAGATGGCTGTTCTGATCCCTCCTCTCGACCACAAGCTGGCCATCCAGGCCGACAGCGCCAAGTCGGATATGCCGATGATGTAGTATGGCTACTAATCCCTGATATAACACATCTTACAACCGAATCCTTCAAATAATGGATTAGCCTTCAAGGTGTGCTATCCCGGGCCGTTCTCTGCCAGGCCGCTTGCCCGGCGAGAAGCCCACAGCGAACTCTCAGAAGGCCCGCTCTCCAGCAGTCGAAAGTCCGACTCCAGGTCGAGGGGCGCTGCTTGCCGCACGCCGGTAGGTCCATTCTGGGGCAGTCAAAACCCTGACTCCAGGAGGACCAGCGCGGACGGCGGCGGAAAGCGTTGACTTTTCGCCGTTTGTCTCTATAATACCAGGCTTCAATTAGCCTTTTGAAATACAGAAGTTAGAAATCTATGAGGAAAGGGGTGGCAAGGAGGTGCAACCGACCTATCGGCCACACAATAAGAGGCGAAAGCGGACGCATGGCTTCAGGGCCCGTATGCGAACTCGAGCCGGCCGGGAAGTTATCCGGCGCCGCCGACGGAAAGGGCGCAAACGCCTCGCCGTCTAGAAACAGCGAGTTCGGGGAAGGACGAAAGTCCCCAGTGGCCGATGAGCGACTGCGCAAAAAAGACCGGATTCGGGGCGCGAAGCAGTACCGGGATCTTTTTCGCCACGCCCGGCGGCGCGAGACAGCGGCCCTTGGGGTCTATCTGCGGCCGAGCTCCCGTGGCGAGATACGCTTGGGCTTCATCGTAAGCCGCAAGGTGGGCAGCGCCGTGCAACGAAATCGCGTCAAGCGCCGCTTACGCGAGATTTTTCGGAAGCGCAAGGCCGCTTGGCTGCCTCTTCGGGGTAAGGAGGGGGAAGGCTTTGACTTGGTGATCCGGCCCAAGCCGGCTGCCGTGCGATGTACTTACCGGCAGTTGGAGGAACAACTTCAAAGCGCCGTCGAACAGTGCTGGGGAGCCTCCGACGGGGGACGGAAACGCAAGCGGAACCGGAACCATGAGTAGAGTTGCAGTCCTGCTCATCCGGCTGTATCAGGCGTGTGTTTCTCCGCTGCTTCCGAAGAATGTTTGCCGCTTTACGCCGAGCTGTTCCGAGTATGCCGCCGAAGCCTACCGCAAGCATGGCTTCCGGCGAGGCAGTTGGCTGGCGCTCAGGCGGCTTTTGCGATGCCATCCGTGGCATCCGGGGGGCGAAGACCCGGTTCCCTGAGCGCGTCCGCACCCGGTCGTAAACACGCCGCCCCATCCCTCGTTCATAGATGAAAGAAAGGCGAATCATTCGCTGATGGACCGTCGTTTAATCCTGGCCATGCTGCTGTCGTTTCTGATCATTATGGCGTACAACGCCTATAACCTGAAGATCAAGCAGGATTGGCTCAAGGAACACCCGGAATACCTGGAAAAGATTGAAGAGCAACAGCGCCAACGCACGCAGCCGGCGCCGGCGGACCTCGCCGACGCGACCGCCGAGCGTTCTGCGCCGGCCCTCGCTGCCCTGCCGGAAGCGACCACCCCTTCGCTCTCGTTGGTTCAAACCGACCTGCCGCGCAGCGAGGAGATCATCCGCGTCACTTCGCCGCTCTACCAGGTGGAGATCGCTGCACAGGGCGGCCGCCCGGTCTCCTGGAAGCTGCTCAAGTATGAGGAGATTCTCGAAGATCCGGCGCTGCTGGAGAATTACCGCAAGAAGCTGGCGGCGCTCTCTCCCCAGACGCCGGAAGTCCAACGCCTCCGCCAGTTCCTGGACCGGAAGATTGAATGGACCCGGGCAATGCAATCGCAAAAGGACGCCTGGGAAGCGGCCAACGGCACGGACGGCAAATGGCCGCCCGAGCGGGCCGTCGAGCTGGTCCCCACGCTCTGGGAGAGTACACCGCCGCTCAGTCTCGAATGGGCGGACACCGTCCTGGATGACTACATTTCCTACGAGGCGAGCGCTCGGAGTCTGGAAGTTCAGGAGGGAAACCAGCGCCTCGTGCTGCAAGGCCGCAACGGCCCTTTCGAAATCACGAAGACTTACCTGTTCCGACCTCACGATTATGTGGTGGATTGCACCTTTTCGGTTCGCAACGTCTCCGAGCAGGTTCTGAACTTTCCGGCTCAACCGGACGCCGAGGAGTCGATCCGGCTGACGTGGAGCGACGGGGTCGGGCTGGACCTCTTCAACGACCGGTGGGCTCCTCCCGTGCTGTTCCAGATCAGCAATAAGATCCTCGCGGAGCACAAAGTCTATAAAGCGCAAGTCGGCCGCGAGTCCACGATTCTCGACTGGGCGCTCTTGCAGAACAAATACTTCGCGGTCTGCATCCTGCCGCATGGCCCCATCATTCCCCGGGTGGCTAAGAACCGCTCGACCCATGACCACGGTGAGCTGGATCTCGTCCTCAATATCGGCCGGCTGGAGCCGGGGCAGACTCGAAGCGAACAATTCACCCTCTTCATCGGACCGCGCGATCCCCGCTATCTGCGCCAGTTCGGCCATGGCTTGGGGGACATTCTCTTTCGCGGGTTCTTCTGGTCAATCGCCAAGCCGTTCGGGTTGCTGTTTCTCTGGATGCTGCGGGCGATTCACGCGGTGGTCTTCAATTGGGGGGTGGCGATCATCGTCCTGACCTTGATCACCAAGGCGGCGATGTATCCGCTGATGCGCAAGCAGATGCAGTCGATGAAGAATATGCAGCGCATTCAGCCGATGGTCAAGGAGCTGGAGAAGTACAAGAGCAACCAGGCCAAATACCAGAAGGAGCTGATGGCGCTGTACAAGCGGGAGAAGGTCAATCCCGCGGGGGGCTGCCTGCCCCTGCTGCTGACGATGCCGATCTTCATCGGATTATATCTGGTGATTTACATCGCCCCGGAGCTGCGCGGGGCGAGTTTCCTGTGGATCCGGGACCTCTCCCAGCAGGAGTCGTTGTTCTCGTTTTATTTGCCCCTGATGAACTGGGTGGTGCATTTCAACCTGCTGCCCCTGCTGAATGGGGCGGTCACTTATTTTACGCAGAAGAAGCAAGTGGTGGACCCGAAGCAAGCCGGGATGATGCAGATGATGCCCCTGATTTTCATCTTCATTTTCTGGAGCTTCCCCTCCGGGGTCGTGCTCTACTGGCTCATCCAAACGGTACTGGGTGCCGCTCAACAATCTCTATTCAATCGCCTGCATGAGAAAGAGAATGCCAAGGGCCGGGCGAACAAGAAGACTTCTCTCAGTCCGCTGGCGGCCCGCAAGGCCTCCTCGAAGGCGAAGAAGTGAGGCAAAGACGATGCAAGAAGAAACAATCGTCGAAGGCAAGAGCGTTGAAGAAGCAATCGAGCAGGGGCTGAGCCAGCTCGGAGTGTCCCGCGAGCAGGTCGAGGTCGAAGTTCTGGAAGACGCCAAGAGCGGTCTGTTCGGCCTGATGGCCAAAGCGGCCAAGGTGCGCCTGCGCCCGCTGGAAGGCGGCGTGGCGCGCGCCCTGCGCGTGGCGCGGGAGATCCTCCAGCATATGGGGCTGGAGGCTGAGGTGGAAGGCAAGATGGAGGCCGGGCAGGTGAAGCTGAACATTACCGGCGCGGGCGGGATTCTCATCGGCCGCCGGGGCGAAACCCTCGCGGCCTTACAGTACCTGCTCAACCGGATTTGCAACCAGGACACCGAGCGCTGGGATCGCATCGCGGTGGACGTCGAACGCTACCGCGCCCGGCGGGAAGAGAAAATGGTCGAGATGGCCGAACGCCTCTATCGCAAGGTGCTCGACACGGGCAAGGCCGTGACGGTCAAGAATCTCAGCGCGCATGACCGCCGCATTGTTCATATGACGCTCAAGGATCGCGACCCGGTGGAAACCCACTCGCACGGCACGGGCCGCCTGCGCAAACTGGTCGTCGCGCCCCGAGGGGGAAAGCGGCCGGAGCGCCGGGAGCAAAACTCCGGCGGCGCCTCGGATCGGGTCCGAACATTCACCAAGCGATTTGAGTCGCCCTTCGCGTCGTAAGCGGCGGAGTCGCAGGCGCTGCCCCGAAAGCCTGCCGCCCGAAGGCGATTGGTCGCAAAGGGCTTCTTGTGAAGTGGCGAGCCGAGGAAACGAGCCATGAGTGACGCCCTGGCTATCCTGCGCTTTTACGCCGCCAGCAGTCTCATCCTGGTGTTTACCCTGCCTTTGGCCTGGAGCTTCTTTCAGAAGTCCTCCCGCCACCTGCTCCTCTACAGCCGCTTTCTCGGTCTGCTCCTGGCCAACTATACCGTGTGGTTGTTGAGCGCTCTCGGACTGCTCAACTTCTCGTTCCGGGGCATTCTCATTTCGCTGCTTCTGCTGGCCATCGGCGGAGCCTTCCTATGCCGGATGCGAGGAATCTCCCGGGAGGAGATCCGGCAATGGTGGCGGCACTCGTGGAAGACCGCCCTGTTTGACGAAGCGGTTTTTGTCGCCTCGCTGATTGCCTTCGCCCTGCTCGTCAGCTACTACCCGAAGATCTTCGGCACCGAGAAGAATATGGACTTTATGTTTCTCAACGGGCTGATGCGGGGCACGAGCATCCCTCCGCATGATCCCTGGTTTGCCGGCGGAACGATCAATTACTACTACGGCGGCTATATGGCGATGGCGCTGCTCGGCCGGCTTTCGGCTCTTCCCCCGGCTTACACCTATAACCTGGCGCTGGCGTTCCTGTTCGCCTCGGCCGTGGCGCTTCCTTGGGCGTTCGGGACGCGTCTGTCCGGCTCGCGCCGCCTCGGCGTCCTCGCCCCGGCGATGGTCGCCCTCATGGGCAACCTGGACGGCTTTCTCCAAGTACTGCGGGTGGGCTGGCCCTACAAGATTGATTACTTCAAAAGCTCGCGCGTCATTGTGGACAGCACCGACGGGGGCACGATCAACGAGTTCCCCTTCTTTTCGTTTTTTCATGCGGACCTGCATCCTCACGTCATGGCGATTCCCTTTGTGCTGATTTTCATGATCGCGCTTTACGAGCTGTTACTGCACCTTCGGCCGGTGAGCCGCGCGAACGCAGGGGACCTTGCCGGCCAGCTGCTTGTGCTGTCCATTGCGCTCGGCTCGCTCGGCTTTATCAACGGGCTGGACCTGCCGACCTTCGGCCTGCTGCTGGGAGGGACACTCGTTTTGGGCTTCAGCAGGATTTACTCCAGGCACCCTAAAGGTCTGTTGAAAGGCTTGATGATTGGCGGCCTTCTGGCGGGCGTGGCTGCGGCGGTCGCGTATTGCGCTTATTACCCTTTCTACGGAATGCATTTTGTTCAGCCGACCCACAAGGAAGGGCTATTGGGGGTCTCCATTTTCAGGAGCGACCTCGGCGAGTTCCTCACCGTGTTTCATCTCCAACTGTTTCTGGTCATTGCCTATCTCGCGGCGCACCTGGCTGAAGTCGGCCGCCGAAGCCATCCCCAGCTGTTTCGGCTGGCCCTGTGGAGCCTGGCCGCCTTGTTCTTTCTCGCTTTCGCCCTGACGGGGTACGTTGTCGTGGCCTTGCTGATCGTCCTGTTGCTGCCACTTCTCCATATCAACCTGACCCGCTGTGAGCGCCCGAACCACCTCTTTACGGCCACAATGCTCACCCTTGCCGTTGCCATTCTGCTCGGCTGCGAGTTTGTCCACGTCCGGGATGACTATGGAGAGAAGCTCCAGCGGATGAACACGCTGTTCAAGTTTCACTATCAAGCCTGGATCCTTTTCGGCTTGTCGGCACCGATCGTCTTTCGACGCTTGCGCCGAACGCGCGCGCTGCCGCAAGGGGTGAAGATTCTTGTGCAGACAGCGGCGTTGCTCCTGCTGGCGATGAATCTCGTCTATCCGATCGGGGTCAGTTGGAGCCGAGTTGTCAAGCCCGGCCTTCGGGCCGATCTTCGCCCGCTGCGCACCCTGGACGGAATGGAGTACCTGCGGCGCGAGCATCCCTCGGAAGCCCGGGCCATCGCGTGGCTCAATGAGCATGTGGAAGGCACGCCCGTCATCCTGGAATATCCGGGCAAGAAAGCCTATAGCTATGAATCCCGCGTCTCGACCAACACCGGCTTGCCGACGCTGGTGGGTTGGATCAACCATGAGTCCATCTGGCGCAAGCGGTGGGCGGAGGCTGATCCCGAAAGCCGCCGGCTGATGGAAGAGGCCCGCGTTCCCATCAGCTCGTGGTCGCTCATGGCGTACCGGCAGCGGATCGCCGACCGGATCTATCAGGAGGCGGATTTCGAGCGGATTGCGCCCTTGATCCGGCAGTTCAATATCGAATATATTTACGTCGGCGAGCTGGAGCGCGCCAACTACCCGGCCGCCGGGTTGAACAAGTTCGAGTTCTCCTGCGAGCGCGTGTACGAGGGGGGCAACGTCGCGATCTACCGCGTGCCGGACCGGTATCGCGAAATCAATCCTGCTCACGCAAGGCCGCAAAGCCGCTAAGATTCTAATTCCTGGGCGTTCTTTGCACCTTGGCGTGAGAGAATCAAGTGCAGTCTGTATTGTGCTGTTGTTGTGCACGGCGAACTCGGTCGAAAAGGAGTTCGATACGTCATTCCGAACGAAGCGAGGAATCTGGTTTTGATATTCCTCAGCCTGGCGAAAGTCAGATTCTTCGCTCGGATATGTCATTCCGAACGAAGTGAGGAATCTGACTTTGATGATGCTCGTTCTCGTGGAAGTCAGATTCTTCGCTTCGCTCAGAATGACAGGACAAATACCCAGAATGACAAAGAGAATGCTCAGAAGGAGAAGGCTAAAATGAGTCTCGCGCTTATGTGCGCTACGTACAGGACATTGTTCACGGATGGCCGATAGGGATGATGGCTGAGCATCGAAAACAGATTCTAGCGGCGTTTCTGGTGCTGCTCCTTCTCGCCGGGGCCTTCTACCTGCGGGCGGCCGGGATGAGCTGGGATATCCCGGGCGGATTCTTCCACCCCGACGAGCGCGGCATCATTATGGCCGCCGAACGCATTCACTTCAAGCCGGTCGAGCGACAGCCGGAGGAAGGACTGCTGGCCTATATCCGGCGCGCCGTCGCGGAGAACCTGGAGAAGGATTCGCCGCTCAACATCCGGGCGTTTCACTATGGGACTTTTCCCTATTATCTCCTGGCCGGCACAGCGGGCGTGTTCAGCGACTGGCAGAAACCGCCGTCGGAGTCTCCTGGAGGCAACTGGATCAAGGCCCTGCCGGGATACTTGCAGGTCTTTCTGGTCTTTCTCGTTCTTGCTCTCGCGCTCGTTTATCGGCGGCGTAGGCGGGATCATCCCCTGCCGCGCGCGGTGTGGTATTTTCTCGGAGCCGGCTGCCTGCTTTGGCCGATCATTACAGGAGCTCTCCATTTTCCCGGCGTCATTGAAAGGTTATACGCTCGCGAGACGGCTGGCGCACGATACTTGTACTTTCTCCTCTCGCTGCTGCTCAGCGGCCTGCCCGCGTTGA
>Ga0209164_1003737_pt1 | contig 14170 bp, 10 predicted proteins | sample MTBNYHSulfiMetaG_FD_187458 | JGI IMG/M metagenome (GOLD analysis project Ga0209164, IMG submission 187458) | Enrichment culture microbial communities from rom New York Harbor, USA that are MTBE-degrading - MTBE-NYH (New York Harbor Sulfidogenic)... | ecosystem: Environmental > Aquatic > Marine >...
CGAGCCGCCCTGCGTGGCCTCGCCGGCGGCGGTCGCCTCCCCGGCGGGCTCCTCCTCGCCGCCGCAGGCGGCGAGCACCGAGCCCATGGCGACGCCGCCGCCGAGGACCGCGGCGCCCTTCAGGAGGTGCCGCCGCGTCACGCGTGTACCGGCGAGTTCCCAGACGAAACCACTGTCGTCCGTGGTCATAGATGTCCCCCTTTTCCGGCGGAGGCAGCTTCCGGCGCCGGCCCCCGCCGGCCAGCCGTTGACGAAGCGCCCCACTTGCGACGATCGAGCGAGTCTGTGAGCGCGACCTCCCCTGTAGGACATCACGACGGCGTCCCGGCCGACACGCCGGGTACGCGCATCGTAAACGTCGTCTCTCCTGTCGGTCAAGAGTTATGCCGCAACTTCTTCTGCAACACTGCATCAACGACATACATACGTCGAGCAAGGCGAAAAGTCACAGAAGACCGTGCGGTCGTCTTCGGACCGCAGACCGCCCGGATGCGACCGGCGCGACGACGCGGCGCGGCGCCGGCGGCCCGCCCGGGCGCGACTGCTCGCGACCGGCGCAGGGCCGGCGGCTTGTCCGGGTGCGACTGCTCGCGACCGGCGCGGCGCCGGCGGCCCGCCCGGGTGCGACTGCTCGCGACCGGCGCGGGGCCGGCGGCTTGTCCGGGTGTGCCCGGCTCAGCCGCCGCCGACGTCGCAGACTTCGGCGAGCGCCGCGAGAGCGTCGTCGCCGAGCAGCGAGCGATCGGCATGGTCGGCGGCCTCCGCCAGCGTCCGCTCCACGAGCTCGCGGGCGACGTCGGTCTCCTGCCGGCTCTCGACCACCCACTGCTCGAAGGGCAGACGGCTCCCCAGCACGGGCGTGAAGTGCTCACCGGCGCGCACGCGCTCGCGCGTGCTGCGCTCCTTCAGGTAGTTGCCCCCGATGCCCACACGCTCGATCACGTCGGCCATGACCGTCTCAGGGCTCACCTCGGCGCCCGACACGAGCCGCCTCACCATCCGCGCGATCTCGGCATCGATGGGGACCATGGGCAGGTGCCAGACGCTGGAGGAGTCGAGGGCGCCGAACCCTCCACTGATCTCGTCGACGCCGGCCATCGCCGCCGGCAGGGCCTTCATCCCCTTCTCGTAGCCGGCCTGAAGACCGGGGTGCTTGGCGTCGGAGGACAGGGCCGAGTTGTGCGCCGGCAGGCCGAGGGAGTGGGCGATCTCGACCGATGCCACACCCATGAGCGTGCTCTCGGGGTTGCCGAGCGACATCGAGCTGGTCCGCATGTCGAGGATGCCGGGGCCACAGCAGGTGAGCACGCCCACCCCCGGAGCGACAGACTGCACCGTCGTCACGATGCCGAGCAGCTCCGCCCACATGAGCGCGAGCGTGCCGCCGACGGTGATGGGCGATGTCGCCCCGGCCATCGGCATCGTGTAGACCCAGATGGGCATCCCGAGCGCCGCCAGCTCGCAGGTGACCTCGAGCAGATGAGGGTTGACCTCGAGAGGGGCGCGGACGGCGCAGAGCAGGCCGAGGCGCGGGCGGCGGCGGAAGCCGTCGCGACCGTCGCCGAGCACCTCGGCGATGCGTTTCACGGCGCCGACGTCGTGCGGCGGGTCGACGATGACGAGGGGCTTCGACGAGTTCGCGAGGTACGTGTGGTACTCGGTGAGCTCGCGGCGCTCCGGCGCGACGTCGTTGGCCGTCGCGAACGTCCACAACAGGTCGAGCTCGGGCGTCGCGTCCATGACCGTCGTGCCCTCGCGCAGGTCCTGCAGGCTCGAAGGCCGCAGCGCCCCGGTGCGGAAGTCGAGCGTCTTGGCGATGCAGGCCGACGGGTTGAAGTACGGCCCCGAGCGACGGTCGAAGACGATGTCGCGCTCAGGCACGGCGCCGGCGATGTGCAGGGCGTCGGGGAGCGAGGCGAGCGCGCCGCGGACGACCGCCTCGGGCATGCGCACGACGCCCGACTCCCTGTCCACGACGGCGCCGCGCCCTTCCAGCGCATCCAGGGCCGCCGGGGCGTTCAGGCGCATCCCGGTGCGCTCGAGTATCCCGAAGGCCGAGTCGAGCACGAGGTCGCGTTCGGCGGGGGTCAGGCAGGTCGCGCGGAACTCCACTGGGTCTCCTCTCGTCCGTGGCCCCCGTAGCTTACCGCGCCGGGGATGACGGGGTCGTGCCGGCGGTCTCGACCTTCAGCCTCTCCAGCCGGTCGGCGACGAGCGCGCGGAAGGCCGCCGGGCGTTCGATGCGTCCGAGCCAGTGCCCGGCCGTGTCGAGCACGGCGAAGGTCGCGCGCGGGAACTCGTCGAGCACGAGCACCACCGGGATGCCGTGGCCGCGCACCTCGCAGGCGACGGGGACGCCGGCGACGTCGACCACGGTCGGCCCCGGTGCCGAGAGACGGCTCACGTTCGTCCCGCCGGCCGTCCGGGCCGCTACTCCTCCAGCGCCTTGAACGTCTTGCGCACGTCCTTCATGCGCAGCAGGAGATGCCGCGGATCGGTGGGCGAAGGCGCGAAGCCGTAGTGCGCGCAGAAGCTGCGCGCGGCGTCGGTCTCCGCGTGGGCGAGGACGGCGCGGGCGAACATGGTGTCCGCCGCCTGCGCGCAGCGCGCGAGCGCCCGCACGAGCATCGCCTCGCCGAGGCCGCGGCCCTGCTCCGGCCCGTCGACCGCCAGTCGGGCGAGCACGATGGCCGGCACGTCGAGCGGCGGCTGCCCCGGCTGCTGCTCGACGGTGGCCGGCGGGCTGACCGTGGCCGCCCTGAGGCCGAAGTACGCGGCGACACGCTCGCCGCGCGCGGCGACGCGCGTCTTGCCGCTCGCCCGCTCATCCCAGGCGCGGCGCACGAGAAAATCGTCGAGGGCCGGGTCGCCGCAGGCGAAGCCGGCGACGTCGTCGGACTCGGCGAGCGCCTCGAGCCGCAGCGGGGCGTCGGCGCCCGCGAACGGGCCCGCCTTGGCCGCCGCCGCGCGCAGCGCCGGGATGGCCTCGGATCTGCCGTCCAGGCGTTCGCCGAAGGCCGCCCAGCCGTCCTCGGTGAGGACGAAGCGTGTCTGGTCGGCCGGTCCGGCCCCGGCCGCGCGAGTCGTCGCGGGGACGGCGAGCCGCGTGGCCGCCTCGCGCAGGGCGTCGTCGGTGAGAGCGGCGGGCTCGCCGGAGACGTCCGCCGGCCACGCCACGGGACAGGCGAGCTCGCAGGCCCGGCAGTACGCGGTCACGTTGGTCGGCTCCTCGATCCCCATGAGCGCGCCGTCGAGCACCTCGAAGTCGACGTCGCGCTGGTCCTGCTCCTGCTTGCAGACCGCCCGCGTGTACCGTCCCGAGGCGAACGCGTCCTTCGGGCAGGCGCGCCGGCACGGCCGGTCGCAGCCGGCGCAGGGGTCGAAGCCGGCCAGCGACTCCGTGGGCTCGAGCTCGGCCTCGATGAAGAGGGCCCGCAGCCGGACACGCGGGCCGTACTGCGGCGTGACCAGGATGTTGTTCTCGCCGATCACGCCGAGACCGGCGAGCACGGCGGCGTCCTTGAGGAAGGCGCCGCCGTACTCGATCTGGTAGGGCGCCGAGAGGGCGCCCATCCCGAGCTCCTCGTTCACCCACACGCGGAGCCGCTTCGACTGCGCGGCCAGCTCGCGGTTGCCGGGGGTGAAGCCCTTGACCTTCATGCTCCACCAGTCGAGCGCGGGCTCGTCGGCCGGGTGCGGCAGCGCCCAGACGAGGAGCGACTTGTACTCGTCCTTCCACTCGACTCCGTGGTACTCGGGGTAGAACGGCTTCGCGTCGTAGGCCGCGTAGGAGGGCGCGTCCTTGAGGTCGACGATGCGCACGATGCCGACCAGGGCGGCGCCCTCCTCCCGCGCCCTGTCCATGATCCTCTTCTCGAGGCCGGGGCTGCTCATCGTCCGCCGTCCTTTCGGCTCAGGCGTTCAGCCTGACCAGGGCGTCGGCGGCGACCGCCCCCCGCCCCTCGGCCAGGACCATCAACGGATTGATGTCGAGCTCGGCGATCGCCGAGGGATCCTTCTCGACCATGCCGGCGACGGCGAGCACGACGTCGGCGGCGGCCCCGACGTCGGCCTTGGGACAGCCGCGAAAGCCGTCGAGGAGCGGCGCGCAGCGCAGCCCGTCGAGGGCCCGCAGCACCTGCTCCTTCGTGACCGGCAGCAGCAGCGAGGCGCTGTCCTTCATGAGCTCGACGAGGATGCCACCGCCGCCGACCACGACGTACGGACCGAACTGCGGATCGCGGGCGACGCCGACGATGATCTCGGCCACCGCGCTCTCGACCATGCGTTCCACGAGGAAAGACCCCGAGAGCTCGGCCATGGCCGAGACCGCGTCGGCCACCTCGGCCGCGCCGTGCAGGCCCAGCCTGACACCGCCGACCTCGGTCTTGTGGGCGACGCCCAGCGCCTTGACCACGACGGGGTAGCCGAGTTCGTCGGCCGCGGCGGCGGCTTCGTCGGCTCCTCCCACGACGCGCCACGCCGGGACGGGGACGCCGTTCTCGGCGAGCAGAGCCTTCGAGGCCGCCTCGTCGAGGACATCGACGGCACCGTGCGTGCCGCCGGGCGCGACGAGGAGCGGCAGGCTCGGCGGTCGCCTCCAGGCGGTCCCGATGTCGGCCGCCGCCTTCACGGCCGCGACCCCGGTCTCGATGCCGGCGAGCAGGGCGACGCCGTCCTCCATCAGCCGCTCGGCGACCGGCTCGGCGACCGTGTCGGAGAAGGTCGCCATGACGGCGCCTTTGGTGCCCGTCGCCCTGGCCGCGCGCACGAAGCCCTGCTCGGCGCCGCTCCACGTCGACTGGTCGCACCTGTCGGCCCTCGGGTAGTCGAGCAGGCAGAGGGCGACGTCGAAGTCGTCGGCGAGCAGGGCGCCGAAGATCTCGGCGTTCGCGTCGGCGTCGTCCCACGTGTACATCTGGTAGTCGAAGGGGTTCGCGGCGACGACCCGCTCGTGCACCACGGCGCGCAGTCCGTCGGCCGCCTTCTCGGAGAGCGGCGGCAGGGTGAGCCCCGGGGTCAGCGCGTCGGCGAGCAGCGTGAGGTCGCCGCCCGAGGTGCTCATGGCCGCGATGCGGCCGCCGTCCAGAGGGCCGACCACGTGCAGCAGCTTGAGCGCCTCGACGAGCGCCTCGAGCGAGTCGACTCTCGCCACGCCGAGACGGTCGAAGAGCGCACTGACGAGCACGTCCGACCCGGCGAGCGACGCCGTGTGCGACACCACGACGCGCTGCGCCACCTGCGAACGGCCCGTCTTGAGGGCGACGATCGGCTTGCCCAGCTCACGGGCGGCCTCGACCGCCTCCTGGAACCCCGCGGGGTCCGGCATGGTCTCGAGGTACAGGCCGATGGCCGTGACGTCGTCCCGGGCGGCGAAGATCCTGATCGCGTCGTTGAGGTCGAACTTGAGGCGGTTGCCGAGCGAGACCATGTAGGCGATGGGCAGGCCGCGCCGCTGCATCGTGAGGTTGAACCCCACGTTCGACGACATGGTGACGATCGCGACGCCGCGCTCGACGCGGCGGCCGCCCTGCTGGTCGGGCCAGAGCATGGCGCCGCTCACGTAGTTGAGCAGCCCGTAGCAGTTGGGGCCCACGAGCACCATGTCCCCGGAGGCCTCGAGGAGCTGCTGCGTCAGCTCCGAGCCCTCCTCCCCGGCCTCGGCGAACCCCGTCGCGTAGGAGACCGCGCCGCCGGCGTCCCGCTCGGCGAGGCCGCGCACGATGTCGATGGTGAGGTTGCGGTTCACGCCGACGTAGGCCGCGTCGGGACTGCCCGGCAGCTCCTGCACCGACCGGTAGACCTTGCGCCCGTGGACCTCGTCCAGCTTGGGATGGACGGGCCAGATCTCGCCCTCGTAGCCCATGAGGTCGGACTGGCGGATCACCTCCTGGGCCTGCGCGCCGCCGAAGACGGCGATCGACCGCGGGTCGAGGAGCCGCTCGAAACGTGCCGGATCGACGCTGACCGCACCCATCGTGACCTCCCTGCCCCCTGGATCCTCTTCTACCGGCGAGCCTGCAGCCGCAGGCCGCCGTCCACTGTCCCTCACCTCGTGCGGGCCTACAGCCGCAGGCCGCCGTCGACCGGTATGACGCGCCCGTTGACGTACTCGTTCTCGAGCGCGAAGCGCACCGCGTGCGACACCTCGGCGGGCTCGGCCATCCTGCGCAGCGGGATGGCCCCCGTCAGCCGCTCGCGCGCGTCCTCGGGCATCGCCAGCGCCATCTCCGTGGCCGTGAGCCCCGGGGCGACGGCGACCGCGCGGATGCCGTGCCGGGCGAGCTCGATCGCCCAGGTGCGCGTCATGGCCACGACCCCGGCCTTCGCGGCGCTGTAGTTGGTCTGGCCGGCGTTGCCGAGCCACGAGAGCGAGGCGATGGAGACGATCGCTCCGCCGGCGCCGCGGCTCACCATGTGGTAGGCCGCCTCGCGCGCGCAGAGGAACACTCCCGTGAGGTCGACGTCGATCACCGCCTGCCACTTGGCGAGAGCGAGCTTCTCGACGGTGTCGCCCTTCTTGCGCACGAGCAGGCCGTCGCGGTTGAGCCCGGCATTGTTGACGACCGCGTCGATGCCGTCGTGCGCGGTCACGAAGTCGGCGAACAGCCGCTCGACGCTCGCTTCGTCGGCGACGTCGGCGGCGTGGGCCCACACGTCGAGCCGCCGCTCGGCGGCCGTGCGCTCGAGGTCGACCAGGCCGTCGGCGGCGACGTCGCAGACGCCGACGCGGGCCCCGGCCGCGGCGAGGTCGAAGGCGATGGTGCGGCCGAGCCCGCGCGCGCCTCCGGTGACGAGAATGCGTGCTCCCGCGATCTCCATCGCCGGCTCCTCCTCTCGATCGTCACTGGCGGCCGCGCGACGCGCGGCCGCGCCCGCCCCCGGCCGGCCGCGTGCGCCGTCAGGCTGCGCGCCCGCCTCTCCCCGTCGCGCCCGGCGCCCCCGCGCCCTGTCGCGCGACGGACCGGCGCCCGCGAGCCGCGCCGGGCCTCAGCCGGACCGCCCGGCCGCCTCTCGCCCGAGGGCGAAGGCGCGCTCGTTGACGGCGCGGATCTTCTCCGGCACCGCCGCGGTGAGCGCGCGCGCCCACGACGACTCGCCGAAGGGCAGCAGGGTGCTCGCGGCGCCGAGCAGGACGACGTTGACGGCGCGCACCGTGCCGGCCTCGCGGGCCAGCCCCTCGGCGTCGACGGCGAGCAGACGGACGCCGCGCTGCACGGCCGCGGCCTCGAGCCCCTGGGGATACTCCTCCTCGCGGCGCAGGACGCTGCCCGGGAGGATCTTCGTGGTCGCCGCGCAGACGAGGGCGCCGCCCGGCTCGAGCAGCCGCAGGCCGCGGTGGCCCTCGAGCAGCTCGGTCGCGATGACGACGTCGGCGCGATTGGGCGACACAGGCGACCACACGTGGTCGCCGAAGCGCACGGTGCTGACCACGCTGCCGCCGCGCTGCGCCATGCCGTGGACCTCGCTGGCCTTGACGTGCAGCCCCTCCGCCGAGGCGGCCTCGGCGAGCACCGCCTCGGCGAGCAGGATGCCCTGCCCCCCGACGCCGATGAGCGAGACGGTGGTGACGCCGTTCACGGGGCGACCTCCTTGGGGGCCAGGGTCAGGGCGCCGCGCTTGCACACCTCGACGCAGAGCCCGCAGCCCGTGCAAGCCTCGGTGATGCTCACGGCGTCGTCGCCGGGCATGATCGCCGGGCAGCCGATGTCGAGACAGAGGCCGCACAGGTTGCAGCGCTCCTCGTCGACGACGACCGTGCCGGCCTTCTCGCGCACCAGCAGGGCGCAGGGCGCCTGGGCGACGACGACGCCCAGGCCGGGCGCCTTGGCCTCGGCCTTGACCGCCGCCGCGAGCTCCGGGTAGTCCCTGGCGTCGACCGTCGTGCAGCGTACGCCGATGCCGTCGCAGAGGCGCTGGATGTCGATCGAGGGGCCCTGGGTCATGTCGGGGCGCACCCCGGTGCCGGGGTGGCCCTGGTGCCCGGTCATGGCGGTGGTCCTGTTGTCGAGGATCAGCACCAGGCCGTCGGCCTCGTTGTACGAGGCGCTGATGAGCCCGGTGATGCCGGAGTGGAAGAAGGTCGAGTCGCCGATCACGGCCGCCGCCGCCTTCTGGCCCAGGGCCTTGTTGAAGCCGGCCATCATGCCGATGCTCGCGCCCATGCAGAGGGAGCTGTCGAGCGCGTTGAGAGGCGGGTCGGCGCCCAACATGTAGCAGCCGATGTCGCCCATGGCGGCCATCTTCTGGCGGCGGAGCACCGTGAAGACGGAGCGGTGCCGGCAGCCCGGGCACAGCACGGGCGGGCGGACCGGCAGGTCGCCGGGGGGGCGGGGCGGATCGACGATGTTGGGCGCCGGAGGGAAGACGGGACGGGGCCTCTCGCCGCCCGCCGGCGACTCCTCGAGACGCGGGGCGAGCGAGCGGTAGACGATGTCCTGGTCGAGCTCGCCGTTGGCCGGGATGGCCTCCTTGCCGATCACCGGCAGGCCGAGCATGCGCACCTGCTCCTCGATGAAGGGATCGAGGTCCTCCACCACCGCGACGCGGGAGACGTGCTCGTAGAGCTCGGCCACCTTGCGGTACGGCAGCGGGTGCGACAGGCCCAGCTTGAGGAACCAGGCGTCGGGGAAGGCCTCGCGCGCGTACTGGTAGACGACCCCGGAGGCGATGATGCCGACGTCGCGCGTGCCGGGCTCGACGACGTTGAGCGGCGTCTCCTCGGCACGCTCGCGCAGCCGCTGGAGACGGTGCAGGAGGAACTGGGTACGCAGCGAGGCCCACTGCGGCACCATCATGTGCTTGGCGAGGTCCTTCTGGTACTCGGGCGGCGTGACCGCGAGCGGCTCGCGCAGGACGACCTGGCCGCGCCCGTGCGAGAGCTTCGTCGAGGAGCGCAGCAGCACCGGGGTGTCGAACTCCTCCGAGAGGGCGAACGCCTCGGCCATGAAGTCGTAGCACTCCTGGCTGTCGGAGGGCTCGAGCATGGGGATCTTGGCGAACTTGGCGTAGTTGCGGCTGTCCTGCTCGTTCTGCGAGGAGTTCATGCCGGGGTCGTCGGCGACGACGATGACGAGGCCGGCGTTGACGCCGGTCTCGGTGAGCGTGAGCAGCGGGTCGGCGGCGACGTTGAGGCCGACGTGCTTCATGGTCACGATCGTGCGCACGCCGGCCCGGGACGCCCCGACCGCCGTCTCGAGGGCGACCTTCTCGTTGACGCACCACTCGGCGTGGATGCCCTCCAGCGTGGCGGCCGTCTCGAGGATCTCGGTGGATGGCGTGCCGGGGTAGGCGCAGGCGAAGCCCGCCCCGGCGCGGACGGCACCGTAGCCGATGGCCTCGTTGCCCATGAGGAAGAGCGTCTTCGGCATGGCTTCGATCATAGTCGCATCATCTCCGCCTCGTCAACGACAAATCAGTACCAATCACGGTATGGTGAGCATTGTACAGGATGCTCTACGGTATTGTCCCCGTGGTCCGAAGATTATGCGCTGCTCGGAAGAGCCCGGCACCCTCCCGGCGGCTGCGCCGGCGCGGTCGGCCGGCCGCGGCGCGCATCGCGCATCGCGCATCGCGCTAGCCCCCGTACCTCGCCCGCAGGGCGCGCTTGTCGAGCTTGCCGACGCTCGTGCGCGCCAGCTCGTCGACGAAGAGCACCCGGTCGGGCACCGCGTACTTCGAGATCGCGCCCTGCCGCGCGCGATCGAGCACGAACTCGCGGAGCGCCTCGTCGTCGTCGGGCGCGCCCTTCTTGAGGACGACGAGCGCGAGCGGGCGCTCGCCCCACTTCTCGTCGGGCACGCCGATCACCGCGACCTCGCTCACCGACGGGTGCTGGCCGATGAGGTCCTCGAGGTCGAGCGAGGAGATCCACTCCCCGCCGGTCTTGATGACGTCCTTGATGCGGTCCGACACCTGCAGGTAGCCGAGCTCGTCGATGAAGCCGATGTCGCCCGTGTGGAGGTACCCGCCCGCCCAGAGCCTCTCGGAGCTCGGCTCGTCCTTGAGGTAGCCCATCGTCACCCAGGGCGCGCGCAGCACGATCTCGCCGGTCGCCTCGCCGTCGTGCGGGAGGTCGTGCATCGCCGCGTCGACGATGCGCAGGTCGACGAGCGGGTTCGGCCGCCCGGCCCTGCACCGCAGGTCGAGCTCGCGCTCTTCGTCCAGGTCCGTCATCTCGGGCGGGAGATGCGCGCTGGTGATGAACGGGCCGGTCTCGCTGAGGCCGTAGCCTCCCCAGATGTCGATGCCCCGCGCGAGTGCCGCGCGGCAGAGCACCCTGGGGAGCGGCCCGCCGCCGATGATCACCTTCCAGCGCGAGAGGTCGGCGCCCTCGATCGCCGGGCTCTGCAGCAGCATGAAGACGATGGTGGCCACGCAGTGCGAGACCGTGACGCCTTCGTCCTCGATCAGACCGAGCAGGACGGCCGGGTCGTAGCGCCCCGGGTAGACCTGCTTCACGCCCATGACCGTCGCCATGTACGGATAGCCCCAGGCGTGGGCGTGGAACATGGGCGTGATCGGCATGTAGACATCGTCGCGGTGGAAGCCGCCCTGGCGCGGGGCCATCGCCATCGCCGACAGGCCGGCCAGCGTGTGGAGCACGAGCTGGCGATGGCTGTAGTACACGCCCTTGGGCAGGCCGGTGGTGCCGGTCGTGTAGAAGGTCGTCGCGCAGGCGTCCTCGTCGAAGTCGGGGAAGTCGTAGCCGCCGGGGCTCGCGGCCAGGAGCTCCTCGTACTCGGCCGCGAGCGGCACCGCGGTCGCGGGCGCCTCGGGCAGGTCGCTCAGGAGCACGAACCGCTTGACCGTGTCGAGCCGGCCGCGGATCTGCTCGAGCACGGGCAGGAACTCCGCGTTGACGAGAAGGACGTCGTCCTCGGCGTGGTCGATCGTGTAGAGGATCTGCTCGGGCGAGAGCCGCACGTTCACCGTGTGCAGGACTGCCCCCATCATCGGGACGGCGAAGAAGCACTCGAGGTAGCGGTGGCTGTCCCAGTCCATGATGCCGACCGTCTGCCCCGGCTCGACCCCGAGGCTCCGCAGGCCGCGGGCGAGCCGGCCGACCCGGTCGGCGAAGTCGCGGTAGCTGAGTCGCACGAGGTCGCGGTAGACGATCTCCTGGTCCGGCGAGTGAGCCAGCGGGGCGTGCAGCAGGTGCTTGAGCAGCAGCGGGTACCCGTAGGCCGACGGCGTCCTCGCGATGGGCCTAGGCGGCACGACACGCCTCCGACAGGGCCCCGGCGCCCGCGGGGCCGACGCGACGCAGCTTGCCACGGCACGTCGCAAGGCGGCGGGCGGCCGGACCGCGCATCAGAGCGCCTCCAGGGCGACGGCCATCGAGACCCCGCCGCCGCCGCACAGGGTGGCGAGCCCGAGGGTCGTGCCGCGCCGCCTCATCGCGTGCAGCAGCGTCACCATGAGCCGGCAACCCGTCGAGCCCACGGGGTGCCCGAGGCCGATGCCCGAGCCGTTGACGTTGGTGATCTCACGGTCGAGCCCGAGATCCCTCTCGCAGGCAATGTACTGTGAGGCGAAGGCCTCGTGCACCTCGAGGAGCTCGAAGTCGTTCAGGCGCAGCCCCGAGCGCCGCTCCAGGTCCTTGACCGAGGCCACCGGGCTGAGGCCCATGAGCGACGGCTCGCAGCCTCCGTAGCCGACGGCGCGGAGGCGCGCGAGCGGCACGACGCCCAGCTCGCGCGCCGTGTCGGCCGACAGCAGGACCATCGCGCTGGCGCCGTCGTTGATGCCCGACGAGTTGCCGGCCGTGACCGTGCCGACGCCGGGCACGAACGCCGGCGGCAGCGCCGCCAGGTCCTCCATCGTCAGCCCCGGCCGGAAGTGCTCGTCCCGGGCGAAGACGAGCGGCGGCTTGCCCCGCCGCTGCGGCACCTCCACGGGCACGATCTCGTCGGCGAAGTCGCCCTCGCTCGTCGCCCTCTCGACGTTGCGGTGGCTACGCAGCGCCACCTCGTCCATGGCCTCGCGCGAGATCGCGTACTCCTCGGCGAGCAGCTCGGCCGTGTGCCCCATGACGTACGGCTGACCCTGGAGCTGAGCGCGCACCGGGCCTTCGCGGCCCGGCTCGCCGGGCGGACACGGGTGGTAGCGGGAACCGCAGTAGAGACCTTCGATGACCTGGTCGTCCGCGCTCTGGTTCTGCAGGCGCGCCCCCCAGCGCATCGACGGCACGGCGTACGGCACGCCCGACATCACCTCGACCCCGCCGGCGACGATGACGTCGGCGAGACCGGCCTTGATCATGGCCATGCCGGAGACCACGGCCTCCATCGCCGAGACGCACACGCGGTCCATCGACACGGCCGGCACGGCCACCGGGATGCCGGCCTCGATCGCCGCCGAGCGCGCGACGCTCTTCGTCTGGTAGGGCTCGAAGCAGCAGCCCAGGCGCACGTCGTCGACCGCGCCCGGCTCGACGCCGGCGCGGTCGAGGGCCGCACGGATGACGCCGGCGGCGAGAAGGTACGGCGGCACGTCCTTCAACGTGCCGCCGAAGGCGCCGATCGCCGTCCGGCAGGCCGCTGCGACGATCACGTCAGTCATCGCGACACTCCCCTCTGCTCGAGGTACGGACACAGCTCCTGCGCTACGGAGACCGGGACGATGCGTGGGCGTCCCGGGACATGCTAGCCGCCGCGGGGGCGGAAGGGCGAGCCCGCGACGTTCACGTCGAGCTTCACCCTTCCGCCGGATCCTGCGTGGAACTCACGTGCCTCAGGCCGGCCCAGAGTGCAGCAGCGCGGCGGCGTGCACGCCGATGCCCGCCCGCGTGAGCTCCGCCGCGGTCGTGTTGACCGCCGTGTGCTTGTCGAGGTAGTTCTGCTCGAGGAGCGGCATGAGTCCGTCGGCGACGATCTGCTCCTTGGGGATGAAGTACTCGAGGATGTCGCTCGGGTGCTCGCGCTGCGCCTCGAGCTCCGGCCCTCCGCCCTCGTGCTTCGCCGAGATGTTCGGGACGGTCGCCGCCGCGGCGACGACGTCGGCGCGGCGGTCGTAGGGCTGGCGGACGATGTGCGCGTGCGTCTCGGTCACGTGGTGCTCGAAGCGCACCGTCTCCTCGAAGCCGAGGGCACGCCGCACGTCGGCCGCCGTGCGCAGCGTCTCGAGCTCCACCGAGTTCGAGAGGTTGAGGCCCGCCATGCTGGTCGAACCGTCGTCCGCCGCCAGCAGCCGCGCGCCCATGAGGACCCAGAGCAGGGCCCACGGGTTGTCGACGCCGACGTAGACCGAGACCTTGAACTCGTTCCTGACGCCCAGACGGCGGAGCAGCAGCGCGACGAGGATCGTGCCGGCGTTGATGTTCAGCACTTGGCGGATGCCGTACTCGGTGAAGAAGCGGAGGTACTCGTCGGCCCACTTGAGCGGGTAGTCGTTGGGCTCGCCGATGCCGCCGAAGTAGCCGGTGATCGTGTCGGGGCCACCGAGGTGCACGTTGGAGCCGTCGATGCCCTTGGTGTCGAGGGTCTCGACGTGCGAGGCGCCGACGATCTGCATCGCCGCAGCCACGGCGAGGATGTCCTCTCCCGGCGCCGACTGCTCGGCCATGTTGCGCACGCGGATGTAGCGGCCCGGCATGAGCTCGCGGCGCGCGATCGCCTGTCTGGCCTCGCTGATCAGCCACGGGAAGTACTGCAGGGCGCTGATCTCGAGCGTGACCGCGTGGGCCTCGTCGAACGTCTGGGCGTCGGCCGCGTCGCCGAGCACGCCGCGGCGGTAGTCCGCCATGGTCACGAACGCGCCGGCGTCGCGCTGAGCCGTGAGCCACTCGAGGTCGGCGAGGAACGGCGAGCGCTCGTCGCGCAGGCGCGCGAGGCGCGTCTCGAGCAGGCCCGCGTCGTCGGCCTTGCGGTTGATCTCGTCGACGCCACCGTACTTCTCGAGCAGGTCGAAGAGGCCCTCGGTCAGCGCGTTGTCGGGGCTCGCGAGGAAGTCGCTGACGACGGCCACGTCGTCGGGACGGAGCCGGAGTCGTTGGCGCATCGCGTCGCGGTCGTTCATGCCTGTCCCTCCTCTGCGGGCGCGCCGCCCCCCCACGCCCGGAACCGCTCCGCCTCGCCCTCGAGCATGCGGTAGCAGTGGGCCTCCTCGGGGAAGCGCCTGCCGCGCACGTCGGCGACGTAGGCGGTGAGGGCCGCGGTGGCGACCCCGG
>Ga0209164_1003738_pt1 | contig 14167 bp, 7 predicted proteins | sample MTBNYHSulfiMetaG_FD_187458 | JGI IMG/M metagenome (GOLD analysis project Ga0209164, IMG submission 187458) | Enrichment culture microbial communities from rom New York Harbor, USA that are MTBE-degrading - MTBE-NYH (New York Harbor Sulfidogenic)... | ecosystem: Environmental > Aquatic > Marine >...
TGAACCTCCGGTCGCCCTACGGGCTCCCTCCGTTTCACCCGCTTCGGATAAGGAGCTGGCTTTGGAGGCAAGGGGGAACCGGGAATTATAATTGTCGCTGAGGGGAAAAAATAATTGACGTTAGTCAATGCCTACTTACTGGAACTGGTGCGTTACATCCACTTGAATCCTTTGCGTGCTAAGATCGTAATGGATTTAGGGGAGCTGGATAAATATGGTTATTGCGGTCATTGTGCCTTGATGGGGAACAAAGATAGGGAATGGCAGGAAGTTGAGTATGTGCTGGGGTATTTTGGGAACAGGGTAGGCGATGCCCGGAAGAAGTACCGGTGGTATGTTGAAAAAGGAATCGAGCAGGGAAGGCGGCCTGAGTTGGTCGGAGGGGGACTGATAAGGAGCCTTGGGGGCTGGGAAGCCGTTAAGAAGATAAGGCTTGAAGGCCAGGACAGGATCAAGAGTGACCAGAGAATACTGGGAGGGGGAGATTTCATAAGTGAGGTACTATCAGAATCGGAGAAGGAGTTTTCCCGGAAGTATAGGCTGAAAAGCCCGGGATATGATTTTGAAAGGGTTTCGGAGAGAGTTTCGGGCATATTTCAGTTGAACAAGGAATACATAACCGGAAAGGGAAGACAGCGAGATCGGGTGATGGCTAGAGATATACTCTGCTATTGGTCTGCGACCGAATTGAGGATGTCGACAGTGGATATCGCGAGGAATTTGGACCTGACACCTGCAGCGATAAGTGTCGCGGTTCAGAGAGGGGAAGAAATCGTCAAAGCAGAAAAATATCAAATAGAAGAATGAGAATATTTGACAATTTACGGTCGTCCCCAACGCCACCAGCCCCAAGAAGACACGCGGTCCGGGAATTAGGATTCGTCATTGGTCGACTGTTTGGGCTCCCATCTGTCTCTCAAATCACCGATGTTTTCACTGTGTGTCAGAATGACCATCTCATCTCCTTTTTGAAGCTTGGTTTCGTCATGGACAAGAGAGAAGTGACCGCCACGGTAATAACAAATAACCTTGGCATTCTTTGGAAGATCGAGATCGGCCACGCTTTTTCCCTTCTCTTTATCCACGGTGAAGGCGAAGAACCTTGCCTCTCCCTTGATCACGGTGGAAAGTTCCAGGATATCCAGGCCTTCCACCATGTCCGCAAGGTATCGGCTGATGGTGCGTGACGGCAAAATGGTGTCTTTGAGATCCAGTTCCCAGCAGATTCCCTCGAACTCAGGGTCCTGGATACTCGGGATTACTCGTTTGAAGCCCAAAGATCGGCCGACCAGGCTCGATATAAGATTTGCCTGGTCACTATCGGACAGGCAGAAGAGCACGTCGGTCTGCTCCGGACCCACTTCCCGGAGGATGGCGGGTTTGCTCCCGTCCCCATGTAAGAAGCTGCAGTCCAATGTATCCGAGAGATCATCTATCTTTTCTTGGGCCTTCTCGATGATGATCACCTCATGGCCTCTCTCGATCAATAGCTCGGCGGTTCTCACGGTGACCTCGCCGGCACCGACAAAAGCTATTCTCATGACTCTTATAACCTCCTTCCAATCCAGGTCCTGGGATAGACCATCACCAGCCAGGCAAGTATCTCAAGCCTTCCCAAGAGCATATCAATGCAAAGAATCCCTTTGAGCACAGTCGGCATTTCTGGGCCGACCACCCCTGCGGAAAGCCCGACAGTCCCTGTGGCCGAAACCACTTCGAAAAGGGAATCCAGCGGGTCATATCCCATAAACAGGAAAGGCAGCCATGAAAGAAGCATGATCGTTACAAAGAACAGGATAATGAGGAGGGCTTCCTGGATCTCCGTCTCCTCTACCCGCTGGCCGGCTATTCGCGGTGAAACGACCGCATGCCTGCTGGTGCAAGCCTTTCTGAGCACCACTCGTAAGAGATTTATGAATATGAGCAGGCGCAGGATTTTTACCCCACCGGCTGTGGAGCCGACGCAGCCTCCCACGGCCATGGCGAAAATCATCACGAGCTTGGAGGCAGCGTGGAGCTTTGCGAGATCCAGGCTCGAGAATCCCGCCGTTGTCTGGGCTGAAAATGCAAGAACCGGAGCATGATGAAGAGCTTCCCACCATCCCGCTTCTTGTGTCGCGACCAAGGAAACGGCGAGGAACAAACTTACCAGTATGCCCATGATAAGAAGTCCACGCAATTGCAAAGTGTTTGTAGTCGGTTGCCATCCCTTTTTGTACAGCCTGTGATAGAAACTCAAAGGAACCGCACCTGCCAGGCAGACCAGGATAACGGAGAGGTGAACAACGGGACCGCCCAGTGCAGCCACACTGGTATCATGAGGGGCAAAACCTCCCGTGGAGACCGATGCCATGGTGTAAAGCAAAGCATCGAAAGGCCCGACTCCAAAAGCCAGCAACAGCAAAATGCCGGCCCCGCTCAGAACGGCATATACGACAAGCACGCGGCGGGCATGAGCCTTTGTCCCTCCCACCAGATCCTCTTCCTTGGCCTCGGTGACGGCAAGCCTCTTGGCCGCCAATCCTGGCCTGAAAAGCAACGCGAGGGAGAAGACCACGATTCCCAGGCCGCCATACCACTGCATCCAGGCACGAGCGAAGAGGAAGGTGTGTGAAAAACCCTCCAAGCTTCTTATCGTGCTGAGACCGGTGGTGGTGCTGCCGGAGATGGCCTCAAAAAGGGCATCGGGGAAGGTCAGCCCTGAACCCATGATAGGAAAAGACATCACCAGAGGCGTAAAGAGGAACATGAAAGCCACGAGGACCATGGCCTCATTGACCTGCACCTCCGAGGGGGCGTGCATCCTCGCAAGGAGTCCACCAACCCCTGCCAGTGCGAAAATGACAACCGCGTATCGGAGAGCTACATGGGTTTCGCCATCGATGAGCGACACCGCCAGAGGCAAGAGCGTCAGCGCGGCGACCACAAGGCAAAGCTCTCCGAAATACTTTGATAAAACCGAGAAACGGACAGCATAGGTGAGTCCGGCTGCTTGTCTTGACACGTGTCACTCCATCTTTCTTTCCCGTGCCTCGTTGGACGGAACCCGGTCAAAGGGCGTTCGCGCAACGGCGACTGCGTCATTGACCCACCAATATCGCAACGGCGTGCCCCGGGAATGAAATCGCAGTCTCCTCCGCCACAATCTGTTTCTCTGAAGACAGAACGATCTCCTTTGCCGCAAGCTCGGAACATGGAATTCGTTGGGATGCGCCCGAAAAATTGCAGGCAACCAATACAGATCCGCGTGTCATGGTCAGCCAGCGCGCAGTGTCATCAAAATGCACCCTGGTTTCACTGAGACGCCCGTCGGTCAAACCCGGAAGGCGGCGGCGCAGCTTGATGAGCGAACGATACCATTGAAGCATGTCGCGGTGCGGCAGCCGGGAAGATTCGCCCCAATCCAGCTTGGACCGGAGGAATGTTTCCTCGGCCTGAGGATCAGGGATTTGGTCGGGATCCCAGCCGAAGGCCGCGAATTCGTTTCGGCGTCCGTGCTTCACCGCTTCGCCAAGCTCGGGGTCCTGGTGATCGGTGAAATAGAGAAAGGGTGTTGAAGCACACCACTCCTCCCCTTGAAACAGCATCGGCACGAAAGGGCAGGTCATCACAAGGGCCGCCCCGATTTTGAGCCGGCCCGGCGAGAGCAGATGGCTCGTGCGCTCTCCGACGGCACGATTGCCCACTTGATCGTGGTTCTGGAGACAGCCCACAAATCGGTGGCCGGAGAGTCCCGTGGCCGGTCGTCCGTGGCGGCGTCGGCGATAGTTAGAGTAACGGCCGTCATAAACGAGTCCCTGGGTCATAACCCTGGCCAGGTGGGCCAACTGTCCGAAGTCCTGGTAGTACCCCGCCTGCTCGCCGGTGAGGATGGCATGCAGGGCGTGGTGAAAGTCCTCGTTCCACTGGGCGTCGATCCCATATCCTCCCAATTCCGGTGGACGAACCACGCGCGGGTCATTGAGGTCGCTTTCGGCGATGAGTACCAGGTGCCGGCTCAGTTCCGTTTCAAGATTCCTTACCTCGGCGGCGAGCTGCTCCAGAAAGTGGATCGCGGAAGCATCCACGATGGCATGGACAGCGTCTATCCGCAGGCCGTCCATGTGATAGTCGCGCAGCCACATGAGGGCGTTCTCGATGAAGAACCGGCGCACTTCGTCGCTGTCAGGTCCGTCTAGGTTCACCGCCTGGCCCCACGGAGTCTTGTATTTATCGGTAAAGTAGGGTCCGAATCGGCCGAGATAGTTTCCGCATGGACCCAGATGGTTATAAACCACGTCGACCAGCACGGCCAATCCTCGCTGGTGGCAGGCGTCCACCAAACCTTTGAGCCCATCGGGCCCTCCGTATGCATGATGGGGCGCATAGAGATCGACGCCGTCATAGCCCCAACCGCGTTTGCCGGAAAATTCGGCCACGGGCATGAGCTCCACGTGGGTGACGCCGAGGTCCACGAGATCATCGAGACGGTCGATGGCTGAATCGAAGGTACCTTCCGGGGTGAAGGTTCCCACGTGGAGCTCGTAGATGACGGCCGATCCCAGCGGCGGTTGCTGCCAGCCCGAATCGGTCCAGGCGAAACGGTGATGATCCACCCATCGCGACGGACCGTGGACTCCCTCCGGTTGCCACGGAGAACGGGGATCGGGGAAAGGGCCTTCCCCATCCACGCGGAATGCGTAATCGACTCCGTGTTGAATGAAGGGCGCTTCCACGCACCACCAACCTGCCTCGTTCTTTTTCATGCTCAGAAGCCGGCCATGGCTATCCAATTCCACGAGACGGGCCTTGGGAGCCCAGACACGCATTTCAGCCATACTCATTATCCCCCAGCCCAGGAAAGAAACAAGTGGGAATTTTCTTGAGCCGCAGCTTTGCAGGATAACCCGGAGCCCGGACAAACCTTCCTTCATCTGCGCCGGGATACCTTCCGGGGGAAGCCGTGTTAAATTCTCAAATAGACGCTGGCGCAAGCAAAGTCCAGAAAAATACAAAGTAACATTTCAATAATTAGGGGGCGCACACCTGGATTCCGCCCCGGTTTTCACCGGGGTGACGCGCCGGAATGACAGGATAAGCTAAATTCACGTCATTCCGGCGAATCCCGGATCGGGGTCCAGGACAGGCGCCGGAATTCAGACCTCTTAACAGCAGTCATGTTCAGCCCTTAATATTGAGAAGACACAATACAAATAAGTGGAAACGCATTCATAAGGCAATGGGCTGAATCATGTATGTTGCAAAGAAAAAGAACACAGGGAACACGTATTCAAATAGAAAAAATTTAAAGCAAAGTGGGTATGCAGTTCACTCAACTACCCCCATTATGTAGTGAAAAAGGCAGATTTTAATGCTCTGGTATTAAGGCCCACAGTCGTCATGCCGGACTCAAGGAGCCTGTCCCGGCATGAAGTTAGCCGGGGGCATCCAGAACGCTTTGAATTTACTGGATTCCGGGTTTCGCCGAAATGACCGTAAACAGCAAATTTATAATTTCTGCGAGTTCATCAACTTGTAGTTGGTTGATTAAAGTGCATACCCACTTAAAGCAATTCTTTATGCTCGGATCATGTAACGGTCCCAAACCAGGCCATAATTATCCCCGATTTGTCAAGCAAATGCATCAGGGACTGCACGTTCCTCCCATCATAACCCTTTAACCGGTCCATTTCAGATTGGTCAAGAGGGAATTCCCCTTCATCAGCTCGTGAAATGCATTTTCCTTGACTTGAATTCTTTTTTGGTTTCTACTCGAACCATGGGCAACGGGTCATGGATCCTGACATCGGACTTCTGATTTCTTTTCTGACTGAGTCCCGGCAATCTATGCTTGATGTCCTGATGAGGATGGCGAAGCCTCTGTTTCCTTTGACAGCGGTTTTGGTCCATGTCTCAATGATTGAACTTCGCCAGTTGAAAATACAGCTCGTGCAATCCGCCCAACCTTCTGTTCACCGTGAAGAAAAAGAGTCAATTCGTCAGTATCCGTCGAGAGATACGAAAGGGAGCATAAAAAAAAGTTGTTACAGGTAATTGGTACGCATCATGATGTGATCTCCGCAGGATATCCTCCTTGTGACTTTCAGGGCCGCGGCGGGGTTCAGTGGTGGTGCTGCGGCCGGTCCGGTGAAGGGGATTGCTCTGATAATTCCATAGAGAACCCGAAGCGTTAGAGCGGTGTTTGATGTCGAACAGCTCAGATCCTTCAAAATGATTGGAGTCGGTATGATGGAGAGGTCAATGAAGCAAATGTGGAAAGCGTGGTTCATCGGGGCGGTAGCTGCATTGTTCCTCATTCCTTGTGTTGGAGTGGGACAGGTCTATGCGAATCCGATTCCCGTTGGGGTGCCCTATATGCTGATGACCAAAGAGGACATCCACGTGAAGATAGACCGGGAATTGACTGCCCATGTCACAGGGGTTTACACGTTCGATCTCACATACTTCAACGATCCGGGATACCAGGGGACTTTTGATCCGGAAAAGAATCCCCCACCCTGGGAATACACGATGCTATTTCCGGTTCCTTCCGGCTCCGAGGAGATTTCCGTCCTGCACAACGGCGACCCTTTACCCTGGACCTATGATGACACGGCCTATGAGACCACTGCCGGCACGGTTCTTTTGAGCGGGGAGATCCCGAATGCGCTGAAGTCTCAGAACATGCTGAAATGGCAACTGGAACTGGAGCCTTCCAAGTTCACGGTCACAGTGAAATACTCCCATCCTCTCGTATCCCTTGATTTAAGCAAGGCGTTTTTGTATGCGCTTGGCACCGGCAGGTATGTGCAAGGGTGGTCCCCGCCGATCATCGGAGGGGACATTTCGGGCAAGCCCTGGGTTGATGTCTCTATTACGGTGGGATTTCCTTTGGACTATGAGGTCGTGGACTACGCTCCAAGGGAGGGCGTCGAGACCAAGACGGAAGTTGCGACGGACGAAAAAATCTTTTCCTGGGTCGCCGAGCAGATCACTCCCCAGGAAGACTTCATCCTGCTCCTCGATTTGCAGGCCTCTCGTATGCTGGACATCATAGAACCTACCGAGCGATTTCCCGCAAACGTGGGGAGCATTTCGGCTCCGGGGGATCTCATCGTGAAACTCCTCGTGGATACGCCGAACTATGTGATCATGGAAGAATATTCTCCTGATCGGATTTATCTCATTCCCGTGGAGGTTTATATCGGCAACAAATTGGCTACCGTCCTTTCCATGGAACCCCTCCTCATCAAACCAACGCCGATCGACCCTATCCCCATCGTACCCATGTCGATTGAGGCCGACTCCTTGGAGCCCATCCCCATCGTTCCAATCCGATTCATGGGTTACAAGTTGACGGTGAAGCCGCCTGTGCAGGAGCTTCCCGGCCTCTATGATCTTGAAGTGTGGTTGCGGCCCTGGAGGACGATGGAACCGCAGGCCTGGTTTCCGTTTCCCATGCATGGCAAGGAATACCGCTGCGTTCAATACACGGCGGACCTGGATACGGACGGTGACGGGCTGACGGACGCACAGGAGGCGGAGATAGGAACGGACCCGGAGAACCCCGATTCTGACGGGGACGGCTATACGGATTTCCAGGAAGTGGGACCGGATCCGGCAAGTCCCAGGGATACGGACGGCGATGGCACCATAGACGCTCTGGATATGGATAGTGACAATGACGGCGTTCCAGACAGCGAGGACCCGGATCCGTATGTTTCCAAACGACATGATGTGGCCAGTAGAATTGTGGTCCTGCCTCAACCTCTCCTCGAAAATACGCTGGTCAAGTGGAGCGGCGTGCCGATGGGTCGGGTGGAATTTTACAACAACGGCGATGTGCGGGAGGACACAAGCTACGAGATCAAGGTGAATCAGTTCGTGTACGCAATGGGGGCCATATCCCTGGACCCCGGGGAAGTGAAATCCATAACGATTCCCCCGATTTTTGTCAGGGAGGGGGTAACGGACGCAGTGACAGCGGATAAGGATGGCACACAGGTCCTTATTGTCCCTCCCGTTCCGGAGAAAATCGTCGTGGAATCCATGATCGATCCGGACGATCTGATCCTGGAGATAGACGAGGAAAACAACCGGGATACGGCCATCGTCTACGCCCCGTACTTCCTCAATATCCTGAGTCCCACCGAAAGATATCCGGCGAACGTGGGGAGCATCTCCGACCCGGAAACGCTGAAAGTAAAAGCGGTGATCGACCTGCCCTACGGACCGTACCCGGTCCCAATGGACACCATAAGCTTGAAGGAGCCGGACACCCTGCCCTCCATGGAGGTTCGCATAGGCGGGAAGATTTGTACGATTCTGGATATCGAAGAGATCCCGGTCTTTTTCCCATCGTCCACGCTGTTACGTTCCAGACTCTACGCATTGACCGTGGAGCCCCCAACCCAGGGGGAGCCGGGTCTTTATGATCTGGAAATGTGGGTGAGGCCCTGGAGGATCCTCGATTACATGGTATACCCCACGTTCCCGCTTTACGATGTGGAGAAACGTTCCGTCGAATATGTGGATAATGAAACCTGTTACAGCATCAAGCCGGGATGGAACCTGATCACCCCCTGGTGCCGTACGGATCCCTCTTACAGCGCGGCCGGCCTGGCGGAGGTCATGAATGAGAGTGGCTGCAGTGTGACCAAGGTTCAGAGCTGGGACGGCAGCGCATGGAAGACCTATTCCGTGGGAGCGCCTTTCGGCGATTTCCCCGTGAAAATGGGAAGAGGCTATTTCGTTTTTGCGGAACAGGCTTGCCAATGGTGCGCCCATTGCCAAAAGCCGGTGTGCATGGATCCCTATGCTGTCAGGAGCGGATGGAACCTCTTCGGCTTTCCCCTTGGGGGGCCTTTCACAGCCTCGAGTCTCGCGCATCAGATGAACCGGCAAGGGGGCAGTGTCACGAAGGTTCAAGGCTGGGACGGCAGCGGCTGGAAGACCTATTCGGTGGGGGCGCCTTTCGGCGATTTTGACATTGACGAGAAACAAGGCTATTTCCTGCAGGCAGCCGATCCAAGTCCTTTTGAGATTTGTGGTTTCAAGGTGAGCAATGTGAGAGATACCCGATTTACCGTTTCCTGGACCTCGAGTTCAGAGGAGAAAGGATCTCTCCATTACGGCGTCACCCCCGATCTCGGATATACGGCCTATGACGATCGTGGTGACGCTACCTTTACGACCCATCATGTGACCGTGACGGATCTCCAACCGGAAACCCGGTATTATTACGAAGTTGTTTCCGGTTCTTCCACCTTCGACAATGGCGGGGTGTATTTTACCGTCACAACCGGTCCAAGCATCATCCCCACCGGAAGCGTAGTTCCCGCAGGCAAGGTAGTTGAAGCGGATGGAGAGACACCGGCTGAGGGTGCGATCGTTTACGTCACCATCAAAGATATTGACGGGCAGGGCAGTTCCGGATCTTCCGCCCTGGAGTCCGTGCTGGTCGATCAAAACGGGTTCTGGAACGTGGAATTGGTCAATGCTCGAACTTCCGACTACCAGGATCTCTTTGGGTTCACGGAGGACGAGGATCACCTCATCGCTCAGGTGAATGGAGGGCCGAAAGGGAGGGGCTACCTGGAGACCACGGCCAGTGACAATGCGGGTGGTACGAATTTGCGGCCCGACATTGTTCTTCAGGTTACGAAGCATTTTGTGAGCACTTGCAAAACGGAAGGTAGTCCAGATTACCGGGGAGATTCAGAGGATTTCCAGGTGAATGTAGTCGGCTTGAAGCTGACCGTCCATCACATTGATGCAGTCTATAACTGCTGTGTGGAAGATATTGATGTTCTGATAAAGATCTCGGGAAACGTCGTTGACCTCTACGAGAAGGAAGTATTGAAGACACCCTGCCGTTGCCTGTGCCCTTACGATATCACCACGGAAATAGGGGGTCTTGCACCCGGTACCTATACGGTACGGATTCGAAATATCGGCGGACTGCTCGCGGAGTTGAAGGATGTGGTGATTCCCGCACCCGGAGATTGAAAGCGTGGCTGCATTCGTCCGTAGGCTTTTGTCCGGGGGGATCGGATGGTTATCGCAAGAGGTTGGGCTTGTCGGCATTTCCCCTCGTCATCTGTTCGAAAAAGAGGTTTGACTAGGTTCAATCAAGGAGGTGGGGTTTTCATGAAAACCTGCGAAACCAGGATCATCTTAAGGGTGGGGCTCGTGAGTTTGCTGCTGATCTTGATTTCCAACCACGCCCAGGCGAAGGAAAACGGCCCCATTGTCAGTAATGTGACAGGAGCGGGATTTACCGTATCGTGGGTGAGCAGTCGTCCATGCGTTGCAATCGTCGCCGTTTCCGATGATGCGGGCTACATGAAAAACTTTTATGATGACCGCGGTAAAGATTTCGCAAGCACGCTTCACTACGTCACGGTCAGGGGATTGAGGGCGAACAGGGACTACGCCTTTGTAATCCACTGCGGCGGCATGGACGAAAAAGAAGGCCGGCTTTACCCTATCCGCACGGGACCAAATCTTATTCCCGTGGGGAGCGTCCAGCCGGCCGGCAGGATCTTTCTCGCCGACGGCTATACCCCTGCATCGGAGGCCATCGTGTATGTGACGGTTTCCGGTCCGGCAGGACCCTCGGCTCCCCTCTCCACATTGGTTGATGAGAATGGCTACTGGTTCGTAGAGCTGATCAACGCCAGAACAGCCGATCATCAAAAGCCATGCAGGGTGATTGAAGGTCAGAGGGAAATCGTCGTATTTGTGAACGGCGGAGAGAACGGGAGCGCCTCCCTTGAGGGTCTGGTGGTGGATAATCAGGGGGGTACCAGGCTTTACGAGCCCCTGATTTTGAAATGAATCCTTCTTTACGGCAAGACTGGAGCTTCCTATGTTGAAGAAAGCAATTGGAAAGGCGGCTGCTATGGCCATTTTGGCCATGCTGATGGTGATCCCGGCGCTTTGGGATGCCTCCGCGAGCGTGCCTGCAAAAATGAGGATCACCAATGTTCGAGGGACGCAGTTCACCGTTTCCTGGGTAAGCAAGGCGGAAGAGGTGGGCCAGGTCAGATATGGCGCAAGTATTGCGACCCATGAGGCCTGGTTGGCCGCCGACGATGATCGAGGGGCCGGCACCGCCGATGACGTTCACCATGTGACCGTCCGCGGGCTGACGCCCAATACCACAACCTATTTCGAGGTCATTTCGGGGGATACGGTGGATGATCACGCGGGGGATTTTTACAGCGTGAATCCGGGGCCTGCGCTTGTTCCTACCGGGAGTTGCCAGCCTGCGGGGAGGGTTTTCAAGGATGCGGAAAAAACCGAGCCCGCTTACGATTCCATTGTATATGTGACCATCCTGGGTGAAACGGGGCAAGGGGACTCAGCGACGGAGTCGGTGGTGGTGACGGCGGCAACGGAGGGGTACTGGTTTCTGGACCTGGTGAATTTTAGAACGGCGGATTATAGCGCTTTTTATGCATACACCTGCGGTGAAAGCGGAATTCTGGTGGAGGCCGAGGGAGGCGCTGATGGAACCGCTGAGCTGCTCACAGATGCCGTCGATTCTCAGCAAGCTACTCGGCCTGACATGGTTTTGCAACCTGCCGAAGTGAACTTAAAGCCCTATCAGCCGGCGGGATGGGACGCGCCGATCGTCGTTTCGAGCCAATCGGGAACGACGACCGATCTTACGCCCACGGCCGGTCACACGGCCTATCTGGATATCTCCATTGAAAACACAGGGGAAGCGGATCCCGTTCCCTATACCTATGCACTCTATCTCAGCGGCCAGCTCGAGCCGATCTATCTGAACACCACAGCAGAACCGAAGGGCGGACAATCCCTGACCGATGTGGATATGGCATATATCTTCGCTTCGCCAGGGTCCTACACCCTGACCCTCGTGGTGGACGTAAACGATGATGTGAAAGAATCCGACGAACTGGACAATGTCTTCACGAGATTAGTGACCGTGATGGCCCCGCCCCCGTTGGTAAGCGGGGTAAGCCCAAGTGAGGGCCTTACGAAAGGTGGTACGACGGTGACGATAACGGGAGAGAATTTTCAGCCCGGCGCTTCGGTCACCATCGGCGGCGTCCCCGCCATGAATGTGACGTTCGTCTCTGAAACGCAGAGCACTTGTACTGCGCCACCCCATGAAGCCGGTTTGGTTGACGTGGTTGTGACCAATCCGAATGGGCAATCGAGCGAGCCGTTCATAGGCTTCAAGTACGTACTAGGCACGAAGTTTACAGGCAGGGCTTCAATCGACATCGCCGGTTATGATGATTTGAGCGTTAAAAATGCGACTGTTTCCCTGGAAGGAACCCCTTATACGGCCACAACGGACAGTAACGGCAATTTCACCTTTGAGGAGGTGCCGCCCGGCAGCTATCATCTCACCCTCAGCGCCCCAAGCCTTCCTCCTTTGAGCCTGGAAATTGAACTGGAAGAGGGGCAGAGTCTGGAACTGGGCAATCAAAAGATGACAGTATGGACCCTGGAGGATCTAAATGAGGCGGTGTTGAAGGAAAGGCAGAAATGGGATGCCAACGGAGATGGAAAAATAGGCCTGGAAGAAGCGATCCGCGCTCTGCAAATCGTCTCCGGCTTCGGGTCGACGGAACAAATCACCTCGATGCGATCGCCTCTATCGCGGGATCCGTCACCCACGGTGGAAGCAAGTGAACTGAAGACGCTGGTAGACGGGAATACCAGGTTCGCACTGAACCTGTATCAATCTCTCCGAGAAGAAACCGGCAATCTCTTCTATTCGCCGTACAGTATTTCCCTGGCTCTCGCCATGACTTACGCCGGATCGAGAGGGACAACCGAAGAGCAGATGGCGAATGCCCTCTGCTTTATCCTGGCTCCGGAACGACTGCACCCCGCTTTCAATGCCCTTGACCTGGAACTCGCCGGTCGCGGCCAGGGGGCCGAAGGCAAGGACGGCGAAGGATTCAGGTTGAATATCGCCAACGCTCTATGGGGTCAAAAAGGGTACTCTTTTCTCCCTGAGTTTCTGGATCTCCTGGCCGAGAATTATGGCGCGGGATTGAGTCTTCTCGATTTTCGGAACGCGCCGGAAAAGTGTGCGGCAATCATCAATCAGTGGGTGAACGAGAAGACGGAGGGGAAGATCGAGGACCTGATCCCTCCCGGGGCGATCAGCCCGTTCACACGGCTCGTGCTGACCAATGCCATTTACTTTAATGCGGCATGGGATCTTCCTTTTTCAGAGGAGCTCACCCGGGATGGCCCGTTCACCCTCCTGGGCGGGGGCCAGGTGATGGTGCCGATGATGTCTCAGACCGGGTATTTCGGCTACTCCGAAGGAGAGGGTTACCAGGCTGTGGAACTTCTCTACGATGGGGAAGAGCTGTCCATGGTGATCGTTCTTCCTTCACCAGGTGAATTCCCGGAGTTTGAAAGCGCACTCACACCCGAGCTGTTGAACGGGGTGCTGGGTGGTCTCCGAACAAGCAATGTACGACTGAGCATGCCAAGATTTACCTATGAATCGAAATCCGTCAGCCTCACGGGGATACTCTCTCGAATGGGGATGCCGGTTGCGTTTGCGGCAGGTGATGCGGACTTTTCCGGAATGGATGGAACCCGCAATCTCTTTCTCATGGATGTACTGCACAAGGCCTTCGTCGCGGTGGATGAAGCAGGTACTGAGGCGGCAGCGGCCACCGCAGTCATCGTAGGTATTACCAGTGCGCCTCCTCCGCCCATAGAGGTCTCGGTCAACCGGCCCTTTATCTTTCTGATCCGGGACAGAAAGACGGGGGCAATCCTGTTTGTGGGGCGGGTCTTGAATCCCATGAGCTAGTTTCCATCCGGAAATGGCCCTTTTCCGCAATCTTCCGCCTTCGCCCCTTAGACAGGCTCAGGGCTGCGGCGAGACAAGCGGCCTCAATCCGCTCTGCGGAAGCCTAGTTAGTGTCCATCCAGAAATGGAAGTTGGACACTCGCGCAGTTTCAGATCGGAAATGCCATAAGATTCCTCCCCCTCGACGGGGGAGGTCAGGTGGGGGTGATTAACTTTCCCCCTCCCCTTACCCCTCCCACCCGCTGACTATTGGCCACACTTGACACCGGGGGTAAAATATGCGATAAAGGCGCATGCGTAGATGTGGCCTTGACTTTGCATCGGAGAGCATTGATTGGATTCGTCAGAAGCTCAGGGAGGAGCCTTCGA